>Ga0302310_10000007_pt1 | contig 197898 bp, 153 predicted proteins | sample III_Palsa_N1_2_FD_200451 | JGI IMG/M metagenome (GOLD analysis project Ga0302310, IMG submission 200451) | Peat permafrost microbial communities from Stordalen Mire near Abisko, Sweden - III_Palsa_N1_2 | ecosystem: Environmental > Terrestrial > Soil > Palsa > Peat permafrost | place: Sweden...
TGGCGGTAGCAGTCGTGCCACAGCTCTTTCCTTGAATCGTTGTCCGTAGCGAGCCACTCAAATTCTCCATCGCCGCCTTCAGGATAGGGGTTCTATGGAGGCGACAACTATTCTGACGCGGCGGGGCACAGATAAGCTCCCCTTGGATCAAGACGTTACGCTCGAACTTTCGAGCGTGATGAGGGATGTGTAACCGGACCCGCCGATTCCGTATATTGGGTAGTAAGCGCGCATGGCCGAGCCCCCTTTCGGCAGGAGTGTTTCCATGAGAAAACTCATCGCATCTACGTTTGTGTCGCTTGACGGAATCATGCAGGCACCCGGCGGCCCGGAAGAAGACCCCACTGGCGGTTTTACCCTTGGCGGTTGGATGTTCGGCTACGGGGACGAAAGCATGGACATCTCGGCGTCAGGTTTCGACGGCAAGGATCGCGAGCTGGTGCTCGGGCGCAGGACTTATCAGATATTCGAAGCGCACTGGCCTTATCAGCCGGCTGACCACCCGATTGCGAAGACACTCAATGCAGCGAAAAAGTATGTTGCTTCGCGCACGTTGACCGCGCTCCACTGGAACAACTCGACCCTGCTTCACGGCGATGTCGTCTCGGCAATCGTTGCTCTCAAGGCTCAGGCTGGCCCCGAGCTGCAGATCATTGGCAGCGGCAATTTGATTCAAACTCTCCAGGCCGCCGCACTGATCGACGAGTACAACGTGTGGACGTTTCCAGTGGTGCTTGGGCGCGGCAAGCGCCTCTTCAGTGAGAATGCCAAACCATCGGCGCTGCGACTCGTTCGTTCCCAGGTCTCGACCACCGGTGCCGTGATGAGTACCTATGTACCAAGCGCCGATATCCAGCCCGGTTCGTTCGCGAGTGCCGAGCCGAGCGAAAAGGAGCTGGCTCGACGCAAAATGATGGCGAATGAGATCTGCTGAAGAGGAGGGTGAGCGCCAACCATTCATTCAAGCTGACGGCACTTCGCGGCGCGGCTTGGTTCAAACATCAGGCCTCAAGAACCTTGAAGACGAACGAGTGGCATCATCGGGAGGTTTTATGACCAGCAAGACCGCGCTATCGGAATACCTCATCATCTCCCGCGGGCAGTGGGACAAAGACAGATCGCCCGAGGAAATACAGAAGGTGATTGACGACTTCTACGTCTGGCACGATCAACTCGTCAGCGAAGGGAGGTTGAAAGCGGGGCAGCGGCTCGCCAGAGAGGTGAAAGTTGTCTCGGGAGCCGGCGTGAGTGATGGCCCCTTCGCCGAAGCCAAGGAGGTTGTGGGCGGGTACTGGTTCGTCCTGGCTGAAAGCCTTGCCGAAGCCGCGACACTTGCGGCGCAGAATCCCTGCCTGGCCTACGGTTTGATAAACGAGGTTCGACCCATTGAAGAGGAACGAGCCAGCGCATTTAGATTGAGCTGTGAAACGCCTGGGAATTCCGGCGACAGAGGCTGACTCTCAGCGAAAGTCATTGCGCGCAGCCGCTGCGGCCTAACCGCTGTTGAATGCCTGCTTCCGGCGGCGGCCGAAAGCAGGCAGTTTGGGTCGTGCCTTTGGCACAGCGCGGCGCAGCACGCTGTAGTCTGCGCCTGCCTACAGCGTCATCGTCACGCTGGCCCGCACCGTCCGCGGCGTTCCCTGATCGAGGATGAAGCCCCAGCTGGTGAGCCAGTATTTTTCGTTGGTGAGATTGTCGATGCCGGCTCGATAGGTGAACGTGTGACCGCCTAGCGAGGTGGTGTAGCGCGCGCCTAGGTCGAACGTGTGATACGCGCCGATGAAGTTGCTGTTATCCGCCTCGATGGCCTCGTTGCCTACGTAGCGCCCTCCGGCGCTTAGTACCAGCCCAGTGAGCTGCGGCACGGCGTATTCGACGTAGAGGTTGCCCTGCACTCGCGGTGCGCCGTAGGCGCGCTTGCCGTCCACACCGGCGGCGGCGCGCACGTTGCTGGCATCGAGGTACATAACACCGCCGAGCAAGGTCCAGTTCTGCGACAGCGACATCTGCGCGGACCAGTCGACGCCCTGGTAGCGCGTCTGTCCGTTCTGCACGAACACATTGTCCGAGTTCAGGTATTGCAGGCCACGGTCGACTCGGAACAGTGCGAAGTTCGTGCTCCATGATTCGAATTCGTTTTTCGCGCCCAGCTCGAACTGCTTGCTGATGGTGGGGGCGAAAGTCTGGTACGCGTTCACGGCGGTCTGTGGTGCACTGCCGCCCTGTTCCAGCGACTGCACATAGCTCGCGTAAAGCGAAACGTTCACGGTGGGTTTGTAGATCAACGCAGCGGTCGGTGTCACCGGGGATTTCTGGTAGCGCGCGGCGGGTGTATCACTACCGGCGTTGTACGTGGTGTCGATGAAATCCACGTAGCGCAAACCGAGCAGGGCCGACCATTTCGACGACAACGCGACCGTATCGCTCGCGAACAGCGAACGTTGAGTGGTGGTCTCCGCCAGGTAAGTGCTGCGATTGACCGGCACCTCGGGATTGGCAAACAGCGGAACATCGAAGATGTTGCCCTGACCGAGGATCTGCGACTGGAAGTCGACCGGATAATGCTCGTCCAGGGCCTGCCATGACGCGCCGAACACCACGTCGTGCTGCAGCGAGCCCGTGTCGAACTTGCCGTTGAACATTCCCTGCCACTGCTGGTAGTTGTAGACCGAGTAGCCCAGGTAATTGAGGTCGGTATAGGTGCCCTGGTTGTCGGTGAGGATCAGCGCGCCGTCCTGATTTTCGCGGGTCTGCTTGGCGTAGCTGTAGTCGACGCTGAAGCTCCAGTCGGGCGAGATGTCCCACTTCAATCCGGTGTTGGCCACCCGGAACGAGGTCTGATAGCCGGTGTACGGCTGGCTCACGCGCTGGTCGCCGGACAGGGGGGCCGGCACGCGCACTGGGGCAGCCACGGGAAAGCCGAAATCCTGCCCGAGGATGATGCCGTAGTACGCGCCCTGCACATCGCGGTCTTGATAGATGCTGTTGAAGTGCCAGTGCAGGTTCGGCGCGAGGTCCTTGGTCAGCACCAGCGATGCGGTGTTGCGCCTGATGTGGCCGCCATCGACGAAAGTGTCGCCATCCTCATGCGCCACGTTGATGCGATAGCCCCAGCCGCCCGCACCACCGATCGTGCCGCCGAAATCGCCCGCTTCGGTGAGCACGCCATCGGACAGATAGCCGAGCGTAAAGCTGTTGTAGGGCTGCAGCGTCGGCTGCTTGGAAACGAAGTTGAGGATGCCGCCGGGCTGGCCGAAGCCATACATGAAGCCGCTCGGACCTTTCAGCAGTTCGATCTGGCTGAACGGCTCCAGCGGCATGTCGCTGCCCCAGTTCGGAATCGACAGGCCATCCATCTTGAAGCCGTTGAGCGTGTCGACTGGAAGTCCGCGCACGGCTATGCCAGCGGCTTCACCGGCATAGCCGGTCGACAGCGGCGTGGCGGCGGGGTCGCCCTTGAATGCATCGTTGATATCCAGCGCCTGCTGGTTCTGCATCAGGTCGGAGGTGACGGCATCGATGCTGAAGGGCGTGTCGAGCAGGCTGCGCTGGCCCAGTGCACCGGTGTCCGCGTCGTTTGCGCGATACAGGTCGAGGGTGCTGCTGGCCGCGGTGACGTTGACCTGGCCAAGCACCTTGGCGTTCTGCGGGTCGGCGTCGTCGGCATGGGCAGCACCCGCCGCCAGCGCAGCGAGGATGAGCATGACGGCGCGTCGACGCGTACCGAGAGGGCGCGTTGCGCCGCCGGAAATGGCAGAGAACATGATGAAACTCCTTGATGAATCCGTACCCGGCTGGCGCTGGCTTGCCGGTGGTTTTGAGGTATGCGGTATGGGGTCAGTGGGCTGCTGGCATCGCCCACACGCTGTGGGCATCGCCGTGGCGGGCACGTCGTGCGGCAGCGCGTGCGAGGCTTGCGAAGACGATGCCGAGCACGATGCCGGTGAGATCAACGCCGAGGACAGATGCCATGCCGGGCGTCCACCCGTCCGGCCACACGGCCGCATTGCCCAACAGGTCGAAGCCGGCCACGGCAATCGTCAATACGGCGGTCGCCATCAGCAATTCGATCGCTGCGCGTGGAATCGGTCGTGCGAATGCGTAGAGGCACGATGCGAGGAACAATCCGTAGCAGGCGATCGATTGGGGCGCCGCCGCGTCGGTGTTCAGGTATGTAGCGAGCCGCGTCGCAGCGAACGCGCCGGAAATGCCCAGGCAGGTTCCAACGCAAACGCCGATGGTGGCGCGCGCCATGATCCGCGTGCGTTGGGGCTGATCCACAAGGCGTCGTTTGCGCCGCGATTCGATCCAAAGCAGGTTGCCCGAATAAAACAGGAACGCCCCCGCCAGCCCCAGCGCAAAATACAGCCAGCGCACCGTGAGTCCGCCGTAGCTGCCGAAGTGCAGTGCGTACATCGCGGCGTTGCTGATGCCATTGATGCTGTGTTGCGCGCCGACGTGGATCGCTAGTACCCGGCCGTCGTTGCCGGCGAGCGCCACGGTGCCGTACGTGCCCAGCGTGTGTTGCGACAGCCCGCGAACTTCCACCACCGCGTTGCGATCGCCGTAATGCGTGTAGTGCAGATAGTCCGGCTTGAAGCTGCTGACGCCCGTAGCCAGCGCTGCCGCGCGGGCGCGCTCGATCAGTTGATCCGATGTCAGCATCGCAGCGGGCGTGCCGCTAACGGTCAGTACTGGTGCCGTGGCGACTGCCTGCGCGAAGCTGCCGAACAACTTGCCGTCGAACGCAATGACATTGAGCGCGGCGAGCGTGATTGTGAACAGGCACAGGAGCGATCCGGTCACCGCGAAGATGATGTGGAACGGCAGGCTGAGCACGCCGATCGCGTTGTGCGCGTCCTGCCATAAGCGCTTCATGTTGTGCCCCACCCTCATCGCGAACAGATCGCTGAGCAGCTGCGGCAGGTGGATCAGCAGGCCGGACACCAGTGCCAGGCCATACAGCACGCTCACGATGCCCATCAGGTACAGCCCGACCACGGGCAGCCCGAGCGAGTCGTGCAGCGCATAGATGAAATCAGCGAGTTCGCCGGCACCGGCGGCATCATTCGGTTTTGCCATTTCGCTGGCGCTGGCGAAGCGCGCGCCATCCTTGCCCTGCCAGTACGCATAGGCGGCGTGGGCGTCGTCGCTGGGCAACACGATGCCGAAGTCGTCGCGGGTTTCCGGGTGCTGCGCGAGCAGTCGCTCGATCAAGCTGCCGATCGGAACATGGGCGTCGTGGGCGCTATGCCACGGCGGGTTCTGCCAGGTGGCGATATCGTCGTGGAACACCGTCAGCGCACCGGCATAGAACGCCACGAACAGGGCGAAGCCGGCGATGAGTCCAGTCCAGGTGTGTACAGTCTGGAAGGTGCGGATCGTGGTGGCTTTCATCGTGCGTACTTTTCAGAGGCCAGCCGCATGACGGGTGAGCCATAGCGCAAGGAAGCCCACGGCGTTCGCGGTGCCCAGCGTCAGCCATGCGCGGGTGCCGCTGCGCGCTGCATAGGCGCCGGTCATGAAAGCGATCCACAGCGGGAAGAACAGGATCAGCGCGGGGATCAGATAGGCAACGCCGCCATCCGGCAGCGCACGCAGCAGCAGACTCAGCGCCACAGCGGCCAACGGAAATCCGAGCAGGGTGCCGGCCAGGCAACGGGCGATCATCGATTACCTGCGCGCACGCGTTCAGGCGCGCTACGCCACCAGGCCAGATAGGGCAGCGCGACCCATGTCAGCATGCAGCTGGTCAACGTCGTCGCGATACCGGCGCCAAGCCCTGCCGCTGCCAGCCAGGCTGCCGCGCCGCCGCCAATCGCCGCCAGCCCCGCCATGCGAAAGCCGACGCGCAAGGGCGCAGACAGCAGCTTTTGTCGTGCGCTCGCCAGGTAGAAAAGAGTGGCGCCGGCCATGTTGAGCAGCAGCGCCCAGAGAGTGATCACAAAACTGTTCCTGAATAGTGCGAATGCCTTGGCGATACCCGCTTCAGGGGGCGGTCCGGGCAGTCAGATGCGTGCGAATGCGACTAATTCTCATTTAAGGCGCGCCCCATGTCAATGTCGAAACCGGCGGCAAACGGCCGCAGGTGCTTGCTTTGCGCGGACATCGGCGGTGATTCGCCTATGCTGAACACCCCTGTTTGCCCAATGGACTGGCCATGCCTGCAACCACATCCGTCTTCGAAAAGCCGCTCGCCGAAAAAGTGCTGGTGATCGGTCATCGGGGCGCCAGCGCGCTGCGGCCGGAACACACGCTGGCGTCATACGGCAAGGCGATTGCCGACGGCGCCGACTTCATCGAGCCGGATCTGGTGATGACCAAGGACGGCATCATGGTGGCGCGGCACGAGAGCGAGTTTGGCGGCACCACCGATGTCGCGGAGCATCCGGAATTTGCCGCGCGCAAGGCGACCCGCACGATCGATGGCCATGCGCACAGCGGCTGGTTCAGCGAGGACTTCAGTCTGGCCGAGTTGAAGACGTTGCGCGCACGCGAACGTCTGCCGTCATTGCGCAGTACGCGTTACGACGGCGAGTTCAGCATCCCTACGCTGGAGGAGATCATCGCGTTCGTTGCAGCGGAATCGGCGGCGGCTGGGCGGCCTATCGGCATCATTCCGGAGATCAAGTGCAGCAGCTACTTCCGTAAGCTCGGCCTGCCGATGGAAGACAAGCTGCTGGCGACCCTGGCCGCCCATCCCTATACGCGCACGGCGCCGGTGGAAATCCAGTCGTTCGAAATCGCCAACCTCAGATACCTGCATGACCAGCTGGGCGGCATTCGCAGGCGCGTCGACCACCCGAACATCCGCCTGCTGCAGCTGATGGGTGGCCCGGAAGAACAACCATGGGACGTGGCGGCGGTAGGCGCCCAACTCAGCTACGAGCAGATGATGACGCCGGCCGGCCTGCACGAAATAGCCGGCTATGCGGACGCGATCGGTCCGCACATGCGCGCGGTCATCCCGCTCGCTGCCGACGGCACGCTCGGCACGCCCACAACGCTGACACGCGACGCGCATGCGGCAGGACTCGAACTCCACACCTATACCTTTCGGCCGGAAAATCAATTCCAGGCGAAAGACTTCTGGCTGGGCGATGACCCGGCGACCTACAACGAGGAGGGATCGCTCGCCGAGATCCGGGTTTACCTGGATGCCGGCATCGATGCGTTCTTCACCGACGCCCCGGCGATTGGCCGCAAGGCGCTCGACCAGCGTTGAGCTGCCGGGCGGGGCTGAAATTCCCAGGGGCCGATAGAATCGCCGTGCGCAACGTTGTGGACACTATGGACGTATTATCTGGCCTAGTGATGGATCGCAGGCTTAGTGACACGGCGAACGAGGCAGCTGCAGCAAAGTGAGCACACTCCATTGAGCACGCTAATTTGAACACGCAGGAACTCATCATCACCTGGGCGACGCCGGTGTTCTTCGCGCTGATCGCGCTGGAGCTGCTGGTAGCGAAGCTGCGCGGCAAGCGCGCCTATGCCAGCAACGACACGATCAACAGCATCGGGCTAGGAGTGATCTCGCAGGTCGTCGGCATGTTCAGCAAGCTGCTGACATTTGGCATCTACGCCTGGTGCGTGCAGCATCTGGCGCTGATCACGCTGCCGGCGAACAACCTGGCGGTATGGATCGGCGCGTTGCTGCTGTACGACTTCTGTTACTACTGGCTGCACCGCTGCGGGCACCGGGTGAACATCCTGTGGGCCGCGCATGTGGTGCACCACCAGAGCGAGCACTACAACTTGTCCACCGCGCTGCGCCAGACCGGAAGCGGCGTACTGCTCGCCTGGTTGTTCTATCTGCCGCTGGCGCTGCTGGGGGTGCCGCTCAAGGTATTCGTGATCGTCGCGTTGATCGATCTGCTCTACCAGTTCTGGGTGCATACCGAACAAATTGGCCGGCTCGGCTGGTTCGACCGGGTGTTCTGCTCGCCGTCCAACCATCGCGCGCATCACGCGGTGAACGACCGCTACCTGGACCGCAATTACGGCGGCATCCTGATTGTGTGGGACCGGCTGTTTGGCAGCTTCATCGAGGAAGATGACACCGACCCGCCGGTCTATGGCACGCGATCGCCGTTGCGCAGCTGGAACCCGCTGTGGGCGAATGCCGAGGTGTACTGGAGCACGGCGGTTGACGCATGGCACGCGCGGCGCTGGCGCGACAAATTGCTGTTGTGGCTGAAGCCGCCGGGCTGGCGGCCGGCCGATGTGGCAGCGCGTTACCCGAAGCCGGCATTTGTGCTGAGTAGTGAGCGTTTCAATCCGCCGGTGCCACGGGCACTGACGATTTACGCGCTGCTGCAATTTGCACTGCTGCTGGCGATGGCCACGCAATTTCTCGGCATGGCGGGTACAGCGGATTTCCCGGCGCTGCTGGCTTATGCGGTATATCTGGTTGCCAGCCTGTGGTCGCTTGGTGCGCTGTTGGAAACGCGGCGCTGGGCACCATGGGTGGAAGGGTTGCGCGCACTGGTGACGGCATTAGTGCCCGTGCTGAGCGGCAAATGGTTCGGCACCAGCCATCTGGACGGCCATATCGCGATGGCGATCGCCGTGGTGTTCGGACTCAGTGCGCTGGCGCTGCCATGGGTGCTCGGCAGGCAACAGGCGGATACGTTGCCGGGCAATCCTGCGCCGGGCTGAGCCCGGCCAGCTTCTGAAATCGCTGGCTGCACGCTGCCATGGTGCGCGCGTGCCGGCTCCATCGTCGCCCAGGCGCTGACATGCCCGTCAGCTGTGCTCAACACCGTCAGCGGTTGCCTGTGGCGCAAGGCATACAGGCATGGCCGGCAGTATTCGCTATGATCGCCGCTTGCTTATAGGGGTCATGCGATGGGTTTTTTCAGCAAGCTGGTGCGCCACAAGTCGGTTGAGCAGTTGCAGTCGGAGGTCAGCAAACGCGGTGATTTCCGCCGGGTACTGGGCTTGTGGCAGCTCACCGCGATCGGCATCGGCGGCATTATCGGCGTGGGCATTTTCGTGCTGGCCGGCCAGCAGGCCGCCGCCAATGCCGGCCCGGCAGTAGCGCTCAGCTTCATCATTGCCGGCCTCGGCAGCGCCTGTGCGGCGCTGTGCTATGCCGAATTTGCGGGGCTCATTCCGGTCACCGGCAGCGCCTATACCTATGGCTATGCGGTGCTCGGCGAGTTCGCTGCCTGGATCATCGGCTGGGATCTGTTGCTGGAATATGCACTGGTGGTAGCCGTGGTGGCGATCGGCTGGTCTGGCTACGTGCAAGTGCTGCTGAGTTCCGCCGGCGTGCATCTGCCGGAGTGGGCGCAGCAAAGCATGAGTGCGCAGACGATGGAGTATTACCTGCAACAGATTTTCGGCGCGCATGGCGCCCAGGCGATTGCCGGGCCCAGCGATGGCCATCGCTTCAATGTGATCGCCGCGGGCGTATCGGTGGCCGTGGCGATGCTGTTGACCATGCGTACCGAATGGGGCGCGCGCTTCAATACGGCGGTGGTCACGATCAAGGTGATCGGTGTGCTGCTGGTGGTTGGCGTGGGCGTGTTCTACATCAACACGGCGAACTGGCATCCGTTCATTCCGGCGCGCATCGTCGACGCCACGACCGGCATCGGCCACTTCGGCTGGCAGGGCGTGCTCACGGGTGCCAGCGTGGTGTTTTTCGCCGTGTTCGGTTACGACACTTTGACCACGGCCGCGGAAGAGGCGAAGCACCCGCAGCGCGATTTGCCGCGTGCGGTGCTGCTGTCGCTGGCGATTGCGATGGTGCTGTATATCGCGGTCTCGCTGGTGCTCACCGGCATCAGCCCGTACAGCCACCTGGGCGGGGATGCTTCGGTTTCCGACGCGTTCGAGTCGATCGGCCTGCACTGGCTCAGCATCACGATTGCAGCGGCGGCGGTGATCGGTGTGACCAGCGTGCTGTTTGCGTTCATGCTCGGCGCGGCGCGAATCTGGTTTGCGCTGGCGCGTGACGGTTTGCTGCCCGGCTGGTTCGCCAAGGTCAGCCCACGCTTCGGTACACCGGCGCGACCGACCATCATCCTGGGCCTGTTCACCGCGTTGGTGGCTGGCCTGCTGCCGATCGGCGAAGTGGCTGAGCTGGTCAATATCGGCACGCTCAGCGCGTTCATCATCATCTGCGGTTCGATCATGCTGCTGCGCGTGCGCCGACCGGACCTGCAGCGCAACTTCAGGACGCCCGCGGTGTGGTTCACCGCGCCGCTCGGCATCATCTTCTCCGTCGTACTGATCTACGGCCTGCCGTGGATCACCTACGAGCGCTTCGTCATATGGATGGCGCTGGGCTGCGTGATCTATTTCAGCTACGGCATCCGGCATAGCAAGCTCGAACAAGCCCATCGATCATGAGGCCCATCTGTTCGTTGTAGGTTGGCTGTCGAGGGGAAGATGCAGGCGTCGTTCGGCCGTCTCAACAGGCACTGACCGCCCGGTCGCGGCCCTCAATCTTGGCGCGGCGCATGGCCTGATCGGCGCGTGCCAGCAACGCTTCGATATCTTCGTTGACGTGCAGGCATTCGGCGATCCCGATGCTGACCGTCAGCGGGCCGTCCGGGCGTTGCACCGCGTGCACGGCGAGCCGCAGCTGCTCGGCTCTGCTGCTGGCCTGGCGCATGTCGAGGCCGGGCAGCAGCAGCGCGAATTCCTCGCCGCCGATGCGGCCAATCAGGTCGCTTTCGCGCATTTGCGCGCGCAGGATAGCGGCCAGAGCGATGAGTGCCGCATCGCCCGCCGCGTGGCCGTGATCGTCATTGAGCTGCTTGAAGTGGTCTGCATCCAGGAATAACCCGCACGCGGGTTTTTGTTGACGGTGCGCATCCCTGAGCACCAGCCGCGCCAGCTCAAGAAAGCGGTTGCGCAGCAGCAATCCAGTGAGGCCGTCGGTGTTCGCCTGTTCGCGCAGCTGCCGTTCCAGCCGGAACTGTTCGAACAGTGTGCGTGCCATGAACGCGCGCAGCACGGTCGACAGGGAAATGGCAATCGTCATGTAGACGACATACTGGAAAATCTGCACACCGTCGGCAGCGCCGAGCACCAGCATCGACAAGGGTCCGAAGGCGCACAGCGCCATCGCAAGGATGAAGTCCCACAGTCCGAGCCAGATGACCGACGATGCCACCGGCAGCAGCAAGCCCGGCAACACCCACGGCTGCCCCCGGACGTGGCCCATGCCGTTGAGGTTGATGCCAATCTCCAGCAGCAACACGCACGACAGTGCCAGCAGGCTGAGTGACAACGGCCTGCGAACGCGCGTGGAAGCCGCGGCCACCAGCAGCAGTGGCAGCGCCGGCGTCAGCCTCAGCAGCAGCGGTATGGATGAGGCAGCGACGAGGGTGCTGGCACCGGTCGCCGCTATATAGGCAAAACTGGCAACCAGCATCAGTGCCTGGATCATCGGGCGCATGCGCTGCGCCAGATACTGTGTGTATTCGCGGCGTTGATCGGGATCGCTAGCGGGGGACTGACTTATGGACAAGGCGTGCATGACATCTCGGCTGGCGGGAAACGTGCGGAAATCAACATAGGCCCAGCAAGATGAGTGCCATGATCCTATCAGTCTGGACGGCTACCGTCTGATCAACGCTGCGGCCATGACCTTCGGCATGGGTTAAGCGTGGTGGGACCGGTCTAGCATCGACGCCTTGAGTCCATGTCGTGGCAGGTTTCTGCGCCGTGGATTAGCCGAATCGTCCACCGGAGAACGCATTGAAAGTCACCCGCCTCACTTCCGCCCTCGTTGCCGCCGCCTTCGGGCTGGGTAGTTTTGCAGCACTTGCCGACGTACCGGCGCCGCAGGATGTGCCGTTTCAGGGCACGTTGAAGGTCAGCGTGGATGCCACCGATCTGGCCCATCGCGTCTTCCGCGTGCATGAAGTGGTGCCGGCGCAGCCGGGCCCGTTGACCCTGCTTTACCCGCAGTGGCTGCCGGGTAACCACTCGCCGAGTGGTCCGATCGACAAAATGGCTGGGCTGGTGGTGACGGCGAACGGCAAGACGCTGGCCTGGAAACGCGACACGCTGAACGTTTATGCGTTCCACGTCGACGTGCCGCAGGGCGCCAGCAGTGTCGAGGTGGAGTTCCAGTATCTGTCGGCACAAAACAGCCGCGAAGGTCGGGTGGTGATGACGCCAGAAATGCTCAACCTGCAGTGGAACGCGAACACGCTGTATCCGGCCGGGTATTACAGCCGACGCATCATGACCGAGGCCAGCGTGAAGTTTCCCGCCGGCTGGCAGTTCGGCACTGCGCTGGAAGTGGCTTCGCACGATGGCGACACGGTGAACTTCAAGCCAATCGCGTACAACGATCTGGTCGATTCGCCGATCTATGCCGGCAAGTATTTCAAGCGCATCGATCTCGATCCGGGCTCGAAGACACCGGTGCACATGGATATCGTGGCCGATGCCGCGAAGTATCTGGAGATCACTCCGGCGCAGCTGAAAGTGCACCAGAACCTGGTGCAGCAGATGTACAAACTCTACGGCGCGCATCACTACGACCACTACGATTTCCTGTTCTCGCTGAGTGACAAGATGAGCGGCAACGGGCTGGAGCATCACCGCTCCAGCGAAGACGGCCTGGGCACGGACTACTTCACCGAGTGGGACAAGAACGCGGTAGTCCGCGACTTGCTTCCGCATGAGTTCAACCACTCTTGGGACGGCAAATACCGCCGCCCGGCTGACCTGTGGACGCCGAATTTCAATGTGCCGATGCAGGATTCCCTGCTGTGGGTCTATGAGGGGCAGACGCAGTTCTGGGGCTACGTGATGGCCGCGCGTTCGGGCCTGTGGAACGAGGAGCAGGCGCGTGACATGCTGGCCATGGTGGCGGCAACCTATGATCGCGGCCGCCCCGGCCTGGCCAGCTGGCGCAGCCTGCAGGACACCACCAACGATCCGATCATCGCCCAGCGCGCGCCGCTGCCGTACCGCAACTACCAGGCGAGCGAGGACTACTATTCCGGCGGCCAGATGATCTGGCTCGACGTGGATGCGAAGCTGCGTGAGCTGAGCCACGACAAGCATTCCATCGACGATTTCGCCAAGGCGTTCTTCGGCATGGACAACGGCAGCTTCGTCACCAACACCTACACTTTCGACGATGTGGTCAAGACGCTCAACGACATCCAGCCGTTTGATTGGGCCGGCTATCTGCGCGGCCGTCTGGACGGCCATGGTCCGCTGATCGGTGGCATTGAAGCGCATGGTTGGAAGCTGGTCTACAACGACCAGCCATCGGCTGCCGTCAAGGCGGCAGAAATGCGTCGCCACGCCGCTGACTTCACCTATTCGCTGGGCGTCTCGGTCGGCAAGGATGGCGAGATCGGCGACGTGCTGTGGGACGGCCCTGCGTTCAAGGCCGGCATATCGCCGGGCATGACCGTGGTGGCTGTCAACGGTCATGACTTCAACAGCGATGCGCTGAAGGATGCCGTCACTGCGGCGGCGGCGGACAAGAATCAGCCGGTCGAACTGCTGGTGAAGAACTTCGACGAATACAAGACCGTGCGCATCGACTACCACGATGGCCTGAAGTACCCGCACCTGGTGCGCGACACCAGCCAACCCGACACCCTGAGTACGCTGCTCAAGGCGCGCTGAGGCAATCCGACACCCCTCCCCGGGCGCTGGCTCGGGGAGGGACTTGCGGAACGATGACGGGTCCTGCTGTGCGGCTGGCACGGTAGTCAATGGCCGCCGCATACCTGCCAGCGCCCGCCCAGTCACGTCCGCCGGCAACTCGGCTATACTGCGCTCCCGCGGTATGGGCCTGCGGCTCAGCCCCGCGTCGGCCACCATGCGCTCGTAGCTCAGCTGGATAGAGTACCGCCCTCCGAAGGCGGTGGTCGTGGGTTCGAATCCCGCCGAGCGCACCATTCCTTCCTCGACTCGACAGATGCCTGCCGCGTGGTTCAGCAGGGCAGGATCATCAGACTGTCGGGCTTGTCGGCCATCGCGGATCGCTGCAGGGCGATGCCGTAGACCCGCGACAACACCTCCGGATCCAGTGCATGCATCGGGCTGCCGCATCGAAGCAGTTGGCCGTGCGCCAACAGCGCCACTTCATCGGCATAACGCGCCGCGAGATTGAGATCGTGCAGTACCGCGATCACGCCGTGGCCTTGCTGAGCGAAAGCGCGGGCATGACGCAGCACACGATGCTGGTGGGCGATGTCCAGGCCGGCTTCAGGTTCATCCAGTAGCAGCCAGGTCGGCCCGTCAGCACGTTCCCACACCTGCGCCAGCACACGCGCGAGTTGCACTCGCTGTTGTTCGCCGCCGGAGAGCTCCAGGTAATTGCGCCCGCGCAGATGTGTCGCTTGCACCGCCAGCAGCGCGGCGTCGACGATGCTCCGATCGACGGCACCCGCCGTGTGCATGCCATGTGGGCTGCGGCCCAGCAACACCACCTCCTCGACACGAAACGCGAAGCCCAGCTGCACATGCTGCGAAAGCATCGCGCGACGACGCGCCAGTGTCAGTGGGGACCAGTCGCGAAGTGACCTTCCGTCCAGCGTCACTTCGCCTGACGATGGCGGGCGCAGACCCGCCAGCAGCTTTAGCAGGCTGCTCTTGCCGGCACCGTTCGGACCCACCAGTGCGAGCAGTCGACCCGGTTGCGCGCGTAGCGTCACCCCGCGCAGCACGTGTCGACCACCGTAGCTCAGGTGCACATCGCGCGCGTCCAGCAGGCCATCATTCACCGCGCGCTGCGGCCGCCAGTCCAGAGGAGGGGTCATGTCGCCCCCTCACCGATCCGCAGGCGCAGGAGCAGCCACAGGAAGAATGGACCGCCGACCAGGGCGGTGATCACGCCGATCGGCAGTTCGGCCGGAGCCACCACTACGCGAGCCGCTGCGTCGGCGCCGATCAACAGGCTGGCACCGGCTAACGCGGAGGCCGGCAGCAGCAGACGATGGTCCGGCCCCCAGAGCATGCGCAACACGTGCGGCACCACTAAACCGACGAAACCGATCACGCCGCACATTGCGACCGCGGCGCTGGTCGCCAACGCCACCAGCACGATCAATCGCTGTCGAACGCGCTGCGGATCAAAGCCGAGCAGGGCGGCCTCATGCTCGCCCAGCAGCAGTGCGTTCAGCGCGCGCGCATGACGCGGCAGCAGGCATACCGGCAACAGCATCAGTGGCGCGACGGCGGCCAGTCGCACCCAGTCGGTACCGTCGAGACTGCCCAGCGTCCAGAAGCTGAGGTCGCGCAACTGATGCTCGTTCGCCAGATACGTAAGCAGGCCCACCCCAGCCATCGCGATCGCGTTGATCGCCACGCCGGCCAGCAACAACGTCGCCATGCCGGGGCGACGGCGTCCGAATTGATAAACCAGGGTCGTCGCCAGCAGGCCGCCGCCGAATGCCGCCAATGCGATGCCAAACGAGCCCAGTACGCCCGGCGCCGCGGCAAGCAGGTTGCTGCCAAGCACGATCATCGCAATCGCGCCCAGGGCCGAGCCTGAGGAGACACCGATCAGTCCGGATTCCACCAGCGGATTGCGAAACAATCCCTGCATGGTGGCACCACTGCAGGCCAATGCGGCGCCAACCAGGATGGCCATCAGCACACGCGGCAAGCGCAACATCAACACCACCGCATCATCGCCCTGCATCGGCTGATGGCTCAGCCAACGCAGCAGCGCATCGATGACTTGGCCAGCACTCAGATGCATCGCGCCGCTAGTCATGCCGCCGACCGCTGCTGTCAGCAACAATAGCGTGAGCCCACTCAGCGCAAGACCGCGACTCGTCCAGGCGCGATGCTGCGGCAACGCGATGTTGTTCATGGCCGCACGGACGCAAGCTCGCGTTGCAGGGTCTGTTCCCGCTCCGCATTGCGCGGACCAAAGCCGAGCAGCGCCTGACCATCGACGAAGACGACCCGTCGCGCGCGGCCGGCCGGGGTCTGCGCCACGCCCGGTAACTTCAGCACGCCATCGATGCCACCGAGCGCGTCGGCCCGTTCGCGCATCAGCACGATCACATCCGGCGCAAGCACCACCAGTGCTTCGGCAGAAATCGGCTTGTAGCCCGCAAAGCCGTCCACCGCATTGATGCCACCAGCCAGTGTGATCGCATGCGTTGCCGCCGTATCGCGACCGGCTGCCATGGGGCTGCCAGCACCGGCCGAGAGCAGGAACAGCGTGCGCGGATGATTCGTCATTGCTGCCACGGTTTCCGCCAGTGTCGCGTACTCGCCTTCGAGCCTGCGCGCCAACTGCTCCGCAGCGTCATCACGGCTGAGCAGCTGGCCGATACGCCGCACCTTTGCCACCACCTCGACCGGCATGTACGCCACCGGCATCTTCTCGATGCGCACGCCGGCACCACGCAGTTGCGCGATGACTTGCGGCGGCCCGGCATCGGCAGTGGCGAGAATCAGTTGCGGACGCAGCGCGAGCACGCCTTCGGCGGCCAGTTGGCGGACGTAACCGACATCGGGCAGTTGATGGGCAGCTTCCGGCCACACACTGGTGCTGTCCACGCCCACCAGCGCCTGCTGCGCATCGAGCGCATACACCGTCTCGGTGATGTCACCACCGAGCGCAACGATGCGCGGCATGGTTAGCGGGGCCGCGGTCGATGCACTGGTAACACCGATTGATGCCAGGCAGAGTGCTCCGGCAGCGAGCCACCTATGCATGGATGCTCTCCATGGCTGGCAGCGTTGCGGCGAGTGCACGCCACTCGGAAAGTTCGGGCACACCCGGCTTGCGCTTGCCGAACAGCTGCACGATCTGGCCGCCCTTCGCGTCATAGATTTCCAGTGACGTCACCGGGCCCTCGGGCGTCGGCTTCTGCACTACCCAGCTCTCGCTGATGTGGTCTTCGCGAAGATGCAGGTTGAAATCCTCATCGAGCACGTTGAGCCATGGCCCCATGCTCTTGATGTTGTGCACGGGGCCGGTGTGGATCTGCACCACACCGGGCGAACCGACGAACACCATGATCGGCAGGCCGCTGGTCGCAGCCGATTCGAGCACCGTGTGAACCGATGAGTTTTCGACCGGTCGCGCGAACTCGCTACCAACGAGACGCAGCGCCTGAGTGCGGGTGAGCTGTTGCTTGCGCAGCAACGCAAAAAAATCATGCGGATCACGCATCGAGCGCCATCCGTTACGCAGCGATTCGACGTCCACCTTGTCGTCGTTCAGTACATGCGGCAACGGTTCGGCAACCGCGAGCAGCTCCAGTAGTGGTGTTTGCGTCGCCGCCGTGAAGCGCTCCACCAGGCGGTGCCACGCGTCCATGTCACTGTCCTGCGTGAGATAGACCTTGTGCACCGCGCCGCCGTCGCCGTCGAAAAACTGCAGGCTCTGCAACAGACGTCCACGCGATTCTTCAAGCACGGCAAAGCCATGTTTCCAGTGATTGAGAAAAAGGCGCAGGTCGATGGCCTCGTCCAATACCACACCCATCACGGCGCCTAGTTCGATCTTGCTGAAGCTGCCTTTCTTCTCGTGTACGCAGCTATTGTTGCGAGTCAGCACCATCACCCGACCCAACGTCGGCAGCGCGTGGATCAGGTTGGCGAACGGACCCTCCAGGCGGGTAATGCTTTCGCCGCAGCGACTCGCGACCAGTTCGCCTTCGCTGATACTCAGCCGCTCGGCAAGGTCGCGTGCGCGCAGGCCTGGCTCGCTCTCCCGCAGTTGCTGCCAGGCGATGCGGATCTGTGCGGGTGTGTCGGTCGTTCGACTTGCGGATTCATTCAACATCGCGGACTCCTTGTCAGAAAGTAAATCGAGCGGTCACGTTGAAGCTGCGACCCGGCATGGTCAGAAGATCGGCCGGCAAGCCGCCGGTACCCGCGTCGTTGGCGCCGTTGCCGCTCAGCAAATTGCCGAGGGTGCCGCCATTGAGGTTGCCCCAGTCCCAGTATTTGCGGTCGGTGAGGTTGCTGATGCCGGCGTACAGCTGCAGGTTTTCGACGGGTGTGTAATGCGCATAGAGATCCAGCGTGGCGTAGCCGGCCGGACGAAAAAGGGTCGGGTCGCTGAGCTGCGTGTGTCGGCGTACCGCAGTGTTGACCAGTTCCGCGCCCCAGCTCTTCGCGTCGTAGCTCACACCGACCACGAGCTTGGCGGGATCGACGGTGTTGAGTGGCGAGTAGCCCGTGTCGCCCGGCTGGATCAAGCGTCCGGTGGTCACGGCAGCACTGCCCTTCAGCGCCCAGCCTTGCAGCGCGTCGCTGAAATAGCCCAGCTGCAATGTGCCGCTCGCTTCGGCACCTTTGATGTAGGCGCGTTGCGCGTTGACCGCCTGGAAAAACTGATTGAAGAATGCGCCAGGGGCCAGTTGATACGCCCACGCCGGCACATCTGCTGGCGCCAGCTGATAGCCCGACCAGATGAAGTTGCTATAGCGGTTGTAGTATCCCGCCACGCTGAACCAGCCGGCGTCACCCTTGCCGCGAAAGCCCAGTTCCACGCCACGACTGGTTTCGGCTTTCAGGTTGGGATTGGGCAGGAACGCGATGTTGTAGCCGGGGACCGGTTGCTCGTTCCAGGCGCCGGCAATCTCACTGTAGAGCGGCGGTCGGAATCCATAGGCGAAGTCTGCATAGACACTCAACGTGTCGTTGAAACGCCAGATCGCACCCAGCTTGGGCGAGACGTGGTTCTGCTCGTAGTTGTTTTGGATATAGCCCGGATTGAAATTCTGATAGAGCGCGTCCGCGTCCGGCTTGTATTCGTAGCGGTCTGCGCGCAGTGCCGGTGTGATGGTCAGGCGATCGTCGAGCAGGCTGATCTCGTCCTGACCGAACACCGAGTAGCGATTCGTGTTGCTTTCAGGAATCAGATGCAGCGGATAGTTACCCGGCAAGAACGGGCGACTGCTGCCCGTGGCACCCGTCAACTTGTTGATGCCGTAGCCATCGGCGCTGGCCTGCGCATTGATGGTGGAAGCTTCGGCGCCGTAGCTGATCTTCTGCGTGACAGCCCCGCCGTCGCCGAGCAGCTTGACCGCCACCAGCTTGCCGCCAAAGGTTTTCTCCTGCAGCGGCAGGCTGGCGTAAAAGCGCGCGAACTTGACGGTCTCGGTTTGCGTATGGGTGCGCGTGCTGCTCTTTTGCCCGTACACGTTCCAGTCCAGTGTGTCGGCCAAGCTCGCGTTCAATTGCGGAAACCACTGGCCCGAGCTCACACGCACGCGCGTGTTCACGTCTTGCGAGTTGTAGTAACCAGCGCTAGGCGTGATGTTGGAGAGGCTGTCGGTGCGCGTGTGCGTCTGCGAGCCATCAACGATCATCCGATCAGTGCGGCCGCTGTCGGCGGTGTGCACGTATTTGCCCAGGAAACTATTCAGCTCATAACTGAGTGGGTCGGGCCGGGTGCGCGTGGGACCGGTGCCCCCGATGTCACCCTGGTTGGAGGTCTCATCGCCTTCACGGTGATTCGCCACGAGCAGAAAGCCATTGCGTTGATCGCCGCTCGCGAGCGTCACACCCGAAGACAGGCTGTGGTCGCTGCCGTCGTATTGCTCCTTCAGCGAAAGATAGACGTCCTTGCCGGGCTGCAGATAATCGGCCGGATCCTTGGTCTGCAAGCTGACGACACCACCCAGTGCATCCGACGGATACAGTGCTGACGCCGGACCGCGCACGATCTCGACTTGCTTGACGTCGTCGAGGTCGACAAAGTTGCGCCCCGCACGGAAGCCGCCACCGGCGACGTTCGCGCCGAACGAGGATGGCATCGACACGCCATCGATCTCGATGCGCGTGCGGTTGCCGGACAAACCACGGATATTGAAGCTGTCCAGACCGAAGCGGCCAGCGGTGCCAACCACCGATACGCCTGGCTCGTACTGCACCAGGTCACGGATGGTGGTGACCAGATGGCGATCCATCTGCTGACGACCGATCACCGATACGGTGCCGGGAATGTTGAGCAGGATCGAAGGACTTGGCGCCGTGACCTGCACACCCGGCAGTTCGGTGGTGTTAGCTGCCGTCGCCGCAGGAGCAGCGGCTTCGGTGGCCAGTACAGGGAGTGTCAACAAGGCGCCGATCAAGGCGGCCAGTGGGGTAATGCGCAACATGGGGAATTCCTTTGCCCAGCGTGAGATGCACGTGGCTTGCTGGCAAAGGAGGCGTCGTAACGCCTGCGGCTGGCGGCCGTTATCAGATTCGGAACATGACGACGAGCTTCAGCCTGGAGGGGGAGGGCGTCCGCCAGCCGTCACGTAAATGAGAATGTATCTCATTTACCAAAATGAGTCTAGGGGTTTTGTCGGTGTGATGGAACTGCGATACCGCAACGGCACGAGAGAGATTGCAGATGTCTCGTTTCACTCCTTGGGCTTGAAGGGATCAATTAACGCGCCCTCGGCCAGAAAATCATTCAGTTGATAGCGCGCCGCTTCGCGCTCGGCGGCGTTGGGGCCGAGCAGCACGTGTTCGGGTGGTGCGGCGGCGCGATGTTCGGCGGCGAGTTGGGCGGCGATGATCGCGGAGGGTGTTTCGCTGCTGGCGGTCTGCGCCATCAGGTTCACGCCGAACGGATCACTGGTTGGCTTCTTGCCCGGTGTGGCCGAAGTGATGGCGCTCAGCGTGACCTGATCGCCTCGACGCATCGGCATCACCATGCTGGTATCGCTATTGCGGTAGCTGGCCATCGTGGCCAGCACGATGCCCACGAAGGGCGAGGCCGCACCGGTGTCGCCCAGGCGCTGAGTGAGGTCGTAGCTTTCGTTCGATTGCAGCAAGTTGAGCGGGCTGTTGGCGGCCTTCAGCGCCGGCATCAGTTCAGCCAGCGGCTGGTTCGGTGTGCCGCTGTCGAAGAACAGCCGAGCCGGTGGCGGCGCGATACCGTGGGTGGCTTGTGACCAGCCGCCGGCCAGCGCGGCGGTCAACGTCTCGTTGCGTAGCCGCTGGCCGTTCGCGTCGTTCAACGACACCGTGACCGGTCGATGCAGTTGCGCCAGGATCTTCAGCGCATCCCATTGCTCGAAACCGCGCTTGGTCCACGGTTTGGGGATAAACGGCGACGGCGAAAAATCCACCTTGGGCTGGCGATGCCAGCCGCTGAATGCCGGGTCGATGGGGTTCTTGTTGACCTGGGCGAATCCGGCGTAATAGTGCAGCCAGTCCATGCGTTCGGGGCGGGCGACGACGAGGGCGACCATGCTGTCGGTGAGCTCGTCAGGTGTTCGCCCTCCGATGCCGCCAATAAGTTTGTCGCCACGGCTCGAAAGTGCGTAGGCCATGTTGTAGCCATCCACGACATAGACCAACAGCGCCGGCATATCCGGATGCGCCTCGAACACCTGGAAGATTTCTTCAACGACACCCTCGGGCGTGTCGTTGCAGATCTCGCCGTTTTGCAGCTGCTTGATCCGGTGCCAATGTAGGCCCGCCGGGCCACCCACCAAGTCACCGACCATGTCGGTCATCATGATTTGCGTCGCCTCGACCGGAAAACGCAGGCGCGGTGCACGGGGATTCCAGCCGCGCACCACGGTCACCGTCGGGATCGGCCACCGCTCCGGAAAATCGGTCAGCGCCAGCTCCAGCGCATCGGCCATGCGCTTTTCCCAGGCGGCATCCTGATCGTCTGCCGTGACCGGATATTTTTTCGGATCGGTGGGAAGGATGCTGCTCACCTGCAGGCTGTTCGGCTGGCCCGCGTCCTGCTGTTGGAGTTGTGCCCAGACTTGCCCCTGCCGATAGACGTCCAGACTCAAGCCCACGCTGACGATATCCAGCGTGTCCAGATGCGGCGAGGCGGTCGGTGCGCGATACAGAGAGGACATGGCGGTGGCGTCCGTGGTGGATGCAGGGTGCGAGGGGATGGCTGGCGCGGCGAAGCAGCGCATCGCCATCAGCGGGTCGGGTGCGGCGTCAACGGTGCACGCGAGGCTCGTGCCCGCGAGCGACAGCCACAGCACGGTTATCAGTGGATGAGGTGGGCGCATCGTGGTCATGTGCCCTGGCGTCCGGGATACGGCACGCCTGCCGCGCGCTGGTCGCGGGTGTAGCTGATGACCAGCGTGGGTGGCGGAACACCAGAGATGCATTCCAGTGTGCCGCCGGCAGGACTGTGGTATGTCGCGGTGGCGTCGATCAGCTTGCGATTGTCGGGATCTTCCGCGTAGTAGAACGCCATCGTGGCGGCGTCCGGCAGATCTTCGGGGGCTTCCTTCGTGGCAACGGTTTGAGCTTTGGCACCGCTATACGTCGCCTTCCACGACAACCGCCAATCCGCGACCCGGCGCAGGTAGGCGTAAAACGCGTCGTTGTCGAGGCTCCATGCCTGGCCGATCGCCAGGTCATAGGCCATCGCCTTGCGGCTGTGCATCGGGTTCGCGGGGATCGCCGAATGAAACGACAACCGCTCCTGCTGCTTCGGCGACGGCGTCGCCATCAGCCGCTCGCGCGCCTGGCTGGGTGTTTCCGAGTGCTTATGCCAGTCCCCATTGGTGATGGCGACCGACGCTTCGATCGGGTCCATCGGCGCGCGCACCTGATGGATGCCGTCGGTGTCCTGGCCATAAACGGTGCCACCGGTATCGAAGTTAACCGCACAGGGGGCGCTCAGCATCGGCGCAGTGAGGATAACGCTCTGGCCTTCCGTCAAATCCGCCAGCTTGAGGTGGCCGAACCAACCGGAGCCATCGCCGGTCCAGGTGCCCTCGCCCTTTTGGCGCAACACATACCTGTGGGGCGGTGGATACGCGCCCACGTCTTCGGCGATGCCCTGGCGCTTGCGCATGGTGAACACGCGCTGATGGAAGCGCATCCCCAGCGTGGACAGCACCGATATCGGTGGCTGCCCATGGCCAACCGCCGGCCAAATCTCGGGCACGCCCTGCCAGCCGATGCCCTGGACATTAGGCAAACCCACAGCGTGATCCTGCGGAGTGAAATACAGCGTGACGTTGCCGCGGTTGTCACGCTCGTCGAACGACAGGTGGATGCCATCGAGGGTGGTGACACAATCGGCACCGGTCCAGCGCAGGCCACCGATGCAACTGTTTTCGCCCGGGTCGGCCATGTCTGCCATCGAGGGCGTGGGGTGAGGCTGCGCGCCGATGAAATCGACGATGCCGGCCAGCGTATCCAGCCGCGCCGGTGTGGTCTGCTGTCGCCCGTGCAGCTCAAGATACCGTTCGACAGCGGGCTCCGTCAGGCTATACGGCGAGTTCATCAGCACTGCGCCGTCTGTGGGGCGCTGACCCTCGTCCTTCAGAAAGGCATTGGCCAGCAGGGTGAGCATCGTGCCCTGGCTGTGTGCGACCACGTTGATGGTGTCGTCGGGATATTGCTTGCGGATGATCCGCACCAGCATTGCCAGGCGCTTGGCGGCGAGCACCATGTAGGTGTGGTTGGGCGCGTTCATCAGCGGGTGGGTCGGCGAGCCGCCCACCGCGTTCATCGCAATGATGCCAAACAGCATGCCATTGAAGCCTTCACCCCACATGTCCGGTAAGGTAGTGGTGGCATTGGCGAACTGCCCACCCTCCTGAGTGCCGGCCTTGTCCAGCCGGTTGCCATAGCGATCCAGCCATTCGCCGTGCGGCTTGTCTTTCTGAATGAACGCCTCCTCCTCGCGAAAACCCCAGTAAAACGGGATCACCACACTGCGTGGCGCGCGGCCGTCCGCCGAGACGTTGGGCTTGCGTCGGTAATACACGGCATCGGGATCGATCGCGCTGTGATGGTCCTTGGTCGGCAGCGAGTACGTGGCTGGCACCAGTGCGGCGATATTGGGGCCGCCGCGTTTGGTGGTGAGGTTATCCAGCCGCTCGGTCAGGCCCTGGCAGATCCCCTGCTCGATGTCGGCGTATACCCCGGTCAGGTCGTTCACGCCGTGCACCAGGATGGTGATGCACGGCTTGGGCGCCTGCATGAAGACATAGGCCGGCTGAGGGTTCCCCGGCAACAGCATGGCATTGACTTCGCCGAATAGTTTAGGAGTGGGTTGCGGTGAGGGTGTCATGGCGCAGCATCCTTGTGCGTGGGGTGCCGCTCATGAGGGCGGCGCCAGGGTCGGCCTTGGAACGCTCTGAGCGCGGCCTCGCGCGGGCAGCTGCGATGCGATGTTCATCCACGCATCAACCTAGCCGGCCATACCGCCCAGGGATATCAGGCAAGTCTGATTTTGCGTGGCCGATCTGCTCGACGGTGGTGGTCAGTTCGCGAGTCGCCCGCACGCAGGAGAGGCGCGCCGTTTCATGGGCGAAAGTGTGCAGCGGGCCGGCATTTTTATATGCCTACCCATGCCAGAAAGTGACTCGGAAGCGGTGGCAAATGCGTCGCCGCTGCCACCAAAGGGGCGCCGGACAGGCTCATCAGCATCACTGCTTGGTTGGCCGTTCAGCGGATTTGCCCTACATTCTGCGTGCCGAGTAGAAAATTCCGGCAATTCATCCATCCAGTACGCGGGGAAATGTATGGCGAAGACCCAGAAAAAAGCAGCAGTAAAGAAGGTAGCTCCGAAGGTTGCCGCGAAGCCGGCCGCTCCGAAGCCGATCAAGGAAGTCCTGAGCAAGTCAGGGTTGGTGGCGCATCTGGCTGAGACCAGCGGCGTGGTGGCAAAGGACGTACGCGCGGTAATGGCGGCGCTCGAAGGTGCGGTCGTCGCATCCGTCCACAAGAAGGGAGCAGGTTCGTTCATGCTGCCGGGCCTGTTGAAGATCTCCGCCATCAGCGTGCCGGCCAAGCCGAAGCGCAAGGGTATCAATCCGTTTACCAAGCTTGAGCAGGTGTTTGCGGCCAAGCCGGCCAGCGTCAAGGTCAAAGTGCGTCCGTTGAAGAAACTCAAGGATGCGGCAGCCTGAGAGGCTTGCTGACAGATGCGGTGACTCAGGTCACCGCATCTCTTGATCACGCTTACCTGGCATCGCCAGGTAAGCGTGGACCATGCCCTGAAGCATGAGAGGCAGCTCGAGGGGCGCCTGGTGCTGGTGATCGGACCAGCCGCAATCAGTGTTTCGTGATCTCGAAGTCCTGCTGAGCCACCGGCTTGCCGTCGAGTGAGATCTCAACCTTGTATTTGCCTTCGGGCCACAGATCCGGGTTCTCCACCTTGAAGGTGGTGACGGCGGGACCGTCGGTGGCGATCGGCTCGGTAATGTTGCTGATCAATTGTCCGGGGCCTTCCAGGTAGCTCCATTTGGCGTTCAGTGCCGCGCCGCTGCTGCGCCCTTCGGTGGCGACGCTGGCGTAGATGGTCCTGTCGTTGAAGGCAAAGTTGTTGCTCGCGTGGGTTATCTCGTGTGCGGCGTTGACCGCGTTACCAAGCGTGAGCCTGGCCACCGTGAGAGGTCCATTCGCGGACGCCGCCACCGAGGGGGCTACTACGGATGCGGTGGTTGGCGGCGGGATGACGCTGCTCGCGGCAATGCTGACGGCCTGCACGGGTTTGGGCGGCGTCTGTGCGTTGGCTTTTGGCGGTGCGGTCACCGTGGGAGCGGCTGCGGGCGCGGTCGGCTCGTGCTTGCCGCACGCACTGAGCAGCAGCAAACCCACAAGCGTGGCGCTGTACAGCGCGGCAGTGCATGGTGAGCGTGTCATGGGAAACTCCATGGTCGGTGACGCAGCGGGTACCTGTTCATCAGCAGCTTTGCTGACGCTTCCATACCAATGCTTGATGATTGCTGCGGTGGAGCCCGGGCGCTTTGGTGTGGCTACCGAAGCTAATGCCTCCGACATGAAGCGCCGATTACCGGGAGGGGTGAAGTCCCTGGATTTTTGCGTATTCGGGACGCGCGCTAAAGAAACGTTGCCAGTCACCTGCGTACCGCCGAACTTGTCCGGACCGTTTCTGCACGCAAAAAGCAGCATTTATTGGCGCGCTGTACGTGGGTTGCCAGGCGTTGCTGGCATGCTGCTGCGAAACGGATTGATGTCCAGGCCGCCGCGACGGGTATAGCGCGCGTACACGCTGAGTTGTTGTGGGGCGCAACGCTGCATCAGGTCGACGAAAATCCGTTCCACGCATTGTTCGTGGAATTCGTTGTGATTACGAAACGAAACCAGATAACGCAGCAGTCCGGCATGTTCGATCGGCTGCCCGCGATACGCAATCTGCACGCTGCCCCAATCGGGCTGGCCGGTGACCGGGCAGTTCGAGCGCAGCAGGTGTGAGACCACCGTTTCTTCGATCGCGATGGCGGGGTTGTCCACGCGCAGAAACTCAGCTTGCGGCGGCCCGTAATGATCGATGTCGATTGGCTGGCTGTCGAGAAGATGGCCGTCCAGATCGGTGACCGCATGCGCAGCTGCACTGGCCTCACTCAATTGCACGCCGACTACCGCGCCAGCTGCTGCAGACAGGTCGCGCATCAGCGTGGCGGTGAGCGTCGTTGCGTCGGCCACGCGCTCCTGCGCAAAACCGTTCAGATAAAGCTTGAACGACTTTGACTCGATGATATTTGGTGAAGCGGCTGGCACGCGAAATTCGGCGAGTGCGACGACCGGCTTGCCGCGCAGGTCGAGCCAGGACAGCTCGTAGGCGTTCCAGACGTCTACGCCGTGGAACGGCAGCAGCTCGGCCACACCGATCTCCGCGCGCTTGTCCGCGCGAGGTATCGCAAACAACAGGCTCGGGTCGTAACGGTCGGCGTAGGCAGTGTCTTTGCCGAGCGGGGAATGTTCGGGAGTGCTCATGTCGTGAAGTTTAACGGGTGTTCGCTTCTCTCCATATGCCTGTTAGCTGCGCACCCGCAGGCCGGCGGGCTGCGCTTCACTCCTCCCTCTGCTCGCAGGGGGAGATTGGGACGGGTGAAGCTTTGGATCTTCGGGGGCGAAGAGCGACCCCGCCCCAACCCTCCCCTGCAAGCAGGGGAGGGGGCACAGCTATGGAGCGATGCGCCCGCTTCACTCCTCCCCCTGCTCGCAGGGGGTGGGAGGGGTGAAGCTTTGGATCTTTGGGGGCAATCTCACAGCGCCAGAAAGGCCCTACACGTTGACCATGTGCATCATGGATGTGACATAGCGATCACCGGCGACGGCATCCGGCGGAAATACCGCATCGATAGCGGAGAGTTCGGCGGCACTGAGCTGCAGGTCGAGCGCACCCAGATTCTCATCCAGCCGTGAACGCCGCTTGGTGCCGGGAATCGCCAGCACGTCCTTGCCCTGCGCCAGCACCCAGGCCAGTGCCAGCTGCGCCGGAGAGCAGCCCTTGTCCGCCGCCAGCGATTTCACCTGTTCGACCAGTTGCAGATTGCGGGTGAAGTTTTCCCCCATGAAACGAGGGCTCTTGCGACGGTAGTCGTCGGCATCGAAATCTTCCGGCTTGGTGATCGCGCCGGTGAGGAAACCGCGGCCAAGTGGTGAGTACGCGACCAGGCTGATGCCGAGTCGACGGCAGGCCTCGAGCACGCCGTTTTCCTGGGGGTCGCGCGTCCACAGCGAGAACTCACTCTGCAAGGCGGCGATCGGATGTACCTTGCTGGCGCGCTCGAGAGTCGCGCCGGCAGCTTCAGACAGGCCGAGGTAGCGCACCTTGCCGGCGGCGACCAGTTCGGCCATCGCACCAACGGTCTCCTCGATCGGCACGTTCGGGTCGACGCGGTGCTGGTAGTACAAGTCGATTGTCTCGCTGCCGAGCCGCTGCAGGCTAGCTTCGCAGCAGGCGCGCACATATTCCGGACGGCCATTGACGCCAATGCTGGCAGCGCTGCCGGGAGTGCGTACAAAGCCGAATTTAGTCGCGATGAAGGCTTGCTCCCGGCGGTCCTTGATCGCCTTGCCGACCAGCACCTCGTTGGTATGCGGCCCGTAGACGTCAGCGGTGTCGAGCAGGTTGAGGCCACGCTCCAGTGCGTGATGGATGGTCGCGATGGATTCGGCGTCATCGCGCTGGCCGTAGAAATCGCTCATGCCCATGCAGCCGAGGCCTAGGGCGGAGACTTGCGGGCCATTCTTGCCGAGAGTGCGGGTTTGCATGGTGGGTTGCTCGTGGTGGGTGGAGTGAGCGCATGGTGCGCTTCGCCAGCAGCGGGATAAATGCTCAATAATGACCATCACTATTCCATTGATGACAACAATTGCCATGGACCGTCTGCAAGCCATGCGGCTGTACACACGGATCGTCGAGCTGGGCAGTTTTACTGCGGCGGCGGATGACCTGAATCTGCCGCGCGCCACTGTTACCCACGCAATCAAGCGGCTGGAACTGCGGCTCGGCACGCAACTGCTGCAGCGAACCACGCGCCGTGTGCGCAGCACCCGCGATGGCGAGGTGTACTACGGTCATTGCGTGCGGCTGCTGGCCGACATGGACGAGGTCGAGGCGGACTTCCGCGAGGCGGCGGTGCAGCCGAAAGGACGTCTGCGCATCGACCTGTCGGCGGCATTGGCGCGACTACTTGTGATTCCGGCATTGCCCGCGTTCTGCGCGCGTTTTCCACAGATCGAACTGGATATCGGCACCGGTGATCGTTTTGTCGACCTGGTGCGTGAGGGCGTCGATTGCGCGGTGCGGGTCGGTGAGCTCGGCGACACCGGCATGATCGGTCGCCGCGTTGCCACGCTGGCGCAAATCACCGTCGCCAGCGCCGACTACGTGCGCCGGCACGGAGCACCGAAATCGCTCGCCGCCTTGCATGATGGCCACTACGCCGTGAGCTGGGCCTCGCCGACAACCCGTCGTGCGGAGCCACTCGAGTTCATGGTCGGTCGCCGACGGCGCGAAGTCAGTTTGCCGGGGAAAATCACTGTGAGCGGCGCCGACGCCTACCTCAGTTGCTGCAAGGCCGGCCTCGGCATCGCGCAGTTTTCGCGCTACCGCATCGAGCAGGAACTGGCGAGCGGCGCCATGTGCGAGCTGCTCGTGGATACCCCGCCGCCCTCGCTACCGATGACCGTACTGTATCCGCCGCAGCGACAGATGCCCGCGCGATTGCGCGTTTTCGTGGACTGGCTGGTCGAGCTGACCGCCGGTCAACGGTAAGGCGCAAAGGTTTTCCGCTGCGGGAAGCAGGGGAGAGGGGGATCAGTTACCCATCCCGGATAGAGAACGGAACGCTACGCGTAGCGCGCTACGCCGTGCCGGGGCGTGTTGGTTCCCAGCGTGTCGCTGCTCAGCGGTGCGCCGGCGGCAATCAATGCGGCGCGCTGCTCAGCTTGTGGCAGACGCAATATGCAATCCTCCAGCTGGGCCAGCTTTTGAAATACCGGCAGCGCCTGCACCTGTGCGACAAACGCGGCCGTGCGCGGCCAACGCTCGGCATCGACCGTGTAGCGCACGAACGAGGCCGTGCGGAAAAAACAGGCGATGCTGATGTCGGCAATCGACAGCGTGCCGAACAGGAAGCCGTCTTCCGGCAACTGGCTTTCCAGATAATCCAATACCGAGGGAATCTCCATCTCGCGTGCCTGCTGCACGATCGCCTGATCGGCATCCTCGCCAAAGATGTAGCGCCTGATCGCGAGCTGATAGAACAGCCGCCAGACCAGCGCATCAGCCAGCCGCGTGTCGGCATATTCTTCGAGCCAGCGTGCCCGTGCGCGATCGGCGATATCGGCCGGATAGAGCTTAGGTGCCGGATGTTTATCCTCCAGGTACTGGCAGATGACTGACGAGTCATTCAGCACCAGGCCCTCATCGACCAGTACCGGGATGCGCCGCAGCGGACTCAGGCGGGAAAACTGCTCATCGCCGACAAACGGCGGGATCGGGTCGATTTCGTAATCGACGCGCTTCAGTTCAAGGCAGACCAGCACCTTGCGCACATACGGCGAGATGTAGCTGCCGATGATCTTCAGGCGAGCAGGCATCAGATACCTCCGCTAGTGGCAGGCCGAATGTCACCCGGCCACACGACACAGATCAGCAGCCTGATCGGCGCAGCGCCCGTACGTCAAGCAAACCGCTGGCCGATCGCTTCAGCCGTTTAAGCTGGCGACAGCCAGCGCCGGGATCGCTGCCGGCGTGCCATTGGAGTCCAGCGCGATCATCACGAAACGGCCAGTCGTGCACACCCGGCGATCGCCGCTGAGCAGATCCTCGGCGGTCATTTCGACCTCGACATGCATCGAACTGCGGCCGACCTTGACCACGCTGGCAACCAGTTCCACCAACTGGCCGGTACGCACCGGCACGCGGAAGTTCACCTCTTCGGAGCGAGCGGTAACCACGGTGCGCCGCGCATAACGCGAAGCCACGATGAACGCGGCCTTGTCCATCCACGCCAGCGCCTGACCGCCAAATAGCGTGCCGAGGTGATTGGTGTGGTCGGGGAAAACCATTTCCAGCAGGCGCGCTTCGATCAGGGCAGTCGTCATGGGGGTCGGTACGGGGAGGAGGATTGAGGGCGGGATTGTAGTTTGTTTGACGCACGTAGCCTTGCTATTCCTTGTTTGCCACACACCGCTTTATCCCTCTGCTGTTTGCCGTACACGATCTATCCCAATGACGATATGGACCTCTGGCACAGGGTGACCACCGCGATATCGCGTTAGCATCGCCCAGTTGGGCGTGGACGTGGCCATAGGGGTGCCGTCGCGTCATCCGGCTTTCCGTGGGAGGAATAAATGCATTCGATGATTGGCAAGTCGCGTCTGTTCGGCGCCGTGGTGTTGGGTCTGTTGTCCGTCAGTGTCGCCGCGCAGGACAAAACCGCGACGCAAGATCAAGCCGCGGCGCAAGATCAAGCGCTGAGCGCTCACGATTACGCGCAGGCTGAGCGCTTCATGGGCTACAACGTTACGCCGCTGGTCGATCACGACGTGCGCCACGCGAAATGGCTGGACGATACCCACTTCTGGTATCGCGATCACGATATCGCTGGCGACCACGTCATGTTGATGGATGCGGCCACCGGCACCGCCGCGCCCGCGTTCGATCAGCTCAAGCTGGCTAAAGCATTGAACGCGGCCAGTGACAAACCGGTAGACGCGAAGAAATTTCCGCCCTTGCTCGACTACAGCGTGAAGCCGGATGGCCGCCACGACGTCGATCTCGACGGCAAGCATTACCTGTGCGACCTCAACGGCGCCGGCAGCTGCGTCGACGTGGCCAAGCTGATCAAGACCGGCCCCGAACCCGGCGTGTTGTCGCCGGACAAACAGACTGCGGCGTTTATCCGCAACTGGAACCTGTGGTTGCGCGATGTCGCGACCGGCAAGGAGACCCAGCTCACCACCGACGGCGTGCCGAATTTCGGCTACGCCACCGACAACGCCGGCTGGAAGCACACCGACAACGCGATTCTGGTGTGGTCATCCGATTCGAAGCGCATCGCCACTTTCCAGCAGGACCAGCGCAACACCGGTGACATGTACCTGGTCAGCACCGGTGTCGGTCATCCGAAGCTGGACGCGTGGAAGTATCCGATGGCTGGCGACAAGAACGTCACGATGATCGAGCGCGTGATCATCGACGTGCCGACGCACAAATTGGTGCGCCTGCAGATGCCACCTGACGAGCATCGTTCCAGCCTGTGCGACGACGTCAGCTGCGGCCCCGACGGTGGCTGGGATGACGTGAAGTGGGCGCCGGACGCTAACACGCTGGCGTTTGTCTCCACTTCGCGCGATCACAAGCACGAGTGGTTCCGCATCGCCGACGCTCACACCGGGGCGGTACGCACGGTATTCGACGAAAGCGTGCCCACCGATTACGAAAGTGGCAACGACGCGGTGAACTGGCGCTACTTGCCGGACAGCCACGAAGCGATCTGGTTCAGCGAACGCACGAACTGGGGCAATCTGTACCTCTACGACCTGGGCACCGGCAAGCTGAAGAGCGCCATCACCAGTGGCGATGGCAATGTCACCCAGGTGCTGAAAGTCGATTCGAAGACGCGCACCGTTTGGTTCCGCGGCGTGGGACGTACGCCGGGCGTCCAGCCGTACTACCAGCAGTTCTGGAAGGTCAGTCTCGACGGCGGTCAGGCCACCCTGCTCACGCCGGAAGCGGCCGATCACAGCGTCACGCTGTCGCCGGACGGCAAGTATTTTGTCGATGCCTATTCCACTTCGACCACGCCGACGGTCACCGTGTTGCGTGATGCCAACGACGGTCACATCGTCACCACCGTAGCGAAGGCCGATATCAGCCGACTCACCGCCGCTGGATGGGTGCCGCCAGTTCCATTCACGGTAAAGGCGCGCGACGGCAAGACGGATCTGTACGGCATCATGTACAAGCCGTCGCACTTCAACCCGCACAAGAAATATCCGATCATCGATTACATCTATCCCGGTCCGCAGACGGGCTCCGTTCGTGGCTACAACTTCATGGCCGCAAGCGGTGACAACCAGTCGCTGGCCGAGCTCGGCTTTATCGTGGTCGCGATCGACGGCATGGGCACGCCATGGCGCTCCAAGTCATTCCATGACACCTACTTTGGCGACATGGGCGACAACACGCTGCCCGACCAGGTCGTCGGCATCAAAGAGCTTGGTCAGCGCTATCCGTGGATCGATCTGGATCGTGTCGGCATCTGGGGTCACTCCGGTGGTGGCAACGCGACGGCCGACGCGCTGTTCCGCTACCCCGCCTTCTTCAAGGTTGGCTGGGCCGAAAGCGGCAACCACGAAAACCGCAACTACGAAGACGACTGGGCCGAGAAATGGCAGGGCCTGCTGGTCACCAACAAGGACGGCACGACCAACTACGACAACCAGGCCAACGAGGACGAAGCGAAAAACCTCAAGGGCCGCCTGATGCTGGTGCACGGCACGATGGACGACAACGTACCGCCCACCAACACGCTGCTGATCGTCGATGCGCTGATCAAGGCGAACAAGGACTTCGACCTGTTGATGATCCCCAACGCCCACCACGGTTACGCTGCCGCCACGCCATACACCACACGCCGCCGCTGGGATTATTTCGTGCATTACCTCGCCGGCGAAACACCGCCCAAGGAGTACGCGCTGAAGCCGTGGCCGTGGATGTAGGCCTCTGATCGAGGTGCGGTTGTCGCCGATTGACCCGTAGGTTGGGGTGAGCAAAGCGAACCCCAACAAATCATCGTTGAACCATAGGCACATCCGGCGCGGAGCCTGATGTCGATCGCGACAATGGCGAATTGAACTCTGAGCGTAGATCGGGCGGGTGATGTTGGGGTTCGCTTTGGCCACCCCAACCTACGTGCTTCGGCTGGCTGGATTGCCCGCAATAGGTATGCAGCCATGTATGCCGAGGCACGCCACCGTCAGGAAAGATGGTCCGACGGTGAGACCATGGCCTACGAAAAAGCAGGGGGTCAGCTGGCAGCCGGATGCCGACGCGTAGCGCACTGTGTCATTGTCCAATGAATCAGCTGCTTCGGGCGGCTCCCGGTACGACTGAGACGTTGGACACCCCCGAGCAAACCTGTCCCGGTTTGCGGAGACGGCCCCATTGGGGCCGTCTTTTTTTTGCTCAATCGGAGCCGGCTCTTGGCCGATACGCGTCGGCTTAAGACTCAGCGCGTGGCAGCAGCCTGGGCGACGCCCTTGGCCACGGCCTCATCCAGCAGTTGATCCATCTGCTGATGTGCCTTCTCCGACGTCAGCCGCATGCGTGCGGACAATGCCTTCTGTTGCTTGCCCAGCTCGGCCTGCTGTTTGCCGAGTTCGACCTGTTGCTGGTGTAGCGCATCCTCTTGCCAACGGAATTCATCGTGTTGGGCCAGCCGCGCTTCCTGCGCCTGCGTACGGGCGTCCTGACTGGACTGTGCGGCTAGCACGGCCTGTCGGGCGGCCAGTTGCGCCTGTTGCGCACCGAGTTCGCCTTGCCGCGCCCCTAGGGCGCCCTGCTTGCCCCCGAGCCGCCCCTGTTGCGCACCCAGCTCACCTTGCTGCCGGGCGAGCTCCTTCATGGGCGCATAGGCAGCCTTGGCGCGTTCGATGTAGCTCGCATCGCGAATCAGGTAGGCCTTGTCGCCCCGACGAAACCACAGCACAGGTCCCTTGCCCTGATGCAGCTGCTGCGCGATGGCGAGATCGCTGTCGTCGCCGTTGATCATCACCGTGTCGCCTTCGATCATCACAAACCCGCGGCTGGCATGGGAGTCGATGTCGATGTGGCTGGCGTTGAAGCCAAGATTGGGCGCAGGCGGAGGAGTTGGAGGAGCGGGTGGCGCCGGAGGAACGGGCGGGACCTGATGACTCGGGAAAGTGGGCGGAGTGGGGAGCACTGGGGGAGCGAGTGGCGTCGCAGGAGTGGCGGCTACCGGCACGTCCGAGTCAGCGGGCGTCATGCCCTGCGTCTGATTCGCGCCGGTTGCGGTGACGCGGTAAGGGAGAACGCCGGCGAGCGCGACCAACACCACCAGCAGCCAGCCGCGTGCGCGCGGCGTCGTGTCGTTGACGGTTTGCTGCAACATGATCAATCGCCTTTTCAGGTTCTGAAACGTAGGGGAGGCTCCGGCCAGGCCGGAATGCATGGGGTGGGCCACACCAAGACGCAGCAGCAGCCGACCATAGGTCTGTGGTGCCGCACGATGTTGCTGCAGCACCTGCGCATCGCAGGCGGCTTCACGGTTGAGCGCGTACTCGCGCATCGCCCAGGCCACCAGCGGATGAAAGAAAAACAGTCGTTGTGCGATCGCCGGTACCCACACCAGCCACAAGTCGCCACGGCGCAGATGGGCCAGCTCGTGGGCGAGCGCCATGGCTGATTCTTCCCGCGTCAGCACCTGGCTGGCTGGCAGCAGTACGGTGGGCTGCCACAGGCCTGCTACCTGTGGTGAAGCAATCGCGAGCGATAGGCGCAATTGCGGGCAGCGATGCAGGCCCAACAGGCTGGCCTGTTGCGCACATAGCGCTTGCAGGGATTCATCATGCAGCGGTACGGATTCACGCAGCACGGCACGCGCCGACAGCCACAGCCGCGCAGCTAGGAGCAGTTGTACGAGCAAGCCGGCAAGCCACAGCGTCAGTACCCAGCGTTGCCAATGGAACGAGGCGGTAGCCGTCGATGCGATGACCGTCGTTGATGGGGTGGTGGTCGGTGACCGTGCAGCGAAATCCGACGGCACCGTGGACTCAGTCAGCGGTGTCATCGGGATGACTGGGTGGTCGCCCAACGTCGCTATGGCAGTGCCGTGCGATGACGAAGACAGTAGCGGCAGTTGCACCGGCGTGCTGATCACCAGACCAACGAGCAACTGCATGCCGAGCAGCCACCACAGCATGCAGCGGATCGCCGGGGACAGTCGCGGCATCCAGCGGCCCAGCAGCCATAAGGCGCCGATCAGCAGCGTGGCCTGTGCAGAGCTCCAGGCAAGGCGGACGAGCAGGGTGTCGGCTAGCGTGTCGAAGGCGTTCATCTCACGGCTCCTTGCGCTTGGATTGCAGCTGCACTACCAGCGCCTCGAGTTCGGCCAGCTCGGTGTCGCTGACCTTGGCGCGCTCGGACATCCATGCCACGAAGGGCGACACCGATCCACTCAGTGTCTTCTCGACAAAGCTGCCGACCGCGCTGCGCATCGCCTCGCCGGGACCGGTGGCCGTGCTGTAGCGAAACATGCCCTTGAGCTGGCGGCGCTTGAGATAACCCTTGCTGCGCAGACGCTCCATCATCGTCAACACGGTCGAGCGGGCCAGCCCGCGGGGCTCGCCGAATCCGGCGGCCACCTCACCGACGGAGGCGCTTTCGTGGTCGGACAGGTAATGCAAGAGCCCCAGCTCCTGATCGCCAATGGTTGGCTTGGACATGTTCGTGGCACTGCGTGACTACAGGTGTAGTCACGGTACGCCTTGGCGACACGTGTAGTCAATAAGCTCTGCAACCGAGGCTCTGGTAGGTTGGGGTGAGCAAAGCGATGCCCAACAAACATCACGTCAAGGATGACTGCCATGCGTTACCGAAGAGCTCATGCCTCCGGCGGAACATTTTTCTTCACCGTCAACTTGGCGGATCGTTCCAGCGACCTGCTCGTCGGGCACATCGACAAGCTTCGCGACGCGGTGCGCGTGGTCAAACAACGACACCCGTTCGAGATTGCCGCGTGGGTCGTTTTACCCGATCACATGCATGCGGTATGGACGCTGCCGGCTGACGACACAGATTTCTCTACCCGCTGGATGCTGATCAAGGCTGCATTTTCACGCGCCATTGAGCAGGGCGAGAACATTCATCGCTCAAGAATGAAAAAACGTGAGCGCGGCATTTGGCAGCGGCGTTTCTGGGAGCACCAGATCAGGGATGAAAATGATCTGGCCGGCCATGTGGATTACGTCCACATCAATCCGGTGAAATACGGACATGCCGTACGCGCGAGCGATTGGCCGTATTCGTCCATCCATCGATATATTCGGCAGGGTCATCTCGATGCGGATTGGGCGTGTGATCCCGATGAGTTGCGATCTGGCGGTGAACGTGGTGGGTGATGTTGGGCATCGCTTCGCTCACCCCAACCTACGCCGGCCACCACGTAGGTTGGGGTGAGCGAAGCGATGCCCAACTATGCAGGCTCGTCAGAACGTCATATCAAACGCCACCTCGCCCTGCACGCCGACCTGATACGCCGACACGCGGCGTTCGAAGAAGTTGGTGACTTCCTGCACGTCTTGCAGGTCCATGAAGTCGAACGGATTCCTGACGCCGTATTTCTTGGGCATATCGAGCTGGGCCAGGCGCTGATCGGCGCAATATTCGAGGTACTGGCGCATGTCCTTTACCGACAGGCCAACCACCCCGCCTGACAGCACGTCTTCGGCAAACAGGGTTTCACACGCTATAGCGTCTTCCATCATCTGCTCGACCTGCGCACGCATCGCATCGTCGAAAAGCTCCGGCTCCTGTTCGCGCACGGTGCGCACGACCTCGAACGCGAAAGCCATGTGACCGCTCTCGTCGCGAAATACCCAGTTGGTGCCCGCCGCCAGGCCGTGCAGCAGGCCGCGTGAGCGCAGGTAATAGACATAGGCAAACGCGGCGTAGAAGAACAGGCCTTCAATGCAGGCGGCGAAGCAGATGAGGTTGAGCAGGAACTGCCGGCGATGCTCGCGTGTTTCCAACTGGCGCAGGTCCTGCACCGAGTCGATCCACTTGAAGCAGAACTCGCCCTTGGCGCGGATCGACGGGATGTTCTCGATTGCCGCGAACGCTTTGTTGCGCTCGGCCGGATCGGGGATGTAGGTATCGAGCAGGGTGAGGTAGAACTGCACGTGCAGCGCTTCTTCGTACAGCTGGCGCGACAAATACATGCGCGCTTCGGGCGCGTTGATATGCTGGTAAAGGTTCAGCACCAGGTTGTTCGACACGATGGTGTCGCCGGTCGCGAAGAACGCCACCAGCCGATGGATCAGGTGGCGATCAGCGACGGACATCTTCGACTTCAGGTCGCTGGTGTCCATCGAGAAATCCACTTCCTCCACCGTCCAGGTGTTGCGGATCGCCGAACGATACATTTCGTAGAATCCGGGGTAGCGCATCGGCCGCAACGTGAGTTCGAAACCGGGGTCGAGGATGTGGGCGTTGCGGGCGGATTCGGTGGACATGGCGATTCCATCTAGATGGGATGTTGCGTTGAGGACGGCGAGTAGTGCTCCCTCCCCTGCATGCAGGGGAGGGCTGTGGAGGGGTGCTTTTGACTTTCCGCAAGCTCGGGCAACCCCCTCCCAACCTCCCCCTGCAGGCAGGGGGAGGAGCAAAGCAGGTTACTGACAAGCCTCGCAGTACTCGGGATTTTCCAGCGAACAGAACACAGCAGCATTGGCCTGCGCCTGATCCACGACGAGTACGGTCCTATCCGCCGTCACCGTGGTCTTGGTGATCTTCGTGGCCGGACGCGAGCGCAGGTAATAGGTCGTCTTGATGCCGATCTTCCACGCGTACATGTACATCGAGCTCAGCTGACCGATGTTCGGATTTTCCATGAACAGGTTCAGCGACTGGCTCTGGTCGATATAGGCGCCACGTGCGGCACCGAGTTCGATCAGCGCCTTCTGCGGCAGCTCCCACACGGTGCGGTAGATCGCGCGCAGGAGTTCCGGAATCGCCGTGATGCCCTGGATCGAACCCTCCGCAAGCTTGATTGCATCGCGGACCTCGGACGTCCACAAACCAAGCGCCTTCAGCTCATCGGCAAGATAGCGATTCACCACCAGGAAATCGCCGGACAGCGTCTCGCGCTTGAACAGGTTGGACACCTGCGGCTCGATGCATTCGTAGCAGCCGGCGATCGAGGCGATCGTTGCGGTCGGAGCAATCGCGATCAGCAGCGAGTTGCGCAGGCCGTGCTGCTTGATACGCTCGCGCAATGCTTCCCAGCGCGCGTTATCGTGAGGTGTCGCGTTCGGCCAATAGTCGAACTGCAGTTCGCCGTTTACGGCGCGACTCTCGGCAAAGCCCGGGTGTGCGCCTTCCTGTTCGGCCAGCTCGGTCGACATGCCCAGCGCGTGGAAATAAATCTCCTCGGCGATGCGTGTGGACAGCGCCAGCGCTTCGGCCGAGTCAAACGGCAGTCGCAGCTTGAAGAACACGTCCTGCAGGCCCATCACGCCAAGGCCAACCGGACGCCACTTCATGTTTGCGGTGCGGGCGGTGTCGATCGGGTAGAAGTTGAGATCGATCACCCGATTGAGCTGACGCACGGCAGTACGCACGGTCGAGGCGAGCTGCTCGAAATCGAACGCGCTGCTGCCATCGGCGGCACGCACCACATGCCGCGCGAGATTCACCGAGCCGAGGTTGCACACCGCTGTCTCGGTAGCCGAACTCACTTCGAGAATCTCGGTGCACAGGTTGGACAGGTGGATCACGTTGTCGGGGTGGGCCGTCTGATTGCTGGTGGCGTTGCAGCGATCCTTGAACGTCATCCAGCCATTGCCGGTCTGTGCCAGCGTGCGCATCATGCGCGCATACAGTTCGCGCGCCTTGACCGTCTTTACTGCCAGGCCGTCGGCTTCGGCCTTGAAATAAGCCGCCTCGAACGTCGGGCCCCAGCTGTCGACCAGATGCGGCACCACTTTCGGATCGAACAGCGACCAGTCACCGTCGGTCTCGACCCGGCGCATGAATTCGTCGGGAATCCAGTTCGCGATGTTGAGGTTGTGCGCGCGGCGTGCATCGTCGCCGGTGTTGTCGCGCAGCTCGAGAAAATCCTCGATGTCGGCGTGCCACGATTCCAGATACACGCAGGCTGCGCCCTTACGCTTGCCGCCCTGGTTCACCGCGGCGACCGACGCATCCAGCGTTTTCAGCCATGGCAGCAGGCCGTTGGAATGGCCATTGGTGCCACGGATCAGCGAGCCGCGCGAACGCACCCGCGAGTAGGCCAGGCCAATGCCGCCGGCAAATTTGCTGAGTTTGGCGACGTCCGCATATTTGTCGTAGATCGACTCCAGCGAATCGAGCGGCGAGTCGAGCAGGTAGCACGAGCTCAACTGCTCATGAAGCGTGCCGGCGTTGAACAGGGTCGGGGAGCTGGCGATGTACTCCAGCGACGACAGCAAGCGGTAAAGTTCAAGCGTTTCGCCGATCTCGTTGCCGCCGAGCGCGCAGGCAATGCGCATGAAGAAATACTGCGGTGTCTCGATGACCAGACGCTTTTGCGGATGCCGCAGCAGGTAGCGGTCGTACACTGTGCGCAGGCCGAAATACTCGAAGCGGCGGGTAGCCTGCGTATCGATAGCATCGTTCAACTTGCGCGCATTGGCCGCAACGAAGTCGCGCAGGCGATCGTTGAGGATGCCGATCTCCGTGCCACGCGCGATTGACTGCGAGAAGCTCTGGATTTCCTGGCCACTCACTTCCTTGTCGATGTAGGCGCCGAGCAGGCGCGCGGCGAGCTGGCCGTATTCGGGCTCCTCGGCTGTCAGCGCGGCGGCGGTGCGGATCGATAGTTGATCCAGTTCCTGCGTCGTGGCGCCGTCGTACAGGCCGCCGATCGTTTTCAATGCGACGCGCAGCGGGTCCACGCCATGCAGGCCTTCGCCGCTGCGAGTTACCGCGCGCACGATCTTGTTGACGTCGACGATCTCCTGGCCACCGTTACGCTTGGTCACGTGCATCTGACCTGGGTTGTGCGGCGGGGTGAGCGCAAAAGCTGTATCGCCAGCGGTCATGGAATTCGGTGGCATGGAATCCGGTGTCGTGGGTTGGACGTCCGGCAAGGACGTCGTGATGGGTTCGGCGTGGGAAACAGCGGGTTCATCCGTGCGAGCGACAGTGCGCTCGCGGGCGGCAGTTTCGACAGGTTGCATGGCAGTGGCTCCCGGCATGGGGTCAAACACCTGCTCCCCCGCGCAGGGCCTGAAGTGACGGTGCCGTGGAAAGTCACAGAACCGCCACCTTTCGGCGACGGCTCCGCGACGTGCTTCCCCACGGAAGCCGTCACTACTCACCAGGGCACGTTCACCCTGATGTGCCGGCAGGTCTTCGGACTTGCGGACATGGATCTTTCGATCCGCCTACTTGCCCCCGCTTCCCAGCCGCAGAGGGCCAGTGCTTGTGAGAGCTTTCGTTTCCGCTTTACCGCTGCGGGGCAGTTCCGGATTTACACCGGATTCCCTTTTAAGCCCGACCGACGATCACGTCTGGACGGGCACCGACGGACACAACATATCGGGTGCCTGGGGTATGGTCAACCCAACAAGTTGTGGACAAGTCGGGGGATAAGCCGCTTGGCGCGAGCTGCGGTGGGGGTTCGCAGGGCAGCAAAAATAGTTGCCAGGCGGCATCGTTGGGCAGCTGGCCGTGGCTCCCATCCGGGACGGCGGCTGGCAGCGGCTATGCTTGCCCCATTGCGTGCCGGAGACCGCGTTGATGCAAGCCATGCCGAGCTATGTCCATGGCCTCAGCGTCAAGCCGCTGCTTGGCGATACCGTTGGCTCATTGCTGGATCGCATAGCGGCTGCGCACCCCCTGCAGCCGGCACTGGTAGTGCGGAGCCAGGGCGTGCGGCTTAATTACAGGCAATTCCATGGCGAAGTGGAGCGCGCCGCCGCCGGCCTGCTGGCGCTGGGCCTGCAGCGCGGTGACCGCATCGGTATCTGGGCGCCAAACCGGGCCGAATGGGTGATCCTGCAGTTCGCCGCGCCGAAGGCGGGGCTGGTGCTGGTCAATATCAATCCGGCCTATCGCGCGCACGAGCTGGAGTACGCGCTCAATCACGTTGACTGCCGGGCGCTGGTATTGCCCCGGCGCTTCAAGACCTCGCGCTATCTGGAGATGCTGGGCGAGCTGGCGCCGGAGCTGGCCGTCGCTGCGGCGGGTGCCTTGCGCGCGACGCGGCTGCCAGGCCTGCGAGTGGTGATCCTGCTCGACGAGATCGCGGCGTCGGGTACCTATGCGTGGTCGCAACTACTGACCGCCGGTGATGACGCGTCGGCCATCGCACTGTTGCGAGAAGTGGAGCGCGAACTGGGCTTCGACGATCCAGTGAACATCCAATTTACCTCCGGCACCACCGGCACGCCCAAAGGCGCGACGCTGACCCATCACAACATCATCAACAACGGCTACTTCATCGGCGAGGCGATGCGACTCACCGAGCAGGATCGGCTGTGCATTCCGGTGCCGTTCTATCACTGCTTCGGCATGGTGCTGGGCAATCTTGCCTGCGTTACCCATGGTGCCTGCATGGTGATACCGGGGGAGGGCTTCGATGCATTGGCCACCCTGGAAACCGTCGAAGCCGAGCGCTGCACAGGGCTGCACGGCGTGCCGACGATGTTCATCGCCGAGCTGGAGCATCCGCAGTTCCATCGCTTCGATCTCAGCAGCCTGCGCACCGGCATCATGGCCGGCTCACCATGCCCGATCGAGGTGATGCGCAAGGTGGTCAGCGAGATGCATATGGATCAGGTCACGATTGCCTACGGCATGACCGAAACCAGCCCGGTGAGCTTTCAGACGGTGCCAGACGATCCGCTGGAACGGCGCGTCGACAGTGTCGGGCGCATCCATCCGCACGTCGAGGCGAAGCTGGTCGACGAGCAGGGGCGCACGGTGCCGCACGGCGTGACGGGGGAACTGTGCACCCGCGGCTATTCAGTGATGCTCGGCTACTGGGGTGACGAGGCCCGCACGCGCGAGGTGATCGACGCGGCCGGCTGGATGCACACCGGCGATCTCGCTGTACTCGACAAGGACGGCTACTGCAGCATCGTTGGCCGTCTGAAGGACATGATCATCCGTGGTGGCGAAAATGTGTATCCGCGCGAGATCGAGGAATTTTTGTACAGTTACCCGAAGGTGCAGGACGTGCAGGTGTTCGGCGTGCCCGATGTGAAATTCGGCGAGCACGTATGCGCATGGATACGCTTGCGCGAGGGCAGCCAAGCGAGCGAGGCGGAGATCCAGGACTACTGCCGGCACCATCTGGCCTATTACAAGGTGCCGCATTACGTGCGCTTCGTCGACGCGTTCCCGATGACGGTGACCGGCAAGGTACAGAAGTACCTGATGCGTGAGGCCATGGTCGAGGAGTTGGGTTTGCGCGTCACGCCACTGGGCTGAACATCACGGTTACCTCTGGCCTCGGTCAGAGCGCGTCGTGATCCAGCTCGCCGGTGCGGATGCGGATCACCTGTTCCAGCGTGCTGACGAAAATCTTGCCGTCACCGATCTTGCCGGTGCGTGCGGAATGCTGGATCGCCTCCAGCACGCGCTCCAGCTGGTCGTCGGCGATCGCCACTTCCAGCTTGATCTTGGGCAGGAAGTCGACCACGTATTCGGCCCCGCGATACAGCTCGGTATGGCCCTTCTGGCGGCCGAAGCCTTTGACTTCCGTGACCGTCACGCCTTGCACGCCGACCTCGGCCAGCGCCTCACGTACATCGTCCAGTTTGAATGGCTTGATGACCGCCACGACCAGCTTCATGGGTTTTCCTCAATCGACAAGCATCGGCACCACAGGCGATGCGAGAATGCATTCTGCCTGCACCGTCGCGTGTTGTCGCCTGATAACGGTCGGTGTAGGACAATCCCTACAGTTTCTAGCGGAGCATCCTGATGGCGTACTCGATTTCCATTCACATAGACTTCATTTCGACGAGCTTGAGGCGCTATCCATGATGGATAGGCAGGACATCGATCAGATTGCCCTGCGACTTGTGTCGTTGGTACCGCCAGGACTGGCACAGGCGCAACAGGATTTGCGCGCCAATTTCCAAGATGTATTGGCGCAGGGATTGCGCCGCCTCGATCTGGTCACTCGCGAAGAATTTGACGTCCAGACGCAGGTGCTGGCGCGCACGCGCGCCAAGGTCGACGAATTGGAGCGACGCGTAGCCGAACTTGAGGCTGCCGTGGCTACCCGCGAGAGCTAGCACTACCAATCTCCCGGGAGCCGCCCCCGATCCGTCACCTCACCCCGAGAACGATCGGGGGCGGTTATTTATGCAGCGCTGTCGATGGAGTCGCTGGATGTCTGTGTATATCAGCGACCGCTTTGTGCGTCGGCGACCTCCCGCCGCATGAGTCTTGCCGTCACCCTCAGTCGCGCCCAGGAAGGGGTCGCTGCACCGCAGGTGATGGTGGAAGTGCATTTGTCCGGCGGTCTTCCCTCGACCAACATCGTCGGGTTGCCCGAGGCAGCGGTGCGCGAGGCGCGCGATCGGGTGCGCGTGGCGATCCAGAGTACCGCCTTCGAATATCCCAACCGCCGGGTCACCGTGAATCTCGCGCCGGCCGAGTTGCCCAAGGATGGCGGCCGCTTCGATCTGGCGATCGCGCTGGGCATCCTGGCGGCCAGCGGCCAGGTACCGCGCGAGAAACTGGACGACTGCGAATTTCTTGGTGAGCTCGCCTTGACCGGTGCGCTGCGCGGCGTGCCCGGCGTGTTGCCGGCGCTGCTGCGCGCACGGGCGCGTGGTCGTCGCGTGGTGGTGCCGCGTGAAAATGCCGCGGAGGCTGCGCTGGTATCGGATGTGGATGTGCTGGTGGCCGACACGCTGGCCGAGGTGTGTGGCTGGCTGCGCGGTGCGCTGGAGTTGTCGGCCCCCGTGGGCATTCCCAGCGATGGAGGCGTGGATGGTGGTCCGGACCTGGGTGATGTGCGGGGCCAGTTGCAGGCACGGCGCGCGCTGGAGATCACCGCGGTCGGTGGCCATCATCTATTGCTGATCGGGCCGCCGGGCACCGGCAAGACCATGTTGGCCGAACGCTTGCCCGGCATCCTGCCACCATTGTCCGAGTCGGAAGCGCTGGAGACCTGCGTGGTGCTTTCGATAGCCGGGCAGCACGCCGATCTCGCGAAGTGGCGGCGGCGACCGTTTCGGGCGCCGCATCACACCGCGTCGGCCGTGGCGTTGGTGGGTGGAGGTTCTTATCCGCGCCCAGGCGAGATTTCGCTGGCGCACAACGGCGTATTGTTTCTGGATGAGCTGCCGGAGTTCAGTCGGCACGTGCTCGAGGTGCTGCGCGAACCGATGGAATCCGGTCATATCGTGATTTCGCGGGCGGCTCGGCAGTCGACATTTCCTGCGCAGTTCCAACTGGTTGCCGCGATGAATCCTTGTCCGTGCGGTTACGCCGGTGACCCGCGCCAGCGTTGCCAATGCACGCCCGATCAGATCCGGCGCTATCGCTCGCGCATTTCCGGACCGCTGCTCGATCGCATCGATCTTTGCGTGGAAGTGCCGCAGGTACCACTGGCCAGCCTCGGCTCGCCGCGCAGCGTGCATGATGAGGATTCCAGCACGGTGCGCGAGCGGGTGCTGAACGCGCGACGGCATTCGCTGATGCGCGCGGGTCGACCGAACGCCGAAATCAGTACGCGCGAACTGGAGCGCGACTGCGCGCTGGGGCCGGCCGAACGACGCTGGTTTGAAACCGCGCTGGAGCGGCTGGGTCTGTCGGCGCGCGCCTACCACCGCGTATTGCGCGTGGCGCGCACGATCGCCGATCTCGATGGCGGCGCGGCGCTGCTGGATCAAACGCATCTGGCCGAGGCGCTGCAATATCGCCGCCAGGGAAGCTGAAGCTCGGTAGGTTGGGGTGAGCGCAGCGATGCCCAACAACGCCGCCGAACCCGTTGGGCATCGCTGCGCTCACCCCAACCTACGCTGGACTGTCCCGCTCGCGCATGCTCCGATGGCGGCTGGTACAGGCTTCAAGGACTGCGATGACTATCGAACTCGGCCTGATGCTCGCCGGCATGCTGATGATCGGCTTTCTGGCGCAATGGCTGGCGTGGCGGGTAAAACTGCCGGCGATCCTGTTTCTGCTGTTGGCGGGAATCCTGCTGGGCCCGGTCAGTGGTGTGCTTGATCCGGACAAGCTGCTGGGCGGGCTGCTGTTTCCGATCGTATCGCTGGCGGTGGCACTGATCCTGTTCGAAGGTAGCCTGACTTTGCGCTTCCACGAGTTGCCAGGGATCGGTCACGTGGTCCGTGGACTGGTCAGCTATGGCGCCGTGACCGCGCTGCTGCTGCTAGCGCTGGCGGCGCATATCGTCGCTGGACTGAGCTGGTCGATCGCGTTGCTGTTTGGTGCGCTGGCCTGCGTGACCGGGCCGACGGTGATCGCGCCAATGTTGCGCACGTTGCGGCCGAACGCGCGCATCGCCAACACGCTGCGTTGGGAAGGCATCGTGATCGATCCGCTCGGCGCCTTGTTCGCGGTGCTGATCTTCGAGGCGATCGTGTCGCGACAGGAAGGCCACACCATCGGCATTTTTATCGCCACGATCGGTTGCGGCACCCTGATCGGTGCGCTGGCAGCGCTGCTGACGGGGTTTTTGCTGCGCCGGCAGATGATCCCCGAATACCTGCAGAACTACGCTGTGCTGGCGGCGGTGTTGCTGGCCTTCAGCGTCTCCAATGTGATCACCCACGAGTCGGGTTTGCTGGCGGTGACCATCATGGGCATCGCGCTGGGCAACATGCGCGGCGTGCACATCGATGACATCCTGGATTTCAAGGAAAGCCTCACCACCGTGCTGGTGTCGGTACTGTTCATCCTGCTGGCGGCTCGGCTGCACTGGCCGCTGCCTGATGGAATGCTAGGTGCGGGCATCGCGCTGTTCGTGATTGCCCAGCTGATCGTGCGACCGATCACCGTGCTGTTGGCGAGTCTGGGTAGCGGACTGACCTGGCGTGAGCGTGCCTTGATCGGCTGGGTTGCGCCGCGTGGCATCGTGGCGGCGTCGGTATCGGCGCTGTTTGCCCTGCGTCTGGATGCGCTGGGTGCGCCCGGTGGTGATGCGCTGGTGCCGCTGGTGTTTATCTTGATCATCGGGACCGTGGTCCTGCAAAGCGCCACGGCAAGACCGCTGGCGAAGTGGTTGAAGGTGGCTGAGCCGGAACCGCGCGGGCTGCTGATCTTTGGCTCCGATCAAGTGGCGCGTGCGATCGGCGCGGCGCTGGCCGAAGCGGGTTTTCACGTGGTGCTGGCCGATGACGACTGGGAAGGCATCCGGCAGGCCCGCATGGACGGGCTCGGCACGTTCTTCGGCAATCCGGCCTCGCCGCATGGCGAGCGTCATCTGGATCTCACCGGGATCGGTCGGTTGCTGGCGCTATCCACCCATCGCGAGCGCAACTCGCTGGCCTGCGTGCACTACCGGCAGGAGTTCGGTCGCGAGAAGGTCTACCGGCTGCGCAACCTGACTCCCCAGGAAAACACCGACCGCATGGCCTTATCCGGCAATCTGCTGGCGCCGCCGCTGTTCAACGAAGAAATGACCCACGGCCGCTTTGCCGAAATGCTTGGCCAGGGCTGGCGGATCAAATCGACCCGACTCAGCGCCACGTTCGACTGGCCGCATTTCATCGAGCAATACGGCTCGAACACCGTGCTGATGTTCGGAGTGGAGGAAAAGGGCACGCTGCGGGTGGCTTCGACCAAGCGCGAGCTGGAGCCGAAGCCGGGCTGGCTGGTGATCGCATTGGTACCGCCGGCATCAACGTAGGCGATGTAGGTTGGGGTGAGCGCAGCGATGCCCAACATTCACGGCGCCCCAGTTGGGCATCGCTTCGCTCACCCCAACCTACGCTGTGCCTGGCGCCAATCCAGAAGATGGCGAGCCGGTAGCCCGCCATCTCACTCCTGTGCTTTACGCGGCCGAGACGTGCCGCGGCGCGAACTGCGCTTCCTCGGTTGAGCCGGTCAGTGCGGTGGTCGAGGACTGGCCCTGCTGGATCGCCTGCGTCACCGCGTCGAAGTAACCGGTGCCAACCTCACGCTGATGCTTCACTGCGGTGAAGCCGCGGTCGGCGGCGGCGAATTCCTTTTCCTGTAGCTCGACGAACGCGCTCATCTGGCGGCGCGCGTAGCCGTGGGCGAGATCGAACATGCCGTAGTTGAGGCTGTGGAAACCGGCCAGCGTGATGAACTGGAACTTGTAGCCCATCGCGCCCAGCTCCTTCTGGAAGGTCGCGATAGTGGCGTCGTCCAGGTTCTTCTTCCAGTTGAAGCTGGGCGAGCAGTTGTAGGCGAGCAACTTGCCGGGGAACTTCGCATGGATTGCGTCGGCGAACTTGCGCGCATCATCCAGATTCGGCTTGCTGGTCTCGCACCAGATCAGGTCGGCGTAGGGCGCATAAGCGAGCCCGCGGCTGATCGCCTGATCCAGGCCCGGTCGCACCTTGTAGAAGCCTTCCACGGTGCGCTCGCCGGTGACGAACGGCAGATCGTTCGCATCGATGTCCGAGGTCAGCAGATCGGCCGCATCGGCATCGGTACGCGCGACCAGCAGGGTCGACACGCCGCAGACATCGGCGGCAAGGCGCGCAGCGTTCAACTTGTCCACGGCTTCGCGGGTCGGCACCAGCACCTTGCCACCCATGTGGCCGCACTTCTTCACGGACGCCAGCTGATCCTCGAAATGCACGCCGGCGGCACCGGCCTCGATCATCGCCTTCATCAGCTCGAACGCGTTCAGCACGCCGCCGAAACCGGCCTCGGCGTCGGCCACGATCGGCACCAGCCAGTCGGTGTCGTCTTTGCCCTCGGCGTGATGCAGCTGATCAGCACGCAGCAACGTGTTGTTGATTTTCTTGACGACCAGCGGCACTGAATTGGCCGGGTACAGCGATTGATCCGGATACATTTCGCCGGCGACATTCGCATCGGCGGCCACCTGCCAGCCGCTCAGATAAATCGCTTGCAGGCCAGCCTTTACCTGCTGCATCGCCTGGTTGCCGGTGAGCGCGCCCAGTGCGTTGACGAAATCCTCCTTGTGCAGCGATTTCCACAGCCGCTCGGCGCCGCGACGCGCGAGCGAATGCTCGATCGCGACGGTGCCGCGCAGGCGCACCACATCCTCGGCACTGTAGTTGCGTTGGATGCCTGCCCAGCGGGCATTGTTTTTCCAGTCCAGCGAGATTTGTTCGGCAGTGGGCAGCGTGTTCTTCATGGTGTGGCTCCGTGGAATCGAACGTTTTTCGAGGGTAATCAGGCGAGTTGGTCGTAGGCGGGCAAGGTAAGAAAGTCGCCCAGCTGGTCGGCATGGGTCAGCGCTGACAGCAGCGCGGCTGCTGCGTCGGCGCGTTTGGCACCGGGCAGTGCGCTGTCACGCAGGCGATGGGTGTGCGCGGCAAGCGCGTGATCGAACAGGGCGAAGTCGATCGGCGCATGGTCGGGAAATTCCAGTCCGCCGTGGTGCAGCCATTGCCATAGCTGTGCGCGCGCAATCTCGGCGGTCGCGGCGTCTTCCATCAGATGATGGATCGGCACGCAGCCGAGGCCATCCAGCCACGCGGCGGTGTAACGCAGGCACACCTCGACGTTGTTGTCGAAGCCGGCGCGGCTGATCGTGCCGGCGCACGGTGCGAGCAGTTGATCGCGCGTCACCTGTACGTCCTTGCGCAGTACATCGAGCTGGTTCGGCGCCGGCATGTACTGATCGAAGATGGTCTGCGCCACCGGCACCAAGGCGGGATGCGCCACCCAGGTGCCGTCGTGACCGGCCTTCACTTCGCGCAACTTGTCGGTGCGCACCTTGGCCAGTGCGGCTTCGTTCGCCGCCTCGTCGCCTTTGATGGGAATCTGCGCCGCCATGCCGCCCATCGCGAACGCACCGCGGCGATGGCAAGTCTGAATCAGCAGTTCGGAGTAATTCTTCAAGAACGGCACGGTCATCAGCACCTGGCCGCGTTCGGGCAGCAGCCGGTCGCGATGGCTGCGCAACGTCTTCAGGTACGAGAAGATGTAATCCCAGCGACCGCAGTTGAGACCGACGATGCGGCCACGCAACGCATGCAGGATCTCGTGCATCTGGAACGCCGCCGGCAGCGTCTCGATCAGCACGGTGGCTTTCATGCAGTCCGACGGCAGCCCCAGCTCGGCTTCGGCCAGCGCCATCACCTCGTCCCACAACGCGGCTTCTTCCATTGCCTGCAGCTTGGGCAGATAGAAATAGGGGCCAAGGTCGCGCGACTGCAGTGCACTGGCGTTGTGGAAGACAAACAGGCCGAAATCGACCAGCGCACCGGCCACCGGCTGACTGTCCACGCTGATGTGCTTGTCGAGCAGGTGCCAGCCGCGCGGGCGCACCACCAGCACCGCTGGATGGTCATGCACGCTGTAGCGCTTGCCCTCGGGCCCGGTGAATTCGATGGTGCCGTTTACTGCATCGCGCAGATTGATCTGGCCTTCGAGCTGGTTGGCGAAGGTGGGCGCCGAGGAATCCTCGAAGTCGGCCATGAACACCTTCGCGCCGGAGTTCAGCGCGTTGATGATCATCTTGCGCTCGACCGGGCCGGTGATCTCGACGCGGCGGTCCTGCAGTGCGGCCGGAATCGGCGCCACGCGCCAGTCCGACTCGCGGATGGCGGCGGTGTCGGCGCGGAAATCCGGTAACGCACCGGCGTCGTAGCTAGCCTGGCGCTCGCGCCGGGCGTGCAGCAGCCGTTGGCGAGAGGCCTCGAAACGGCGATGCAACAGGGCCAGAAAAGCCAGTGCTTGCGGGGTCAGGATGCTTTCGTAACCCGCGCGGTCGGCATGTACCTCCGTCGCGCTGGTATCGAGTCGTTCCTTGGGTACTGCCATGACGGGCGCTCCGTTCTCGTTGGATGGGAGGTCCGAAGCTAGGGCAGATGACACATATTTGACAAAGTGAATGTTTCAATTATTACTATGAGCAATGCCAATACATACGATAACGTATTGAATAATGAGTATCAAAAAGCCCGCTGATCCGCTGAACAAAGCGAAAACAACCCATCGACGGACGGCGAGAAAGGCTGCCGGCGGCGACTTGGCGCCGGAGGAAGGTGGGCGTTACTACTACAAGGGCAATCGCCACAAGCAGCTGCGTGCGTTTGTAACGGTGGTGAAACTGGGCACGCTGACTCGTGCGGCAGAGGCGCTGTATCTGTCCCAGCCCACGATCAGCCTGCAGCTGCAGGCGCTGGAGCGCGAGCTGGGTGTAGCCCTGGTCGAACGCCGCCGCCGCCGTATCAATCTCACCAATGCCGGCGAGGCGCTGTACGAGCTGGCGCGTCCATTAGTGGAAGGTTGGGAAACGCTGGATCGCGACTTTCAGGCCCGCGTGCAGGGATTGCAAGGTGGTCGGCTGACGATCGCCGCCGGTACCTCGACGATCCAGTACCTGCTGCCCGAACTGGTGCGCCGCTACCGCGAGCGCTTTCCCGCCGTGCAGTTGCAGTTGGAGAATGTCACCGGCAAGGATGGGCTGGCACTGCTGCGTGCGGATCAGGCCGACTTCGCGGTGGGCTCGATGCTGGACGTACCGAACGACATTGCCTGGGCGCCGGTGCACCACTACGACCCGATGCTGATCATGCCCACGAATCATCCGCTGGCAAGCAAGGAAAAGATCACGCTGGAGGATCTGTCGCCGTACGGGCTGATTTTGCCGCCGCAGCGACTTTCCACCTACCGCCTGGTGGATCTGATGTTCCAGCAGCGACAGGTGCCGTATCAGGTCGCGCTGGAGGTCGGCGGTTGGGATGTCATCAAGGAGTACGTGGCGATGGGCATGGGCATCTCGATCGTCACCGGGATCTGCATCACGCAGGCCGACCACGGACGTCTGGCCGTCCGCAACATGAAGCAGTATTTCCCGCAGCGCAGCTACGGTGTAGTGATGCGCAAGGGCAAGTTCCTCAGCGCCGAGGCACGTGCGTTCATCGATCTGATCCGCCCGGGCCTGCTGACTCACCGCGACTACGATGAGTCAGGACATTCGCAGCGTTGATGCGTCGCCTCACCCCGGTGCGCCCGTCAAAATTCTCCAGGTAACTCGGGCAGGAGACGACAGGCTTTGCTCCTCCACCTGCGTGCAGGGGGAGGTTGGGAGGGGGTGGCTTTTGATCTTCTGCGCGAAGAGCGACCCCACCTCGGCCCCCCTGCAAGCAGGGGAGGGCGCAGAAAGTGAAGCCGGTTGCACGACAAACTCAGACGTCGCGATGCTTGCCCTTGAACGGCGCGTAGAACGCGCGCAGGCGGGCGATATCTGCGTCCATGTTGTCGCTGGTTTCAAACCGCGGGCCGACCCCGATGGTTCGGTTCGCGTAGTTGAAGTACGCCGGTACGATCGGCACGCCAGCGTCGCGGGCGATGTGCCAGAAACCGCTACGCCAGCGCGCCACGCGTTTGCGCGTGCCTTCGGGGGCGATGCCCAGCCATAGTGCGTCGCGCTGGCGAAACTGGTCGATCATCTGTTCGACCACGCCCTTGGCCGAGCCGCGATCGATCGGCATCCCGCCAAGCCGGCGCAACAAACCGCCGAGCGGCCCGACAAACAGTTCCTGCTTGGCCATGAAGTGCACATCGGCACCGATGCCCGCTTTCATCAGCAGCCCCCAGATGCCGTCCCACCACGACGAATGTGGCGCCGCGATCAACACCGCCTTGGGCACGTCGGGGAATTCACCGACCAGGCTCCAGCCGCACAGGCGAAGGATCAGGCGGCAGCTGCGGCGCCGTAGCCCATCGCGCAGTTGCGGCATGCGCGGCGGCAACTGCGTCGGTGAACGGATGCGACCCTTCATTCGAAATCCGGTTTGCGCGAACGGGTCTGCTTGATCTTGCCACGTTGCTGCTTGCCCACCAGCCGACGCTCCTTCGAGGCGCGAGTCGGGCGGGTGGCCAGGCGTTTTTTCGGTGGTACCAGCACGCCGCGGATGACCTCGACCAATCGCTCGCGGACGTCGTCCCGGTTGCGCGCCTGATCGCGGAAGCGGCGCGCCTGGATCACCAGCACGCCTTCACTGGTGAGCCGGCGGTCGCGTCGAGCGAGCAGCCGCGCGCGAATTTCTTCCGGCAGTGATGGCGAGTTGATCACGTCGAAACGCAGTTCGACCGCGCTCTCGGTGCGGTTTACGTGCTGGCCGCCGGGACCGTCGGCGCGCAGGAAGCGCTCGAACAGTTCGGACTCTGGCAGGGTGATAGTGTCGCTGATGATCAACATGGATGAAGTGTAGGGGGAGCAGGAGCGAGAGACGAGGGGCTAAAAGCCAGGGACGAGGGGCGAGTAGCGAGGGCGCAAGAATTGAACCCGTTGGCGGCCCCCGGGATTGCCAGCCAGTCGACGCCCTCGCTACTCGCCCGTCGTCCCTGGTGCGTCGCCAGGCAGCGCCCACTCGAAGCGTGCAAGCAAACCCGCGTAGGCGGCATCCAGTGGCGCCTCGATCATCATCAGCGCGCCGCTGATTGGGTGCGCGAAGCGCAAGCGCTGCGCATGCAGCAGCATCCGGTGACAATGGAAATACTGCTTGTACAGACGATTGTGATCGCCGCGGCCGTGTTGGCAATCACCGATGATCGGATGGTGGATATGCGCCAGATGCTTGCGGATCTGCCGGAAGCGGCCGCTCTCCGGCTCGGCCTGGACCAGCGCGTAACGCTGCTGCGGATAGCGACCCAGTTCGATCGGCACCTCCACTGTGGCCAGTCGCTGATAGTGGGTACGTGCTTCGCGCCGCGGGCCGGTCGCGCGCGAGCCCGGCAGCGGATAGTCGATCAATCCTGCATCCGGGTCCGGCCAGCCGCGCACCACCGCGAGGTAGTGCTTGCGTACCGAGCGGCCCATGAACTGCTCGCCGAGCGTGGCGGCGATTTCGCTGGAACGCGCGATCAACAGCACGCCGCTGGTGGCGCGATCCAGTCGATGCGCCAGATAGACGATACCGCCGACCTGCTCACGCAACTGGTCGATCAGGAACTCCTCGGCGTTGCCGACCATTTTCGAACGATGCACGGCCAGACCGGCGGGCTTGTTCACCGCGATCAGTGCGTCGTCCTGGTAGAGAATCTCGAGCCGTGACATGGGGTACCTTGATTATTCATCCCCTGCTTGCAGAGGATTTTTCGGGCGCTCGTAACTACACCGCAAGCCTCTCCCTACATGTAGGAGGAGAAGCGAACAAATCGGCGGCTGCGCCGCAAGATGCAGACAAATTAACGGCGCGGCCAGCCGAAGCGGAAGGACAGCAGGCCAGCTGCAGCGATGAGCAACGGTGGCCAGATGCCGTGCTGCGGTGTCAGCGTCCACAACAGCGTGGCGGCGACGAGCAATGAACTGCCAAGTAGGCTGCAGGCGAGCAACTTGAGCTGGCGTTGCGATTGATCGTGCTGCAAACGCAGTGCTTGTGGATCGCTCACGGTGCGCTGTTCACCGCGGCCGATCTGGCGCAACGCATCGCGTACCAGTTCGGGTATCTGGGGTGCGCTGTGCAGCCACTCGGGCAGGCGTTTACGCGCCTCACGCAGCGTGCGCAACGGGCTGTAGCGCTCCCGCAGGATGCGCTTGAGCACCGGGTGCGCGACCGCCCAGATATCGATCTCGGGATCGAGCAGGCGGCCTACGCCTTCGATATTCAGCAACGTCTTCTGTAACAGGATGAGTTGCGGTTGCAGCGTCAGTTCGAAGCGGCGGGCTGTCTGAAACAACTTGACCACCAACTCGGCCAGCGAGATCTGCGACAGTGGACGAGTGAAGTACGGCTCGCACACCGTGCGCACCGCTGCTTCCAGTTCGTCCAGGCGCACGTCTGCAGGCATCCATCCGGCGGCAACGTGCAATTGCGCAATGCGCGCGTAGTCGCGCTCGAACAACGCGATGAAGTTCTGCGCCAGCCAGTACTGGTCGGCTTCCGGCAGCGAACCCATGATGCCGAAATCCAGCGCGATGAAGCGCGGATCGGCGGTACGCGTCGGGTCGACCCAGATGTTGCCGGGGTGGGCATCGGCATGGAAGAAATTGTCGCGAAACACCTGCTCGTAGAACACTCGCACGCCTTTGGCGGCGAGCGCCTTGCGGTCGAGGCCGGCCGCGTCGATTGCGGCGATGTCGTCCGAGCTGATGCCATGCACACGCTCCAGTGTCAGCACGCGCTGCGCGGTCAGCTCCCAGTGCACGGCCGGTACGTAAAGGTCGATGCCGCTTTCGAAGTTGCGTTTGAGCAGACTGGCACTGGCACCTTCGCGCTGCAGGTCCAATTCGTTCTCCAGCATCTTCTCGACTTCGGCGACGACATCGAGCGGGCGGATCTTGTCGGCATTCGGATGCCAGCGCTGGGCCAGCTCGCCGAGCGAGCGCAGCAGCCGTATGTCGCGAGCGATCTGTGCATTGATGCCTGGACGCAGCACTTTCACCACCACCTCGCGGCCATCGTGCAGCGTGGCCGCGTGCACCTGGGCAATCGAGGCGGAGGCCAACGGTGTTTCGTCGAATTGGGCGTATAGAAGGCCAATCGATGATTTCAGGTCACGCTCGACGATCGCTCGCGCTTCGCTGCCGGGGAACGGTGCGACCTGGTCCTGCAGCAGCGACAGCTCATCGGCGATGTCGGCCGGGATCAGGTCGCGACGAGTCGACAGGACCTGGCCGGCCTTGACGAAGATCGGTCCGAGCTCGGTCAGTGCCAGCCGCAGGCGTTCGCCGCGTGGCAGTTGGGCCACGTTGGCACGGGGGCGCGCCAGCAGCGGCCGCACCAGTTTCAGCGGGCGGAACAAGTGCGCGGCGTCGACCAGCTCGTCGAGGCGGTAGGCCAGCAGTACCGAGGCAACCCGCAATAGCCGCGGCACGACTTTCAGCGGCGTCACGCGGCGTTGCCCTGCAGCCGGCGGGTGAGTCGCTGCACTCGCGATTCCAGCCGGTCGCTGCGCTCGCGCAGAGTGTCCACGCCATCGAGAAAGCTCTCGACTTCGCCCGGCGCCAGCGCAATGCGTGCTTCCTCGCGCAGCCAGTCGGCGCTGTCTTCGGTGAGATGCATCGCGGTTTCGCGCGCGTGTGCCAGCCCCTTGCGCACGGCCTTGGCTAGCGGTACGCCCATGACATCGCCGAACGTGCGGGCGAATGCCTCCTCGAAATCCGGGGCAAACTTGCTGGCAAGCTTTTCCAGGCGGCGCGCCAGTTCGGCGTCACCGGCGATCTCCACCTTGCCCGGCGCAATGCCGTCATCGCCACGCCGGAACACCATCGCCAACAGGCTGCCGGGCGTGGCGGCGACACGCAGCTGGCTGTCGTCTTGCGGCGGCCCGACTTTCAGGCGTGCGTCTTCGACGGTCACCGCCAGCGCGATTTCTGGTCCGCGCAGATGCAATTGCACGCTGCGTCCGTTCAGTGCGGCAAGCCGTTGCTGAGTATCCGGATCAAGCGAGAGCGTGTGGTTCAGCGCGGTTTCCAGCGCGCGACCGGCGAGTTTGCGCAGTGGCTGCGGCAACCAGGAGTTGGGAGTGGCGGCATTCATCAGGCGATTGTAGCTGTGCTGACCACGATCTGTAGGAGCTGCCGCGTTTGCGCGGCGGCTTTCAGTTGATGGATGCGGAGGGTTCGCGAACGGGCTGCGCTCCTGCGAAACCGAGCTGGCGCCAGGCTTCGTAGACGGCCACGGCGACCGTATTGGACAGATTCAAGCTGCGGCTGTCCGGGCGCATCGGCAGGCGCAAGCGTTGTGCTGCGGGGATCGTTTCCAGCACATCAGCGGGCAGGCCTGCGGTTTCGCAGCCGAACAGCAGCGCATCGCCGTCGGTAAAACGCGCGTCGACGTGGGGGACGTGTCCGCGGGTGGTGAAGGCAAACACGCGGGGTGAGCCGATCGCGGCGAGGCAGCTGGCCAGATCGTCATGCTCCGCAACGCGGGCGTACTCGTGGTAGTCCAGTCCGGCGCGGCGAAGGCGTGCATCGTCGAGCGTGAAGCCGAGTGGACGGATCAGTTGCAGCGCGGCGCCAGTGTTCGCACATAGGCGAATCACGTTGCCGGTGTTCGGCGGGATCTCGGGGCGGAACAGGATGACATGTAGCATCCGGCCATTATCGCCTGCTGCGAGTCAGTTGCGCCGAACGGTCCGGCAAAATCGGCCACTTGCACTCAATCGCCGAGTGCATTCAACCGTGCCTGAGCGGGCAGACCACGCCATCCGGCGGCAGCGCACAGCTTGTCGGCGCGGTCAGCAGGATCGAGCTGAGACTGCTGTTGGAGGTCAGCTGCACGGTTGGCGGCGTAGCGGTCAACATGGCACCAAGGATCAACGCACTGACCGCAAAGCAGGCGGCAAACAGGCTGCGCAACATCAATGTTTCGTATTTCATGATCATCTCTCCGTCGAGTGAAATAAGCCCTACAGGCATAGGAGAGCAAGTGGTGTGCCAACTGTTTGGCGCAGCATAATTAGTTGATAGATAAGGATGTTCTTGATCACCACCCAGATAGCGAAGCTGTCCGCGGACAGCCGGTCAGTGCCTACCGGACAGCCGGACAACCCATCGATCGGTCAGATCGCGCCCTTGCACATCGCATCCAGCGCCGATCCGCGTTTTGGCTCCATTGGGGGACGCGCTGGCGCCCTCGCGTTAGGATGGAGGCCGGGTCGGCAACGACCCGCCTCTTTCCTTCAAGTCACCGCTGCGGAGCCATCCATGCGCAAGACCCCGATGTTGCTCGTCCCCGTACTGTTGCTGAGTGCCTGCACCTGGGGCATCACCCTGGACGATGCCGCCCGGAACGTGCGCACGGCCTGGAGCGGAGATGTTTCGGCCTGTCGCGACATGGGCAAGATCACCGTCTCCGTGATGGACCGCGTGGGTCCCGTCGATCGCAACGACATCACCGTGCGTGACGAGCTGGAAGTGATGGCGCGCAATCAGGCGGCGCAGATGCATGCCGATACCGTCAAGCCGCTGGCCGAACCGACCGATGGTTCGCAGCCGTGGGGCGCCTACCAGTGCGGCGCACGCCAGATCGCCCCGGTCGGTCCGTCGGTCAGGCCGGCGAACCCTGCGAGCCCCGAGACGGCACCCGGTAACACGCAGACCTTCCCGGTCAAGGGCGGCTGAGGCCCGGCAACATCTGAGATGGAAAGGCGCCCTGGTGGCGTCTTTTTCATGTCTGTCTTTCGGACAATTTGCACCCTGCTGGCCGATGGGCTTAATATTCACATATAGATATTACATAAATGTAATATATGTAGAGCCTAGCAAAGAGATTTCCGATGAGTAGTTTCCTCCCTACCGAGCAGCGCCTGGCGGTTACTTGTAGTCGCTATCCCCGGTTTCCGCGTCGGCCGGCCACCTTGGTACGGCTGGTCAAGCATCTGTACAAGTCGTTGCACGATGAAGCCAACAGCTTGCTCAAGCCTTACGGCATCAATCATCCGGAGTACAACCTGTTGATGATGATGTATGGCACGCAGAGCGGGACGATGTCACCTTCGGAGCTGGCGGAGGCGGCCGGTGAGAAGTCAGCCAATATCACGCGACTGACCAATCACCTGAGTGACATGGGCCTGATCGCCCGTGCCGCCAGCACTGACGACCGGCGCAAGGTCGAACTGACCATTACGCCGCAAGGGCAAGCGTTGATCGAGAGTTTTCTTCCCGCCATCTGCGGCCTGCTCGAACGACAGGGAAGGCAGTTGTCCGACACGGAGCAGGCGCAGTTGGAGCGGCTGCTAAAGAAAATGCTGGATGGACTGAGTGACTGATGTCCGCAACCGTAGCCAATGAAGTTGTGCCGACGACGCGTAAACTCGTGGTCGATAGCTTCACTGAAGAGGCCGGTATCTGGCTGTTCGTGTGCAAGACGTTGCTGGCTTATTACATTACCGGCTGGCTCGCGATGCGCCTGGCGTTGCCGCAACCGTCAACGGCGATGCTCACGACCATCATCGTCGCCAACCGGCAGTCGGGCATGGTGCTGGCGAAGAGTTTCTATCGCGGCATTGGCACGCTTGCCGGGGCAGTAGTCGCGTTTCTGATCGTCGGCTTGTTTCCGCAACAACGCGGGCCTTTCCTGATCGCGCTATCCCTATGGGTCGGCCTGTGTGCCGGCGGTGCCACGCTGCATCGCAGCTTTAAGTCCTACGGGTTTGTACTGGCTGGCTACACGGCCGCAATCGTCGCCATCCCGGTTATCGACCACCCACCGGCCGTCTTCGATTCAGCGGTCGCCCGTATCAGCGAAGTGCTGCTGGGTCTGCTGGTTTCCGGAGTGGTCAACGACACAGTGTTTCCCAGCCGGATGCGCGATGTGCTGCGGCAGACAGCACGCGCGCAATTTGCGAACTTCATCGGTTTCGTGCAAAGAAGTACCGGCGGGAGTGTTGCCCGCGACGTGATACAGAATATGCACCTGCGTTTTGTTCGCGATGCAGTGACGTTGGAGGACCTGCGAAGCTCGGTGGTCTTTGAAGATGCCGACGCACGGGCACGCAGTGGTCATATGCTGCTACTCAATCAGCGCTTCATGGCTGCTTCGACCAGCTTCCAGTCGCTGCATCACTTGATCAATCGTCTCCAGCGCAGTGGCGAGGATGCCGTGGCGCGGGCGTTGATCGAACTCTACGCACCGATCGGGATCGCCCTCGACGCGCCGATCGAAGAAGGCGCCGCTGCGCGCGTGCTGTTGCCGCGGCTGGTGACGGCGCGGCACACAATGGATGCGTTGGCGCCCACGTTGCGTGATCAGCTGGGTTCAGATGCGCTAGTGCGCGATTTCGACACCGGCGCAACCTTGCTGTGTCGTTTCACCGACGAACTGCACGCCTATGTCGATACCATCGCTTCGCTGCAGGCACCCGAACTGCCGGTGGGTTCGATCGAGCGCGTGCGCTTCACCCACGGCACTGATTTCAGGGATGCGGGACTCGCCACGTTGCGCACCACGCTGACCATGCTTGCCCTCGGCGCGTTCTGGATCGGCTCCGCGTGGCCAATGGGCGCGTCGGCCATGCTGATTGCGACCATATTCGCAGGCCTGTTCGCGACTCGGCAGAACCCGACGCAAGCTGTGGGGGCATTGGCCGGAGGATATGCGATGGGCATGTCTGCGGCGTTTTTCTGTCTGTTCTTCGTGCTCACCAAGATGGACGGCTATGGATTGTTTGTGGCCGGATCAGCGCCCTTCCTGATCGTGGGCTTGCTGATGATGATGTGGCCATCGGTGGCTGGCGTCGGGCTGGGCTATTCGATGGGCTTCGTCTATATCCTGACCGTGAAAAACCAGATGACGTTCGACCCGGTGAACTTCATCAATGAGGCGATCGCGCAAGTTGTCGGTGTTTCGGCGTCCGCGATAGCGTTTGTCGTAGTGCCGCCGGCGATTGGCAGTCGATGGTTGCGCCGACGTCAGCTGGAGCGCCTGCGACGGCAGGTCGGGTTGGCGGCGAAAGCGCCGCTGCCGGGTCTGCGCCATCGCTTCGAGAGCGTGAATCATGATCTTTTCAGTCAGATCGTCGCGCAGACCGTGCTCGGCAGTAACGACTCCCGTAGCTTGCTGGCATGGGCGCTGGCCGTGCATGAAACCGGCCGGGCGCTGATCGAGCTGCGCAATGACATGCTGGATGCAAAGCTGCCGGCCGGGGTGAGTCGTTCGATCGATCTGGCCATAGAGGCGCTCGCACGGTTCTATGAAGCGCCAGGCGCCGCAGGCCATCTTTTGGCGCGCGATACGTTGACCGCCGCCATCGCGGCAGTCAGCGAGCACACCATCACGCGTCCGCTGCTCGATCATCTGCAATTGATACGCATGGGATTGCTGGATCGCGATTCCGCGCTTGTCGAATACATGCCTGCCGCGCCGGCTGCCACGGAGATCGACCATGCCTCGTGAAATCGCTTTCGGTGACGCTCTCATACCTGGACTGTTGGTGCTGTTTGTAGTGTCGCTGCTATTGCTCTGGCTAATCGACTGGGTAGCCGGGCGCTTCGGTCTCTATCGCTGGGTCTGGCATCCGTCATTGTTCCGGCTTGCGCTGTTTGTCTGTGTCTTCGGCAGCTTCGCGCTGCTCCTTTTTTGATAGCGGACGTCCTGACAGTGATCCCCATGAAAATTGCCCTGCTGATCCGCTTCGCTCTCACCACCGTCGTGCTGCTTATCGCGATACTCATCGCGCACGCGCTGTGGAAGCACTACATGTATTCGCCATGGACGTGCGATGGTCGAGTGCGCGCCGAGATTGTGCGCATCGCGCCCGACGTCACCGGTCTGGTGACCCAGGTGAATGTCATCGACAACCAGACAGTGAAGAAAGGCGACTTGCTGTTCGTCATCGACCGCGCGCGATATCTGGATGCCGTGAATATCGCCAAGGCCAACCTTGCCGCCGCGCAGGCGGCGGCGAGCGTGGCTGCTGCCAACATCGACGTAGCCGTGGCCGGTGCGGCGCAAAGCAAATCGAACTACGACATGTATGCTGCCCAATCCAGTCGCCGCGAGCTGCTCAACGACGTCATTTCCGCCGAAGATCGTACCAATGCCCAGTCGGCGGCTAGTGCTGCGCGCGCCGGCCTGAGCCGGGCGCAAGCGAGCCGGGAGCAGGCCAACGCCAGCCAGCAGCAGGCATTGGCTGCGGTGACCCAGGCGCAGGTTGCGCTGGCCACCGCGCAGCTCAATTTCGATCGCACCGAAGTGCGCGCGCCGGTCGATGGTTACGTCACCAACCTCACTATTCGCGTCGGCGATTACGCCAGCGTCGGGGTTCCGGCCGTAGCGCTGATCGACAGTCACTCCTACTGGATCTACGGCTACTTCGAGGAGACCAAGCTGCCGCAGGTGCGTATTGGCGACCCGGTCGATATCCGCTTGATGAGTGGCGGGGTGCGTCTGCACGGCACGGTCGAGAGCATCGCGCGCGGCATCACCGACGCGGGCGCTCCTGCTGGAGCAGACCTGCTTGCCAACGTGAATCCGACATTCAACTGGGTGCGGCTCGCCCAGCGTGTGCCGGTGCGCGTGCGCATCGACACCGAACACATGCCGGCCGGGACCGTGCTTGCAGCGGGCATGACGGCGACCCTGATCGTTCATCCACATGCTGCCGGTGCAGCGCGATGAGCGGCCCGCGCGGCACCGTGATCGATCGGGACGCCGCCGCAGCGGCGGACAGGTCTTTGTTCAACTCATGATGAGCACCTCGATGCGCCTTCTCGTTCCCGCCGCAGTAATGACGCTTTGCTTCGTGCTGGAAGGCTGTGTCAGCAGCGGTGGCTTGCACACCACCGGCAAGCTGACTGATCCGCTCAGCCTGAAGGCCAAACGCAGTCTGGCGCAGGCATCGCTCAGTCCAACGGCATGGCCGGCGCAGGACTGGTGGGTAACTTTTGGCGATCCGCAATTGACGGCGCTGATCAATGAGGCGCTGAAGAACAACCCCAGCCTCGACGCCGCACAGGCTCGCGCAAGGCAAGCACAAGCCGTAGCTGACGGCATGGATGCCGCGCGCAAACCACAGGTGGCACTCGACGCTGGCGCCACCGGCGAGCGGCTTTCCAGCAAGGACCCGATCTACACCCCCTATACGCTGGGCACGTTTGCCTGGGGCAAGTCGGCTACGCTGGATTTTTCGTGGGACCTGGATTTGTGGGGCGGCAAGCGCGACGCATGGGAAGCATCGCTGGGGCGCAGTCGCGCAGCGCAGATCGATGCTTACGCTGCCCGCATCGAGCTCTCCGTCAACGTGGCACGTGCGTATGTGCGATTGGGCTACGCCTTTGCCCAACAGGATGTAGCCGAAGCCGAGCAGCAACGTGCCGACACGTCATTGGGGTTGACTCGTCGGCTGGTGGCCGGCGGTCTGGGCACGCCGCAACAGGAGTATCTCGCCGACTCGCAGGCGACCAGTGCCGAACAGGAGAAAGTGCAAGCCGACCGCGCCATCGATGCCGCGCGCAGCAGCCTTTCGGTGCTGCTCGGGCAGGGTCCCGACCGTGGACTTCTTATCACGCGACCGCACTTGCTCGACCTTGGCATGGCCGCGCTACCGGACAACCTGCCGGCGGATCTGCTGGGTCGGCGCGCCGATCTGGTCGCCGCACGCTGGCAGGTCGAGGCCGCCGCCAAGGACATCAAGGCGGCCAAGACCCAATTCCTGCCAAATATCAGTCTCGGCGCGATGGCTGGTTTTGTGGCTCTCGGCGGCAGCACCAACCTGTTCCAGTTGCCAGCGCGTACCTACAGTGTCGGTCCGGCGCTTAGCCTGCCGATTTTCGACGGTGGTCGATTGCGTGCCAATCTCGCCGCCACCGATGCGGGCTACGACCAACTAGTCGCGCGTTACAACATGCTGCTGGTCAGCGCGCTGAACGAAGTGTCCGATCAGCTCTCCGCGCTGAAATCGACGCGAGCCCAGATCGTGCTCGAGAAACGCGCGCAGCAGGACGCCCTGAAGAGCTGGCAGGATGCGTTGAAGGCTTACAAAGGCGGGGTAAGCGGTCCGCTCACGCCGCTGATCAGCCGCCAACAATTGCTGCTCACCGAACAACGCCTGGCGGCACTCGAAAGCCAGCGCGCGGACACCTCCATTCGTCTCATCGAGGCACTGGGTGGCGGCTATGCTGCCCCCGATGCGACACAACCCGAATCGGCGGGTGCACAGCAGGCGACCTATCAGGGGCAGGCATCTCCCGCGCAGGACAACTCCACTCACTGAGCCGCAAAGCGGCGCTGGAGCGCCCCTGGCGTAGGGCGGGTAGGCGCTTTCGCCGTGGTTTGCGATGATGGGCGCCATTGCGGATGCCAGATCACCCATGAACAAGCTGATGACCACGCCCGGTCGCCTGGCACGGCGCATCCTTTCGCCGCTGCGCTCAGCGAAGGCGCCAACGCTGCTGGAAGCGTTGCCTTCGTTTGCCTTGCCGGCTACGGCGATTGAGGTGCTGCCTGACCCCGCAGCATTTCGGAATGCGTTGCTGCAACACATCGCGCAGGCCACGCGACGCATCGTGATCGTGACGCTGTATCTGCAGGACGATGACGGTGGCCGCGAGGTGATGGATGCGTTGTATGCGGCAAAGGCCGCGCATCCGGCGTTGCAGATTTCGGTGTTCGTCGACTGGCATCGGGCGCAACGCGGCCTGATCGGCAAACAGAAAAGCGCAGGCAACGCCGGCATGTACCGCGAGTACGCCGAGCGACTCGGACCAGGCGTGGAGATCTATGGTGTGCCGGTGCAGAACCGTGAGCTGTTCGGCGTGCTGCACCTGAAAGGTTTTGTGATCGACGACGTTGTGCTGTACAGCGGCGCGAGTCTCAATGACGTGTATCTGGAGCGGCAAGGGCGCTATCGGCTCGATCGTTACCACCTGCTGCAACACCGTGGGCTGGCCGATGCGATGGTGGGTTTCGTGCATCGCTGTTTCGTCGGCAGCGACGCGGTGCGTCGCTTGAATGTGCCCGACGTTCCCGCCACGCGCACGCTGCTGGCGCCGATCCGCGAATTCCGCCAGAGCTTGCAGCAGGCGCAATACGACGTGCCACGCGAAACGCTCGGGCCGACCGATGTGTCGGTGACTCCGCTGCTCGGTTTTGGCCGCACCGACAACGCGCTCAACGACACGTTGCTGGCGCTGTTGCGCAGCACGCGTGAGCGGGTCATTTTGCTGACGCCGTATTTCAATCTGCCCAAGCCGGTGCGTGTTGTGTTGGGCCAGTTGCTACGGCGTGGCTGCACGGTCGACATCATGATCGGTGACAAGACCGCCAACGATTTCTATATTCCGGCGGGGCAGCCGTTCAAGACGATCGGGCTGCTGCCGTATCTCTACGAAAACAATCTGCGTCGTTTCGCGCGGGCGCATCGCCGACAGATCGCCAGCGGCCAGCTGAATATCTATCTATGGCGCGATGGCAACAACAGCTATCACTTGAAAGGCCTCATCGTCGACGATGACATGGCCGTACTCACCGGCAACAACCTCAATCCCCGCGCGTGGGCGCTGGATCTGGAAAACGGTCTGGTGTTGCGCGACCCCTCGCGATTGCTGCATGCGAAGCATCAGGCTGAGTGGGCGGCATTGAGGCGGCACGCGACGAGGCTGTCCGATTATCTTGCGCTGGAAAGCCCGCGGCATTATCCGGCCGAGGTACGCAAGCAGCTGAAGCGGTTGAACCGCACCCGCCTCGATCGGCTGGTCAATCGGCTGCTCTGAGTGGTCTGCACAGGAGACAAGTAGGTTGGGGTGAGCGCAGCGAAGCCCAACCTATTGGCGGGAGGGTTGAGGCGTTGTTGGGCTTCGCTGCGCTCAACCCAACCTACGTGGCTGCCCGATTCGATCACGCTGCTACAACGAGGGGGCGAGGCGATGTAGCCGCAGCCCCAGCCAGCGATCCACGTCGGGCCATTCGCTGGCGAGGATGCTGTAGCAGACCGTATCGCGCAGGGTGCCGTCGGGACGACGCTTGCGCGCGCGCAGCACGCCGTCGCGATGGGCGCCGAGGCGCTCGATCGCCCGTTGCGAATCCAGGTTGCGGTGGTCGGTGTGTAATTCCACCGCCACGCGGTCGAGCGTCTCGAAAGCGTGGCGCAGCAACAGCCGTTTGCAGGCTGTGTTCAGGTGACTTTTCTGCCAGCGTCGCGCGTACCAGGTATAGCCGATCGCCAGGCGCGGCGGATCGGGCACGATGTCGTAGTAGCGGGTCGTGCCGACAATCTCGCCGCTGGTCTGTTCGCGCACGGCGAATGGCAGCATCAATCCGTCGGTCTGGGCCTGCAAGGCCTTTTCGACATAGCTGCGCGCCTGTCCTGGTGGCGGCACGCTGGTAAACCACAGGTTCCATAGTTCGCCATCGGCGGCAGCGGCTTCAAGCGCTGGCACGTGATCGAGGCTCAACGGTTCCAGCACGACGTGTTCGTCCTGCAGGCGGGTCGGGGTCAGGCTCATCGGCGTTCCGGTGGGCTAGGCGCAGGCATGCAACAGGCGATCAGGCGTCCAGATCCGGGATCAGCTTGCTTTCGAGCCGCGCGATGTTGTCTTTCAGCAGCAACTTGCGCTTTTTCAGCCGGGTCAGTTGCAATTCGTCGCGGCCGATCGCGGTGGCCAGCTGGTCGATCGTCGAATCGAGGTCACGGTGCTCCATCCGCAGCTCGGCCAGCAGATGAACAATCTCGGCGTGATCCTGAACCTGCATGGCGATAATGGCGGCTGGGGAGAACCCTCTTAGTCTAACGCGCTTTGCTGCCATCGGGAGCCCGCCGGCCCGGTAACTGCCGCGGCGGCTCTTTGTAGCCGATCCGCTGTCATATTCAATCAGCCCGAAATGTGCCGTAGCATGCCCCTGCGATCGGGGACGAGGGTTGCCTCAGGAATCGCTACTGAACAGGTAGCCCAGTCCGCGCAAGGTCAGCAACGGCAGCGGTTGGCTGGCGGCATCCTGCGCTTTGCGGCGCAGGCGATGCACCATCATCTCCAGCCGGTGTGGATCGAATTCGTGGATATCGCAGGTCAGTGCGCCGATCAACTGTTCACGCGACACGGGCTCGCTGCGCCCAGCCATCAGGAGTCGCAAGATGCAGCGCTCGGGCGCCGTCAGCGGCAGCACCTGGCCTGAAGGCGTGACCAGGCACCAGTCGTCGGTATCCAGGTGCCATTGTCCGGAGTTACCGACAGGTATGGCGCGACTGTCTGTGTCCGGACCGACAGCGAGCCGGCGCGCCACACTGTGCAAGGTCGCTGCCAGCACTTCGATGTTCACCGGCTTGTTGAGGAAGGCATCGGCGCCACGGGTGAGTGCGCTGACATGATCGTCCATGCCAGTGTTTCCGGTAAGCATGACGATACCGAGACTGGATACCTCGCGCAGATGTTTTACGACGCTGAGACCATCTTCGCCAGGCAAGCCGATATCAAGCACCACCATGTCAAAGCGCTGGCTCAACATGTGGCGATACAGCTCGACGGCAGAGCCTGCGCCGGTCACCTCGAAACCGAAGTAGCGCAGCCCGGGCAGGATGATGCCCTCGCGCAATTGCGGGTCGTCTTCCAGCACGCCAACGCGCCACACGCGATCCGGAGTTTGGACGGCTATTTTCGAATTTTCTTTCATGTTGCGCGGATGCCGTGCCGACGGTTCGAGGGGCGGCGCTCATAGTCGCCCGAGAATTCGCCGCGTCAAGCGCCTTCCTCTCAACGCTGCGTACTCCCGTTCAGCGAATGATCTTTCGACATCCCGGGCCCGCGTATGGGCAGCTCAAATCAGCTGATCCGTCGTCCGTTGTGCGACATCGTGCGGTTGGTGAGAAAGCGTGAGGAAGGGTGTGTGTCTGTGCGTGTATTGTGCGGTGCGTTTGACAGAAGCTGCGGGCCAGGCTGTCGTCTGGCTGACATGTTGCCGCTGCAAACCAAGGGATGCTCCGCCATGCGGGGTATGGGGTCTTCGGAATCATCGTTAGCCATCCGCAGTTGACGACGCACCTTCGAGGTGCACTTTCGAATTGAGGTCAACGCCGACACCTTGGTCGCGCTGCCCTTACATACCCGGGGTCGAAAAATGTCCAGCACTATTCGTACGTTGAAGGCGGGCTCGCATGCCTTCGGCAAAGCTCTGTTGCCCGCAGCTCTTGCCTTCGCACTGAGCCCACTGTCCGTCCAGGCGACCAGCACCGCATGGGCATCCACCGCAAGTCACGCGGCCCTGTTGAAGACCTTATCGGCAGCGCCTGCGGTGGCCGGTGCACCCGTCGTGGCGCAGACCAAGTACATACTCAATGTGTACGGAAGGCCGCAGGTGCAGGAGCTGGTGACACCGCTGGAAAGCACCAAGCCACTGCATGTGGCGGTCAGCCTCAACCTGCGCAACACCGCGCAGTTGCAGGCCTTCATCAAGAACGTCAACACCCGCGGCAATGCCGCTTACGGCCAGTTCCTCACCCCGGCCCAGTTCAAGGCTGCCTACTCGCCCACCGACGCACAGGTGCAGGCCGTGGTGGCACACCTGCAGCAGTCCGGTTTCACCCATATCACGGTGTCGCCGAACAACACGCTGGTGTTCGCCGACGGCAATCCCGCGACGGTCGCCACTGCGTTCAACACCACCATGAAGACGTACACGCATGCCGGTAAGCAACGCTTCGGCAACGACGGTGATGTGATGGTGCCGCAGGCACTGAGCGGTATCGTCGGCTCAGTGATGGGTCTGCAGAACGTCAGCCAGAAGCACATCCTCAGCCATCTCGGTCCGAAGGTGAGCGCGCAGGCCGCGGTCGGAACGCAGACGTCCGCGTCGAACGTGACGCACGCCCCCACCGATTTTCCGGGCATCTACGACGTGGGCAGCACCCCCACCGCGTTCAACACCACCGTAGGCATCATTACCTGGGGCGACCTGAGCCAGACGCAGAGCGATCTGGCGCTGATGACCACCGCCGCCGCTATGAGCCCGGTCAACGTCAAGGTCGTGCCGGTCACGCTCGGCACGGCCGTCGATTTTTCTGACGACCCCAGCTCCGACGATGAATGGAACCTGGATTCGCAGTCCATCATCGGCACCTCTGGTGGCGTCAAGCAGCTGATTTTCTACACGGCAGCGAATGGCAAGGATGGCGCGGCTGACGAAGAGCTCACCGATGCGGGCATCACGGCTGCTTACAACCAGGTGGTGGTCGACAACCTGGCCAAGGTGATCAATGTCTCGCTGGGCGGAGACGAGACCGGCGCCAACCAGGCGGGTACCCAGCAAGCCGATGATGCGGTCTTCGCGCAGGCCGCAGCTCAGGGTCAGACCTTCTCCGTGGCCGCGGGCGACCAGGGCGTCTATGTCTCGACCGACGGTGACTTTGAGACCAATGCCGGCGTCGTGCTGCCTTCACCATTCAGCCTCAGCAGCTACTCCGTGAGCGAGCCGGCCACTTCGCCGAACGTGATCGCGGTTGGCGGCACTGAAGTGAGCACTACCGGTACCGCCTGGGCAGGTGAGGTGACCTGGAACGATGGCATCGAGGATGCGGGCGACGGCAACAACCGCATCTGGGCGACCGGTGGCGGCAAGAGCCTGTTCGAGTCGGCCCCTGCCTGGCAGCAGACCGCACTCGGTGCGACTGTGCGCAGCGTCCCGGATGTCGCGTATGACGCCTCGACGGTCACCGGTGCGCAGATCTTCATCGATGGACAGCGCTACACCGTTGGCGGCACCAGCCTTGCATCACCGATCTTCGTTGGCGTGTTCGCCCGCCTCCAGACCTACGCCAACAACTCGATCGGCTTCCCGGCCAGCTTCATGTATCGGGATTTTCCGAACAATCCGGGTGTGCTGCATGACGTGACGTCGGGCAACAACGGTGTCAGCTATGGCGGCACGACCTACGGTTACAACGCCGCTACGGGTTGGGACTACACCACCGGCTACGGCTCGCTGGATATCAGCCAGTTCAACGCGCTGGCCTATACGTGGGGCAATCTCGCGCCGCCGACTACCGCACCGCCGCCGGCGGCCCCCGTAGTATTGAAGGACGACGTCGCCGTAACCACCCAGGGTCCTGCTGGCTCCAGCCAGCAGTTCACCCTGGTGGTGCCTGCGGGCTCGCCAACGCTCACCTTCCGCACATCCGGTGGCAGTGGCGACGTGACGCTGTACGTGAAGCGTGGCAGTGCGGCCAGCGCTTCGGCGTACGACTACGTCTCGGCTCATCCGAACACCAACACCGAGTCGGTAACGGTCCGCAGTCCGGTGGCAGGCGTCTATTACCTGACGGTAACCAGCGCCAGCGTCTTCACCGGAGTCAGCGTTGAAGGCATCTACTGAGGGGTAGCGCGGGATCCCGGCAATGACCGGGATTCCGCGACCACTTCAAACACTCATTCAACCTTCGCCGCCGCGACAAGGTGCTTTCAGCACCTGCAATCGACAGTTATCGCGGCTTGCGATGGTCTCCCGGCAATGGACGTCCAGACGTCCGTCACCACGGCGCACGACACCTGCCAATGCATCTTGGCGCTTCATTGAAGCCATGCATCGCGGATCAACCTTTTGGGGAACGACTAATGAACAAGATTCACAGCAAGATCTGGAACAAGTCGCTTGGCACGCTGGTGGTTGCCAGTGAGTTCGCGAAGGCGGCTGGCAAGGGCGGCAGCGCAAGGCGCCTGCGCGCAGGCGTTGCGGCGCTGTCGCTGGCAATCGGCGTGGCATTGACGGCAACGTCGGCGATTGCGGCGGACACCACCACGCAGAAGGCGGCAGTCGCCACGGCCATCAAGCCGGTCACTCTGGTCCAGGCGGCACCGCAGGTATCGGTGCCAACACCCGATCCCAGCACGCCAATCTACTTCTCCGCCGATGGCGCGGGTGATGGCAGCGACAATGCGCTGTCCCTCGGCACTGATAGTGTGGCAGCCGGCGCGCTCAGCACGGCGCTGGGTACCGAGAGCACGGCCGTGGGCTATAACAGTTTTGCGGCCGATGATTACAGCACGGCGGTCGGCGGCAACACCTTCGCGTCCGGCGTGGGTTCTTCGGCCTTCGGTCACAGCGCCACCACGGGCGCCAACTACGCTACGGCCGTCGGCTACGGCGCCGGTGCCGCAAACTACAACACCACCGCAGTGGGCGCCAACGCCCAGGCCACCGGCCTGAGCAGCGTGGCGATCGGCGGCTACGTTGTGGATGCGAACGGCAACCCGAAAGATTTCGACGTTTCCGGTAACCCGCAGGCAGCTGCCGCCACCGGCGACTATGCCACCGCCGTTGGCCCAGGCGCGCTGGCTACGGCCCACGGCACCACGGCTCTCGGCGTGGGTGCAAACGCATCCAACGAGGACAACGTGGCGGTCGGTAATAGCGCCAATGCCACCGGCACCGACGCCGCAGTGGCCGTGGGCACGGGCGCACAGGCGCTTGGTGATTCTACGGTTGCTGTGGGTTTCGAGGCAGCTGCAACCGGCGACTGGGGAACGGTTATTGGAACCCAGGCGACAGCGAGCGGAACCGGTGACACGGTCGTTGGCGTCGGCGCGTCAGCCGCCGGCGACTATGCGATTGCCTTGGGTTATGCCGCAGGCTACGAAGGCCTTGGCACCCAGTCGATCGGCATCGGCGGCGGCGCCTCTGCTCCGGACGCCAACTCCATCGCCGTGGGCGCCAATGCGTATGCAAACGGCACTGGGTCGATCGCCGTGGGTACCGGTGCGAACGTCGTGAACGCCGCGGCCGCCGCGGACACGACCGGCACCACGGCAGTCAACGCCATCGCCGTGGGTACCAACGCATCTGTCACTGGCTTGCAGTCGGTTGCGCTGGGTTATGGTGCGACCGCCACCGGCAACAATGCCGTGGCTCTGGGTGCGAATTCGCTTGCCGATCGCGACAACAGCGTCTCGGTGGGTGCGGCTGGGGCCGAACGTCAGATCACCAACGTGGCCGCGGGCTCGCAGCCAACCGACGCCGTCAACATGAGTCAGCTCACCACCCTGAGCAATCTGGAAAATCAGGATGCCCAGCAGATTGCCGTACTCGATTCAGAAGCGGCGGCAGGCGGTGGTGGTAGCGGCACAGGTACCGCCACCGGCGCTGGCATGCCGAGCACGATTGCGGTCGATGGCAGCGGCGCTGCGTCGGTCCAGACCGGCTCGGGCGGCGTAGCGATGGGCACCAATGCCAAGGCCGGCGGCACCAGCGGCACGGCGATCGGCGGTAACAGCTTTGCAGCCGGTCCGAACGACACGGCATTGGGCGGCAATGCTCAGGTCAATGCGGACGGCAGCACGGCGGTGGGCGCCAACACCACGATCGCCACGGCGGCGACGAATGCAGTGGCCGTGGGCGAGAGTGCGTCGGTCTCGGCGGCTTCGGGTACGGCGATCGGTCAAGGTGCTTCGGTGAGCGCCGCCAACGCGGTGGCATTGGGCCAGGGTTCGGTGGCCAACGTGGCCAACACGGTGTCGGTCGGTACGGCCACCAACCAGCGTCAGATCACCAACGTGGCCGCTGGTGTACAGGCGACTGATGCGGCTAACGTCAGCCAGGTCAATGCGGCGCTGGCCACGGCCAAGACCTACACCGATGCTAGCTCACAGCAGACGCTTTCGGCAGCCAATGCCTACACCAACCAGGCCATCTCGGCGGCCAACGGAGCGAATGGCAGTCTCGCCAACTTCGAAAGCCAGGTGAGCGACCAGTTCCAGGCGGTGGACAAGCGCATCGATCAGGCAGGTGCCATGAGTGCGGCATCGACGCAGATGGCGATCAACGCGGCTGGCGCGACGGGGAATGGTCGAATCGCCGCAGGCGTGGGTTACCAGGGCGCGCGCAACGCCATTTCGGTAGGCTACGCCGTGCCCATTGGCAGCACCGCGCACATGAGCGTCGGTGCCTCGTCCAGCGGCTCGCAGACGTCCGTCGGTGCCGGCTTTGGCATTGACCTGTAGTTGTCTGAAACGTGCGCTCGATCGGCGTGGCCTTGCCATGCCGGTCGAGACGTCTGGAACCATGGGCCCCGGCGGATCGAGCAGATTCGAATTCAGTCAGGAAGTGGGCTTGATGCACGCGGTAAAGCATCGTATCGGCGCCATGGACTTCCATACAACGACGTTGCGTCTCAGGGGGACATTGGAGCTCGTCCGTTGCACGACACCAGGGGCAGTAAGCGGATTCGTCCGCATCGTGTCCACCGGCATTGCAACTTGATCATCACTGATGACCAAGCGTGCGACGTCCTAGATATGCCGCTTGACGCGGCAAGCAAAGGCACACTATGAATGTGCATCCAGCAATGGCGACTTGTGATACGGATATCCGAACAGCATGAATGATCGAACTTCGAAGGTGGCTGCCTCACCACCGGTGCGCCCGTGGCGCATTGGCGTGCTGGAAGACGATGCACAGTTACGCGAAGGCATCATCATTCCGGGCTTGCGCTACTTCGGCTTTGAGGTGACTGGCGCGGGGACGGCTGCCGAACTTTATCGGAACATGCTGCGGCATAGTTTCGACATCGTCGTGCTCGACATTGGGTTGCCTGACGAAGATGGTTTGAGTGTCGTGCGGCATCTGCGCGAGGTTTCCAAACTCGGCATTTGCATGCTGACCGGCAACACGGGGCAGGACGACCATATCCGCGCGCTCACCAATGGCGCCGATGCGTTTCTGCTCAAGCCAGTGAATATCGAGGTATTGGCGGCGACGCTGCATAGCGTTGCGCGTCGTCTGGCCGTGGGTGATGTTGCGGCAGGCACGCATATGGCTGCCGAGCCGGGATATTGGCGCCTGGATACCGATGACTGGTGCCTGGTTACGCCCACCGGCCTGCCGCTGCCGTTGACGGCTCCTGAGCGTTGCATACTGCGGGTGTTGCTCGCGGCGGAGGGTGAGCCGGTTTCGCGTGAGACGCTGATCGCCGCGTTGACGTCCGATGTATACGAATTCGATCCGCACCGACTGGAAATGATGGTGCATCGACTTCGTCGCAAAGCACAGGATGCGGTCGGCCGGCCATTGCCGCTGCTGACCTTGCGTGGGCAAGGCTATCTGTTTGCCAGCCAATCCTGAGCGATGGCGGTCGAGCTAGGCGTTGAGCGCGGGCTGATCTCGTGACGCGATGTGCAACGGCATCCGGATACTGAAACGGGTCCCGCTATTGGGTGCGCTTGCTACCTCGATCGTGCCGCCCGCAGCATCGATCATGCTGGCGACCACAGCGAGCCCGAGCCCGGTCCCATGTCCAAACGGCTTGGTGGTGTAGAACGGCTCAAACACCTTGGCCTGGATATCGGGGCCCATGCCGACACCCGTATCGATCAGGCTCAGCAGCAAAACCGGTTTCGCCGCATCGCGCTCCGGGTCATGCTCCAGGTCGTGCTCAAGGATCAGGCTGAAACGCCCGCCATCAGGCATCGCATCGCGAGCATTTGCCGCGATGTTGAGGATCATCAGCTCGAACTGACCGCGATCCAGAAGAATCGGCATGTTGTGATCACGCAAGGTGATGTCGAGCTGGATGTAGCGTCCAAGCAGCTGGCGCAGCATCGGTTCGAGTTCGTCTAGCGCGGTGGCAGCGTCGAATACCTGAGTCTGAGTCGTATCCTGCCGGCTGAAATTGAGCAGCTTTCGACTGATCGTCAGCGCGCGCAGCGCGGCAAGCTCGATGCCTTCGAGCGCATTGAGAAGAGCGGTGGTGCCGAGATCGGCAAGCTGCTCGCGTTGCGATGCATAGCCAAGCACGACATTGAGCACGTTGTCGAAATCGTGTGCAAGGCCACTGGCGATACGGCCGACCGCATCCATTTTTTGCGAATGGATCAACTGATTCTGAGTGCGCTCGCGCTCGACGATTTCATCTTGCAGTCGCGTGTTCGCCAGTGCGAGCGCCGCGCCGCGCTGAATGGATTGATCCAGTGCGGCGCGCAACGCGGTGATGCTGCGGTCAAGGATCAACGCGGCCAGCAGATAAGCCGACACCAGCAACGGCAATGCGTGAAAGACGTTCCACGTCCAAGGCGTTTGGCCGGCCAACCACATCCCGTCGGCCAACTGACCTAGCGCGAACAAGCCGATTACAGCGACATAGATCGACCATAGCGTGCGTCGCCCAAGCACGATGCCGCCGGTGGCCATCAAGATGAGTGGCGCCGGATCAGGCGGTGCGTGGCTATAGCCGGTCAGCGCATAGGCCGTCGCGGCGGAGAGCAGCATGACCCATAGAAACAGCTCGATGCCAAGCCGATAACGTCCGCGCCGGATCAACAGCACGCCGGCCCAGGCGGCCAGCGTTATCAGCCCATCCGTACCCGTGTCGAACAACTGCGCGGCAGACCATGTGGTGGCTGGCTCCACGATCAGCGCATAGAGCTGATTGAACGGCACCACCACGCCAAATGCCATCAGCAGCACTTGCATGAAGGGTGCGTTCAGGCGATCGACCGGGTCCTCCACAGGAGCACGCGCAAGCCAATCCCGCACCGCGCGAAACCCCGGAATGATCAACAGACGACCCTCAGAAACTACAACTCGCCTTTCCATTTTTTTCTGTCTGACCGGCGTGAGCAAGCGTGAGTTTCGTGAGGCCTGCAAGTTGAGTGTGAGCCGTGTGGAAGCGTGCGTGACTTCACGTTCAGCGTAATCGAATCTCGACGCGGATTACAAATGGGGACGCCGTTCTGGTGTTCCTTTCATTAGGGCAACTGTAGGCATGCGTTGGCACGTTCGTTGTGACTGTACCGCGGGGAGCGGGAGCATTGTCGAAGGTTTTTAGGGGAGATATCTGGTGAACAAAATTTACAGCAAAGTCTGGAACCACACGCTTGGCGCCGTGGTGGTTGCTTCGGAACATGCTCGCTCGGCGGGCAAGGGTTGCAAGAGTTCGCTACGTAAAACCGTTCTCGCCGTACTGGTCGGTGGTATCGCGCTGGCGCCGCTCAGCGCCATGGCATGTGGTTTGGCTTTTCCTGGCATCAGTCTTCCCGATACGTCGGATTCGCTGACCTGCGCCGCCACGATGACGCAAGGCATCCAGACGATCACCACGCAGACGGTCACCACCGCTCCGGGCACGGGGATCAGTGACGGCACGGGCTACTTTACGATTTCAGCTCCTAACGGCAGCCCGGCGGTCGGTGCCGTGGTAGGCGGCTACAGCGACGTGGCTGCTGGTTCCGGCGCGGTAACTGCAGGCAGCTACAGTGTTGCGATGGGCACGAATGCCCAGGCGCAGGCTGACAACAGCACGGCGATGGGTTCGGGCGCCAATGCCGCGACCGATAGCAGCGTGGCAGTGGGCGCAACTGCTCAGGCGACTGGCAGCGCGGCGACGGCGATCGGCACGGCATCGATTGCCAGCGGTGGCAACAGCATCGCGCTTGGCGAGGGTTCAACAGCTTCCGGCTCCAATAGCATGGCCTTGGGTACCGGTGCGTCAGTGGTGGGTTCCAACAGCACGGTGATTGGCTACCAGGCATCGGATACCAACATTTCCAACAGCATTGTGCTCGGCTCAGGGGCGACCGTAACCAACCTGGGCTTTGCTACCGGCACCGCCGTGCCGGGCTTCTTCAGGCAGGATCTTGCCATGGGCTATGGTGCGGCAATTAACGCCAGCACCCAGTCGATCGCGATTGGCGCATCAGCTTCTGTGGGCGACGAGAGCGCCGCCCCGGTCTCGGTCGCTGGCGGCGTCGCCATGGGTTATGGAACGAGTGTCACGTCATCGTACGGAACGGCACTCGGCTACGAGGCTTCAACCAGCAGCCAGTACGCGACGGCGGTGGGCATGGGTGCGAATGCGTCCGGCAACTCCGCGGCTGCGTTCGGCAGTGGCGCGACCGCCTCAGGCACTGCTTCCACGGCGATCGGCGGCAACGCCCTGGCGGAAGGCGCTAACAGTATCGTCATCGCATCCGGCAGCGGGAACGGTGGTGGTGCTTATTCCGCCCCAAATTCGCCGAACACCGTGGTGATTGGCTTTGGCGCCGAGGCTACGGAAACAAACGCCGGTGACGCCGGTGGGGATGTTGCCCAGCTCTCGACAGGCAGCGTCGTCGTCGGTGCCAACGCGATTGCCTATGGTGCTTCGTACGGCGTGGCGTTGGGTTATGGCGCAGGTGTCGCTCAGGGTAGCTACGACGCAGTGGCCGTAGGTGCCACTGCGGTCGGTTATGGCGAGGGCTCGGTCGCTGTAGGTGCGGGTTCGTATTCGATCGGTCCGGGTTCGACTGCCGTGGGCGGCTGGCTGGATGTCAATGCCACCGGCGCCGTAACCGGTGGCGCGGGCACGCAGGCCGCCGGTGTGGGCGCCAGTGCCTACGGCACGGGCGCCAGTGCGGCCGGCGACTTCAGCGTTGCGTTGGGTGCGGGGGCCACTGCCGCTGGCTCCGCCACCGGCGTCTCTAATCAGGGTGGGCCCGGCTACACCGGCGCCGACCTGACCGCTGGCGCGATCGCCATCGGCTTCGATTCGAACGTTCAAGGTGATGGCGGTGTGGCGATTGGCCGTGGCGCCACCGCGAATGGTTCGATTGCCGGCGATCTGATCAACGGAACCGCCTTGGGTACCGGCAGCGTGGCCTGGGGTACGGACACCGTGGCGGTTGGCCACAACGCCGTTGCTGCCTGGACCAGTGACATGGCTGTTGGCACCAACGCTTGGGCCGGTGGTGGCTTCGGCACGCGCAACATGGCGATCGGCAACGGCGCCACCGCGGGTAACCCGAACGACGGCGACACCGACGGCACCCAGCCCAGCCTGGACATTAGCGACTCGGTAGCCATCGGTGCCGCATCCACGGCAAGCGTCAATCAGTCAATGGCCATCGGCATCAACGCTTCCTCGAGCGGTGTGTTGAGCGAGGCGATTGGCTATGGCGCGAGCGTTACGGCGCAGAACGCCGTGGCCCTGGGCGCCAACTCGGTGGCCGATCGCGACAACACGGTGTCCGTGGGTGCGGTGGGTGCCGAGCGTCAGATCACCAACGTCGCGGCCGGCACTCAGGATACCGATGCCGTCAATCTTGCCCAGCTTAATTCGGCGATCACATCGGGTGGCGGCAGCCAGGACGCCCAGCAGATCGCCGTTCTGAACGGAGAGATGTCGACCGTCCAGAGCGACATCTCTGTTTTGCAGCAGAACCCTGCAGGAGGCATGCCGAACACGATTGCGGTGGATGGCAGTGGTAGCGCTTCGGCTAGCGATTCCGGTGGCGTGGCGATGGGCACCAATGCCAAGGCCGGCGGCACCAGCGGCACGGCGATCGGCGGTAACAGCTTTGCAGCCGGTCCGAACGACACCGCGCTGGGCGGCAATGCCAAGGTCAATGCAGACGGCAGCACGGCGGTGGGCGCCAACACCACGATCGCCACCGCGGCGACCAATGCGGCAGCGGTGGGCGAGAGTGCGTCGGTGACGGCGGCTTCGGGTACGGCTATTGGTCAGGGTACTTCAGTGACCGCCGCCAACGCGGTGGCGCTGGGCCAGGGTTCGGTGGCCAATGTCGCGAACACGGTGTCGGTCGGCACGGCCACCAACCAGCGCCAGATCACCAACGTGGCAGCTGGCGTACAGGCGACTGACGCGGCGAACGTCAGCCAGGTCAATGCGGCGCTGGCGACGGCCAAGACCTATACCGATGCGAGCTCGCAGCAGACGCTTTCGGCGGCGAATGCCTATACCGACTCCGCCCTCGGAAATGTCCAGTCCCTGTCCAACCTGCAGACCCAGATGAATGACCAGTTCAGCCAGGTCAATCAACGCCTGGATCGCGTGGGTGCTATGGGTGCGGCGATGTCGCAGATGACGGCGAACACGTCGGGCCTGGCTGGTGATAACCGCGTAGGCTTCGGTGCCGGCAATTACGACGGCCAGGGCGCGTTCTCGGTGGGCTACCAGCGGGCGTTCAACTCGAATCGCGCGAGCGTGTCGATCGGTGCCTCGGTATCCGGTTCGGAAACGTCGGTCGGTGTTGGTGGCGGTATCAGCTGGTAAATGGAGCGCGGGGCGCCTAGGCGCCCCTTTCCCAGGCACTAAAGCAAAACAAAGCCCGGGCGAGGTTGGATCCTCACCCGGGCTTTTTGTTGCCATCTTGGGTCGATCGCCGAATTGAGGTCGTGATGCTCCATCCGCTGCCCAGCAGACAGATGGACACTGCGACACATCCTGAAGCGGCATGGCGATGATGGATTCCTCGTCTGGCCCCGGAGGGGTCGTCGGAAGCCTGCCGGCCAGCCAGCTACAATAAGCTTTCTTTGTCCGCCCGATTCGCCATCATGTCCGCCCAGCCCCACCCCCATCGCATGCCAGCCGCCGAGGCCGACAAACTGGCCAGGCGCCTGCGGCATCAGGTGGGGCAGGCGATTGGCGATTTCGGCATGATCGAGGATGGCGACAAGGTGATGGTCTGCTTGTCCGGTGGCAAGGACTCCTACACCATGCTGGATCTCCTGCTGCAATTGCAGGCGAAGGCGCCGGTCCGCTTCGAGCTGATCGCGGTGAATCTGGACCAGAAGCAACCGAACTTTCCCGAACATGTGCTGCCGGATTACCTGACCGCGCGCGGCGTGCCGTTCCACATCATCGAGCAGGACACGTACAGCACGGTGACGCGGGTGATCCCGGCCGGCAAGACCATGTGCAGCCTTTGTTCGCGGCTGCGGCGTGGCGCGCTGTACAGCTGGGCGGCGAGCAACGGCGTCACCAAGATCGCGCTGGGCCATCATCGCGACGACATTCTCGCCACTTTTTTCCTCAATCTGTTCTATCAGGCGCAGCTGAAGGCGATGCCGCCCAAGTTGCGCTCCGACGATGGCCGCCATGTGGTGATCCGGCCGCTGGCGTATTGCAAGGAAGCCGACATCGCCGACTATGCGACACAGCGCCAGTTCCCGATCATTCCGTGCAACCTGTGTGGCTCGCAGGAGAACCTGCAACGCAAGGCCGTGCAACGCATGCTGGCCGAGTGGGAGCAGGTGCAGCCTGGTCGCAGCGAGAACATCTTCCGCGCGCTGGGCAATGTGTCACCCTCGCAGCTGGCCGATCGCGAGTTGTTCGACTTTGTCGCGCTTGGTGCACGCTCTGAGTCCGCCGCATGGCCTTCCGGCGCAGCGGATGAGACCGCGCCGACGCATACTTGATGCATCCGATATGCTTCAACTCCGCATTTCCACTTCACCAGGTTGAGTAGCCACCGTGTCCTTCTTTGCATCCGTTGAAATGGCCCCGGGCGATCCGATTCTGGGCCTGACCGAGACCTATCTGGCCGACAGCCGCCCCGGCAAGATCAATCTGGGCGTGGGCATCTACATCGATGAGCAGGGGCGCATCCCGCTACTGCCGACGGTGTATGAAGTGGAACAGGCGTTGGTAGCGGCGGGAAAGCCGCGCGGCTATCTGCCGATCGACGGTTTGCCGGCGTATACCAAACTCACCCAGCAGTTGCTGTTTGGCGCCGAATCGCCGCTGCTTGCAGCGGGACGCGTGGCGACCGCGCAGACCATCGGCGGGAGCGCGGCGCTGCGTGTGGCGGCCGATCTGCTTAAGCAGGTAGCCGGGGCGGGCGCGAAGATCGCGATCAGCAACCCGAGCTGGGGCAACCACCACGTGGTGTTTCGCACCGCCGGTTTCGAGCTGCTCGAGTACCGCTATTACGACCCGCAAAGCCACGGCCTGGATTTCGCCGGCATGCTGGAGGATCTGAGCAGGCTGGAGCCGGGCACGGTGGTGTTGCTGCACGCGTGCTGCCACAACCCGACCGGCGTCGATCTCGATAGGGCGCAGTGGCAGCAAGTGATCGCGCTGATGCAGGAGCGCAAGCTGTTGCCGTTCATCGACATCGCTTATCAGGGTTTCGACAAGGGTATCGACGCGGATGCTGCCGCAGTGCGCATGCTTGCAGCGTCGGGCACCGAGGCGTTCGTGGTTGCCAATTCGTATTCCAAGTCGTTTTCGCTGTATGGCGAACGGGTTGGCGCGCTGTCGATGGTCGGTGTCGATCATGACGAGGCAGCGCGTTTGCTATCGAAGATCAAGCAGACCATTCGCGCGAACTATTCCAGCCCATCCGCCCATGGTGCGAGCCTGGTGGCCGGCGTGTTGGGCAGTCCCGAGCTGCGCGTGCGCTGGGAACACGAGCTGGGCGAAATGCGGTCACGCATCCATACGATGCGTGCTGGCCTGGTCGACAAGTTGGCCGCTCTTGGTGCGCCGGATTTCAGCTTCATCAACAGGCAGGCCGGCATGTTTTCCTATTCCGGCCTGAGCAAGGCGCAAGTGCACCGGCTGCGTGACGAATACGCGATCTACGCGCTGGATACCGGGCGCATCTGCGTTGCGGCGCTGAATCACGCCAACCTCGATATCGTGGCGGCTGCGGTGGCCGCGGTCTCCCGCTGAAATAACGAAGTCGTCATTCCGGCGCAGGCCCGAACCCAGTGCCGTGATGCCCTCGTCACTACTGGATCCCGGCCTGCGCCGGGACAACGGCAGTCATCCTTCTAGCTTGTCTTGCATCGGATCTTGAATGTTTTTTCGCAATCTCACGCTGTTCCGTTTTTCCCCCGCCGTTGCCACCGATCTGAAGCGCCTCGATGAGGCGCTGGCCGAACATCGCCTGCGCCCCTGTGGCCCGCTGGAGATGTTCACCAAGGGCTTCGTGCCGCCACTTGGGCGGGGCGAAGAAGAGCCGCTCACGCATACCGTGAAGCATTGCACCCTGCTTACCGTCGGCGGCGAAGATAAATTGCTGCCGGCGCAGGTGATCAACGAGGAACTGCACCGCAAGGTGCAGAAAATCGCCGAAGAGGAAGGCCGCAAGGTCGGCGGCCGCGAGCGCAAGCGGATCAAGGAGGATCTGCTGAACGAGCTGCTGCCGCGGGCGTTCGTGCGCAACTCGCGGATGTCCGCCTACGTCGACACCAAAAACGGCTGGCTGGTGCTGGATACCTCCAGTCGCAAGTCCGCCGAAAACGCGCTGACCCAGGTCCGCGAGGCGCTGGGTAGCTTCCCCGCGGTGCCACTGGCGCCGGAAGAAGGTCCGCGCGTGCTGATGACGGACTGGCTTGCCAACGGCAACCTGCCGGCCGGGCTGACCCTCGGCGACGAATGCGAGCTGCGCGATCCGGCCACCGCTACCGGCGCGATCGCCAAGTGTCGCCGCCAGGATCTGGATGCGGAGGAAGTGAAGGAGCATCTGCGCAACGGCAAGCAGGTCTTCCTGCTCGGGCTGACGTTCGACGACCGCATCAGCTTCGTGCTGGGCGAAGATCTGATCATCCGCAAGCTGAAATTCCTGGATGTCGTCATGGATGAGCTGGGCGACAGCCAGCAGGACGCCCGCGCCGAGATGGACGCCAGCTTTGCGTTGCTGACGCTGGAACTGGAACGGCTGCTGGGCAAACTGGAGGAGTGGTTCGGGCTGCCGCGGCCGGCCGATAGCTAAGAGTCAGTCTAAATTCACTTTTTGACGTCGACTACAGCGATCACTTCAGGATGGGCGGGGCATTGCTCCTCCCCCTGCTCGCAGGGGGAGGCTGGGAGGGGGTGCTCTTGAAGCCGCCTGAAGCAAGAGCTTTACCCCACCCCAGCCCTGCGAGCAGGGGAGGGAGCCAAAAGCCAGCACGCTTGGACTCAACGCCAATTTGAAAAAACTTTACAGCCCCAAGGGCCGGCGCTGAACGAAAAATCCACACCGTCGGACCTGTCGGAGCGGCATACTGAGCGTCCGGTCGCTTGCGGGCGATTCGGATTCCCCTATTTGTCAGAACAGGCCGCGGTGCTACGGGCAGGGTTATGGCGCAACATCTAGAAGGCGATTGGCTGGAACTGGCGACGGTCAGCGGCAACACCATCATGGTGCTGAAGGCCGCCCACCCACGTGCGCGCCGATTGCGCCTCACCGTTACGCCCAAAGGCGCACGGGTGTCCTATCCACAGGGCACACATCCGGCCCAGGTCAACGCGTTCCTGCGCAGCCACGCCGAATGGCTGGAGCAGAAGCTCGACGAACTGAACCTGATCATGAAGCCGCTGCCGCCGTTGCGCGTGGGCTACGCCACCGACATCCCACTGCGCGGCGAGATGGTGACGCTGGACTGGGCCGAAGGCCCGTACCCGCGCATCGAGCCCGGCGATGTGGGCCTGACCCTGGTGATCCCACGCCCGCATACCCGCGCACTACCGATCGCTCGCGGCCTGCTCGCCTCGCATCTGGAAGCGATGATGCGCCGCGATGTCTCGCGCTGGCTGGCTTTCTACGTACCCCAGCTGGGACTGGCGCCAACCGCGCTGAAAATCCGCCCGATGAAAAGCCTATGGGGCAGTCTCGATACGCGCGACCGCATCAACCTCGATCTGGCCCTTGCGTTGGCGCCGCCCGCCGCATTGCGCTACGTGCTGGTCCACGAGTTGTGTCATCTGAAGGTGCGCAGTCATGCACCGCGCTTCTGGGCCCAAGTCGAAAACCTGTTTCCCGACTGGCGCGAACAGCGCGACTGGCTACGTCTGAACGGCGCAACATTGAAGGCCGAACTTGACCGGCTGGTGGGCGACGTCGCCGATTGATCCGTTGCGCGCGGAACGCCTGAGGCGTTCGGTCAGTGCTGTCCGGTTGTCGACATCATCCGACGTAGCTTAGGGGGGCGCATGCACATTCCATTTGGGGCCATCACCATCGGTGCGTGGCTGGCATGGCTGCTGTATTGGGCGTGGAGCGCACGCGGCGTCAAGCCGGCGATGCGCGTGGAATCGGCGCGGTCGCGCTTTGGCAAGTATGTGTTGCCGATCATCGTGGCCGTCGTGCTGCTGCAACCGCTGGCGATGTTTTCGGGCACCTTGCTCGACGAGCGCTTCGTCCCGGCGTTGCTGTGGATCGTCTGGCTGGGGCTGCTGCTGACGATCGCCGGCCTGCTCTTTGCCTGCTGGGCGCGTGTTGTCCTGGGCCGTAACTGGAGCGGCGTGGTGCAGCTCAAGCAGGATCACGAACTGATCGAGGCTGGCCCGTATCACTACGTGCGGCATCCGATCTACAGCGGCCTGCTGCTGGCCTTCCTCGGTACCGCACTGATGATCGGCGAATGGCGCGCACTGCTCGCCGCGGCAATCATCGCGATTTCGTTCTGGCGCAAGCTGCGGCTGGAGGAGCGCTGGCTCGGCGAATACTTCGGCGCTGCCTACGCCGACTATATGCGGCGAGTGAAGGCGCTGGTGCCTGGGATACTCTGACGTTCGATCGGGAGCCGGTTAAGCCACCGAGGCTCGGCAACCGCCCTCAGCTCGACTCAGATCTTTCTAGGCTGCCGCACATAGCGCGTGCCCAGCAACACGTCCCACAGCGGCGTGGTGACGCCGAAATTGCTGTCCGGGTGATAGTGGTGGACGTGGTGGGCGCCCGCCCAGCGCCGCAGCAGCGGGTGTTTGAAACGGACATGGTGAATGGTGAAGTGGCTCAGTCCGTAGGCGATGTAACCGAAAGTGACCGAACCCATCATCAAAAGTGCAAATCCGGCGGGTACGATCAGCACACACAGGCCGGTCAGGACGATCAACACGGCCCCTGGCAGGAAGAACGGCAGCGAGTCGTAGCCGAGCGGGCGCTCGTGGTGCATGCGATGGCCTTGCGCGAACAGTGGGATTCGCGTGTGGAACATCCAGCGGTGAAAGAAGTACTCGACGAAGCTGAAGGCAAACAGCCCCAGCGCCACCGCCAGCAACGCCGCCAGAGCGCCACCGGTGTGCAGCCGGTAGCCTTCGACGATGAGCATTAGGCATAGCGTGAGGTCGACGCCAACCTCGACCCAGTAATTGGTCGGGGTGGACGACATGCGCACGATGGAATCCACACCTGCGCGCACGAGGTTTCGCTTCATCGGTCGCTGCATAATTCCATCTTCTTCCAAGAAAACTGGCCTATCTTCGGGCTCATGGCTTCATTGTACATGTTGCCCCAAAATGACATTGATGTAGATGAGCCAGCTGACTCGCAGCTAACCAGGCCGCCTGTACCGACTGGCGGCCCGATCGCGGCTCAAACTCAATGCGCCAGCGCAAATCCAATCAGGACCTGTGCGGTTTCATTGGGCTTCTCCAGCATCGGCATGTGGTTGCAGCCGTTGAGGGTGCTGGTGCTGATCGAACTGGCGTGGATCAGGCCGTTGCGCAGGCTGTCCAGGGCCGAGATGTCGATGATCTTGTCATCGCGGCACCACAGGCCGAGTACCGGCATACCAAATTGGCCCAGGCGATTCTGCAGCGCGAGGTACTGCGACGGGTCGAGCAGCTCCTTGAAACTATGCTCGATGAACGCCCGATCCAGCTGATTGCGCTTGACCAGCACATCGACAAAGCGGCCGGGAAGGTCGAGCGGCTTCTCGAAGGCGAGCGCGCTGGACCGGACAAAGCCGGCGCGGTCGTCAAACACGAACGGGTCCTTGCCCGCCATCGCCTCGCGGGAAAACGCGTTTTCCTGATACTTCAGGCCGAACGAATCGAGCAACGCCAGTTCGGACACGTGTTCCGGATGTTCGGTGGCGTAGACGCCGGCAATCGCGCCGCCCAGCGAGTGGCCGACCAGCACAAAACGCTGCAGTCCCAAGGTCTGCACAAACGCATCAAGCCGTGCGGCCTGGGCGTCCACGTTGTAACTGGCACCCTCCTCCTGTGAGGACTCGCCCCAGCCTGGCAGATCCGGAATGATCACGTGGAAATGCGGGGTCAGCAGCTTGGCCGTCTCCAGCCATACCTCCTTGTTGGCGGCGAAGCCGTGCAGCAGCACGATGGTCGGGCCTTCTCCGCCTTCGTAGTAGACCCAGCGGGTTTCGCCGGCCTGCACCGAATGCTTCTCCAGATGCGCCGCGGTCGCCTGGCGCATGAAATTCGCACGCATCAGCCACTGCGGCGCGAACAGATAACTGCCGCCAACCACCACGACAAATATTCCGACGAGCCAGGCCAGGAATTTCAGCCGGCGCAGCAGCAAGCGCTTCCAGAGCGGACGGGCGGGCTGGCTTGTTGACGGCGGCATGATTGTTTTCTTTGGATTCATCGGATTAGTCGAGTTTGGTCGGGTTTAGTCGGGTCTGCTCCCTACCCTGCTTGCAGGGGAGGGTTGGGGAGGGGTGCTCTCTCCCGAGAAACACAGCAACCTGTTTAATTTTCGATCTTGTGTGCCTTGGCGAAAATCGCCTCCACCGCCTGCTGGGTCAGCGGGTGGTAGCCGGACTTGGCCTTGGCGTAAACCTGCTCAGCGTAAGCCAGCCCGGCCGGTGTCGCTGCCAGTGCCTGGTACAGCGGCAGTGTGAGGTAGAGCCGGCCAATGCGGGTCATGTGATCGGCGGCCGCTGGCCACACGGCCTTGTCACCGGCAGCGATGGCATGGGTGTACCAGCGCATGCCGATCTCGGCGTTCGGGGTGCCGGTGAGATGCCAGGCCGCGTCGATCTGCTGGATTTTCGCCAACGGCGTGACGTCGGGCAGGCGGTTGAGGAAGTACATCCACTCCTGGGTGTTCCAGCCCTTCGCATCGAGCTTGTCGGCGGGCAGCGTGCCGCCGAGGAACGCGCTGCGCTCCTGATCGATCTTGTCGAAGCGCGCAGAGTCGGGCAGCGGCGCGTCCTTCGGGAGACCGGATCCATAAACCCAGTCGTTCACCTCGGCCATGCTCATCTTGCCGGGGTACTTCTCGATCAGGTTCGGCTTCATGTAGTCGAGCATCTGCTCGGTCGTAATGCTCTGGAACGCGAAGTGGTTGAAGTAGCCCTTGAGGTAGTCGTCGAACGTGGCGCGACCGAAGTGCTGCTCAAGCGTGCGCAGGAACCACGAGCCTTTGCTATAGGCAACGTCGGACAACGAATCATCGGCGTCGAGGCCGCGCGGATCCGGTGCCAGCTTCTGCGAGTTGGCCGGCATCGTGCCGATTTCCTTCTGCAGCGCGCGCGCATCCAGCAGCGCTTCCTCGTCGGCCTGTGATTTGCCGTACAGCGATTCGGTGATGCGGCCCTGCACGTAGGTGGTGACACCCTCGTTGAGCCAGATGTCGCGCCAAGACGCGGCAGTCACCAGGTTGCCCGACCACGAATGCGCCAGCTCATGCGCCACCAGCGAGACCAAGCTCTTGTCGCCCACCAGCACCGTCGGCGTGGCGAACGTCATGTTCGGATTCTCCATGCCGCCATAAGGGAAGCTCGCCGGCAGTACCAGGATGTCGTAACGACCCCAGCGGTACGGACCGTACAGATGCTCAGCCGTGGCGATCATCTTCTCGGTGTCCTCGAACTCGTGCGCGGCCTTGCCGACCACCGAGGGTTCAGCATAGATGGCCGAACGCGGGCCGGTTTCCTTCACCGCAATATCGCCAGCACCGATGGCCAGCAGGTAGGACGGAATCGGATGCGGCTGGTCGAACGTGTAGTCACCGTTCAATGCATGGTGTGCGTCGTTGAGCGCGCTCATCACCACGCGCACATCTTTCGGCGCGCTGACATGGGCGGTGTAGGTGAAGCGAATGGCGGGTGAATCCTGCAGCGGCACCCATGAACGCGCGTGAATCGATTCGGACTGCGAAAACATGAACGGCAGTTTCTTGTCCGAGGTCTGCGCTGGGGTCAGCCATTGCAGGCCGGAGGCATCCGGCGACGTGGTGTAGATGATGCGTACGCGCGTCGGATGTTCCGGCGTCGCGATCGTCAGCATGTTGCCCAGCTGTTTGTCGCTTGGTGCCAGCACATATTTCAGTGGCGTGGTTTTGCCGTTCGCGCCTAGCGCTTCGATCTTCGCAATCTTCAGGTCTCGCGTGTCCAGCACCAGCGAGGGCGCCTGCGGGTTCTTCCAGTCCAGCTTCAGCGTGGCCTGGCCATCGAGCTCCCGGTGCGGGAAGTCCAGCTTCAAATCCAGGTCGAGATGAGTCACGACCACCTGGTCCGGCTGCGCATAGGAATGTGGTTCGGCAGCATGGGCAGCCAATGGCAGCAGCGTGCCAAACGCGAGGGCGGACAGAAGGCGCATGGAGGAATCTCGAACCGGAAAACCACGAGTATGCCACTGCCCCTGCCTGAACCGCCCGTGGCGAAGGTTGGGACTAGGGCATCCCTAGGGCAAATCCTTGACCGAGTGCGGGTCGACCGAGTAGGGATGCACGGCGGCGAGAAAGCCCGGCTGCGCCTCGATCCGCGCGATCCAGGCACGGAAATGCGGATACGGTTCCAGCGATAGCCCGGCCTCCTCGGCGCGGCTGCCATACGCGAACACCGCCATATCGGCAATCGTGTAGCTGTCACCGGCAAGGAATGACCGCGTTGTCAGTTCGCGCTCCAGGATGTCCAGGGTGCGTCGTGCCGCGGCGCGCTTGCCCTCGACGATTTCCGCCGAGCGACGCGGCAGCTTGCCGGTCATCGTCCAGTAGCGCAGCGAACCGATCACCGACTCCACCCGCTCCTGCTCGAAATGCAGCCATTGCTGCACTTTCGCGCGATCGAACGGGTCGGCCGGCAAATAGGGAGTGTCCTCGGCGAGATACGCGAGTATCGCGTTCGACTCCGCCAGCGTGCGGCCATCGTCGAGCTGGATTGCCGGCACGGCGCCGGTCGGGCTGATGCGCTTGAACTCCGCCGTCTTGCCTTCACCCTCGAAGATGCTGATCGGCACCGTGCGATAAGGCCGGCCCAGATGATTGAGCAACAGGCGCACTTTCCAGGCGTTCTGCGAGGGCAGGTAGTCGAACAGGGTCAACATGGCGCACTTCCGTCGATTGAGGAGAGGCCAGTCTAGAAACCGACGCGGAGCGCGGCCATCCGATTCTTGTGCGCTCTTCAGCAGTAGCGATCCGCCAGCCGGTCAGTGGCCTGCACCAGTACGTCGACGATGGCCGGTTCTGACGCGGCGTGGCCGGCCAGCACGACGTGGAAGTCCGCTTCCGGCCATGCGGTGTGAAGATCGACGGCGCTTTTGGCCGGACAGATGATGTCGTAGCGGCCGTGCACGATGGTGGCGGGGATGTGGCGGATCTTCGCCACGTCGCGCAGCAACTGGTCGGGTTCGAGCCAGCATTGGTGGCGAAAGTAATACGCCTCAATCCGGGCCAGGCTCAGTGCGATCTCGGGCGTGGCAAATGTCGCCTCGGTTTCCGGACTTTCTTCCAGCGTGATGCTGCCGCCTTCCCATGCGCCCCACGCCTGTGCGGCGGCGAGTCGCACCGCCTCATCGTCCGAGCTCAGCCGGCGCCAGTAGGCTTCCATCATCTCGCCGCGCTCCTGGGGCGGAATCACGGCGGCGTAGCGCTGCCATTTCTCCGGCAGGATCATCGACGCGCCCCCTTCCTCGTAGAACCAGCGAATCTCTTGCGGCCTGCCCAGGAAGATGCCGCGCAGCACCAGGCCGAGCACGCGCTCTGGATGCGTCTGCGCATAGGCGAGCCCCAGCGTGGAGCCCCACGAGCCGCCGAACACCACCCAGCGTTCGATGCCGAGTTTTTCACGGATCGTTTCGATGTCGGCGACCACATGCCAGGTGGTGTTGTCGGTGAGGTCGGCGAACGGCGTGGACTGTCCGGCGCCGCGCTGGTCGAACAGCACGATGCGATAACGCGCTGGATCGAAGAAGCGCCGGTGATAGGTCGCCAGCCCAGCGCCCGGACCGCCGTGCAAAAAGACCACCGGGACGCCTGCGGGATTACCGCATTCTTCAACGCGTAGCGTGTGGAGCGCATCGACCGCGATACGATGCGTCTGGTACGGCTCGATCTCGGGATACATTTCGCGCATGACAGTTATCCCATGAGGCGATGATTGGCGAAAGTGATCAACCGGCGGTGAATTGCAGGGCTGCCGTGAGATCGCCGGGCGGCGGTCCACCAGCGGCTATCATCGCATCGTCGCGTACACGCAGACCGGGTAGTTTTCGCAGGCCAAAGCGGCGCGTGATGAAACGCAGGATCGAGCCGGTATCGTAGATCGTGTGATCGACGAAGCCCTTCTTCGCGAACGGCGACACGATTAGCGCCGGAACGCGCGAACCCGGTCCCCAGCGATCGCCCTTGGGCGGCGCCACGTGATCCCACCAGCCGCCGTTCTCGTCCACCGTGATCACCACCAGCATGTGCGGCCATTGCGGACTTTTTTGCAGTGCGTCCACGATGCGCGCGAGGTGGCGGTCGCCCGCCTCCACGTCGGAGTAGCCGGCGTGCATGTTCAGATCACCCTGCGGTTTGTAGAACGACACCGGCGGCAATTTGCCGGCTTCGATCGCGGCGATGAAATGATTGCTGCTGGCCGTCTCGTCGATCCCGGCATCGCGCAGATGCTGCTGCCGCGCCGGCGTGCCGGGTGCGAACTGGCGGAAGTAATTGAACGGTTGATGGTGGATCTGGAAAGCGGGGCTGGCCGGAAACGTATGGCTGTCGTTGTCGCCATGGCCGTCCAGCGCGAGTTGCCAGCCGCCGGCGTACCAGGCCCAATCGATGCCGGCTTCCGACAGCGTATCGCCGATGGTCAGATGATCCTGCGGTGGCAGCGTGGTCGGGCTGCTTGCATCAGCTAGTTGTGGGTTGTGCGCATCGTGGGTAAACGCCGGCGCATAGGCCGGGCCAATCGTGTTCACCGCCCAGAAGTCCGGCGTGAGTACGTCGCGTGAGGCGAACTTCGGTCGGCCCTGCATTGCGCTGGCCGGCGAGTCGTCGGCCAGCGTGGGGTGGATGCCGGTGGGGTCATCGCCTTGCACCACTGCGATCTGGAATTTCCCCGGGCCTTGGTCTGCATGAGGGAAGAACGGCGGTTGTGCGGCGACCAGATATTGATGGTTGAGGAACGAGCCGCCGAAGGCGCCCATGAAGAAGTTGTCGCACAAGGTGTACTGGCGGGCCAGTTGCCACAGCCGCAGGTTGACCGCGGTGTCGGCGTAGTGGCCCATGACCATCGCGCCGGTATTGCCCCAGGCGACGAAGCCGTCATTGCGGCCCCCGTTGATCTGTAGCTGGTTTTCATAGAAGCGGTGCACCAGGTCGCGCGTGACCACGCCGTGCGGCAGCGGTGCGCCATCGGGCGTGCGCAGCGCGAACGGCTGGTTCGGCAGACCGGTGATCGCGTGTTCGTCGATCTGGTACTGACGGTGATCGACGGTCTGTGCCTGCGGCACCAGGCCACCCCAGATCGGCGGTAGGCCGGTGAGCAACGTGCCATCGCGATCGCGCTGCCGATATTCCGGTGAAGCCAGATCCTTCAGCGGCTGCGCGAGGCCGGGGAAGTGCGCAAACAGATTGTTGAAGCTGCGGTTTTCGGCATACAGCACCACCACCTGCTGGATGTGCTGGCGCAGCAGTGCGTCGACTGCATCGGCGGGAAGTTCATGCGCGCCGACCGCCGCCGGACTGCTGCCGGCGGCGGCCCGGCCGAGGGTCAGTGCCGCGCCGGCCAGTGCGATGCCGCCGAGAAGGCGGCGGCGATCGGGGTTGAGCGGTGCCTCATCGGCCGCGACCGGCGGCTTGTCAGTGGGCTTGTCGGTCATCGGCTCGGTCTGCTGTGACGGGATGGGTCAGGAGTGTGGCGCCGCCTCATCATAGAAGCGTGACAGATCCGCCTTGACCTGTTTCAGCGCATCCACATCAAAATAAATCATGTGGCCGGATGGATAGAAGCCAAACTCGATATTCTTGTGGATGGTCGGATCCAGCCCGAGGTGGCCGAGATCGAACTCGGTGGCGTAGAACGGCGTGGCCAGGTCGTAATAGCCGTTCGCCGAGAACACCTTCAGATGCGGATTGCGGCGCATGGCGGCGGCCAGGTCGCTACCGACGTACGGTGCCTGGGTGAAGCCGTGCTCTTGTTTGCGCTTCCAGTCCCAGCCACGATTGATCACGCCATAGTTGTTGGGCAGGTACGGGCTTTCCTGGGTGAACTTCAGTTCGTTGGCGGCGTATTGGTTGAACGCGGCGAGATACGCGCCGGTGGCGGCGTCGCTGGCAGCATCTCCTTCGGGCGTCTCACCGGCGGCATCAGGATCGATGCCTTCGAAACGGCCGTCCAGACGGCCAACGGTGCGGTGCTGATCACGCAGTAGTTCCTTGCGGAAGCGGCTGGGATCGATGCGCAGGTTCGCTTCCTTGATGTAGGTCGGCGACAGGCCGATGTACTGGCTCAGCTGGTTCGCGATGCGGTCGGCTTCGGCCGGCTCGATCGCATCGCCCTTGGCCAGCGCAAGCGTGTAATCGGTATCGGCGAAATGACGCGCCCCGGCGAGGAAGCTGGCGATGTCGGCGGGCTTGTTCGGGATCTTGTTGTGATACCAGGCGATTGCCGCTTCGCTCGGCAGGTTGACCACGAAGGCATGATCGACGCCGGTGGTGGACCACACGTTGAAATCCAGGATCGAGGACATCAGCACGACGCCGTTGAACTCCATGCCCTGCTCTTGCAGGTCTTTCACCAGCACGGCCGAACGCGTCGTGCCGTAGCTTTCGCCGAACAGGAATTTCGGCGAGTTCCAGCGATGGTTGTCGGTGACGTAGCGGGTGATGAATTTCGCATAGGCCTCAGCGTCCTGATCCACGCCGTAGAAATCCTTGCCCTCGGCGGCGCCGGTCAGCTGCGAATAGCCAGTGCCGGGCGCATCGATGAATACCAGATCGCTCTTGTCAAGCAGGCTGTTCTCATTCGGCACGGTTTGATAAGGCGGCGGCGGAATCGGCCGGTCGCCCTGGTTGGCCACGCGCACCGGACCGAACGAGCCCATGTGCAGCCACATGGTCGACGAGCCCGGGCCGCCGTTGTACATGAAGGTCACCGGGCGCTTGCCCGGCTTGCCGTCGTCGACGGTATAAGCGACATAGAAGAAGCTGACCGTCGGCTTGCCCTTATCGTCCTTGATCAGCAGCGTGCCGGCGGTGGCCTTGTAGCTGATCGTGCGGCCGTCGATGCGCACGCTGTGCTTGGTGACGACGCTGCGCTCGGGCGGGATCGGCAGTGCATCCTTCTTGCTGTCGGTCTGTGTTTTCGCGGCGTCCTTGGGCGTGTCGTCATCGGCATGGACGGTGCCGCCAAAAGTCAGCATCAAGGCGAGGGCGAGTGGGGCGAAGAGAAACTTGCGCATGGTCAGTGGCTCCGCATCAGCGCTGTGGCGCAGCATGGTCGTAGAAGTGCGATACATCGGTCTTGAGCTGCTTCAGCGCTTCGGTGTTGAGATAGATCATGTGCCCCGAGGGGTAATACAGAAACTGCAGGTTGCCGCGCAGCGACGGATCGAGATTCATGTGCGCCAGGTCGAACTCGGTGATGGAGAACGGTGTAGCGAAATCGTAGTAGCCGTTGACCGACAACACCTTGAGGTTGGGGTTGGTGCGCATCGCGTGGGCCAGGTCGCCAGCCACATAGGCCAGGGGCAACGGACGCATTTCGTCGGCGGCTTTGTGCTTCCAGTCCCAGTCCTTGATGATGTCGCCGAACGTCGGTCGATAGTCCACGTCGGTGTGGTAGTTGAGATCCTTGTCCACATAGTCGTGGAACGCACTGACGAACGCACCGCTGATGCCGGCGTCGGAGGCGTCGTAGTCCGGGGTCTCGCCGGCGGCATCGGGGTCGGTGCCGGTAAAGCGGCTGTCATAGCGGCCAAGGGTGAGGCGCTGGTCGCGCAGCAATTCCTTGCGGAAGCGGCTGGGGTCGATACGCAGGTTCGCTTCCTTGACGTACTCCACCGACAGCCCGGTATATGCGGCGAGCTGGTTCGCCACCGCATCGACTTCGGCAGCCGGCAGATTCTGGCCCTGTGCCAGCGCGGCGGCATACGGGCCATTGGCCCAGGCGCGGACCTGGTCGACGAAGGCCTTCAGGTCGGCCGGCTTGTTCGGAATTTTATTGTGGTACCAGGCGGCGGCAGCGTACGTAGGCAGGTAGCCCGCGTAGAGTTCGTCGTAACCAGGGATGCGGATGCCGTAGTTGAGAATCGACGACATCAGGATCACGCCATTGAACGCCATCCCCTTTTCCTGCAGCGCATCGACCAGCGCCGCCGAACGGGTAGTGCCGTAGCTTTCGCCATACAGGAACTTCGGCGAGTTCCAGCGCTGATTGATGCTGACGTAGCGCTCGATCGCGCGGGAAAACGCGGAGATGTCCTGGTCGACGCCCCAGAAATCCTTGCCGGTGGCCTTGCCCAGCGGGCGCGAGTAACCGGTGCCAACCGCATCGATGAACACCAGGTCGGTCTTGTCGAGCAGGCTCTCGCTGTTCGGAACCAGGTGGTATGGCGCCGGCGCGGTAGCCTCGGGGCTGGCGGTTTCGATCCGCATTGGTGCGAACGAGCCCATGTGCAGCCACATGCTGGAGGAGCCGGGGCCGCCGTTGTACAGGAACGTCACCGGCCGCTTGTCGGCCTTGGCCCCGTCCACCGTATAGGCCACGTAGAACACGCTGGCCTGCGGTTCACCTTTGTCGTCGCGGATGATCAGGGTGCCGGCGGTAGCCGTGTACTTGATCGAGTGGCCGCCGATGCTAACGCTGTGCTGCGTGCGCGTGGCGGCTTCCTTGGCCGGCGGTGTGGCGTCGTCGCTGGTACCGGCCTGGTGGGTTTTATCGGTCTTCGCGGGTGCGGGGGCCTCATCGGCATGGCTGGCGGTCAGCGGGGCAAGCACGAACGCGCCGGCCAGCAGCAGGGAAATCAGGTAGCGCATGGGAACCCCATCTCATCGGACGAACCTGGAGTATGCGTGCCTGATCGCAGCGGCGACCGTGACAGAAGTACTGGGTGAGAATTTAGACGTCTAAATACGTCGGCGCACGTATTCCCCCAGGGTAGCTGCCAGGGTGGGCGTCAATCACCCGATATGGCGTACCCCGCATTCCACATGGCACGTGTCAGTGGGCGGTTCGCGTGCGGCGTCTGCAACACGATCAGGGTGGTCGTACTGATGCTGGCGTGGATCTTCAACAGGCGGTCCAGCACGGCTTCCAGGTGGGTGATCGACATCGCCACGACATGCAGCAGCGCGGAGTCCTCACCGGCCAGCCGCCGGCATTCGAGCACCTCGGGTATATCGACCACCAGCGTCCCCACGCGGGCGCAGATACCGCCGTCGCAGCGCACCCGCACCATCGCGTCGATCGTGTAGCCCAGACGCTTCGGATTGATCACGGCGCGGTAGCCGGTGATCACGCCGGCTTCCTCCAGCTGCTTTACCCGCTCGGCCACCGCCGGCGCTGACAGCCGTACCTTGCGGCCCAGCTCGGCGTAGCCCAGCCGCGCATCGTGCTGCAGTGCTTCGAGCAGCTGCCAATCCTTGGCGTCCAGTTCGGGTTTCGATTCTAAGGTCATAGGCTTGATTATCGATTCGTTCAATGGCGAAACATCGGTACTGTACGCTGATCCATTATTCGGGTGCGCATCGTTCGCGGCATAAAATGCGCACACCCTCCCACCGGAATCTGCCCCCATGGATGCCCATCAACGCCTCGACGGGCGTGCGCTCAGCTACATCGGCATCGCCTTGGTCACTTGGTCGTCGGCGTATGCCGCGATCGCCTACGCACTGGCTTCGTTTACCCCGGGCGAGGTGGCGTTCGCGCGGCTGGCGATCGGCTCGCTGTGTTTCGCAGTGTTGTTGCTGGTGCGGCGTGTGCCGTTGCCGGCACGGCGCGACTGGCCACAACTTGCGCTGCTCGGTGTGATCGGGCTGACCGTGTATCACCTGTGCCTCAACTACGCCGAAACACGCATCACCAGCGGTACCGCGGCGATCCTGATCTCGCTGGTCCCTGCCGCTACCGCCGCGGTGTCGGCGATCTGGGTGCACGAGCGCCTGTCCATGCGCACGATCATAGGGCTTGGTGTGGCGCTGGTCGGCGTGGTGATGGTGGTGCTGGCCAGCGGCAAGCAGGTGAAGTTTGAGCCGATGGCGGCGCTGGTACTGCTCAGCGTGCTCGCCTCGGCGATCTATTTCGTCGGGCAGAAGCCGCTATTCGTGCGCAACAGCATGATCGGGGTTACCGCGTTCACGTTTTTCGCGGGCACGCTGGGTACGCTGCCCTTTGGACTGTGGGGTTTACCGCAGGCGCTGGTCATCGCGCCGTGGTCGCATATCGCCGCGCTGCTGTGGCTTGGCATTGCGCCGAGCTTTATCGGCTATCTCGCATGGAATGCCGCGCTGCGCCGGGCCTCTGCCTCGCATGTTTCCAGCTTCATCTACTTCTCGCCGCCGATCGCGGTACTGATCGGCTGGGTCTGGCTGGATGAGCGGCTGACGGTATTGACCCTCGTCGGCGGCGTCATCACCGTCGCTGGCGTGGTGCTGGCGAACACGCGGCGGCGGCCGGTGCTGGCCGTGCCAGTAACATCCGGCGCGTGTAAGCAAAACTGACTCATACGACAGGGGAAGGCGGCATGTACGAGTTGCACATCGCGAACAAGAATTACTCGTCGTGGTCATTGCGGCCGTGGCTGCTGCTGAGCGAACGGGGTATCCCTTTCAAGGAACGGCTGGTGCCATTTGGGCCAGGCTCGGAATCGAACTGGAAGACATTCCGTGCGTTTTCTCCGAACGGTAAGGTGCCGTGCCTGCGTGATGGCGATACGGTGGTATGGGATTCCATCGCGATCGCCGAATATCTCGCCGAACGGCATCCGGGCGTATGGCCAGCCGATGCCACGGCACGTGCCTGGGCCCGATGTGCCACTGCTGAAATGCACTCGGGTTTCGGTCCGCTGCGCACTCATTGCCCGATGATTTGCGGCTTGCGCATCCGACTGGCCGACAACTTGCCGCCATCGTTGCGTGCCGACATCGCGCGCATCGACGAGTTATGGAGCGAAGGTTTGACGCGCTTCGGTGGCCCGTTTCTCGCCGGCAACGCGTTTGGCGCGGTCGATGCGTTTTTCGCGCCGGTGGCGTTTCGGATCCAGACCTATGGCCTGGTACTGGGCGATGCCGCCGCGGCCTATGCGCAACGTCTGCGAGAACTGCCGGGAATGCGCCGCTGGTACGCCGATGCGCTACGGGAAACCTGGCGCGACCCGACCCACGAGAATGAAGCGAAGGAAGTCGGCACGTTGCTGGAAGATCTGCGCGCGCCAGTGAGTTGAAGCGCCGGCTGCGCTGCTGTCAGGATTGCGCCGGCAGCGCGGAGACCTTCGCCGAGCGTCGCACCTGCCAACGCGCCAGCGCGACCAGCAGCAATGCGATCACGATGAACAGCAGCAGCACCACGCAGGCATCGATCAATACGCGAAGATAGCCAAGCGTGGTGACGTCGAGGAACGGGTAGGGATACCAGCCGTCCACTGCGCCGCGCACCAGCACGTACGCGAAATAGGCTGCTGGATACAGTTGCCAGTAGACGACCTGCGGCCAGCGCAGCGCCGCCTTAGGCACAGCCATCGACCAGTGCAGCAGGAACAGCGCCGGCATGACATCGTGCAGAGTCACATCGGCGGCGATCTGCCAACCCTGCGGATGCCACAACTGGCGCAGCAGCAGGTTGTAGATCGCGCTCACGATCACGATGCTCATGGCGATCGCGGTATGTACATCCGGCCGTTCAAAGAAGCGGCTGAGCGCTCCACGAGGGCCGCTGGCGGCCGCTGTGAGTGCGAGCGCCACCAACACGTTCGTCGTAATGGTGAAATAACCGCAATAGGTCCAGACCCCGGCCCACGCACCTTGTCCGCTCGCTATGGTCAGCTGGATCGACAGCAGCAGTTGCAGCGCGAGTGCGAGCCAGCCGAGCAGCGCGGCGGCAGCGGCGAATGATCGGTAGCGGTTCGGCATAGCGGCAGCCTGGGTGATGGAAATGGAGATTCGTCAGGAGGCTGGCACGGCATCGTGTCCGGTCGAACTCGACGGGTGTGCTACATGGCTCTAGGCCGCACCATTTCCCTCAAGATGAGAAAATTCACCTGTCAGCGGGTCATACAGGGCGCCCCAACTACTTGGGCCCCCATCGCACACGATCGCGGCGCTGCGCAACCATCCGTCGCCTTGTTCCTGCGCGAATTCATCAGCGGGCCAGGCATTGATGTAAATGTAATGCTGACCCCCGATCACGACTCCGACGTACTGTCGATGGGAAATCTTTGGATCCCCGATGGACTCAGGGAGCCCCTGTTTTTTTGTCGACGCCAGTTGAGCGAGATGCGGCAGGTCGCTTTCCAATTGCTGGACGGCTTCCTTGGGCGGATCCCAAAGGCCTGTTACGCCGTCAACGTTGGGGCGAGAGCATTGATGAAGCGCCTTCTTGGCCTCAGCACCGTGCAACACGGTGTAATGAACATCGAGTGCGGCGGAGATAGCCGGCGCAGCGAAAAGCAGCGCCAAAAGAGCAAGCGGCAAGTGCTTCATGAGACTCCCCCTGATGAGTCGAGACGTTTAGAGCTTATACGCTCTATGGATGGCAACGATACCTCCGCTCAGGTTGCGCACCTCGACGCGACCAAAGCCGGCATGCTCCATCATGCCTCTGAGGGTTTCCTGATCCGGATGCTTGCGGATCGATTCGGCAAGGTACTGATAGCTGTCGGCGTCGCCAGCGAACAGTTGGCCAAGCTTCGGCAACACCTTGAACGAATGGAAGTCATAGAGCTTGCCGAACAGCTCGCTCTGCACCTTGGAAAATTCCAGGACCAGCGCACGACCACCGGGCTTGAGCACACGGAAGATGTCCGCCAGCGCCTTGTCCTTGTCGGTGACGTTGCGCAGGCCGAACGCCATCGTCACCGCGTCGAACGAATTGTCCGGAAACGGCAGTACTTCGGCGTTGAGCTGCGCCCAGCGCAGGCCACTGACCACACCGCGGTCGGTCATGCGATCGCGGCCAACACCGAGCATGGCCGCGTTGATGTCACCGACCACGACTTCGCCCTCATCACCGACGACGGGCTTGAGCAGTGCAGCGATATCGCCGGTGCCACCGGCCAGATCCAGCACGCGGTCTCCCCGGCGCACACCGCTGACGGCGACGAAATGGCGCTTCCACAACCGATGCACGCCAAACGACATCAGGTCGTTCATCAGGTCATAGCTGCGGGCGACCGAGGTGAACACCTGGCCGACGAGTTTCTGCTTGTCGCCGACCGGGACGTCGCGGAAACCGAAATGGGTGGTTTTGGGCTGCTGCTCGTTCATGGGGTACATGGTAACGGATCAGCGGCCCGGGCTTCCTGGGAAAGTGAAGCGAGGGGTAGGGGTCCCCTGATCACCCCGACGAAGACCGGGATCCATCAGCTTATTCGCGAGCTCCTGCATTCCCGCTCGACTATTCGCCTGCAGAGCGCCGGCGACGCTCGCCGCGCTTCGGCCCTTCTGCAGAGCTCCGTCCACCTCTCTCTTTGGGGTAGGTGTTCGCGGGACCGCTCAATCCCCGTCTTCGCTGCGAACGGCGCGCGTCCCCGGATCGAGTCCGGGGCAGCCTCTACGTGCACTCGCAGTGTTGCCGCAGTGCCGCGGTGAAAGCTGGTCGGTGTGGAGTGCGATGCCCAAGACGAGTCATTCCGATGAGTACCATGAACTCGGGGTACTCGTTCCCGAGCTAATCAAAAATCTGCCGTTGTCATCAGACATGTAACCGTCTGCATCGGGACCTCTCAGAGGGCCAGAGAGCGGCCGTCCTTGATAGGGATAGTGACCTCTTGAGCTGCTTTGCAGCAAATACAGGTGGTGATTGCTGATGGCCAGGTAGCAGCTTCCTCCATGGGGCAACTGAACTTTAAAATAAACGACTTCGTTGGGATCTACATCCGCCACGCTATACGGCGCGGGCCCGGTATCGAATACCAACCCACCGTCTCCTACGCCAGCGTGCACCTGCACGTTATCTCTGACGTAGGGACCGTCAGGGACACATCTCAGTTCTGGATTCCCTGGCACCGGGCAAGTGGACTTCAGCGGCCGGAAGCCTTTGGCATGGAACCCTTCCGCCATTTGACCATCGCGTAGGTAAATGTGTTCGCCATCGCTGATGAAGTCCGGCGAAAGCATCTCAAGCGCAGGGCGTATATCCGGGCGCGGCAGGAACCCCAGCGAGCTTTCTCCGCCGAAGCTGTACACGCGACCGGCAATGAGCACCAGGTTATCCCCAAAATAATGCACGATGTCAGTCGACGGCGACGCCGACGATTACTTTTCCACCATAGTAGAGATGCGTGCTGTCACGTGCCCAGTCCACATTGAACCTGGTCATCCCATCCGGGACGAAGGTATGGAAGCTGTTGGGATCAGCCCCTTCGACAATGAATACCTGGCGCCCGTTCCCTTGCCCGTACCCGTTCTCGTCTGGCTGAACGTCATCTACCAGATGGAATACCGAAGTTCCATCGGTCGCATAGCTGATGCCTTGCAGCTCCTCGGGTCCGCCGCCCTTCGGCAGCACGTCAAGCAGGCGAAATCCAGCACCATTATCCGATATCGGATAGTAGTAGCGAACCCCCTTGACCCTCAACACTCTCGACCCGCCAGGTATTAAGCAGAGCGGTGAAAAATCGGGATGGGCCCCGCGTCTGCAAGTCGGTTCATTGTCAAACTGCGCGCCCTCTACGTAATAGGCTCGACCATCAACCACCGCGAAGTCGCGTCCGCGCATTTCAGCTTCACGTGGCTGACATCTCGCGATGCGGGCAACCTTGAAGTCACTGCGTTCGCTATGGAAGGAGAACAACAACGCATGTTGCGCAGAAGGGGTGCGGGTAAATCAATACTCCTTGCAACTGTTGAGGTGGACTTCGGCATGCACAAGGCTGGTTTTAACGAGCAGGGCAAAGAGGAGGGCGGGAAGCAGGTGCGAGCGTATCTTCATATCGTCAATGGACTCAGTAAATACCTGGTTTGTCCATGTACTTACATGCGCAAGTTGCGCCATGAAATATGAGAAGTGTCTGGAAAATGCTCGCGTCGGCGCGATGCGCCATTAGACCCCGACCTTCGAGTCCACTCGCTGTGAATGGGGTTCGCTCAGCCTCGCTGAGCTTGATCCCACCTACATGCGTGGCCAGCTTTTGGCTCCCTCCCTCCCTTGCGCGCAGGGGAGGGTTGGGGTGGGGTAAAGCTCTTGCCTCAGATGTGCTGAAGAGCAGATCAGGCCGGGAGAGATGGTTTACAGGGTTGGCTTGCCGTCGAGCTTGTAGACCACGCCACCCTTCATCACGAAGCTGACCCGCTGCATCGCGGTGATGTCGTCCAGCGGGTTACCCGGTACCGCGATCACGTCGGCGCCGCGACCCACCGCGATCTGACCGAACTCGTTCTGCTTGTGCAGCAGTTCGGCGGCGTGTGTAGTGGCGGCCTGCAGCACAAACATCGGCGGCATGCCGGCCTGCACCATGTATTCAAACTCTTTCGCGTTTTCGCCGTGCGGATAGACTCCAGCATCGGTGCCAAAGGCGATCTTTACTCCAGCCTTGTACGCCTTGCCAGCGGTGGCTTGGATGATCGGGCCGACCTGCAACGCTTTGGCCGTGACCTGCGGCGGATACCAGCCTTCCTTCGCTTTTTCTTCGGCGAACTTGCCGGCGATGATGGTCGGCACAAACCAGGTGCCGTGTTCCTTCATCAGCTTCATGTCTTCGTCGTTCATGAAGGTGCCGTGCTCGATCGAGTCGACGCCGCCGAGTACGGCGCGGCGGATCGCTTCGGCGCCGTGCGCGTGCGCTGCCACGGTGAAACCGTAGTCGTGCGCGGCGGCGACGACAGCCTTGATTTCCTCAAGCGTCATCTGCGAATTGTCGGCGCTGCTGCTTTCATCGAGCACGCCGCCGGACGGCATGATCTTGATCATGTCGGCCCCGTCCTTGTAGTGCTGGCGCACGGCCTTCCATGCGTCTTCGGGCGAATTGATGATGCCGTCCTTGGGATCGGGGTCGCCCTGCAGGTCCCAGCGATAGCCGTCGGTCGGGTCGGCATGGCCGCCGGTGGTGCCGACGAACTGGCCGGCGCTGAAGATGCGTGGGCCAGGTACGGTGCCGGCGTTGATCGCGTTGCGCAGCGCGATGGACTCGTTGTGCGCGTCACCGACATTGCGCACCGTGGTGAAGCCGGCCAGCAGGGTGCGTCGCGCGTACAGCGTGCCAAGGATCGCGTAGTCAGCGGGGTTGAGGCGGAACTGATCGCTGTAGGTGGACTTGCTGAATTGCATGGTCAGATGGGTGTGCGAGTCGATCAGTCCCGGCATGCAGGTGGCGTCAGCGAGTTCGATCTGCTGAAAGCTGGCGCCGGCCTGGCGTGCGGCATCCTCGTACGGCTTGCCGTCGACGCTACCGCTGCGCAGCTCCTTGATGCGCCCGTCCTCCACGATCACCGTGGTCGCGCCCAGCAGCTTGCCGGCGACCGGGTCGACCATGCGCGCGCAATGCAGCACGCTTACTTCATGATCGACGGGCATGTCGGCGGCCAGTGCGGCGACCGGCAGCGACAGGGCGATGGCAGCAAGGGCGAGCGCGCGGCTTTTGGTCATGGAGGGTCTTCCGGCTGGGCAAGCGGCCATCTTAGGCATGCCTGGCAGCCACCGTCACCGTGACATTCGGCATAGCCGGCCAGCCGATGGCCGTCTGCGGCGTAGGCCGGTATGACGCTGGCCGGCTTGCAATGGCTCGCTCGTTCGTAGGCGATGCGCCTTCGACTGCTGGGCTCATGGCGGGACATGTACATCTGGAGTTCGGGGGCAACGTGGCGCAACTTCGCGGATATTGCCAAATTCCACAAACACATAGCATGATCGCTCGAACAGGGGCGTCGATCAGCACATCATCTTTGAGTGGCATCGCGTAAACGGGGGCAGCATTTGCGGACGCCGGGGGACTATGGCGGCGCGCTACGCGAGACGCTACAAGGGGTCTGTCAGTTCCGATTCTCACTATTCGTTTGCGTACGAATGGTCATGACCGTCGCGCGGCGTAACACGCGAGCGGGCATGTGGAAAACCGGGCAGACATAGATAAACGGATTGCATCAGTCCCTTATATTTCACTTCAGGATTTCGAAGGATCGAATGTAGATGGTTCCTTTTCTCGACACCCTTGGCGGTGCCCGGCTACTCATCGGACAAGCTCATCGACTTGTGCTTTGCATGGACCGCTGCTGAAAGTCACCTCGCTAATGGCGCCCGTGTGCGCCCCCTCTGTCAACGGCAGAGCGCATCGCCATGGGCGATGCGCCGGGATGTTTCAGGCGAACTCTTCTCCGCATTTTTACGTTTATTCCCCCGCTTGGCCTGCTCGCCTTGCGATGTTCGACATACCTGATAGTCAAAGCATGGAGTTGCATTGATGAATCCGCTCAATCGTCACAACGCACTGGCTTTATCGCTTGCTCTTGCCATCAGTGCCTCGCTCACCGCCTGCGGTGGGGGTGGCGGCAGTAATGTGCGCCCTACACCTGGGACGAGTCCCACCCCAACACCGACCCCGACCCCCACTCCAACGCCGACGCCGACGCCGACGCCGACGCCGACGCCGACTCCAACGCCCACTCCAACCCCGTCGGGCTACAACCCGAGCCAACTTAATCCGGAAAATGTGCCGCAGGCGTGGGCGGTCGGCGGTAGCCCGACCAGCAATCAAGGGCAGGGCGTGGAGGTGGGTATCCTCGATTCGGGTGCGCAAGCGGACAACCCGGCGCTGATCAATCGCATCACTTGGTTCAAGGACTACGTCGATCCCACCAATACGACGCCGCAGGACACCTACGGCCATGGCACAGTGATGGCCGAGATCATTGGTGGCACAGCGAATGCCGACGGTTCGGGTGGTTCTTACAACTACGGTGGCGTGGCGCCGCAGTCGTCTCTATATGTGGCGCGGGTCGGCGACGCCTCTGGCAACATCGACCTCAATCTGGTGCCACAGGCACTGTCCGATCTGACGGCGCAGGGCGTCAAGCTGATCAACAATTCTTACGGCACTACGGTGCAGATCACCAGCGTCAGCGCCACGGATCCGCAGGTCACGCAGGACTACGCGACCTTCTCTTCGAGTGCGAGTAATGGCCAGCTGATGGTCTGGGCGGCCGGTAACGATGGCAATCCGCAGCCCAGTGTGGAATCCGCCTTGCCGTACTACGAAACAAGCCTGCAGAAGAACTGGCTCACTGTCGTCAACGTGGCGTTGAACGCCAATGGCCAAGTGACGGGTCTGGACTCCACATCCAACGCCTGTGGTGTGGCTGCATCCTGGTGCCTCGCAGCTCCTGGCTACACTTATTTCTCGCCCGTCACCGGTACGGTGTTTTCAACAGGAGCAGGGGACGGTACTTCAGGTTCCGCTGCAGTGATCACTGGTGTCGCGGCATTGATCTGGCAGCGTTTCCCGTACTTCACGGCTACGAACGTGCAGGAGACTTTGCTGGGGACAGCGACGTCGCTGGGCAGCACTACGCTGTATGGCTACGGACTCGTGAATGCAGCGGCGGCGGTCAATGGCCCCGGTCAGCTCAACTGGGGCGTGTTCGACGTGGACATTCCTGCCGGTGTCACTGGCACATTCTCCAATGCCATCACGGGCCCCGGTAGCTTGCAGCTGGACGGTTCGGGCATATTGATCCTCACCGGGGCCAATACCTATTCCGGTGGTACCACGGTCAACGGTGGAATGCTCCAGATCAACGGCTCCTTGGCGTCCAACGTTGCCGTGAACTCGGGCGGTGTGCTGAAGGGCGGGGCTGGTGCAGTCAACGGCAACGTCGTCGCGAACGCCAATGGCTCCGTGTCGACCTTGGACGGTGCGCTTACGATCAAGGGCAACTACACCGCCGCCCCGACGTCCGATACCGCTATTCTGATCGGCACTCCGCTGCAGGTTACCGGTACGGCGACCTTGAATGGCTCCAATGCCACGGTCGTGGTTCCCAGCGGCTACACCGCCAAGACCGAGGAACCGCTGCTGGACGCGGCAGGTGGTCTGAATGGCACCTTCGGTTACTTGTCACTGGCGACAGGTAGCGTGTACTTGTCGGGCACGTTCTCCTATACGCCGACCGAGGCAGACATTGCGCTGAGCCGCAACTCGGTGGCGAGCATCGCCATGGCCGCCATGCCGAATGTCGCCACCACCCAGCAGACGGCCAAACACATCGAAGGCGCACTGGAACAGGCCGACCAGTGGGTTGCAAGCAGCCCTGCGCAGCATGAAACCTTTCTCGACGCCGCTGGCGAATTCCTGCATGTGGACTCCATCGCCGAGGCGCAAGCGTCCATCAACAGTCTGTCTGGCCAGCTGCTGGCCTCGTCGCAAAGCCTGACGTTCGAACAGGCAGGCATCGTGAATCGCACGGTGGCCGATCGCCTGACGGATATCGATGATGGCGGTTCGCGGCAGGGTGCGTGGTTCCAGGGCACCGGCGCGAGTGGCGATATCGCGCGTAGTGGCTACGCTACGGGTAGCTATAGCGGAGGTGGTGCGGTTGCCGGTTACGACGCGGTATTGTCGGACTCATTCACGCTGGGCGCCGGGCTGGACTGGAACCGGCTCGGTTCCACCTACGACTTGCAGGCTGGCACCAGCAGCTCACGCACTACGGGCGTCATGCTCTACGGCAAGTTTGCTGCGGACAACATGTACGTTTCCGGCCGGGTTGGCCAGGACTGGATTTCCAGTACGGTCAATCGATGGGCTGTGCTGGGTACAACGCCCGCAGCGATCAACAGCACACGCGACGACCGCCTGACCTCGGCCTATCTGGAAGCAGGTTATGAAGTGCGCTCGAACGCGTGGACGACGACGCCGTTCGTATCATTGAGTGACGACGACCTCTCGCGTGGCGCAATTGCCGAGAGCGGTGCAGGCGGTTTTGGTATCGCAGCGGGCAGCAAGGATTTCAACCAGAGCAACGGCCAGCTCGGCGCGCGTCTCGCCTACCATTGGACCTGGGACGCCGGCCAGATGTGGCTCAAGGGCTTTGCCTTGTATCAACGCGTACTTGCCGGCAGCGACCTGGGCTTCACCGCCGCCTATGCCGGTGCACCGGATGCCAGCTTTCAGCTGGAAGGCGTAAATTCGCCGCGCAATTCGGGTTGGGTGGGTCTTGGCCTCAACACATTGTTGAACAACCACTGGTCGTGGTTTGCGAATGTGGATGGCCAAGTGGCCGGAGGTGGTACCAAGGCCACCGTGTTCAGCGCAGGGGCGCAATTCAGTTTCTGACCGAGCGCAGGGTTGCGCGGCATGGCGAATTTCCATGCCGTGCAACCCGCTGTAGTCGATCTTTGGAAAGGCGCTCGAATTACGCGTTCAGTGCGTGCCATCGATGACGCCCGGTTACTCAGGGCTTCTCGTGGTCCCCCAGCGTGTGTTCATGCCGCTCAGTGAACACATGCCGTTCGTGCAGTTCTTCGCTCACACTGATTGCTTCAACCGGTTCGGGTTTGCGTTCGGGTTCCGGCTGAACTTGCACGGGTGCCTCCACCGTGGTGTTGCGTGAGGCGTCTTTCTCACCGTCGCCGCCAGGAGTGATCTTGAGAATGGAATGGCGAACCTCGCGCGACAGGATCAGCCGCGCGTCGTTGACCATGCCTTCCAGCGCGCTGTCGTAATCGAGCTTGCCCGCTTCGTCAGTCCACACCACGCGGCGCTCGCGCAGCTTCTGGATGAAGCCACGGAACAGTGCCTTGTCGAAGAACTCCGGTGCGGACAGTTCATTGAGCAGGCTCAACCGTTGCGCGGTGAGCGTGCAGGCGTTTTCGAGTTCCGCGCCGGTCAGCATGTGCGGACCGTTCTTGGCCAGTGCGGCGATGGTGATGTAGTAGCGCTCGAACGCCTGGATCAGGCTGCGCCCGATCACCTTGAGCTGGAACGCGCTGTCTTCCTGGCCCGGGCTGCGTTCCAGCACACGGCCTTCGCCGGCAGTTTCGAGCAGGCCGTGGCGCACGAAGAAATCGATGGTCGCCTGCATCTGTACGCTGAAGCCCTCACCATCCCACGGCAAGAACAATTCGCCCTGGATGAACGGGTAGATGATGCGTCCGAGCCGCAGCACCGAGGCACGCGACATGCGCCGGTTGTTGAGGAAGCAGCAGGCTACCCACGCGGCCGTCGCGGTGAGGTGCAGCACGTTGTTGCGGAAATAGCTCAGTAGCACCGCCTGCTCGCCGCTGCTGGTCAGCACGTCACCCAGCGGGTGCTGCACGCGCTGGATCCAGCCCATCTGCTCGCCATAGGCAATGATCGCCGCCGGGTTCATCGGGGTCAGCGTCACGCGGTCGGAATACGGCAGTTCTTCCAGCAGTGATTTGCTCAGGGCGAGCTGTGCCAGCAGATCACTCTCGGCCATCGCGTGCTTGGGCGTGGCGAGCAGCGCGAGCGCCAGCAGGTTGATCGGATTGACGTCGGCGGCGCGATTGACGTTGATCTGAATCTTCTCGGCCAGGCGATCGGTCACGCTGTTCAGCCATTCCGGTTTCGCGTCGGGATCGGCGCTCTCGGCGCGCCAATCGGCACAGGCTGCATCCAGCAGCGGGTTCAGCTCGATCGGCTCGCCGAAGTTCAGCGCGACATGACCGTAGCGCTGACGCAGCACCTTCATCAATCCGCGCAGCAGGCCGAGCAGCGATTCCTTTTCTTTCGGCTGGCCGCTGAGTTCGCCGGCATACGACTTGCCCTCCACCAGTTTTTCGTAGCCGATGTATACCGGCTGGAACAGCACCGGGCGGCGCGGCGCACGCAGGAACGCGCGCACCGTCATCACCAGCATGCCGGCACGCGGCGCCAGCAAGCGGCCGGTGCGCGAGCGGCCGCCTTCGATGAAGTACTCCATCGGCACGCCGCGATCGATCAGCTGAGCGACGTACTCGTTGAATACCACCGAATACAGCGCGTTGCCCTTGAAGCTGCGGCGCAGGAAGAACGCGCCGCCGCGACGCAGGATCGGTCCGATCCCCGGCAGGTTGAGGTTCACTCCGGCGGCGATGTGCGGCACCACGACGCCTGACACGTGCAGCTGGTAACTCAGCAGCAGGTAATCGGCATGGCTGCGATGACAGGGCACATAGACCACTTCGAAGCCGGGCGCGGCGGCGCGGGCCTTGTCGAAGTGATGCATCGCGATACCGTCGTACAGCTTGTTCCAGAAATTGCCCAGCAAGAACGACACCGAACGCACGACCGGATGCGAATAATCCGCGGCAATCTCCAGCACCAGCTTGTGCGCCTTGCGCCATGCCTTGGCCGGGCTGATTTTCTCTTTCGCGGCGGTGGCGGCGATCGCCGCGCGTACGGGTTCGGCATTCAATACCGCGTCGACGACGGTGCGCCGGTGTGACAGGTCCGGCCCGATCACTGCCGCGCGAATGCGGTGGAAATGAGTACGCAGAACGCGCGCGATCTTGCGCGTGAAGCGCTCCGGCGCGATGCCGTGGGCTTCGTCCAGTGCGCTGCGCAACGACACTGGCGCGGAGAAGTGCACCACCGTGTCGCGACCATTCAACAGCATCGCCAGCAACCGTCGGAAGCGGCCGACCATCACCCAGTTTTCCGAGAACAGCACGCGGAACCAGCCGCTGTCCCGGCTCGGCGCGCGACCGACGTAGATCGACACCGGCACCAGCTGGACGTCCCGTTCCGGCATGCCTTCCAGCGAGCGCACCAATTGCCGTAACGGTTCGTTCGGTGTGCGTTTGCGGTTGCGGCCAAACACCCAGCCATCGCGACGTGCCAGCGCAAACACCGAGCGCCTGCGGCGGGTGCCCGCCAGCGGTTGCATCGGGCTGGGCAGGCCGGCCTCGCGGCAGGCCCGTTGCAGGATCAGCGCATCGGAGAACCCGTCGCGCTCAATGACGTAGCAGACGGGCACGCCGGCCCGTAGCAACGTGGCCGGCTCCGCCGGATCGCGGCGAATGCGCAGCCAGGGCTGCAACAGCTGCCCGGCCAGATTGAACCACCAGGGGGCGCGCTGGCGGGCGGTGGAATCTGCGCTGGAAATATTTGGCATCCGTCTATTCTAACGGCTGAGATGTTCAGTCTTTCGATGCCACGGTGCTGGCGGCGGCTGGTGTGCTGGCGCTGCCGGCCGGCTGACTGGGTTGCTCGGTCAGTTGTTTGTGCGATTCGCGCACATTGTTCAGCATTTCCTCGCTGTACCAGCGACCGTCCTGCTGTACCAGTTTCGACTCGGCCGACAAAGGCTTGCCCAGTAGCACGTAGTCGATCTTCACGCGTGCATGGCCATTGCTGTTCTCGATCGACGTCACCTTGATTGAATTCAGCGTGTCGTCAACTGACAGACCATAGATCCCAAGCAGTTGTTTGGCGCCGGCGAAACCCAGCGAGTACTTCTGCATGGCGGTGTCGAAATCCATCGTGCGCAGCTGCTCCGGGGTTTTCAGATCCAGCTTGCGTGCGGTCGCCACGGCAACGCCGACGGCTTGTTTCGCCTTGGCCTGATCGAACCACGGCGTCTGCTGTGCCCACGGCGTGAGCACGTCGAGCACGCCGTTGGCCTGGGTCTTCTGCTCGTTGGTCAGGCTCTTGTTCTGGGCGACGCCGTTTTTCAACAGCGCCTCGCCGACGCTGATCAGGACGGGCAACTGGTCCTTGTACTGCTGCTCCATGGTGGTCAGCTTCGGCTGCAGCTCGGCGTACAGCTTGTTCTCCGCGTCCGGACTGGTGAGCTCCTGCATCGCCTGGTTGAATCGGGTGCGATCCTCGGCGGTGATGGGCTGCGGATTCTGCTGAAGGTGCACCCAGTCGGCACGCAAGGTCGCGTAGTCAGCCGGAGGCAACGCGTGCTTCCACAGGCCGTTGAAATCGCCGGCCTTGAGCAGGTCGACCGAAGACTGCACCGCCGCCTCCGGCGTGCTGCTGCCTGGCTGCGAGACGTCGTCCTTGCCGTGGCAGGCAGTCAATGCCAGTGCAACGAGCAGCGGCAGCAAAATGTAGCGAAGGGTTGGCAGGCGCATGCAAGGTCTCGCAGTGGGTGGCGGCGCGACAAGGCGCCGATGCGGCGTCGTGACGGGGCAGGGTAAGGGTCGCCACGGCAAGTAGACAAGCTTTACGGGCACTACAAAAAGAAAACCCCGCGGGCATGGAGCCTCGCGGGGAAATCCGGCAGAGCCGGAAGGGAAATGGCCTTGCCTGCAAAATTTTTAGGTCAGCAGGTGTTGGCAACCGAAATATTACTTGTTCGTTAAACCTAAGGCAATACTTTTGTTTTGTTCCATATCTTATTGATTTACAAAAGTTTACCGTTGGCCGGCGGCTATTGATAGCGCAGTGCGTCGATTTTCTGTTGCCGCCGCACCGTGCGTGGGGCAGTCCAGTCGTTATTGAACAACGCCGGCTCCCACGAGCCATAAGTGGGGTTCGGCAGCACAAACCAGCGCGTGCCGATCCACGGCAGATAGTCGGCGACAGCCGTGCGGCGGCCTGCTTCGGTGTTGGCGGTCACGTCGAGGAAATCGCCAAGCTGGTCGCCGAACTGCATCAACACACGGTAGTGCTGGCTGACTAGCTGACGACGGCAACCCTTATCGCTGCCGGCCTGTTCGCAGCCTTCGACCACCGTGCCAAGACCGAGAAACGCTTCCTGACCAGTTACCGGGAGGCCCACCTGGCGCAGATTCGCCACGGTGGCCTGATCCAGATCCTTGGCACGATTGGAAATATAGATCACCGCGATGCCATGACTGGCGGCGAATCGGGTGAATTCGACGGCACCCGGCAGCGCGCGGGCCTGACCGGCCTTGCACCACTCGGCCCAGTCGGCTTCGTTGAATTCCCCGCCGCTCTTTATGAGGCGCGCCTGGTACGGCGAGTTGTCCAGCACCGTTTCATCGATATCCAGTATCACCGCAGGCTGCAGGTGCTTGAGCGGAGCGATGCGATCAGCCTTGCTCAACGCATCCCAGCCGGTGTCACGCAGTGCATCCAGCAAGTGCGATTCGGCATCGCGGAAGGTTTGCAGGTAGATCAGGTCATGCTCGACCGCCGTCTGGCTCCATGCGACAGCATTCAGATTGTCATCCGCAGCGGCGACTGCCGCCGGTGCGACTTGTGCAACGGCCGTTGTAGGGCCGGCTTGAGGCGTGGCGGTCGCACAGCCGGCCAGCAAAACGAAAGCGACCACGGTCGCGGGCAAACGAAATGGCATGCGTAAATCCCTGGGCTCAATGTTCATGACAATGGCCGAAGTTTACGACAGCACTTTTACAACTAGGGGTGGCAGCCGTCGCGGGCTGCTGACAGACTGGCGGTCCCCAAACCTCCTGGTTCCGATCCGCATGGATTCTCCGTCGGCCGCCTTGCGCGAGCCATCACCCGCCATCCGCCATGCAAGTTATCTGCTGGCGGCGGTGGCGCTGATGCTGATACTCGGCTTGCACATGGTGTCGGCACTGCTGGCTGGTTTGCTGGTGCACGAACTGGTGCACGCGATATCGCCGTTGCTGGGCCAGCGCATTTCCGGCGGCCGGGCGCGGGTGCTGGTGGTAGCGGCGTTGGGCGTGATCGTGGTGGGCCTGCTGCTATTGCTGATCCTTGGTGCGATCAGCTTCTTTCGCAATGAAATCGGCAACCCCGAGCTGCTGTGGCAACAACAGTTGATGCCGCTGGTAGAGAAAGCCCGCCAGCAATTGCCCTCGATGCTGGTCGATCACCTGCCGGACAGCGTCGCTGACCTGCGCGAGGCTGCGCTCGACCAGATGCGCAAGCATGCGCTGACCCTGCAACTGGCCGGTAAAGTGGCGGTGCGGGTATTCGTGCACATCATTATCGGACTGGTGCTGGGCGCGCTGATTGCGCTCAGCGACAGCACCCGGCCGGCACACCAGGTCGGGCCCCTGGCCGCTGCGCTAACCCAGCGTTGCCAGCGACTGGCCGGGGCGTTCCGCAACATCGTGTTCGCACAGATCAAGATCTCGTTGATCAATACGCTGTTCACCGCGATCTTCCTGCTCGGTGTGCTGCCATTGCTGGGCGTCTACGTGCCGTTGGCCAAGACGCTGGTGGTGCTGACTTTCATCGTAGGTCTGCTGCCCGTAGTCGGCAACCTGATGTCCAACACCGCCATCACCATCGCCGCACTATCAGTGTCGCTCGGTGTCGGCATCGCCGCGCTCTGCTTCCTGGTGGTCATCCACAAGTTCGAATACTTTTTGAATGCACGTATCGTCGGAGCGCAGATCAATGCGCGTGCCTGGGAACTGCTCGTCGCCATGCTGGTGATGGAAGCAGCTTTTGGTCTGCCTGGCTTGATCGCTGCGCCGATCTATTACGCCTATCTCAAGAGCGAGCTGGAGTTCGAGAAGCTGATCTGAGGGGGCCGTCGGGCATCTCATTTGCCCAGCATGGCGGCAATTTTCGCCATATGCGATTGGGCGGTCTCGCGCGTCACTTCCTTGTCCGCTTCTGGATCCTTGCCCTGCCAGTGCAGGTCGGCTTGTGGCAGTTCGTGCAGGAAGCGGCTGGGCTGGTTGTTGTGGACATCGCCATAGCGCTTGGTTTTGGCGGACCAGGACAGCGTGAGCAGTTCCTTGGCGCGGGTGATGCCGACGTACATCAGTCGACGTTCTTCATCGATGCGGCCCTCGTCCAGCGCGCCTTCGTGCGGCAGCGTGCCGTCCTCGCAGCCGACGATGAAGACGAAGCGGAACTCCAGTCCCTTCGCCGCGTGCAGGGTCATCATGCGCACGGCATTGCCCGGCTCGTCGCGGTCGGCATGACTGAGCAGGGCCAGCTGCCCGGCCAGATCACCGGCGCTGTTGCCGCCTTTCTGCATCGCGCGGAACCAGTCGGCGAGTTCCTTCAGATTGCCCAGCCGACGCTCGCGCAGGGCGGCGTCGGGGGTGCTGGCGGCGATCTGTGCGGCATAGCCGGTGCGCTGCAGGATCGTCTCCACCAATTCGGCGGCACCTTGATGCAGCGATGCGCTGCGCAGTTCATCCAGCAGGTTGGCGAATGAGGCGAGTGCTGCGGCCGGACGTGGTGTTAGCTGGCGCAGCACACTGTCGCTGCGGGCCGCATCGAGCAGCGAGCTATTCCGGCTCTGCGCGAGCTGGCCAAGCTTCTCCAGCGTGGTCGAACCGATTTCGCGTTTCGGCACGTTGACCACGCGCAGGAACGCGGCGTCGTCGGTGGGGTTGGTCAGCAGACGCAGATAGCAAAGCAGGTCCTTCACCTCGGCGCGGTCGAGAAAGCTCAGGGCGCCGGTGAGGTGATAGGGGATCTTGGCCAGCCGCAGCGCTTTCTCCAGCGGCCGTGCCTGGAAGTTGCCGCGATACAGGATCGCGATGTCGTGCCAGCGCGCCTTGTGCTTCTCTGCCAGGGTGGTGGCGATCGCGGCGACGCGCTCGGCCTCGTGTTCGGCTTCCTTGCATTCCAGTACGCGGATCGGCGCGCCTTCCGGATGCTCGCTCCACAACTTCTTTTCGTGCAGATGCGGGTTGTTTGCGATCAGCTGATTCGCCGCGCGCAGGATGCGCTTGCCGCAGCGATAGTTCTGCTCCAGCTTGATCACGCGCAGGCTCGGCCAGTCGCGGCCGAGCTGGTCGATGTTCTCCGGATTCGCGCCGCGCCAGGCATAGATCGACTGATCGTCGTCGCCGACGCAGGTGATGCCTCCGCGCTCGCCGGTCAGCACTTTCAGCAGCCGGTATTGCGCGTCGTTGGTGTCCTGGTATTCGTCCACCAGTAGATAGCGCAGCCGTTCGCGCCATACGGCGCGGGCTTCTTCGTCGGACTCCAGGATACGCAGTGGCAGCCGGATCAGGTCGTCGAAGTCGACCGCGTTGAACGCATTGAGGCGCTGCTGATACATCTCGTAAATCGTCGCCGCTTCGATTTCGCGGGGGCTGCGTGCGGCGGCCAGCGCTTCCTCTGGCGACAATCCGCCGTTCTTGGCGCGACTGAGCAGGTTGCGCAGGCCAAACAGCACGTCAGGTTTCACGCCCTTTGGCGCCAGCTCCTTGACGATGTGGCCGCTGTCGTCGGCGTCCAGCACCGAAAACCCGCGGCGCAGGCCGGCGCGGGCATGCTCGATCTGCAGGAATTTCAGGCCCAGCGCATGAAACGTGCTCACCGTCAGTGCCTGCGCATCTTCGGCGCTGACCAGCTTGCCGACGCGCTCGCGCATTTCACGCGCAGCTTTGTTGGTAAAGGTGATCGCGGCAATCTTCGACGGCGCCAGCTTCTTGCGCGCGATCAGGTACGCGATCTTCTGCGTAATCACCGAGGTCTTGCCGGAGCCGGCGCCGGCCAGCACGAGCAGCGGGCTGTCGCAATGTTCGACGGCGGCCAGTTGTTGCGGATTGAGCATGGATCGAGCAATACATGAGGCGGCGAGCGATGTTAGCAGAGCGTCACGGCACGCTGACCGGCTTGGCCCATAATCATTGCCTATGACGGGGGGATGAGCATGACGGATCAGGCGCAGGCGGCGGTCGAGTCTTGTGATGTGGTGGTGATCGGTGGCGGCCCGGGTGGCAGCACCGCGGCGGCGTTGTTGGCACGGCGCGGCTACCGGGTGATCGCGCTGGAGAAGGCGCATCACCCGCGCTTCCATATCGGCGAATCGCTGCTACCGATGAATCTGCCGGTGTTCGAGCGGCTAGGGGTGTTGGACAAGGTGCGCCAGCTCGGCGTGTTCAAGCCCGGGGCGGATTTCGAGGCGGAAAACGCCCGCGGCTACAACACGTTCGCGTTCGCGCGTGCGCTCGGCGAAAGCCCTCCGCATGCGTACCAGGTATGGCGGCAGGATTTCGACAAGATGCTGTACGACCACGCCCGCACTTGCGGCGCGGATGCGCGCGAAGGCCACGAGGTGACCCTGGTCGAGCAGCTCGGTCCGCGTGAATCGTGGCTGGACGTGGTTACCGATGAAGATCGTGCTTATCGGATCCAGACACGCTACGTGGTCGATGCCAGCGGCCGCGAGGCTTTCCTGTCGACCAGGAACAAGCTGCGGCGCAAGAACGATCAGCATCAGAGCGCGGCGATCTTCGGCCACTTCCTCGGCGCGGAGCCGCGATTGGGGGAGGATGCCGGCAATATCAGCATTTACAGTTTCGCGCACGGCTGGATGTGGATGATCCCGCTGCCGGATGGCGTGATGAGCGTGGGTGCGGTGTGCCGTCCGGATTACCTCAAGCAGCGCAGGGGCCGCACGGTGGAGTTTCTGCTGGAGACGCTGCAGATGAACCCCGCGTTGTGGCAACGCGTGCAGCACGCGCAGCTGATCGGCAACGAGATCCATGTCACCGGCAACTACTCGTACGATTCGACGCAGATGGGTGGCCCGGGCTGGGTGTTGGTCGGCGATGCGTTTGCGTTCCTCGACCCGGTGTTCTCGTCCGGGGTGTACCTGGCGATGAGCGGCGCCGAGCAGGCTGTCGAGGTGGTCGACCAGGCGTTGCGCGAACCCAGGCGCGAGCCGGCGCTGCTGCGTCAGCTGGAAAAGCGCCAGCGTGCCGGCATGGCGCGCTTCTCGTTCTTCATTTATCGGTTCAACGGGCCGGTGATGCGGCAGATGTTCCGTGACCCGCGCAACACGTTCCAGCTGGAGCAGGGGGTGATCTCGATGCTGGCAGGCGATCTGTTCGATACACCCAAGGTGCTATGGCGGCTGCGGGTGTTCAAGCTGGTCTACGCGTTCTGCGCGCTGTTGGACTGGCGTCGTTGGCGTGCCGAGCGCAGGTATCGGTTGGCGCAGGCGCGCGGCGAGTTCACCGGCGGTACCACGCCTCTGGACAAGGTGTGAATCGTAGCTCTCCTGCGCCTGCCGCAGGACGGCTCGCGCTACCATGCACGGTCACGACCCGAATACACCATCATGGCCAAGCTTTATTTCTATTACTCGGCAATGAATGCCGGCAAGACCACCGCGCTGCTGCAGAGCGCCTACAACTACCACGAGCGCGGCATGCGCACGCTGATCCTCACCCCGGCGCTGGACAACCGTTACGGCGAAGGCGTGGTGGCTTCGCGCATCGGACTGAAAGCGAAAGCACGGCGCTTCGGTAGCGCAGAGAACCTGCTGGCGCTGGTCGAGGCCGACATCGCCGCCCATGGCCCGCTGCACTGCGTGTTTGCCGATGAGGCGCAGTTCCTGAGCAAGTCGCAGGTATGGCAGCTCAGCGACGTCGTCGATCGGCTGAACGTCCCGGTGCTGGCCTATGGTCTGCGCACCGATTTTCGTGGCGAGCTGTTCGAGGGCAGCCGCTACCTGCTTGCATGGGCCGACAATCTCGAAGAGATCAAGACGATCTGCCACACCGGCCGCAAGGCCACGATGGTGGTCCGCGTGGACGACCAGGGCCGGGCGGTGACCGACGGCCCACAGGTTGAGATTGGCGGCAACGAGCGCTATGTCTCGGTCAGTCGCGCCGAGTTCAAGAAGATCAGCGAAGGCAGCGGCCGCATCGAATTGCAGCAATCGGTGCTACCACTGGATGAACGAGAGCAGGGTGAATGAAATCAGCGCGCGTGTTGTGGACCACCATCAAGGAATTCGCATGACCGAAGCAAGCCAAACCTCCGCATGGCCGCGGCCCTACTGGCAGCCCAGCAGTGAAGAAGTGCTGCTGCAGTTCTACGTCTTCGGCAAGTTCGAGCAGGAGCTGGTGATTCCGGTGACCCGCTATGACAGCGCCGGCTTGCCCGCGGGTGTAGATATCCAGCGCTTCCAGAACCTCGCACTGCGTCAGTGGGAGGGTTACCCACTGAAAGGTGCGTTGGGCGAGATCCTGCAGGAAGAAAGCCCGCTGGCCTTCGAGCAGGCGCGCATTGCGCCCGATGTGCTGGTGGTGCGCGGGAAAATCAGCGATCGCGACACGCTCGACTACCTGCGCGACACGATGGGTGTACTGGCAGCTCTGCTCGACATTGGCGGCAACGCGATCCTCGATCCGCAGATCCTCAGCCTGTTCGATGCCGAACAATGGCGCCAGCAGTATCTGGTGAAGGGCGGTGCGCCGCCGCGCAACCATTTGCTGATCCTGCGCAACGCGGAAGAAGCCACTGGCCGTTCATGGATCCATACCCGCGGCATGCGCAAGTTCGGTCGCCCGGACATCAGCCTGCGCAACGTGCCCGAGCGCGAGATCAATCGCGCCGGTGCGCTGTGCGAGCGCCTGATCGACCTGCAGTCACTGGGCACGCATTTCACCGCAGGCCAGCCGCTGGAAGTCGATGGCCTGGCCGAGGATCTCATCGCACAACCCGGCGGCAGCCTCGACGACCCGCAATTCAACAATACCTACGTGGCATTCCACTGGCCGAAGTGATGCGATCGCCAAGCTCGCTTTGGTAGGTTGGGGTGAGCGTAGCGAACCCCAACGTCGGGGTAGTGCAGGCTGCGGCCGAAACGTTGGGCTTCGCTGCGCTCACCCTAACCTACAGTGGCTCGCTCAGCGCTGGCAGTGCGGGCACCAGAACGTCGAGCGTTGTCCCAGCGTAACTTGGCGGATCGCCGTGCCGCACACGTGGCACGCCTCGCCAGTGCGGCCATAGACATTGAGTTCGCGAAAGAAGTAGCCGGGCGCGCCATCGGGGTCGAGGAAGTCGCGCAGAGTGGTGCCGCCGCGCTCGATCGCCCAGGCGAGGATGCGTTTCACTTCAGCGGCGAGTCTCGCGTAGCGGGCGCGGGAGATCGATCCGGCGGGTCGGCGCGGGTCTATGCCCGCGGCGAACAGCGCTTCGCTGGCGTAGATATTACCCACGCCGACCACCACGGCGTTGTCCATCAGAAACAGTTTTACTGCAGCTTTACGGCTGCGCGAGAGATGCCACAGCAGGTCGCCGTCGAACGCGTCGGTCAGCGGCTCCGGGCCGAGGTTGGCGAGCAGTGGATGGATTTCACCGGGGGCTTGCCACAACAGGCAACCAAAGCGGCGCGGGTCGGTGAAGCGCAGGATGCGGTCGGCTTGCGTGGCCGAACGTTCCAGCGTGATATCGACATGGTCGTGCTTGCCGACGGGCGCATCGGGCGGCAACACGCGCAGCACGCCGGACATGCCCAGATGCAGCAACGCGCTGCCCGCTTGTGTATGCAGCAAGAGATATTTTGCGCGCCGCTCCACCGCCTCGATGCGCTGACCGGGCAACAACTCGCTGATCGCCGCGGGTATCGGCCAGCGTAAATCCGGTCGGCGCAAGGTGACGCCGAGTACCCGCCGGCCGATCAAGTAGGGCGCGATGCCTCGGCGGGTGGTTTCGACTTCGGGCAATTCGGGCAAGGTTGGTTCCTGGGGATCAGTGCATATCAGTGACTTTCGTGCCCGGCGGTCGCGGCATGTAACGCACCGACACCAGCGCTACCCGCGAACCGGCACGCACGTAACGCTGCGGGCCGGTAACCGAGGTCTCTCCGAACTCCAGCGTCTGGCCGTCCAGCACGAGTACGGCCAGCGGTGGCGCCAGGCCGATCTTCGCCGGCTGGAAATCACTAGTCGGGCGCCAGCGCAGCACGTTGGCGCTGGCGATGTCGGTCAGATCGGCGAGACGGGCGTCGTCGACGCGTACGGGCGTGCCGTCGGTTTGCCACCAGTGACCACTGCGTTTTTCATAATGCGTGGTCGGTGCCCCGCCGAAGCTCAGTGAGATATGGCTGATGTTGTCCGGATCAAGTGCCAGCAGGGGTCCCGGAACGTTCTGTGCGTCGCGTTGCAGCTGCCAGCCGGCCCATCCCAGCAAGGCCACAACAGCGAGCAGCAATACAAGACGCTGGCGACTCGCACGCTTCATGTCAGTGCCGACGCCGACGCCACACGATCACGCCCCCAATGAGCAGCAATAACAGTGGCAGCACCAACACAAAGCCGATGCTGACCATGTCCAGTTCGTCCTGCGAAATCTGCAGCAGTCGGTCTGGCGCGCCGCGGGGCGGCAGGTCGACCAGCTTGTCGTCACCGAGCAACCAGTCGAATACGCGCTCACCCAGCGCACGATTGCCGCCATTGCCGAGGAAGCTGTTGGAGAGGAAGTCACCGTCGCCAATCACCACCGCACGCTGCTCGCTCTTGTCCGGGCTGGGCGACAAGCGGCTCAGCGCAAAGCCGAAATCCAGCGGCCCTTTCAGTTCGCCGGAGGTCGCGTCGAAACGGATATCCGTGGGCTTTGTATTGTCGATCGGATGAAATTCGGTCCAGCTCTGCGCACTGGAACGCAGGAACGAATGTGCCGCCCAGTCGCTTTGCGACACCAGCGCCAGCGCGGATACCTGCGGAAACAGCGTGGTGAGGGTGAAGCCGCGGGTGATCGAGTGCAGTGGGTAATCGCCCAACGTGATCATGCGCGGGTCGTGCAACCCCAGCGCCGCGCCGGAGCCATCGACCAGCACACCCGGCAGCACATGCACGCCCAGTGCTGTGGCCAGCGGCTTGAGGCCGAGATCATCATTGGTCGGCTCGGTCAGCCACAGCAGATTGCCGCCACCTTGCACATAGCCGACCAGTGCCTGCACGGCGCCCGGCGGCAACGCCAGCAACGGGCTGGCCAGCACCACCAGATCGGTGTGCTGTGGCACCGACGTGACCTGTGCGAAGTTCAGCGGCACCGTGCGTACGCCGCGGCCTTCCAGTTGCGTCGTGAACGTACCGAGATCGGCATTTGCCTGGCCGCCGGCGTTGCGTTCGCCATCACCGCTGACGAACGCCACGATGCGGTCGCTGCCGCGCACGAGTCGTTCCAGTGCATTGGTGAGGCTGCTTTCGGACAGTTCGTCCAGTCGTTGCTCGTGGCCGTGATAGTGCAGGATCAGCGCGCCATCAACGGTGATGCCCAGCGCACGCATCTTCGCCGGATCCAGTTGCGGGTCGACAAAGCGCAGGCTCAGATCAGGCTTGACGCGCTGATAGCGCTGCAGGAAGCCCGCCACGTCCTGGCGGACGCCGGTTTGGGGGTTCGCGTAGCTGACAATCTCGACCGGGCCGGTCAGCTGGGCCAGCACGGCGCGGCTTTCCACGGACAGGCTGGCGCGACCTTTGGCCGTCCAATCGGATTCATGGGCGTAGCGCGTGCTCAGATAGCCGAGCGCGCCAGCCGCGACTAGCAGCAACAGCGCAAACAGCCAGCCGTCCAGACGTCTGAACAGGTTGTGCATCAGCCACGCTCCTTGTCGGCGGTCAATCGGCGGGTGGCCAGCGCCAGTGCCAGTACGATCAGCAGCACGAACCACAACACGTCGGTGGTCGAAACCAGGCCGCGCAACAGCGGTTCAAGATGGCTGGGTAATGCCAGCCAATTGATCAGGCCGTTGTTGACGCCGACCGCCTGTGCGCCAAGCTGCATGATGAATAGCGCCAGCACCAGCAGGATGCTGGCGGTGGCGGCAATCGGCGGGTGCTCGGTGAACGCAGAGCAAGCTATGCCGACTGCTGCAAGTGCGGCCAGCAGCAGCACCATGCCCAGCGTGGCAGCGGCCAGCTTGCCCCAGTCGAACGTGGTCGCGTGCGCCAGCGACAAGGGCATCGCCAGTATGAGCAGCAGCCAGAGCAGCAGCCAGACCAGCAACGCCAGATATTTGCCGTACACGATGGACCACGCCGACAGGCCCGAACCGAACATCAGCGACAAGGTTCCGTTATTGCGCTCCCCGGCAAGCGTGGACATGGTGAGCAGTGGAACGATGACGAGCGCCAATTCGGTCAGGCCGAACGGCAGCATGCCGCCGGTCAGCAAACTGCTGAACAGCGGTACGCTGACCATGTCAGTGAAGCCGGGCCCGCCGGGCAACGCCGCCAGATGGATCTGTGCACCGAGAAAATTGCCCAGCAAAAGCACGTACCGCCACGCCAGTTCGACCAGGGTGAGTGCGGCAAGTATCCAACCCAGCGGACGCACAAACAGGCGGCGAAGCTCCAGCCGCATCACAGCGAAAAAGGTCATGCAGCTTGCGCCTTGCGGTTCATGGCGATGTCGAAAAAGGTACGTTCCAGGGTGGCATGGTCGCCCTCGTGGACCGGGCCTTCATGGCGCAGGCTGCCCTCGTGCAGGATGGCGACGCGATCGCATACGGCAGTCACTTCGGTGAGCAGATGGGTGGACAGAATCACCGCCGCGCCGCCAGCGGCCTGTTCGCGGATCAGCGTCCGCAAAGCGGCCACCTGCACCGGGTCGAGCGCATTGGCCGGTTCGTCCAGCACCAGCAGGCTGGGTTTGTGCAGCACGGCGCAGGCCAGTCCCAGCCGCTGACGCTGCCCTTGCGACAGCACACCGGCCAGGCGCCGGGCCAGGGGTTGCAGTTCCAGCCGCTCGATGATCTCGTTGCGGGCGCGGCGCAATGTCGCGCCGGTCAAGCCACGCAGGCGGCCGTGCGCGTCCAGGTGTTCAGTTACGGTGAGCTCGGCCCACAGCGGTGCGCGCTCTGGCAACCAGCCGATCAGCTGACGCGCCAGCTCGGGGTGTTCCAGGAAATCCCTCCCGTTCAGCTGGATGCTGCCGCTATCCGGGCGTAGCGCACCGGCAATCATCGACAGGGTGGTCGATTTGCCGGCACCGTTGACGCCAAGCAGGCCCAGTACCTGGCCGTGTTGCAGCGCCAGGCTCAGGTTTTGCACGGCGAGGCGGCCGGCGCGGCGACGGTTCAGCTGGTTCAGTCGCAGCACGGGCACTGGCGATACGTCGGTAGGCGAGGTCATTGCGTGATTGTCACGGCGCGCCCATGGTTAAACAACAGGTGTCATGCCTGCTTGTGCGAACTAACGAGATATTCGCGCCTGCCCCTTGACCTACTGCTATCCTTGTGTTTCGGACCATGCTGGCGGGTACGGAAGCCCCCAGACTAAACTGAATTTGTCTCCCACCCGGTGCTTTCCATGCTCGATACAGTGCTCAACTTTCTCAGCCACGGCCTTACCGGCGCTGGCTGGGTCTCGACGTTGATCTACATCCTTGTCGTCACCCAGCTCACCATTTTCACGGTGACGTTGTACCTGCATCGCAGCCAGACCCATCGCGGTGTGGATTTCCACCCGGCGCTGGCGCATTTCTTTCGCTTCTGGGGTTGGCTGACCACCGGCATGGTGACCCGCGAGTGGGTGGCCGTGCATCGCAAGCATCACGCCAAGGTCGAGACTGAGGAAGATCCGCACAGCCCGATGATCTACGGCATCAAGAAGGTGTTCTGGGACGGCGTGTCGCTGTACCGCGATGCCTGCGAGTCGAAGGCCGACATGACGCAGTACGGCCGCGGCACCCCGGATGACTGGGTCGAGAACAACGTCTACGGTGCCCACCCGTATTGGGGCCCGACCCTGATGCTGCTGATCAGCCTCGCGTTGTTTGGCGTCATCGGCGCAGCGATCTGGGCATTGCAGATGGTGTGGATCCCGTTCTGGGCTGCCGGCTTCGTCAACGGCGTCGGTCACTGGGCCGGCTATCGCAATTTCGAAAGCGCCGATACCTCGCGCAACCTGATCCCGTGGGGTTTCTGGATCGGCGGCGAAGAGCTGCACAACAATCACCACGCTTACCCAAGCTCGGCCAAGTTCGCCCTGCGCAAGTGGGAGTTCGATATTGGCTGGGCGGCGATCTGCGGCCTGCGCGCCATCGGGCTGGCCAAGGTACTGCGCGTGGCACCGTCGCTGGACGTGCGTCCGAACGTGAGCCTGCCGGATGCCGACATGCTGAAGGCGGTGCTCACCCATCGCATCCAGGCCATGACGGATTATTATCGTGGTGTGGTCATCCCGACCCTCAGCGATGAAGCCCAGCAAGCCGGTGAGAGCCTCAAGTCGATGCCGCGCCGTATCCGTCTGGCCATGGCTGACGGTGGCCGCTGGCTGGATAGCGAAGGGCGCGAGCGCATGCAGGCCGTCCTGGCCAAGCGCCCGACCCTGAGCACCGTATGCGATTTCCGCAATCGCCTCGCCGCACTGATGGAGATGCGCGGTGCCGAGCAGGCGCTGAATGGTCTGCAGCAGTGGATCCATGAAGCCGAAGAGAGCGGTATCCGCTCCTTGCAGGACTTTGCACAGCGGCTCAAGGGCTACGCCGTCGCAAGCGCCTGATCGCACTTTCGACTGAATGATGAAGAGCCCGCCTTATGGCGGGCTTTTTCTTGCCCGGATGAGAAACTGTTGACGAGTGCCGGTTGCGGGCGGCGCCAACGAACAATTACGTAGCGACTCTTTCGACGGAGTAGGCATGGCTTTGCGGGTGACATTGATTGGCGCTACTGGCGTATTCGGTTCGCGCATCGCGCATCGGCTAGCGGCTGACCCGCGCTTCGCGCTGGTTCTCGTCGGTCGCCAGAGGCAAGCGCTGGAAACGTTGCACGCAGAGCTGGACAACCCCTTGGTGGAAGTCGCCACGCTCGACGTCACAGGCGTCGAGCTCCCGGCAGCGCTGGCGCAGCTGGCGCCGCAACTGGTGATCCATACCTCGGGTCCCTTTCAAGGCCAGGATTATTCTGTCGCAGAGGCCTGCCTGGCCTGCGGCAGTGACTATATCGACCTTGCCGACGGTCGTGATTTCGTCAGCGGTATTGGACGGTTGAACGATCGTGCCCAGGAGGCAGATCGGTTGCTGGTGAGCGGCGCATCCAGCGTACCGGCGCTAAGCAGCGCCGTGGTCGACGCGCTGCTGCCGCGCTTCAGGACCTTGCAGTCAATCGAGCATGCAATCAATCCAGGCAATCGCACACCGCGAGGCGCTGCCACCGTAGCCTCCATCCTCGGCTATTGCGGGCGACCCATAAGGGTTTGGCGCGATGGCCGCTGGCAGCGTGCTTACGGCTGGATGTCTGGCAAGCGGCAGTCGTTTCCATTCGGGCGTCGCCGCGTCGGCGTGTGCGAGGTGCCGGATCTGGAGCTGTTCCCTGCACGCTATCCCCACGTGCATACCGTGCTATTTCGCGCTGGGTTGGAACTGCCGCTGTTGCAGGGCGGTACCTGGTGCGCGGCGTGGCTAGTACGATTGGGATTGATCCGTGATCTCGCGGTATATGCCCCCCGCCTGCGTCGCTTTAGCGAGCTCTTCATGCGTTTGGGCTCAGATGTCGGTGGCATGGTGGTGGAGCTCGCCGGCATCGGCGTCGATGGCGCGCCGCTGCGATTGCGCTGGTGGCTCGATGCTGCTGCAGGTGATGGTCTGCAGGTACCGGTCACCCCTGCTGCGGTGCTGGCACAGCGGTTGGCCGACGGCCTGATTGCGACCAAGGGTGCGCAGCCTTGTATGGGCTTGCTTACGCTGGATGAACTGGTGGCCGGCTTTTCCGGCTATGCGTTGCACACCGGATTGGAGATATTGGACTGAGCTGGATCAGTCCAGAAACCGAGTGGCATGGGCGGCGTCAGGCAGGCGACATTGTGCGCGTCGCCCGAATAGCCGATAGCGATGCCGCGCGATCCAGCGATAAGTTGGGTCGCGCAGAAATGCCGGCACGGCGCGCAACAACCCGCCGACAAGCATCCACCCACGGCCAAATTCACGCAGCACGCGGGCGATCGCATCGGTATCGGTATAACCGCAGCCATCCTGTACCAGCAGAAATGACACGGGATCGTCCGCTGACAAGCCATGCGCCAGCAGCAGGTTGCGGCCATGGTTGCCCTGCATTGCGGCGAGTCGGAAGCGGCCGTCGCGGTCATGTCGCAGGATGAAGTCGACCCATCGGCTACACAGCAGGCAGACGCCGTCGAACACGATCACCGGCGCATCTTCAGTCGTCATCGACGATCTCCAGCCAGCCGCGATAGGCGATGAGTTTGCCAAGCAGCGGTAGTCGGGTATCGATATCGAAAGCGTACCGACCGTCCCGCTCCCCACTGCGCGATAGCACTTCGCCAAACAGTGCGCGTGGCAGCCGCAGGCCGAAGATCCGCGCGCCACGCAGTCGCCAGTCGATCACGTTGTTGTCGCGGAGCAACTCGAAACGTAGCGTGATCGGTCCCAGCTGTTCGCGCAGCAGAGGGGTATCGGTCACACGATCGAGCACCGAACGCATTTGGCCAAGTGCGAAGCGGCGCGTCCAGGTTTCGCGGGTGCCGTTGCGCTCGATGGTTACTTCCAATGGTTGCTGCAGGCCGGGTTCGGGCAGGCCAAGCAAGCGACGCATACAGCGCGCCGGCAGGTGCATGGCGCCATCCACGTCTGCAGCGCCGCGTGCCACCACACGCTTCGCGTCACCGTGCATGCATTGCACAGGTGTGGCGAGTTGGTGCCAGTGGTCGCCTAGCAGGCTGGGGAAAAGAGCTTCGTCCGATAGCATCGTCGGATGATGCGGGTTGCGCTGCACCGGCGGCAAGCACGCAACAAAAAACCCGCCACGAGGGCGGGTTTTCCTTGAAGGCTGGATCCCTGCCTGCGCAGGGATGAACAACGTTGTCCAGGCGCTATGCGCGTGGACCGTTGCTCACTTGATCTTGCCTTCCTTGTAGAGCACGTGCTTGCGCACGACCGGATCGTATTTCTTGAACTCGAACTTTTCCGGCGTGTTCTTCTTGTTCTTCTGCGTGGTGTAGAAGTGGCCGGTACCGGCCGAGGAGATCATGCGGATCTTGTCTTGTGTCTTGTTAGCCATGGCTCAATCCTCAGACCTTGTCGCCGCGGGCGCGCATTTCGGCAATCACGGCCTCGATGCCTTTCTTGTCGATGGTGCGCAACGCGTGGTTGGAAACGCGCAGCTTGATCCAGCGATTCTCGCTGGCCACCCAGAAACGACGCTCATGCAGGTTGGGCAACCAGCGGCGACGGGTACGGTTGTTGGCGTGCGAGACGTTGTTGCCGCTCTGCACACCCTTACCGGTGACTTGACATACACGGGCCATGATGACCTCCGTAATTCTTGTTTACCACCCGTTAGCCAGGGCGACATCGGCCCAGCGGCGCTATGCGCCACGCGATGCTGGAGGTTGTTGCAAACGCATGATCGTGAGGTCCGCATCGCGTGGCGGACTGCCCTAGAGCTCAGGGTCGACATAGGCGAGCCGCGTATTCTCGCAGAAAAACAGGGCTGTACGCAATCTGCGCCGATCTGGCGGATTCCGGCCCGCGTGCGCGTTGCGGGGATGTATGGAACAATCAGCCTCTTTTGACAGATCAAACTTGAGGGATTCCCGATGGCAGACGTTATCGCCAACGGCCAGGCCACGGGCCAGGCCAATCAGCCACAGCTGCTGGTGCACAAGATCTATGTGAAGGACGTCTCTTACGAGGTGCCCAATGCACCGCAGATCTTCCATGAGGTCGATGAGAACGATCAGCCGCAGGTGCAGTTGAATCTGGCCCAGAAGGCCAGCGACCTGGGCAATGGCCAGTTCGAAGTGGTGCTCACCCTCACCCTGACCTGCACGGTCGGCCAGCGTACCGCGTACCTGGCTGAAGTGTCGCAGGCTGGCCTGTTCGGGATTGCCGGTTTCAATGCAGAAGATCAGGCCGGGCTGCTCGCCAGCTACTGCCCGAACCTGCTGTTTCCGTATGCCCGCCAGGTGATTTCCTCGCTGGTGCTGGAAGGCGGTTTCCCGCCGTTCCTGCTGCAGCCGATCAACTTCGACGCGTTGTACGCCGAACAGCAGCGCCGCACGATGAGCGGTGACGGAGCTCCGATCACGCTCAACAGCTGACATGGCTGAACGCCCGACTCTGGCGATCCTCGGCGCGGGTTCCTGGGGTACCGCACTAGCGGCCCTGACGGCCCGCAACGGGGTGCCCACCCGATTGTGGGGGCGCGATCCGCAGGCGCTGGCGGCGATGGCGACGAGCCGTTGCAACCAGCGTTATCTGCCGGACATCGAACTGCCGACCACGCTGGATTATGAAAGCGATCTGGCGGCTGCCGTGCGCGGTGCCGGGATCGTGTTGATCGTGGTGCCCAGTCATGCGTTCGCCTCGATGCTGGCCGAGTTGGCGCCGCTGCTTGATGCCAACACGGTCATTGCGTGGGCGACCAAGGGGTTCGAACCCGGAACCGGGCGATTCCTGCATGAGCTGGTGGCCGAGCGGTTGCCGGGTCGCGCTGCGGCGGTGATCACCGGCCCGTCGTTTGCCCGTGAAGTGGCGGCCGGTCTGCCCAGTGCTGTCACCGTGCATTCGGATGACGATGCGTTTGCGCACCAACTGGCCAGCCTGCTGCATGCACCGAACCTGCGCGCGTATTCCGGAAGTGATGTACTTGGCGCCGAACTGGGCGGCGCGATGAAAAACGTGTTGGCCGTCGCCACCGGCATCGCCGACGGCATGGGGCTGGGCCTGAATGCCCGCGCCGGCCTGATCACCCGCGGCATGAACGAGATGCTGCGCCTCGGCGTCGCACTCGGTGCGCGACCGGAAACGCTGATCGGCCTGTCAGGTCTGGGCGATCTGGTGCTGACCTGCACCGGCGATCTTTCGCGTAACCGCCGGCTCGGACTGGCGCTCGGTCATGGCGTGGCGATCGATGAAGCCGTGCGTCAGATCGGCCAGGTGGTGGAAAGCGTACTGACTGCCGACGAAGTGTCCCGGCTGGCGAACAAGCATGGGCTGGATCTGCCGATCAGCGCCGGTGTGCGCGCCGTGCTGCACGGCGAAGTCACGCCCGTCGATGGACTACGGGCATTGATGGCGCGCGAACAGAAACCGGAATATCCGAAGGGTCTGTTCGACGCCGGTTGAGTCCCGATGAGCCGTCCATGAGCCGTCCGTGATCGGCGTCAAACTCAGCGTCATCGTGATGCTCGCTGGCGGGTGAGCATCTACCGCAAGGCCTGCTAAGCTCATCGTTTTGGTTGTCGCCACGGATCGCATGCGCATGCAGCAGCCGGACGAGAAACAGCACGCCGACGCGTCGCCACCCGGCGATGACGAGACCTTGCCGATCGCATGGCGGCGGCTGTTGGCTGCGCCGACGAAACTGCCCGTGACCGATGACCACGCCGTGCTTGGTTTCTTCCTGGAAGTGATGCCGGAGGAAGGCGCCCCCTTTGCCCGGCTGGATGTCGCGCCGGTATTGCTGGCGGTGGCCGAACACGGCCGTTACGCCCGACCGGTCCCGCTGGACAGCAGACACTTGGCGCAGTCGCCGCTACAGCCGCATGAGCAGCGCCTGGCCGCGACCATGCTCGGGTTGCCGCAGACTGTGCGCAAGAGTCGCAGCTACGCGCGTCTGGGCGGCCATGTGGGTGACACCTTGCTGGCCGAAATACTCGACACCGCACCGTGTTTCCTTGGTGGTCTGGCTGGGCTGCGGCTTTCGCGCGGCAAGTCGCATCAGCTGAACTGGCGCTGGCAGATGGAGCCCGACGGCAGCCAGCGTCTGCTGCCGGCGCTGGCGCACAGTCAGCGCCTGCTGCGTCTTGATCACCTGTGGTATCTAGACGTCGAGCGCGCCACGCTGGGGCCGCTCGAGGCTGCTGCCGAAGAAACCCGCTGGCTGGAGCTGCCGTCGCTCAAGCATGAGCATGGCCGGCGCCTGCGCAACCGGCTGCCGAACAGTCGACTGGCCACCCGGGTGCCGCTGCCACAGGTCTTTGGCGAGCTGCGCCGCTCGGAGCTGGCGCCCAAACCGGTGCTGACCATGCATGCGCTGACCCGGCATGCGCGCCTCGCCGCGGGTACCCCGCCGCTGGGTTATGCGCGGCTGGCGTTTGACTACGCCGGTGAGCGCTTGCCCGGTCGTGGTGGCGAGCCGCTGGTGCGGCGCGTGCGCAACGGCCAGCTGGTCGAGATCATCCGCCGGCGCGCTGAAGAACTCTCCGCGATGGAACAACTCGAACATGCCGGTCTCACGCCGGGCGTGGACACCGAGGGCCTGCCGTGGGATGTGGCCGACACCTTGCCCGACGATGCATGGCTGTTTCCCGGCACCGGTTACGCCGGCGCGCTGGAGGTCAACACACCGGCACGCTGGCTGGCACTGCGGTCCAAACTCGAAGCAGAAAATTTCCAGGTCGAATACGCGCCGAGTTTCCCGTTCGAAGTGCTGGAAGGCCCGGTGCGCTGGTACGGCCATGCGGTTGAAGACGCTGACGATCATGCGTTCGATCTGGAAATTGGTATCGAAGTGGATGGTCAGCGGCACAACCTGCTGCCCGCCGTGGCGCAGGCGCTGGCCGAGCATCAATTGAACCTGAGCCCGGCGCCGAATGAGCCGGAGGATGCCGTGTGGTACGCGCCGGTCGATGCGCGTCGCCGCGTGCCGGTGCGCCTGAAGGAGTTGCGTGGCCTGTTGGCGCCACTGGCTGAGTATCTGGAGAAGCCGCGCAAAAAACTCCATCTGCCACGGGTGCAGGCAGGCCGATTGGAGGAGCTCGTTGCGGCGATGCCCGGCAGCGGCACGCTGGAAGCGTCGGAATCGCTGCGCGGCTTTGCCGCGCGCCTGCGGGACGCCGCCGAACGCGCCAGCGACATCGTGCCGGAAGGGCTGACGGTGGAACTGCGCCCGTATCAACGCGAGGGCCTGCGCTGGTTGAACGCGCTGGCCGAGGCTGGTGTTGGCGGCGTGCTGGCTGACGACATGGGCCTGGGCAAGACGCTGCAACTGATCACGCATCTGCTTTCGCTGAAACAAAATGGCGCATTGACCCAACCCGCGTTGATCGTGGTACCGACCAGCCTGATCCCGAACTGGCAATCGGAAATCGCCCGCTTCGCGCCGACGCTGCACGTACTGACCTTGCACGGTCCGCAGCGTGCCGAGGAATTCGCTCAGCTCGGCGCACAGGACATCGTGCTGACCAGCTATGCGTTGCTTCCGCGCGACGTGGTGACGCTGCGCAAGCAGTGGTTCGCGCTGATCGTGCTGGATGAGGCGCAGCAGGTGAAAAATCCGCGCACTCAGGCACGCCGCGCGTTGCTCAGCCTGCGCACCTCGCGCTATGTCTGCCTTACCGGCACGCCGCTGGAAAATCATCTTGGCGAGCTGTGGTCGCAGGTCGATCTGGCGGTGCCGGGCTTGCTCGGTGACGAGGGCGCATTTCGTCGTTTCTACCGCGTGCCGATCGAAAAGCAGCATGACGAGGAATGCCAGCAACGGCTGAATCTTCGCCTCGCACCCTTCATCTTGCGTCGAGCCAAGGCGCAGGTCGCGCAGGAGCTTCCGCCAAAGACCGAGATCACCCGGCGCGTAGTGATGGAAGGTCGCCAGCGCGATCTGTACGAAAGCCTGCGCCTGTCGCTGGCCGAGGAACTGCGCGAGGTGATCGCCCAGCGCGGCATCGCGCACTCAGGCATCGTGGTGCTCGATGCGCTGCTGAAACTGCGCCAGGTCTGCTGCGATCCGCGGCTGGTGAAATTGGAAGCGGCGCGTGGCGTGCACGAATCGGCGAAGTTCGAATTGCTGATGGACATGCTGCCCGCGTTGCTGGACGAAGGCCGCAAGGTGCTGCTGTTCTCGCAGTTCACCGGCATGCTGAAACTGATCGCCACCGAGCTTGATCGCCGGCGCATCCGTTACGTCACCCTCACCGGCGAAACCCGCGATCGCGCCGAGCCGGTGCAACGTTTCCAGAACGGCGAGGTGCCGCTGTTCCTGCTGTCGCTCAAGGCTGGCGGCGTCGGTCTCAACCTCACCGCCGCCGACACCGTGATCCACTACGACCCGTGGTGGAACCCCGCCGCCGAAGCCCAGGCCAGCGATCGCGCCCATCGCATCGGCCAGGACAAGCCGGTGTTCGTGTTCCGCCTGATCACCTCCGGTACCGTGGAAGAGCGCATCGAAGAACTGAAAGCACGCAAGGCCGAACTGGCCGCCGCCGTGCTGGAAGGCGGCGGCAGCCGCGAAAAACTCAGCTTCGATCAGGGCGATCTGGACGCGTTGCTGGCGCCCGGCTAGGAGCCTGTTCAAAATCTCCAAGTGGCTTGCGTAGAGAGCATTTTTCACGAGCGCGTTCAACTTCGTCGGGCAAAGCGCATGGGGTGCCCCCTCTGCGGGTGGCTCCACGCCGTCTCGAAGCACCCCCTCCCCTGCTCGCAGGGGAGAGCTGGGGTGGCGTCGCTCTTCGCGAAGAAGATCAAGAGCCTCACCCCCTCCCAACCTCCCCCTGCGAGCAGGGGGAGGAGCAACATCAGGCGACCTCAATGGAGGCGTGCGCACCTTACTTGGATGTGATTCGCGCAAGGGATTTTGAACAGGCTCTAAGGGCTCAGATGGTTTTGCCTCTGCGAGCTGGCCGGGCACCCTCGGCGCCAAGCGCATTTAGTGGGAAGAATTCAGATTATTCTGATATTCAAAGGGGAGCGTCGTCGGTCACGCTAACGGTTCGCACGAAGGCAGCGGCGGTTCTTTGATCAACACGGCCTGAAGCTGGTCGAGCATCACAGGCCCCGCATTTCGCGTCCCGAACAAACACCTTTAACGCTGGCTCTCGTCAGGGTGACCCGATTTCCCCGCACGCACTTTCTTACCCCGATGCTTCTGGCACGAGGCGACGAAGGATTCTGGCCGCGCGGTCGTCATGGTTGCTTTCGAACGACCGCCGTCGCGCGGGCTGTTTGTTTGCGGACGACAAGGCATACCAGAAGACTGAGTTGTGAGCTATTTTTCGATCGAATTCGGCCTGTGCTTCACGCTGTTTTTTTCCCTGTACTGGGGACTTTGCGGGTGGAGCGTCCGGCTGCAAAACGTGATGTTGCTGGTAGCCAGTTACGCCATTCTGGCGAGTCTCAGGCTCGACTTTCTCTATGTGCTGCTTGGCTACACCGGCCTGGTATACGCACTTGCGCGGTTGAGTGAGCGCTATCCGGGGCGGCGGCTCACCTACGCGCTAATCCTGTTGCTGGTGCTGGGCTGCTTCTACCTGTTCAAGTATCAGGATTTCCTCGTCAGCGGCCTGCAAAACACGTTGCTCAAGCTGGGCTTGAATATCTCGATCCCGATGGTCGAACTGCTGCTGCCCGTCGGCTTGTCGTTTTACATCTTCCACTCGGTCAGCTACCTGGTGTCGATTAATCGTCGCGAGCAGGCGGCGGGGTCGCTGTTCGATCTGGCGTTGTACCTGGCATTTTTCCCCAGCCTGATTGCCGGTCCGGTCAACCGTGCTGCCCATCTGCTGCCGCAGATTCGCGCGACCACGACCCGGCAGGTGCTTGAACCACGGCGTGCGTTCGGTTTGATCGCGTTGGCGGTGGTCATGCTATTTTTCCTCAGTACGTGGCTGGGCAACGAGTGGGTGGATCCTGTTTTCGCGAACCCTGGCAGCTACTCGCCGGCGCGGGTCCTGCTGAGCGTTTACGGCTATGCGTTCCAGATTTATTTCAACTTCAGTGGCTACACCCATCTGGTGACGGGTATCGCCTTGCTGCTGGGTTTCCGTCTGCCGCCCAACTTCAACTACCCCTACGCATCGCATAACCTCAAAGAGTTTTGGGAGCGCTGGCACATCAGCCTGTCGCAGTTTATTCGTGACTATGTCTATATTCCCCTGGGCGGAAATCGTCGGGGTCCGTTGCGCAGCCATCTATATCTGCTGCTGGCGATGCTGATTTCTGGCTTGTGGCATGGCGCAAGCATGAATTTCATCATCTGGGGAGCGCTGCACGGTGTCGGAGTGGTTGTCTACAAACTCTGGAACCCATGGTTTCCGAGGCGCACATCGTGGCCCGGTGCAGGTGTCTTGGCGCGCTTGCTGACCTTTCATTACGTGGCATTCGCCTGGATATTTTTCCGTAGCGCGACGCTGGATGACGCCCGCGACATGCTGTCCGGACTGGCCGGGATTTCGCCGAGTGCGCTGTATGGAAACACCGGCGTCGAACTGCTGGCATGCCTGTGCTTCGTGGTGCTCTATCCGCAATGGGTGGCGATGATGCGCAAGCTGTTCGCGGCCAGCACCCGGGTTCCCTGGCCGCTGTATCCGGTGCTGCTGGGGCTGTTTGTTTTTCTGGTTATTTTCATATCGCCGTCAGGCGTACCGGGCTTCATCTATGCAAATTTCTAGCATGCTCAATAAAACCGGCGCGGCCAAAGTGCTGTACGCGTTACTGGTCATGACGTTTCTGCTGTGCTGGCTGGATCAGAATTCCATCAGCCAGTACTGCCAGCAGCGGTATCACAACGACTGCGAAATTCCGCTGCTGGGGCAGCGCCCTGCGTGGCAGTTTGGCGCGCAGTTGACGCAGGCACTGGAGGACGCCCGGATGGCATTTGTGGCTAGCCTTGAGGGATCGGGAAGCGCGGCGAGCGCGACCACAGAGGGCGGCCTGGCGGCTGCGAAGGCACCCAACAACCCTGCGACAGTCGCGCCGGTCGCTGCTCCGGCGGTGTCGTCGACTTCAGCCAAGCCGATCCCGGCCCCGGCCAGCCTCCCCGCACCCATCATCCTGACTAGCGGGGACGAGGTGTTTTTCGTCGGTGACTCGTTGATGCAGGGCGTCGCGCCACACATGGCCAACACGCTGCACAAGAACTTCAACATCGACAGCGTCGACCTTAGCCGGCAAAGCACGGGTCTTGCGTATCCGAGTTTCTTCAATTGGCCGCAGACGGTGGATAAGACCTTGCGGGCTGACCCGAAGATACGTCTGATGGTCGTCTTTCTCGGACCCAACGATCCGTGGGACATGCCCGATGGCAAGGGCAAACCTTTCCTGCGGTTCGAGACGCCAGACTGGGAAAACGCTTACCGCCAGCGCATCGAATCGATTCTCGATACAGCTCAGGCGCACGCTGTGCAGGTGATCTGGGTGGGGCCGCCGAACATGTCCAAAGACAAGCTGTCCACGGGCATGGCCTACTTGCGCGACATCTATGCCAGTGAAATGCAGCGCTATCACCAGCACTACGTGTCCGCCAACGACATCCTCGGCTATCAATCCGGCGATTTCTCGTATTACCTGTCGGGTGATAAAGCGAAGAAGGTCAAGATCCGTGTCGATGACGGCATCCATTTCACGCCTACGGGTCAGCGGATGATTGCCGACGGCGTGCTCTCGTTGATCAGTCTCCCTGCCGCCTTGAACTAAAGGATTACCCGCATGCGGCTACTGGCCAGCTCGATCCCCTTATTGTTTGCGTCGGTCGCGTTGATCGGTTGCCACACCGCCATTGGCGCGACGCATTCGGTGCCTGCGAGCCAGGCAACGTATGCGCCGCAAAAGCCGGGGAGCGTCGCCGCGAATTTGTCCCCCATGGCAATACTCGCGGACAAGTTCAGGTCATCCTCCCGCACGCGTATCAACATCGTGCAATTGGGTGATTCCCATACGGCGGCCGACCTGTTCACCGGCGAGATGCGTCGCTTGCTGCAGGCTCGATATGGTGACGGCGGGATCGGTTTCGTCGCCGCCACACCGGTGCCAGGCACGCGCTACGACGACATCGTATTGACCGCTGCCGCCGGGCAATGGACGCTGATTTCCAGCCGCAATGAGCTCAGCCAGCAATTTCCGCTAGGTGGCTATTTGTCTCTGCCCACGGTGCCAGGCGCCACCATACATATCGCGGCGCGTGAGCCCAGCGCGCAGCGCTACCGGATCTCCGTCCTGTATCAGGCAACACTCGACAGCCGACTGTCGATGCGATCCAACGCTAACGCGGGCAGCCGCGCGTTGGCGGCAACGGCAGGGCAGTGGACGTTTAGTCCGGCATTCGACAATGTCGTTTTGCCGCTAGACATGACCGTGGCCGATAACCACGGTCTGGCACTGGGGGGCTGGAATATCCAGTCGATGAAGGACGCCGGCGTTTCCTACTCGGCACTGGGCATCAATGGCGGCCGCCTCGATGGCATCGACAAGTGGCAGTCGGACTGGCCGGACATGCTCGAGGCGCTACACCCGGATATGGTGATCCTGGCCTACGGCACCAATGAGGCGTTCGACGATACGCTGGACCTGGAGCTGTATCAGGCTCAGCTAACAGAAAAGCTGGCGCTGCTGCGACGAACCTTGCCCAACGCCGTGATCCTGCTGGTGGGCCCCCCGGATTCCATCAAACGTCGTGGCGTCTATGCCTGCACTGCCAGCCAGCCCCGCTTTCTGCACGACATCGTGCAGATTCAGCGGCACGTGGCACAACAATTCCACGCACTATTCTGGGATTGGCAGGGCTTCATGGGTGGCGTTTGCTCGATCGCACGATGGCAGTCGCAGGAGCTGGCACGCGATGACCTGGTGCATCTGACGAAGGACGGCTACCGCAAGAGCGCCGACGGTTTATACGATTTCCTGCGGCAGCAACTGGCGCGAGCGGATCAGGCGTCAGGGCCATAATCCGCCGTGCGAGTCGTAGCCGCCAGCATGGCGCTCAGTCGTAACGGTGCAGCAGCGAGCTGCCCGAATCAACCAGGGCCAGTGCGGCAGCGCCCATCAGGCCGGGCTCGGGGTTCATGATGGCCTGCGTCGGCACCTGTTCCATGGTGACGCGAAAACGACCCTTCGCCTCGAAGCGTTCGCGGAAATTACCGCGCTCCATCCATGGCAGCAGGATTGGCACCAGCCCACCGGTGAGGTACACGCCATCCCATGCGCCAAGCGTTAGCACCAGATCGCCGGCGACGCTGCCAAAGATGCCGACGAAGGTTTCCACTACCTGCACGCACAGCGGATCGCTGTTCGCGTTCGCGCGCGTGCTGATGTCTTCAGGTTTCAACGCCTCGGGAGTCTGTCCGGCGATTTCGCAGAGCACGCCGTACAGATCCACCAGGCCGTTGCCGCAGACCAGCCGTTCATTCGACACCCGGCCGTAGCGCTGGTTGAGACGCTTGAGAATTTCGATGTCCTCCGGCGTATGCGCCGCGAAACCGGCGTGGCCGCCCTCGGTCTGCAACACGCTGCACTTGCCCTGGCGCAACAGCAGGCCACCGACGCCGAGTCCGGTGCCCGGGCCGACGATGACGAACGTCTGTTCATCCTTCACGCCGAGCTTCGGCAGCGGCAGCTTGCCCACGGGCACCAGGTCATTCGGCTGCAGCAGCGTCACCGCCATGCTTTGCGCTGCGAAATCGTTGACCAGCCGCACCGACTGCAGGCCCAGTTCAACCTGCAGCTTGCGTGCCGAAATGGCCCATGGGTTATTGGTGATCTGCACCGTCTCGCCTTCGCTGATGCGTCCGGCGGCGGCAATCAGCGCGTGCTGCGCCTGCAGTCCGCTGTCGACGAAGTACTGACGGATCGCGTCGGCCAGCGAAGCGAAATCGCTCACCCGGTAACGCCGTACGTTATCCATCTGCAACGGCGTACTCGCGGCCGGGTCCGAAATGGCAAAGCGCACATTGGTTCCGCCGAGATCGGCGAGCAGGGTCGGGGCGGGAACGCGCATCGAAACTCCGTAGGGTGAAACGGGGAAACGGCAAGCTTGCCGTGAATGCCATCCCCCGTCCATCACCCTGGCGAATAGGGTCTGCCGGCGTCCCTCCGGCTCAGGCCGGTGATTTGCCCTTGGGGTGCTTGACACCGATGCAGATCGCTCGTGGCTGCCACCTTTGTGCTGGTGGCTCGAGGCAGGACTGGGGCTGGTGCCATGACACCCACGACCTGAAGGCCGGGCAGCAGATCTCCCGCGATGAGGTGGCGGCTGCCAACCAAGCGCTGACGACGGCCTATGTCCTCAAGGCGTAGCTGAAGGCTCTGTAGACGACGAGCACGGCGCCGCATTGGGCGCGAAGGCAATGGATGGCTAATGCACAGCGATGCCGCGCCCCCGCACTGCCCAGTTGCCGGCTCAGCGGCTACTGGCGCGGCATGGACAGCCGGGCGCGCTTGCCGATGCGTACCGGACAGCTCGAGAGCATCAACAACAAGGTCAAGGTCATCAAGCGTATGGCCGACGGTTACCGCGACCGCGATAACTTCTTCTCTTCACGAAGATCAAAGTCGCCCTCCCTGGTCGTTCGTCAAGATCTTTTTTGCGCAAAACCCACAGTGAGCGCGCGGCGGTTTGACGCGTCAAATGGACCCTAAGCAAGAACAACGTGAAGACGATCTGTTTGATCGTCAATCGCTGCGAATTTGAGAATTTTCTCATTCTTGGGCGACGAAAAATTTCTGAAGATGCCCCCCGATCAAGCAGACCCGGTCTGTGCGATCGCGACGATAGCCACCTTGGACAATGCAATGGATCGACTTCGGCGCTCGAGAAATCGAGGCAGCAGCGAATGCCCTTCTGCTGTTCATCCAGTTGGGCCTCGTTGCTGCACAACTCAACGCATTTCTTAATTTCACTGAAGGATCACGACAATGAAGAAGACCCTCCTCTCGGCAGCCCTGGTTGCAGTCATGGGCGTGGTGGCATTCGCCCCCCAGAGTGCCAAGGCCGCTGACGGCACCATCACGTTCAACGGCTTGATCACCGCTGCCAGCTGCACCATCACTGGCGGCGGCGCTGCCACCGGTACGGGCAATATCTCCGTCACCCTGCCGACCGTGAGCGCGACCGCACTGACGGCTGCCGGCAGCACCGCAGGCGACACGCCGTTCTCGCTGATCCTCGGCGGCGGCGCCAACTGCACCGACGGCCAGACGGCTTCCTTGTGGATCGAAACCACGCAGACTCCTGCGCTCGACACCACCTCCGGCGCGCTGAAGAACCAGACGGGCAGCGCTCCGGCAGTGGAAGTGCGCATGGTCAACCCGGCCAACAACCTGCCGATCAATCTGGGCGTAAATGGTGCATACCTCAATGGCGCCACCGTCGTTGCCTCCAGCAACCAGCCGGCTGCAACGATCACCGGCAACACGGCCACGCTGAACTACGTCGCGCAGTACCTCAACCCGACGACCGCTGGCGCCGTTACCGCCGGTACCGTGGCGACCTACCTGACCTACTCCATGGTCTACAACTGATCATTCGCTAGAACTGTCTGTCGGCAAAGCCGGGGCCACCTGGCTTTGCCAACTCAAGAAGGTTGATGTCAGCCGTACTCACGCTTTGAGTTAAGCATCATGAAAGTCTTTAGCCGCGCCTTGTGCGCAGTGACCCAGGCTGTCGGCAGCCTCGGGTCGGCCTATGCCGGCATCCAGGTCAATGGAACGCGGGTGATCTACCCGGCTGATTAGCGCGAAGTATCGCTAAGCATGGTCAACAACGGTCATGAATCACGCGTGCTCAAGGTCGTCAAGGCTATGACCCAAGGTTACCGCAACAGCGACGACTTCTTCTCTTCACGAAGATCAAGGTTGCCCCCGGTGGTCATCCGCCAAGCCCCTTCTGCGAAAAGCCGGGGTGAAAGTGCGGCGACTTTTCGCATCACGTTGTCTCAAGGAAAGACAAGCATGAACCGGGCCTATGTGATTGTCGATTACTTCGCGTTTTGAGAGCTTTCTCATTCTTCATCGGCGAACAAACGTGGAACATTCGCCCCGATTGACCAGACCCGGTCTGTGCGATCGCGACAGTAGGCATCTTGGACGGCAACGGATCGACTTCGGCGCTCGAGAAATCGAGGCAGCAGTGGATGGCCTTCTGTTGCTTATCCAGTGCGGTCTCGTTGCTGCATAACTCAACGCATTTTCTTAATTTTACTGAAGGATCACGATAATGAAGAAGACCCTCCTCTCGGCAGCCCTGGTTGCAGTCATGGGCGTGGTGGCATTCGCCCCCCAGAGTGCCAAGGCCGCTGACGGCACCATCACGTTCAACGGCTTGATCACCGCTGCCAGCTGCACCATCACTGGCGGCGGCGCTGCCACCGGTACGGGCAATATCTCCGTCACCCTGCCGACCGTGAGCGCGACCGCACTGACGGCTGCCGGCAGCACCGCAGGCGACACGCCGTTCTCGCTGATCCTCGGCGGCGGCGCCAACTGCACCGACGGCCAGACGGCTTCCTTGTGGATCGAAACCACGCAGACTCCTGCGCTCGACACCACCTCCGGCGCGCTGAAGAACCAGACGGGCAGCGCTCCGGCAGTGGAAGTGCGCATGGTCAACCCGGCCAACAACCTGCCGATCAATCTGGGCGTAAATGGTGCATACCTCAATGGCGCCACCGTCGTTGCCTCCAGCAACCAGCCGGCTGCAACGATCACCGGCAACACGGCCACGCTGAACTACGTCGCGCAGTACCTCAACCCGACGACCGCTGGCGCCGTTAAAGCCGGCACCGTGGCTACCTACCTGACCTATTCCATGGCCTACAACTGATCGTTCGCTAGAACTGTATGTCGGCAAAGCCGGGGTCACCTGGCTTTGCCAACTCAAGAAGGTTGATGTCAGTCCGTAACCACGCTTTGAGATAAGCATCATGAAAGTCTTTAGCCGCGCCCTGTGCGCAATGACCCTGGCTGTCGGCAGCCTCGGGTCGGCCTATGCCGGCATCCAGGTCAACGGAACGCGGGTGATCTACCCGGCCGATCAGCGCGAAGTATCGCTAAGCATGGTCAACAATGGTCATGAATCACGCTTGATCGAGGCCTGGATAGATACCGGCGACGCCACCGAAAAGCCCGAAACCACCAAGGCGCCTTTCATCATCACGCCTCCGATGTCACGTGTTGACCCGGGCAAGGGGCAGACCTTGCGCATCACGTTCACCGGCGCGGACCTTCCACAAGATCGCGAGACGGTGTTCTGGCTCAACGTGCTGGAAATTCCGCCGAAGCCGAAGGCTGCCAAAGACGAATCACCCAACTTCATGCAATTCGCGATTCGATCGCGATTCAAGCTCTTTTATCGGCCGAAGGGGCTGCCAGGCAACCCGGATTCCGCCATCGACCAGCTGAGCTGGCACCTGGCATCGAAAGGCCAGGGCTATGCGATGGAATGCACCAACAACACGGCTTACAACATTTCTTTCAGCGACGTCGCGCTCAAGGGTGCCAAGCATAACGACGCGGTCAGCAAGGGCGGTATGTGCCCGGCCAAGGGAAAGATGAGCTTCCCGGTGGAAGGGGATGTGAACGCCGCGGGCGGCAAGGTTGAGTTCTCAGCCATCAACGACTTCGGCGGATTCGAATCGCACGAGGCCAATTTCACGCGTTAATCGTCGCATCGTGTTGGCTGCCGTCGATGGCAGTCGCCGCCCATTCATTCGCACTGTCGCCCAGGCGGCGCTATCCGCGCACTCCCCGCCTGATGCCCTGACGCCATAAGCGTGGGGCTCGCGTAGGTATGCGGCCCGAAAACAACGCAGAGCCATCGGAATGGACTGTTTCTGCTCAAGCAGCAAGGCGAGAAGACAAGCACTATGTCCGCACATCGCAATCATTCGCCAAGGATCGGTCGCAAGCCCGTCGAAGCCCTGCAGCATCAGCGCCTGGCGTGGTTTGTCATGGTGGCCCTGGGTCTCGGGCCGACAAGTCTGCTGGCCGCGGCACCGGCGGCGCTCGCGGCACCGGCCTCCGCAACCCTGGATCCTGCGGTTGACCCGGGCTACGTCGAGTTCACCGGCGCGTTCACCGGCAACGGTGACGGCGTCGACGTGTCGCGCTTCGAAAAGGGCAACCCGGTGATGCCCGGCAGATACAGCGTTGACATCTACGTCAACGAGGGGCGCATCGCCCGCGAGGACGTCGAATTTCGTGCTGTGGAAGGTAGCGCGAACGCCAGGGCATGTTTCACGTATGTGGGCCTGCAGCAGATGGGCGTGGACGTCAGCAAGCTCGATCCGTCCGTGGTCAATGCGAAAAACACCTGCATCGCCATCAGCGATGTCGGTCCCGATGCGCGCGTGAAAATGGATATGGGTGAGTTGCGCCTGGATGTCTCCATTCCGCAGGCTGCGCTGATGAGCCACGCGCGCGGCTACGTAAGCCCCGATCTTTGGGACCAGGGCGAAACCGCGTTCCTGCTTGGCTACAACGCCAACGCCTACTCGTCCAATCAGGGCGCTGCGGCCGGTGGCAACGGCTACAACGACGTCAATGCTTATCTGGGCTTGAATCTGGGTTTGAACATGGGTGGCTGGCGTGTGCGCAGTCAGGAATCGGCTACATGGGATCAACGCAGTGGCAAAACCCATTGGAACAACATCGGCACCACCGCGACGCATGACGTCACGTGGTTGAAAGCCCAGTTCATGCTGGGCGACGGCTACACCCAGGGCGTCGTGTTCGATTCGACGCCGTTCCGCGGCATCAGTATGTATAGCGACGACCGCATGCTGCCCGATTCGCAGCTGGGCTACGCCCCCGTGGTGCGCGGCATGGCCAATACCCAGGCACGCGTCGAGGTTCGCCAAAGCAACAACCTGCTGTACGAAACGTCCGTGGCGCCCGGCCCGTTCGTGATCAGCGACCTGTATGCGACCGGTTACGGCGGCGACCTGGTGGTCACCGTATTCGAGGCCGACGGCAGCACACATACGTTCACGGTGCCTTACGCCGCCGTGCCCATGTTGATGCGTCCAGGCATCAGTCGCTGGTCGATCACGGACGCCCAGATACGGCAACAAACGCTGACCGACTACAAGCCGTATTTTCTCGAAGGCACCTATCAACGAGGCATCAACAACTGGCTCACCGGCTACGCTGGCGTGCAGTCCACGTACCGTGCGCTGTACAAGGCTTATCTCGGCGGCGTTGCCATCAACACTCCGCTCGGTGCGGTGGCTTTGGACCTCACCAACTCGCACACCAATTTTTTTGTGGTGCCCGGGACGCTATCCGGCTACAGCGCGCGCCTGACGTACTCCAAGAGCATCCCCTCCACGGACACCACGTTCGCCCTGGCGTCGTACCGCTATTCGGACAGCAACTTCTTCAGCCTGACCGACGCCGTAACCGCGCAGGACCAGATGCTTGCCGCCGCCGCGGGCAACCCTGCAGCGACCAGCCTGCTGCGCACCAGGCAACGCTTGCAGCTCACCGTGAACCAGAGCCTTGGTCCCAGCTATGGTTCGCTGTACGTCACCGGTTCGCACAACACCTACTGGAATGGCTCGGCTGACGCCACCACCTACCAGGTCGGCTACAGCAACAGCTATCGCCGGATCAGCTACGGCATCACGGCCAGCCGCACGTACACCACCCTTCCGGGTGTCACGGGTGAGCGTTACGACAACCAGCTCGGCCTTAACGTATCCATGCCGCTGGGTGGTCCGTCGATGCATACCCCGATACTGACGATGGGGGCTCTGCACGATGACCAGTTCGGCAGCAACGACCACGCCATGGTGGCCGGTACTTTCGGCGACAACAATCAATACAACTACAACGGCAACGCGAGCTACGCCAGCACGGGCGGCAGCGCCACCACGGTCAGTGGCGGCCTCGGCTGGCGGGCGCCCTACAGCACGCTCAACGCAAGTTACTCGTATGCCAGCAGCTACCAGCAGGCGTCAGTCAACGCGATGGGCGGCGTGGTTATTCACCCGGACGGCATCACGTTCACCCCGAACCTGGATCTGAACAGCCCCATCGGTGTGATCGAAGCGCCGGATGCCACCGGCGCAGCGGTTTCCAGCAGCGGGCAGGGCACCGTGGATAGTCGCGGCTATGCGATTGCCACGGGTCTCATTCCGTACCGGATGAACGACGTGACGCTCGATCCCAAGGGGACCTCGAACGACGTGGAGCTGGAATCCACACGCCTGCAGCTGGCGCCGCGCGCTGGTGCCGTGGTGCCGCTGCGGTTCAAGACGGTGTCCGGTCGCGCAGTACTGCTTCGTGCACAGCAGTCCAATGGCGAGCCTTTGCCGTTCGGCGCGCAGGTGCTCGATGCGCAGGGTCACGACGAAGGCTCGGTCGGCCAGGGTGGACAGGCCTTCGTCCGTGGCGCGGAGATCGGCGGCATGGTGACGGTGCGTTGGGGCGACCTCGCCAACCAGCAATGCCATATCCAGTACAGCTTGCCGCCGCGCGTCAAGGGCGCCAAGTCGCAGACCCTCACTATCACGGATGTGGTTTGCCGCTGACCTTTCGGGGGGATGCAGCACCAGGCAGATATCGGCGAAACAAAGCCATGGTTACGTTAAAGCTAAACAGTGAATTTCACTAAACGGATTTTTACCGAAAACCTGAGAAGAGCTTTGCGGCCCTATATTAATGACGAAGGTATTTATGAAATTATTGAATGGGTGGGAGCGTCGGTGGCTAAAGGGAGTCGCGCGGCTGGTTATATTGCTTTGCGCGCTGGCACTGTCGTCTGGCGCATGGGCCCAAACATCATGTACAGGCGGCGGACAGGCCTATACGCTGACCATGCCGGCGTCTGTTTCCATACCAAGAGATGCAACAGCCGGAAAACTGTTGGGTTCTTGGGCAAGTGTCTCCATGTCGAGCAACATTTGGACCTGCACTGACGTTGGTAACGCTTTGTCCCTTGGTGCGCTGCCCTCCATCATAGGCGCCGACACAGGGCAGAAGGTCACGGTAGGTGGTACTTATCCGGGCACCTATGAGGTTTTCAGTACCTCCATGTCTGGAATCGGGATTATTTTCAACGTAACGGCGGTCGATGGTGGCTGCGGCCAGATGCCGTCATTGGCCATTTCGCATAGTTTGAATGGGTATACTTGTAGCTCTGGCGGGAGCTATGGTGTTGCTGTGTTCGCGGCTGCGTTGGTGTCGACGGGGCCAGCGGTCGCTGGCATCGTACAAGGTGGCCTCGTAGCCCAGGAAGGAGCGTATGCGATAGCTAACCTTACCCTGCAGGCAGCACAGGTCAACATCAACACGACCCCCACCAGCATCGTCGTGCTCAGCTGCACCACGCCAGATGTCCCTGTTCCCATGGGAACTCACCAAGTCAATGAGTTCAGCGGCATTGGCTCGACAACTTCGCCCGTCAAGAGCTTCAACATCAGCCTGAACAATTGCCCGGCCGGAATGAACTCCATTCAGTACCGGATTGACGCCTTGACCTCCATTTTAAATGCTGCCAATTCGGTGGTGGCGTTAGATGCATCGTCAAAAGCAACGGGCATCGGCGTTCAATTGCTTGATAACACCGGCAAAGCGTTTCCACTTGGCACAATGACGACTTTCAGTGGCTACAACGGTGGTACCGGAGGTAGTTACACCATCCCGTTCCAGGCACGCTATTACCAGACCGGCAGCAAGGTAACCGCAGGTATTGCGAATACGGAAATGACCTTCACCATGACCTACCAGTGATGACGCGGCATGGATGGCAACTGCGCGTGCCGTTCATGGCCACGGGTGAACTTGGTTTGCTGGCCAGTCGTGTTCGGTGATCCGGCTCGGTTCGGCGATTTGCCCTCCTGGGCGTTGAATCTCAGCAAGATCGGCGTTTTTGCTCACTTGCTCGCAGGCAAGGGAGTTGGGATGAGGGCGGGTGCTCGCTTCACGCCAACGCACTGGTAGGGGTGAGCGCAGCGATGCCCAACATCACTCTCCGACCACGTTGGGCATCGCTAACGCTCACCCCAACCTACGCTTTAAGGCTCGGTGTGACGTGTGGGCTCTCTTGCTCGCAGGCAAGGGAGTCGGGATGAGGGCGGGTGCTCGCGTCACGCCAACGCACTGGTAGGTTGGGGTGAGCGCAGCGATGCCCAACATCACTCTCCGACCACGTTGGGCATCGCTAACGCTCACCCCAACCTACGCTTTAAGGCTCTGATCCGATAGCGAGGTTCAATGCTAGTCAGGCTTGCCCTTGGGGTGTTTGTCACCGGGAGGCGGTTTGTGGCCGCCACCTTTGTGATGGTGACTTGGTGCAGGGCTAGGTGCAGGTGCGGGGGCCGGCGTCGGCGCAGGAGCTGGAGCCGGTGTGGGTGCCGGAGTGGACGACGCGGCCTGCAACGCGCTGAGCAGGGCCTGGCCGTTCGGGCTGCCCAGCCCGGTGCATGCGTCCCAGCCAGGGCCGGCCTGGTAGCTGCCGTTGTTGCCCTGGGTGATGTCGTGGAATGTCTTGGCGCCGATACCGTACAAGACGGCATTGGCCGCGCCCAGCGAGTGGCCGAGTTGCTGGTTGAGACGCGCCACCAGCGCGGCCCATAGCGGGGCGACCGCGCTGGTACCGCCGACAACCTCGTTCTGGCCGTCAACGCGCACGTCGTAGCCGGTGACCGGGTCGGCATCGCCGGCCACATCCGGTACACCGCGTCCGACAAAATCATTTGGTGCCGCGGGCACGTTCGGTGCCGATTGCCAGCTGGGCAGCGCGAACACGGTGCTGACGCCACCACCGGTAGCTCCCTCGTTCGCGGTGGTTTCGTTCCACACCACCTCGCTGCTGATCGTGGTGCCGTTGGCAAGCAGGGTGGTGCCACCGCAGGCCAGCACGGATGGGCTGGAGGCGGGGAAATCCACATTCGGCTGGCCGCCGCTGACGCCGTCGCTGGAGCCGCTGTCGCCGGCTGCCACGGTCACCGTCACGTCGAGCGTGGCGGCGTCCTCCAGTGCGGTTTCCATCGCATTGCGGGACGCCGTGCTCCAGCTACTTTCAGGGCCGCCCCAACTGATCGACATCACGGTGGCCGGCTGGCTGGTGCTGTGCGCAGCCTGCGAGATCGCATTGTAGAAACCCTGGTCGGTGTTGCCGGCGAAGTAGACGACGAACTGGGCCTTCGGTGCCAGCGCACCGGCGACCTCGATATCCAGCATCACTTCTGCATCGGCGTCGCCGCCGGGTTGGTTGCTGCCGCTGTCGACGGAAACAGCGGTGACCGAGGGGGTCGCCAGGCCGAGGCCACTGAAATACGTATCCAGATCGGCCTGCACGTAGCCGCCGCCAAGTTCGATGATCGCAATGGTCTGGCCGGTGCCATCGGTACCAGCGGGGAAGTTGTATAGCTGGCCGACCTGCAGTGGGGTGTAGGTCGTGGTCGGGGTCGCCTTCGCAATACGGAAGTGCGGTTTGGCAACCGGACGCCGATCCAGTCCAAGTACAGCGATGATCGCTGGATCGGGCAGCACAGGCTCCTGTGCGGAGCCGACATAAGGCGTGCCACCGGGCGTCAACTCGTAATGGCCAAGCTGCACGCCGAACGCCTGCTGCAGGGCCTGCACGGTGCCGCTCAAATGCAACGTGCGGCGGCCTGCGTCGTAGGCCAGTTCCTGCAGGCCGTGCTGGTGATTGAACGCACGCAGGCGCTCCACGTCGGCCGGATCGGCGCCGTAGCGCGCGACGAAATCCGCGTGTCTGGCGCTGTGCGATGTTGACGCAGCCAGCTTTCCCAGCGGGTTCCTGCGCCGCAGGACCAGGGTCACGTCAAGTGTTTCATTCGGCGCGTGCGGGCCCAGATAGTGGGCGCCGGTGGGTAGATGCCAATCGGCAGTCGGGGCAGTAGGCGGGGTCTTGCGCATGAGACTTCCTCCGGTTGGGGGACGGCGGTCGCAACGCCTAGCGTACGCTCCGAACGTGATGATCAGGTGTCTACGCTGTCTGATTCTCGCCTATTGGCTGTCCGGAACGGCTTGGCCGCTGATGTCGCAGTGCGACCGCGGGCTTTCGTTGTGGCCTAAAATGGGCGGATATGACCAGCCAGGATCAGCGATGAGCTTTCCCGCCATCCGCATGCGTCGCATGCGTCGCGATGCTTTCTCCCGCGCGCTGATGCGCGAACACACCCTGTTGCCAAGCGACCTGATCATGGTCGCCTTCGTGATCGAAGGAGAAGGGCAGCGCGAAGCCGTGCCGTCGATGCCTGGCGTGGACCGGCTCTCGATCGACGAACTGCTGAAGCTGGCCGGCGAGTGCACGCGGCTGGGCATTCCTGCGCTCGCATTGTTCCCGTCGCCGGGCTCATCGGTAAAGAGCGAGGACGCCGCCGAAGCGTGGAATCCCGAAGGCCTGATGCAGCGTGCGACTCGCGCATTGAAGGCAAAGTACCCCGAGCTGGGCCTGATCGGCGACGTCGCGCTTGATCCGTACACCACGCATGGACAGGACGGCCTGATCGACGAGACCGGTTACGTGATGAACGAGCCGACCGTCGAGGCATTGATCAAGATGTCGCTGGCACAGGCCGAAGCGGGTATGGATTTCGTGGCACCGTCAGACATGATGGACGGCCGTATCGGTGCGATCCGCGGCGCACTTGAAGACGCCGGCTACATCCACACACGCATCCTTGCCTATTCGGCGAAATATGCCTCCGCGTTCTACGGACCGTTCCGCGACGCGGTCGGCTCGTCGGCGAATCTCGGCAAAGGCAACAAGCACACCTACCAGATGGACGTCGGCAACAGCGACGAAGCACTGCACGAAGTCGAGCTGGACATCAGCGAAGGTGCCGACGCCGTGATGGTGAAGCCGGGCCTGCCGTACCTGGACATCGTGCGTCGCGTAAAAGACACGTTCGGCGTACCGACGTTCGTGTATCAGGTCAGCGGCGAATACGCGATGCTGAAAGCCGCCTCACAGAACGGCTGGCTCGACGAGAAAGCGGTCGTGCTGGAATCGCTCACCGCCATGAAGCGCGCCGGTGCCGATGCGATCCTCACCTACTACGCGATCGATGCCGCGCGCTGGCTACGCGGGGAGTAGGTGTGGCGACCGTAGGTTGGGGTGAGCGCAGTGATGCCCAACGCAGTCGCACCGTGGCACTGGGTGGCTCGATGTTTTCCCATGTTGGGGTTCACTACGCTCACCCCAACCTACGCGTTGATTCTTGGGTCGCCTGACAAATAGATTGGGCGGGTACTTGCGCTGTTTGCGACGATGGGTGCCTTCGGCAACCATCGTCGGTTCTGCAGTGGCAGAGTGCTAGATATATAACCGAAATCGATGCGTCTTATATCAAAGACTTATATGGTATTGAGGGGCTGGCTGTTGGCCTTTTTCGGTTGTATGGTGAGCGCAGGGAAATACGCACCGATAGCAGTCGTTAACGACATTTGGCTCGAAATTGCTCGCGGATTTGCAAAAACATGACGAACAACGCAGCTGTTCTTTTGTCGCGAAGCCAGACCCTCGAGCAGATTTTCGTAGAGCACTATCAGTGGCTCCGTAGCACGCTGCAGCGTCGCATGGGGGATGCTTTCGGCGCCGAGGACGTAGCCGCCGAGACGTTTGCGCAAGTTGCGGCGCTACCCCGCCCTGAGGCGATTATTGAACCCCGCGCCATGCTCACCACGATTTCGCGGCGGGTGCTGTTCGGCGTCTGGCGAAGAAGAGATCTTGAGCAGGCTTGTCTGGAAGCGCTCGCGCTGCGCGGACTGGACAGCTATCAGTCGGCGGAGGAGCAGGTCCTGCTGGTGGAGGCCGTGATGCTGATCGACAAGGTTCTGGACGAACTATCACACAATGAACGGCGCGTATTCCTGCTTTACAAGCTCGATCGTCTTGGCTACGAAGAAATCGGAAACCTGACCGGGTCCTCACCGAGCCAGGTGCGTCGCATGGTCGCCAAAGGGTTGCGCCACTGTCTCGCCGCCGTCTCGACATGAACGCACGCACTCGGCCGTCTGCGGATCTCATCCACGATCAAGCGGTCGAGTGGATGTTGCGACTGGAAGAGGGCGATTTGACCGTTGGGGAGCGAGACCAGTACGACGCATGGCAGGGTGCAGACCCTCGCCACGCGGAGGCGATGTCAAAGTTGATGCAGGCGGCCAAATACTTCGATTTGCCGCGGCAAATGGGCCTCCAAACCGATACCCTGCTGCAGAAACTCGAGAAATCGGCGAGTCGGCGCAAGATGCTTCGTAACATGGCCGTGCTCGCGGGTATGAGCGTTGGCACGGGGTGGTTGGTGCGTCGTGAGGCAGTGGAACTGAACCTCGGTGCCGACTACCGCACGACAACCGGCGAGCGCCGTTCTTATCGACTGCCCGATCAGTCGCTTATTACCCTCAACGCACGCAGTGCGGCGGATGTGGCCTTTGACAGTCGCGAGCGTCTCGTGCGGCTGCGGGCAGGCATGCTGATGGCCGACGTGGCGCATGACGGGCAACGTCCTTTTGTCATTCGTACGCCCTACGGCGGCGTTCGTGCGCTCGGTACCGAGTTTCAGGTGCGCCTCCTGCCCAATGGAGCAGAAGTTGCGGTCGTGAGTTCGAAGGTGGAGATCCGTACTCATTCCGGCGCGACTTGTCGTGTGCGCGCGGGTGAGCGCACACGATTCACTGCGAACTCGGTTGAGACGCCTGGAAAAGCCCAGGATGGCGAAATGGCCTGGGTCAATGGTTACTACGTAGCGCTCGACACACCATTGACCGATGTCATCGATGCACTGCGCCCCTATCGTCGCGGCATTATCCGGTTGGACCCGGCGGTGGGCTCGTTGCGTGTCAGCGCGGCGTTTCCTCTGGACGATACGGATCAAGCGCTCGACTCGCTGGCGTCCACGATGCCGGTTGAAGTGCAGCGGTACACCCCGTACCTGATCACTGTTTCCGCGCGGTAGCTGCCGCCACCTGACGCGGGCGATTTTTTTTCGCGCCACCCGTCATTTTTCCGTTCTCGTTGCACATAGCCAATAGAAGGGTGCGTTGCGCGCTCTTTCGCAGTGCGCCTAAAACGAAATGAGTCGACCCAAGGCTGGTGGGGCCAGCTGTCGATTTCCAAAAAACACTGAGGGGGAGGGGCTATGAGGGAGAAATCTTTTCCGGCTGCGAGGCCGCTACTGGTGCTTGCCATCATGGCGGCCACGCTGCCGACGATGTCCGTGTATGCGCAGTCAGAGCCGGCGGCTCAAGTCCAACAAAGCTACAACGTGACTGCAGGATCGTTGGCCGATGTGCTGGTGAAGCTTGCGCAGGTATCCGGCGCGGCGATCGTCTTTGATCCCCACCTTGTCGCCAACAAGAACTCGCATGGAGTGAAGGGCGTCTTTACGCGTGAGGGAGCTTTGCGTGAGGCGCTCATCGGAACAGGCCTTGAGCCTTCGATAAAAAGCAACGGGACGCTGAGCGTTCAACTCGCTGCCATCCCCGTCGGCACGGCCGCCGCACCACCTGTGCCGGCTCAGGCGAGCCCGCAGCAGGCCAAGACCCTGCAGGCCGTACATGTCACCGGTTCGATGATCCGCAGCGTGGATGTGGAGATGGCGCAGCCGGTGGTCACCATCACGGCGCAGGATATCCAGCGCCAGGGCTTTGCCACCGTCGGTCAATTCCTGCAGAACCTCACGGCAGCAAGCACCCCCGATATCAGCAAGTCCGATCCACTGGAGGGCGGCCCCGATGTCGGCGGCAGCTATGTCGATTTGCGTGGGCTCGGTGCTCAGCGCACGCTGGTGCTGATCGATGGCAAGCGCATGGGTACCTCCTTCGATGGCTACACCAACCTGGACACTATCCCCGCGTCGATCATCGATCACATCGACGTACTGGCGGATGGTGCTTCGGCGATCTACGGCTCGGATGCCATCTCTGGCGTGATCAACATCGTCACCAAGAAAGATTTCAACGGGATACAGCTGGACTCCTACGACGGCGAATATCTGCCGCACGCCGATGGTCGCCAGCAGCAATATGCATTTACCGCGGGCAAGACGACATCGCGCGGATCGATCATCTTTGCCGCGCAAGATCAGACCCAGGATGCCCTCGGTGCCGGCAGTCGCCCATACAGCGCCTATCCGCTGACCAACAACTATCCCTATAACGGTCTGGCGACCACCGGGGCCTATGGGCAGATCCTCAATCCGGCGGCAACGGCGGACAACCCGAATGGTTCGACGCTGATCCTCAATGCCGGCGGCGATCCGCGCAATATCGCCGATTACCATCAGCAGGTGTTTCCAACCTACGCCAGCAATGGCGTCGTGACCGCTCCAGGTGATACCTACAACTACAACTATCAGAACACGTTGGAAAGCAGTACCAATATGAAGAACCTGTTCGCGCAGGGACACTACGACCTGCTGAACAATCTCACCGCCAATTTCAGCGCGAGCTACAACGAGCAAGGCAATACCGCCGAGTTGGGTGGGTTTCCGCTTTCCACATACGCGATCGTCGATCCCCAGCAGCCGCAATTCACGAATCCCGTGCTATCGGCGCAGAGCTATTACAACCCGTACAACACGCCAGGACAGACGCCGCAAGACATCGATTTCCAGCGCTATCTGATCGAATTGCCGCGCCAGAACATCAACAAGGTCGACAATTATCGCTATAGCGTTGGCCTGGAAGGCTTCTTCAATGTCGGTGAGCACCTGTTTAATTGGGACGCCAGCTACTACGACACCAAGTACTACGGCACCATCTACGACACTGGCAATTTCTATCTGCCGAGCCTGCAGAACGCGCTCGGACCTTCCTTTCTAGGTGCCAATGGCGTCGTGCAATGCGGCACGCCGGGCAACGTCATTCCCGATTGCGTGCCGTTGAACGCGCTAGCCGGTCCCGGCGGATATACCCAGGGAATGCTCAACTACATCCTGACGCCGAGTTATGAGCATTACGGCAGCGAGGAAAAAGGGCCGCAGATCGACTTGAGTGGTGATGTCTATGAGCTGCCGGCCGGCAACCTGACTGCCGCCGTCGGTGCGTCGTATCGCACGATCTCAGGGTATGACGTACCGGATGTGCCATCAGCGCAGGGGCTCACCACCAATCTTGCCGGACAACCCACTGGTGGTTCGTATAACGTGACCGAGGCGTATGCCGAGATCAATATTCCCCTGCTGAAGGATTTGCCGTTTGCACAAGAGCTTAGCCTTGACGCCGCCCGGCGCTTTTCGGATTACAACAATTTCGGCAGTACCCGCAATAACTCGTTCAAGCTGACCTGGAAACCGTTCGACGATCTGCTGGTGCGGGCCAGTTACGGTACCGGCTTCCGGGCGCCGACCGTGGGTGATCTGTTTGGCGGCGTTACGACGACGTATCCCTTCTACAACGATCCCTGCGATGTGACCTACGGGCTGGCCAGGTACAACGCCACCGTTGCCAAGAACTGCGCCAGCGGTGTCGGCGGCCAACCCGCGTTAAACCCGCAAGCATTGGCGCAGGCGGGACTGGGGTCGGAGTACGCCAATGGCTTCGGTCAGGAGCAGGCGCCCGGCATCCTGGTCACATCACCCGGCGGCGGCCCCGTCTATGCGCCCTTTCTCCAGGGCGGCAACCCCAACCTGAAGCCGGAGACTTCGAATAGCGCCCAGATCGGACTGGTTTACAGCCCGAGTTATCTCACCGGGTTCAACACTACGGTGGACTGGTTCAAATACAAGATACGCAACGTCATCTCGGTTATCACTCCGGACGAGGTGCTCAATAACTGCTATCAGCTGGGCATCGCGTCCGACTGCGCGTTGTTCCAGCGCAACGCTGCCGACAACTATCAGGTGAGCAACTTGTTCTCCGGCGAGGAGAATCAAGGGTACCTCGAGACCAGCGGCTACGACGTCGACTTCTCCTATACCTTGCCCAAGTTTTCATTCGGGCAATTCAAGCTCGACTCACATACAACCTACGTTACCAAGGACAACACACTGCAGTATGCGGGGGTGCCGGTAAGCTACGAGAACGGCATGGCATCCAACTGGCGCGTGCGCTCCAACTTCACCGTCTCCTGGAGTTATCGCGACTTCGGCGCGCAATGGACCCTGCGCTATTTCTCGCCATTGAAAGCTCTGTGCTACGACCAACAGGGTTCGGGGTTCCCTTGCACGCTACCCAATTACTACCAGCCGGGTGTGGGCATCGAACCGTTGACGCAGATTCCATCAGTCACCTTCAATGATGCGCAGGTCTACTGGAATGCGCCCTGGCACGGCACCTTTTCGCTGGGGGTCAACAACATCTTCAATCGCGTCGGGCCGTACTTCTACGGTCAGAATTCCGGCTCCGACAGCGGTTATTCGTACAGTGCGTCGTATGACTACGGGCGGTTCGTGTATGTGCGCTATAGCCAGAAGTTCTGACTTGTTCTGACCGATGCTCGAATTCGCCGGTCCCAGGAGGGGGCCGGCGTCGTCGTCAGATACTTTGCCGGCCAGCTCAGCCGCAAGCGCTGTATTCATCGCTCATAACGAACTTCACGCGTACTGCGCGATGCCGTTGCCGAATGACCAGTTTTCCTTCACCACTTCGACCAGGTTGATGAACACGTCTTCGGGGCGCAGGCCGGCATCGTTAGAAAATTTCTCGGCGATGCCGCGGTATAGCGCCTGCTTCTGCTCCACCGTGCGGCCGCCGTTGCAGGTGATCTGCACGATCACCAGATCATCGCTGCGGGAGATGCCTAGATAGTTCGGGTCGTAGTCGAACTCGTCGGCGTCGTGCTGGCTGACCAGGATGAAGCGGTCGTTTTCCGGCACGTTGAAGGTTTCGCGCATGGCCTGGTAGACGCCATTGCGAAGGGCTTGGATGTGGGCGGCAGGCTTGCCGCGACGCAGGGCGATACGGACGAGTGGCATGCGGGTTCTCCTAGGCAGGTTCGGATTGCGGCATCGTAGGTTGGGCTGAGCGCAGCGATGCCCAACATCAGAGGAGCATCAGGCCACCCAAAACCTCAAGGAGGCCGCGTTGGGCATCGCTGCGCTCAGCCCAACCTACATTCAGTACGCGAATTCGCGGAATACTGGATCGACTCGGCCGTTCCAGGCGCCGTGGAACAATTCCAGCTTGCGTTCGGCGGGGGTCTGGTTGGCCTGCACGATCTCGATCATCGGCTCGAGGAAGATGCTTTCGTCGGCGCCATTCTTGTTGAGGCGCGCGCGGCGTTTGAGGCCGTGGCCGGCAATCTTCAGGGCTTCCTCGGCAAGGTCGCGCACCGTGCCGTTACGGAATGGCAGTTTCAGCGCGTGCTTCGGCACGCCATCGCGCAATGCATGGCGCTCGACGCGACTGAAGTCCTTGACCAGGTCCCATGCGGCGTCCAGCGCCTCGTCGTCATAGAGCAGGCCAACCCAGAATGCGGGTAGCGCACATAGACGGTTCCATGGGCCACCATCGGCGCCGCGCATTTCCAGATACTGCTTCAGCCGTACCTCGGGGAATGCGGTGGTGAGGTGATCGGCGAAGTCCTTCATGTTCGCCTTCGCGCCCGGCAGCATCGGCAGTTTGCCGGCGATGAACTGCTTGAAATCCTGTCCGGCCAGGTCGATGTACTTGCCGTCCTGGAAGCTGAAATACATCGGCACGTCGAGAATGTAGTCGACGTAGCGCTCGTAACCGAAGCTGTCCTCGAACACGAAGTCCAACATCCCTGTCCGGTGCGGGTCGGTATCGGTCCAGATGTGCGAGCGATAGGAGAGATAACCGTTTGGACGTCCTTCGGTAAACGGTGAGTCGGCAAACAGCGCGGTCGCAATCGGCTGCAACGCGAGGCTGGTGCGAAACTTCTTGATCATGTCCGCTTCGCTGGAAAAATCCAGGTTCACCTGCACGGTGCAGGTGCGCGTCATCATGTCCAGGCCGAGCGAGCCGACCTTGGGCATGTATTCGCGCATGATCTTGTAGCGGCCCTTCGGCATCCACGGCATCTCGTCGCGGCGCCACTTCGGCTGGAAACCCATGCCGAGGAAGCCGAGTCCCATGCCATCGGCAATCGAGCGCACTTCCTCCAGGTGCGAGTTCACCTCGCAACAGGTCTGGTGAATCGTTTCCAGCGGCGCGCCGGACAGCTCCAGCTGGCCGGCCGGCTCCAGCGTGATCGATGCCTTGTCGCGCGACAGCGCGACCGGGTTCTCGCCTTCGCGGGCAACATCCCAGCCGTAGCGGGTGGCTATGGTTTCCAGCAGCAGCTTGATGCCACGGTCGCCCTCAAACGTGGGCGGATGCAGCGTGTCGGTGAGGAAGCCAAACTTCTCGTGCTCGGTGCCGATGCGCCATGCGTCGCGCGGCTTCTCGCCCGCGGCGAGATAGTCGGTAAGTTGCTGGCGGTCCCGGATCGGGGTGCTCTTGACGGCACTGGGTATGGACACGGGCTAAGCCTCAAAGGATGTGCGGGGAACTATGGGGGTGCTACATGACAACGAAAAGGGGGCAGCAGAAAATAATTGTACGCGGCGGTACAGGTGACTGGCATATGTCGAAATGCATGGTGGGAGATCCATGCCGCATGCCCAGTGGCGCAATCAATACCTCGCTCGGACGGATTTCTCAGTGGCCTGAGTCGAGTGCAGGACAAGTCAGTCGAGCGACCAGATCATTGGGCAAGCCTTTGCGGTGGCCGATCTCCGCATCGCTGGGCAACGCCTTCTTCTGTTTGTGGTGTTCGGCAGCATAAGTATCTAGCCGTTGCTGGCGGCTTCGATATTCAGCACAGGGATCGGCACCGTGATCCAGCAAGAGCGTCACCATGCTGGCGTTGCCTTCGGCGATGGCCGCAATCAGGCCATCTGAAGAATTGCCTATGGCGTACGAGGGGTCGACACCATGATCGAGCAGACGATTGACGATGACCGGATTGTTGGCCATCACCGCCATCACCATCACGTCTTTGCTGTGTGGTGCTCGGGCTTTCACGTTGGCATGATGGCTCAAGGCGACATCCAGTGTGGCCAGGTCACCGCATTGCGCGGCGATGGTCGCTGCAGGACCGTCAAGCTGGCCATCGAATAGAAATAGCGCATCAAGATCACGTGCTGTCTGCCGATCTGGATTGACGGTATCCCATTTGGGATCCTTCTTTACTTCGGCCAGAAGCTTCTCGCGAAATTTGGAGTCGAGGCCAGGCAGCGCCCCCTGACCGTCGACCAACGCACCGTCGTCCAGCAGGCCGGCCACCATTGCAGGATCTCTAGCGTAGGCCGCAATGATCAAGGCAGATTGCCGCCAACGGGCATTGTCCGCAGGATCCATGCCGTCCAGTTGCTGGCGCGCTTGCGCCAGCTTGCCGTCGATCACGTTTACGATCAGTGCGTTGATGGCCGGTGGCGCCGCGAAAACACCGCGAACGGCAAGGGCGCGTGCCAGCGCAGTTTGGCCGGGACATATGAAAGTCAGCGGAGCATCAGGTGCCTCGGCGGCCGCGGTGACACTCGCCATTTGCAGCCCGATCAGTAGCAAAACTGTGCGAGGTAGCATGCGGATGTTCCCCTGAATTAACTGTCATTGCAGGCTAGCAGTGAAGTTTCCGCAAGTGCTTACAAGCCACAAGGCCGGCATGTGCCGGCCTTGTGGTAGCCCTAAAGCGGAGCGACGGCAAGTTGCGAGCTTGCCGTTCTCCAATCAGCGCTTCATCGAATTGAAGAACTCGTCGTTGGACTTGGTGTTCTTCATCTTGTCGAGCATGAATTCCATCGCGCTCAGCTCGTCCATCGGATGCAGCAGCTTGCGCAGGATCCAGATCTTGGAAAGCATGTCCGGTTCGATCAGCAGATCTTCGCGGCGGGTGCCGGAGCGGTTGATGTCGATGGCCGGGTAGACGCGCTTCTCGGAGATGCGGCGGGACAGGTGCACTTCCATGTTGCCGGTGCCCTTGAACTCCTCGTAGATCACCTCGTCCATCTTGCTGCCGGTTTCGGTCAGCGCGGTGGCGATGATGGTCAGGCTGCCGCCTTCCTCGACGTTGCGGGCGGCGCCGAAGAAACGCTTCGGGCGCTGCAGCGCATTCGCATCCACACCACCGGTCAATACCTTGCCGGAGCTCGGTACCACGGTGTTGTAGGCACGGGCGAGGCGGGTGATCGAGTCGAGCAGGATCACCACGTCCTTCTTGTGCTCGACCAGGCGCTTGGCGCGCTCGATCACCATCTCGGCGACCTGCACGTGGCGCACGGCCGGCTCGTCGAAGGTGGAGCTGATCACTTCGGCGCGAACAGTACGGGCGATTTCCGTCACTTCTTCCGGGCGCTCGTCGATCAACAGCATGATCAGGTGCGCATCGGGATGGTTATAGGTGATCGCCTGGGCGATGTTCTGCAACATCATCGTCTTGCCGGACTTCGGCTGGGAGACGATCAGGCCGCGCTGGCCGCGACCGATCGGTGCGATCAGATCGAGGATACGGCCGGTGATGTCCTCGCTCGAACCGTTGCCGCGCTCCAGCTTGAACGACTTGCGCGGGAACAGCGGGGTGAGGTTCTCGAACAACATCTTGTTCTTCGACGCTTCCGGCGGATCGCCGTTGATGTCGTCGACTCGGAGCATGGCGAAGTAGCGCTCGCCTTCCTTTGGATGGCGTACGCGGCCGGTGATGTAGTCGCCGGTGCGCAGGTTGAAGCGGCGGATCTGGCTCGGCGACACGTAGATGTCGTCGGGGCCGGCCAGGTAGGACTCATCGGCCGAGCGCAGGAAGCCGAAGCCATCCTGCAGGATTTCCAGCACGCCTTCGGCCCAGATGCCGCCGCCGGAGCGGGCGTGCGCCTTGAGCACGTTGAAGATCACGTCCTGCTTGCGGGCGCGGGCGACGCCTTCGTGCACACCGAGCGACTCGGCGAATTCCAGCAGCTGGATCGCGTTCTTGCGCTTGAGCTCGGTGAGGTTGATCAGGCGGTCGTTGCTGCCCGGATCGGCGTTGTCGTCATCCACCGGCAGCCCGTTCGGGTTGGGTCGTGGGTTGCCCTGCGGACGTTGCTGCTGGGGGTTCGGACCGCCGCGCTCATTGCGCCGACGACGACCGCGGCCATCGCGGGCTTCGCGATTGGGATTGTTCGGATTCTGACCCTGATTCGGGTTTTGACCCTGGCCCTGCTGGCCCTGGTTCGGGTTCTGGCCTTGATTCTGACCCTGGCCTTGGCCCTGACCAGGTGCCTGGTTCGGGTTCTGAGCCTGGTTCTGACTCTGACTCTGATCCGTGTTTTGGCCCTGGGTAGCTGCCGGTTCGCGCGATTCATGCGGCGCGCGCTGCGGCGATGCTTCGTTATAAGACGGCGGGACCGACGGCAGCGTGGCCTGAACCGGCGCCGATGGAGCAGGGCGCTCGGCGGCGGGTGGTGCGGGCGGGCGCTGTGCGGGCACGGGTGGGAGAGCGGGCATGGCGGGCCTGTCGGCTGCTGCTGCTTTCTCGGCATTCGCCGCCGCAATCGCTGCTGCCGTCCGTCGTGGCGCGCGGGTGCGCGGCTCAGGCTTGGCTTCGGCGCTGGTGACGTCGTTCGGGGTTTTATTATCGGTATCGGACACGGGCTATCCTCGCGGGGCGCCGTTGAATTACAGGAGGGAGGGTGTGCGTCGCGCGGAAGGCGCTAAGGGGACAGGACTGTCCCGACGGACGCAGGCAATCTAGCACCCGCCGCGTGCAGCCGTAAAGCACGCGACGGGGGGTAACTCAAAATGGTTCAGCAAAAGGCTCAGATAGCCTTGTCGATCATCTGGGTCAGCTGACCCTTGCTGACGGCGCCGATCTGGGTCGCTTCGACCTTGCCGTTCTTGAACACCATCAGGGTCGGGATGCCGCGCACGCCATAGGTGCGTGGGGTCTGCTGGTTGTGGTCGATATTCACCTTGACGATGCGCAGCTTGCCTTCGTACTGCTTGGCCAGCTCGTCCAGCATCGGCGCAATGGCCTTGCACGGGCCGCACCATTCTGCCCAGAAATCCAGCAGTACCGGGGTTTCGGACTTGAGCACCTGCTGCTCGAAGGCGTCATCGTTCACATGGGTAATCAGGTCGCTCACCGGGAATCTCCGTGGCTGGGGCGTAAAACGTTCAGGCAAAAAATGCTGGGGATGGAACAATGGGGTGGCAAAGGCAGGAAAACAAGGATGTGACGACGGCAATAGGGGCACCCGGACCGCTTCAACCCAAGCCGGACAGACTCCCTTACCGCCAATCAGCTACACTCAGGCGCCCATGAAGCGCGAGTCGGGCCGGAAAGAAGGGGGTTGCCATGCCGGCATACCTTCATTCCAGCGCAACTCAGGGCACGATTCAAGGGCGGCTTGCACAGCCGTCCGTCAGACCGATGGCAATGCCCGGCGCCGCCAACCGCGGCGCGGCCTTGCCGACCCTGACATTGAACCGCTTCGCCGCGCACAGCGCACCCGTCCTGCACCGCCCTCCGCCGACTTTCGGCGTCTGAGCGGCACAGCGAATTTCGCCGACGTCTGGCAAGGTTTCCAATCCGCATATGTCACAAACTGTACTCACCGATACTTTTTTCACCAACTTCGATTTACATCCGCTACTGCAGCAGGGTCTGGACGACAGCGGTTTCACCCGCTGCACGCCGATCCAGGAGATGACCCTGCCGCTCGCGCTGGCCGGATGCGATGTCGCCGGCCAGGCGCAGACCGGCACCGGCAAGACCTGCGCGTTCCTGGTCGCGTTGATGAATCGCCTGTTGACGAACCCCGCCGTGGCCGAGCGCAAGGACAGCGACCCGCGCGCACTGGTGATCGCGCCGACCCGCGAGCTGGCCATCCAGATCGAGAAGGATGCCAGGGCGATCGGTCGCCACACGGGTCTGCGCATCGCGCTGATCTACGGCGGCGTCGATTACGACAAGCAGCGCCAGCAACTGAAAGACGGCTGCGACATCATCATCGCCACCCCTGGCCGCTTGCTCGATTACCACAAGCAGAACGTGTTCGGCTTCAACGGCGTTGAAGTGATGGTGATCGACGAAGCCGATCGCATGTTCGACCTGGGCTTCATCAAGGACGTGCGCTTCATCTTCCGCCGGCTGCCGGTGCGCGAACAGCGGCAGGTGCTGCTGTTCTCCGCCACGCTGTCGCATCGCGTGCTGGAGCTCGCTTATGAGCACATGCATAACGCGCAGAAGCTGGTGGTGGAAAGCGAAAACGTCACTGCCGACAAGGTGCGCCAGCTGGTCTACTTTCCCGCCAAGGAAGAAAAGATGCCGCTGCTGCTGAACCTGCTCGAGCGCACCAAGGCCGAGCGCAGCATCATCTTCGTCAATACCAAGGCCGCCGCCGAGCGCATCACCGAGCGGGTCAAGCGCCACGGCATCCGCGTCGGCGCGATTTCAGGCGACGTGCCGCAGCTGAAGCGGCAGAAGCTGCTTCAGCGTTTCCAGGACGGTCAGCTGGACATCCTGGTCGCCACTGACGTGGCGGCGCGCGGCCTGCACATTCCCGCCGTCAGCCATGTTTTCAACTACGACCTGCCGCAGGACGCCGAGGATTACGTGCACCGTATCGGCCGCACCGCGCGCCTCGGTGCCGAAGGTGACGCGATCAGTTTCGCCTGCGACCTGTATGCGATGTCGCTGCCGGATATCGAGACCTATATCGGTCAGAGCATCCCGGTTGCCAGCATGGATGCGGACCTGCTGATCATGCCCAAGCCGCGCGCGATCGACGCCGAGTTTGTGGCGAATGCCGCCGCCGACAGCGCCGCGTTTGGCGATGTGGTCGCGCCCCGACCGGGCGAGGCGCCGCGTCGCTCGCATGGTTCGGGCAGCCGCGATGGCGAGCGCAAAGGTGCGCCCCGTTCGGCGGCGCGGCCGCCGCGTGAGCACAAGCCGCGGGTTGCCACCGTCGAGAACACGGTCGGGTCTGCGGAAATCGCGGTCGTACAGCCCGCTGCGGTAGCCGTGAGCACGGCCAGCGCGATACCGGGTGCTGCCGACAACGTCACTGCCGAGGGTGTACGCAAGCCGCGTCGTCGTCGTGGTGGCCGCAATCGCCGTCGCGAAGGCGGCCCCGTCGAGGGCGGCGAGACGGCTGGTCACAGCATCGCCACGGGAACCGCGGAAGGCAATCGCGCGCCGCGTGGTGAGCGTCGTCCGTCGCACGAGCGCAGCGCTACGGAATCCGCCATTGGCGCGAACCGGCCGTCGCGGCAGGTCGCTGCAACTGCAGGCGTGGCCAGCGAACATCATGCCCATCCGAAGAAGCCAGGCTTGTTCCGCCGGCTGAGCCGGCTGTTTACCGGCCGTTGATGGCGTCTGCGTGACCGTCTGAAGTCGCCGTGGCCTGAATCCACGGCGATCGACGAGAACTGAAAGTTCTCAACTCGATGCCGGCTTCCCTTATCCTTGCCGCTGGAGTGGGATACAGGAGTGGGGAAGCGCGGTGATCCTTTTTGATCAAGTCAGCAAACGCTACGAGGGCGGCCATGAGGCGCTGTCGCAGCTTTCGTTTGAGGTGCCCACCGGCGAGATGGCGTTCGTCACCGGTCACTCCGGTGCCGGCAAGAGCACGCTGCTCAAGCTGCTGGGATTGATCGAGCGGCCCTCGCACGGCGTGATCACGCTGGACGGGAAGAGCCTCGCGAAAATCCGCCGCGGCGGCATTCCTAAATTTCGCCGGCACATCGGCATGGTGTTCCAGGATCACCGTCTGCTGATGGAGCGCACGGTATTCGCGAATGTCGAACTGCCGCTGATGATCGCCGGCATCGCCCGCCCCGAGCGTGCCAAGCGGGTGCGTGCTGCGCTGGAGAAAGTCGGCCTGCTTGCCTATGAGCGCCAGCTGCCGGCGACCTTGTCCGCTGGCGAACAACAACGCGTCGGCATCGCCCGCGCGATCGTGGCGCGGCCGAGCCTGTTGATTGCCGATGAACCGACCGGCAATCTCGATCCGCAACTGGCGATGGAGATCATGGGCCTGTTCGGTGAATTCCAGCAGGTCGGCACCACCGTACTGATCGCCAGCCATGATCTGCCGTTGATCAAGCGCATGAAGAAGCGCGTGATCGTGCTCGACCACGGCCGGCTGGTGGCTGACCTGGCTGCGCAGGAGGTGTTGTGAACACGCCGCCCGAAGAGACCATCGTCAATCCGACGCCGCCCGAGGCGTTACCGCGCAATGAGCACAGCCGTGGCCGACGGGTCGCTGGCTGGCAGGAGCATCACAGCTGGAGCGCCGCGGCCAGCCTGCGCCGGCTCGCTTCGCGTCCGCTGGGCAGCTTGCTGACGATCACCGTGATGGGGCTGGCGCTGGCGTTGCCGCTGGCGTTCTACCTGCTGCTGGGCAATGTGCAGAAGCTGGGTGAGGCCTTGGGGCAGAGCCAGGCGATCAGCGTGTTCATGCAGCCCGGTCAGGGTGCGCAGCAGGCGCAGTTGCTGGCCAAACAATTGGGCGACCGGCCGCAAGTGGCCTCGGTCACCGTGAAAACCCCGCAACAAGGCATGGACGAACTGGCGAAAATGCAGGGTTTCTCCGGCGCTTTGCAGACGCTGGACAGCAACCCGCTGCCGTACGTGTTGCAACTGCAGCCGCGCGAGGGCCTGAGTGCTGGCGAAGTCGAGCAGCTGGCTGCCGACATACGCACGATGCACAGCGTCGATCTGGTGCAGGACAGCGGCAGCTGGCGCCAGCGGCTCGACGCGCTGCTTGGGGTCGGCAACCGTGCAGTACTGGTGCTGGCCTCGTTACTGGCGCTGGCCGCACTGCTGGTAGTCGGCAATACGGTGCGGGTGGATATCTCCAGTCGCAGCGAGGAAATCGGAGTGTTGCTGCTGGTCGGAGCCAGTGCGGCATTCGTGCGCCGACCGTATCTTTATGCCGGCATCTGGTATGGCTTGTTCAGCGGCATTCTGGCGGCGTTGCTGGCGGTAGTCATCGAGTTCGCGCTGGCTGGACCGGTCGCACAATTGAGCCAGGTCTACGACAACAAGCTGCAGGTCGGCGGCTTGCCGCCATGGTTGCTGCTGGCCGTGCCACTCGCCGCCGCGTTACTGGGATGGCTGGGCGCGCGACTGGTCAGTGCATGGCAGTTGCGCAAGGCGGCGTGAATCGAGTGACCTTCCCACAGGGTGATACGTATCGCAGGCGTCATGCCGCGGTCAGTGCACTATCTGTATTGATAGCGGACGCAGGGGGTGCGTGCCGCAAGTTCATTGGCAAGGATCGCTGCGGGCCATGTGGATGAGTAGGGAATGAGTACAAAGATCAGCAGTCGTCTGCTCACCGAGGCACCGCGGGTGCTGGTGGTCGATGGCTCGCGCGTGGTGCGGCAGTTGATCACTCGCGTATTGCACGCCGAGCTGCCAGGCGTCGAAGTCGTCGGTTGCGGTGATGCCGCCGACGCAAAGCAGGTGCTCGGCGAAGGGATGTTCGACTTCATCACCATCGCGCTGAGACTGCCGGATATGGACGGGTTGGAGCTTGCGCGTTTTGTGCGCGAGTCCACACCGCAGGCCTATATACCCATCGTGGTGGTTTCCGGCGATGTCGACGGTCGCCTGCACCGACGCTCGCTGGGCGAGCACGTCACCGATTATTTCGACAAGGCGCTGGGCTTCCAGGCGCTGGCCGAGTTCATCCGCGGCTATGTGAGCCCGCAGGCGACCGCGGAAGGCACCGTGCTTTATGTCGAGGACAGTCGCGTGGTGGCATTGGCGACCCGGCGCATGCTGGAGAAGATTGGCCTCAAGGTGCGCCACGTGGTCAGCGTGGAAGATGCGCTGGCTATGCTGGAGACAGATCGCGTGCAAGGCGAGGTAGGTGCCGACGTGGTGCTCACCGACGTCAGCCTGAAAGGCGAGCTGACCGGCGGCGACCTGGTCGAACGGATTCGTGGTGAGTTCGGCTACGGCAAGGGTAAGTTGCCCGTGCTGGTGATGACCGGCGACGAGAATCCGGCCAATCAGGCGGCGCTGATCAAGGCCGGTGCCAACGACCTGGTCGAGAAGCCGGTCGAGGAAACACTGCTGATCACCAAGCTGCTGTTCCAGCTGCGCGTGGCGCAGCATCTGCGCAGCCGGGTGGGCGACGCATGAACGACGGGCGGGTCAAGCTGGAACCTTCGTGGAAGTTGCGGCTGGGTGATTATCTGCAGCGGCCGGATATGCAGGCGCTGGCGAACTTTCTGCGCGAAGAGAAGCAGAAAGGCAAGCTGATCTATCCGCCTGGGCCGGAGATCTTCGCCGCGTTCGAGCACACCCCGTTCGACGCCGTTCGCGTCGTGATCCTGGGCCAGGATCCGTACCATGGGCCGGGCCAGGCTCACGGTCTGTGCTTCTCGGTACGTCCGGGCGTGCGCGTGCCGCCGTCGCTGGAAAACATCTTCAAGGAGATCCAGCGCGACCTGGGTATTGCGCGGCCTGACCATGGCTGCCTCACGCCATGGGCCGATCGCGGCGTGCTGCTGCTCAATAGCGTGCTGACGGTGGAGGATGGGCGCGCCGGATCGCATCAGGGCAAAGGCTGGGAAGGCTTCACCGATGCGGCGATCGACGCCCTCAACCGCGAGCGCGAGGGTCTGGTGTTTCTGCTATGGGGTGCCTACGCGCAGCGCAAGGGGCAGCTGATCGACAGCACCCGGCAGTGCGTACTGAGCTCGGTGCACCCCTCGCCGCTATCGGCCCACCGGGGGTTTATCGGCTGCGGCCATTTTTCCGCCGCGAACGCCTATCTGCAGGCGCATGGGCAGGCGCCAGTCGACTGGTCGCTGCCACCGCGTTCCGCATGGCTTGGCCAATCCATACCCGATTGAGTACTGAAGCGAGGCTCAGTCCGATATATCGGGACGACTGCACCATCACCATAATGTGATGCGATGCAGTCGTGAGGAAGGGGCACGTGGATCACCGCAGAGGAATTGCTCTACATCGCAGCGATCCCTGCCTTGAGGTATCGATGCGTCATCGCCACGATTGGCGCGTACCATTGCCTGAAGCTGGCTTTCAAGCGAGAGATCGCTATGGACGCGGTAAAAACGCACTGGCTTGAAATCATCGCCGGCAACTGCGGAAAAAGGCTGGTGCGGTCTGCGTTTTCGATCGCCATTTGCAAGGCATTCCCTTTGTTCATGGCGGGGATGATTTCATTCGACGCGTATGGCCAAGTCACTGCGGGCTCGCTGCTCTATTGGGACGCAAACAACCCAGCGCTGTACAACAACGGCATGATCAATGGCGGTAGCGGCACCTGGACGGCCAATAGCGCCGACAGTTCGTGGACCTCGTCCAGCGGCAATCTCAATGGTCCGTGGACGACGAATGCCGTTGCCATCTTCGAGGCCACGCCCGGTACGATAACCGTGGACACCAGCGCTGGCGCTGTGAACTTCAGCGGCGCGCAGTTCGCGGCCAATGGCTATGTGATCACCGGACAACCACTGACGACAACCACGGCGAACACGACAGTGCAGGTCGGTGATGGGACCGGCGCTGGCGCGAGTATGACAGCGACCATCGCTTCGGTGATTCAAGGCAGCGGCGGTCTGACGAAGACTGATCTGGGCACGTTGGTCCTGACGGGCAACAACACTTACAGCGGCGTCACCACCATCAACGGCGGCACATTGCAGCTCGGTAACGGTGGCAGTAGCGGCGCCATCGCGGGCAGCATTGTCGATAATGGCACGCTTGCATTTTTCCGCAACGATTCAATTTTTATGAGTACGACGATTTCCGGTGCCGGCAATATCTCCTTTTACGGCAGCGGTGTGAGCGGGCAGTCTTCGTATCAGTGGAATGGGGCAGGTGATGCGAATTTCACGGGCACCTTCGCCATCATGTCCGGCGCGCGCTTCTCGCTCACCAACCCAGCACCGAGTGCCGGGGTCGTGGTGAGCAGTGGCGGCGAACTATGGGTACAAGGCAATGGCACCTACACGATGCCTATTTCGTTGGCAGGGACGGGGTGGCAAGAAAGTCCGGGTTTATTAGGTGCGATGCGCCTGACCGGCGCCCCTACGGTTGCTGGTCCAGTGATACTAACAAGCAACGCGCGCATCACGACTTATTTGACGGCTGATACAGGTGTCGCGAGTGGCGTGATTGGGGATGGCGGCCACGGTTATTCGCTGGAGAAAACTGGCGCCGGCACACTGACATTCAGCGGCAACAACACGTATGGCGGCGGCACGCTCATCAATGGCGCCGGCACGCTCGTTGCGACGCAGGGCAATGCGCTCGGTACCGGTAATGTGACCAACAACGCGAACCTGCAACTGAATTTTGCCGGCAATAGCATTCTCGCCAATCCATTGAGTGGGCCGGGTGCATTGATCAAAACGGGCAACGGCCTGGCGACGTTGACCGCAAGCGATTCGAACGAAGGCAGTGTCGCCGTGAACGGTGGCAGTTTGCAGTTTGGCCAAAGCGGCGCGTTCAATGTCAGGGGCAACTACAGTACGGCGAGCGGCGCAACCACGGCCACAACCGCGAGTAGCGCGTTGATTGTCGCTAATCAGTTCGCGATGAGCGGTACGTTCAACGATGTGGCAAATCCGATTCAGCCGACCATTACAACGGGAACGACCGTTATCGGTGCGGGCGCAACATACAACCTGGCTGGCTACAGCGCGCCGGTGGAAACCAGTGCAAGCACGTTGGCGTCCGCCGTGTACAACGTTATTCATGCCACGACATCGAACGGATTAAGCGGCACGTTTGCCAATGTCGATCTGGGCGGCAGTTCCAGTTCCGTCGATTTTCTGACGCTGACGCCGGTCTACACGGCGCAAGACTTTGACATCGGTCTCAAGCTGACCTGGTATGCCGCTCACACCGCGACACCGCAAGCTTCCAATGGTGTGTTCACATTGTCGAACACCAGCAATTTCTTCAATCTAGACGTGCTGCTCGCCAACGAAGTGGCGAATCCAGCCACAGGCTGGGACGGCCAGACACTGACGAAAAACGGCGCCGGTACGCTGGAGTTGTCCAAGGCGAACACTTACACCGGGGGCACCCTGGTCAACGCCGGCACGTTGCAAGCCGGTATCGCGAATGCGTTTGCCAGCAGCGCGGACGTCACCGTTGCGAGTGGCGCGACGCTGGATTTGAACAACTTCAATCAGCAGGCGAACAATTTATCCGGCGCCGGCAACGTCACCCTCGGCAGCGCCGCACTGACCGTCAACAACAGCATAGATTCCACGTTCAGCGGCTTGATCAGCGGCAGCGGCAGCTTGAGCAAGACGGGCGCCGGCACGTTGACGCTCCGCGACGCGAATACGTATGGCGGCGGTACGACGATCGGCGCTGGCGTGCTTGATGTCACGCAGGCCAGCGCCCTGGGCAGCGGTGCGATCGTCAATAACGCGACGCTGCAACTGGATTTTTCCAGCGCCAGTGCGCTGGCGAACATATTATCCGGGTCGGGCGACCTGCTCAAAACCGGAGGCGGCATCGCCCTGTTGACCGGCGCCACTCCCAGTGAGGGCAATGTCGCGGTCAACGCCGGCGCACTGCAGCTTGGCCCGGCCGTCGCGTTAAACGTCAGCGGCGACTACGGCACGGCGAGCGGCGCGGCTACGACCATGTTCGCCAACAGCACGCTCGTTGTCGGCAACCAGTTCGCGATGAATGGCACGTTGAACGATGTCGCGAACCCGAATCAACCCACCATCACGGCGAGTACGGCGAGTATCGGTGTCGGCACGACGTTCAATTTGGCGGGCTACAGCGTGCCGGCGCAAACCAGTGCGAGCCAGCTTGCATCTACTTTTTATGACGTGATCCATACCACGACGCCGAATGGGTTGAACGGCACGTTTACCAACATCAGTGTGGGCGGGAACCCTAGCCCGGTCGATTTTCTGACGATGACGCCGGTCTATACGGCGCAAGACTTCGACATCGGGCTCGGGCTGACCTGGTACGCCGCGCATGGCGCAGAGCCGCAAACCGCGAACGGCGTATTCACGCTGCCGAACGCCAGTTACTTTTTCAATATGGATGTGGTGCTGGCAAACGAGGTGGCCAACCCGGTGACAGGTTGGGACGGGCAGACGTTGACGAAGAACGGTGCTGGCACTCTGGAATTGTCCAAGGTGAACACCTACGCTGGCGACACGCTGATCAACGCTGGCACGCTGCAAGCGGGCATCACGAATGCGTTTGCCGACAGTGCGAACGTGATGGTTGCGAGCGGCGCGACGCTGGACTTGAACAACTTCGATCAGCAAACAAACAACTTGTCCGGTGCCGGCAACGTGACGCTGGGCAGCGCGATTTTGACCGCAAACAGCACTGTCGATACCACGTTCGCTGGCGTGATCAGCGGCAGCGGCAGCCTGAACAAGACTGGCGGCAATACGCTGTTGTTGACCACCGTCAACACCTACACTGGAACGACGGCGGTCGATGCGGGCGCCCTGGTGCTGGCAAACAACGCCGCCCTGATCAGCGCGCAGCCGGTGAACGTCGCGAGCGGCGCAATATTCGGCGGCTATGGCAGCGTCGGCGGCGATGTCATCAATGATGGCTTACTTGCCGTGGCCGACGCCGCGCCCGGATTCACCAATGGGCCGGCCGGTCAGTTCAGTATCGGCGGGCAGCTGATCAACAACGGCGAAATCCGCATGAGCAGCGCCACGCCGGCAAGCATCTTGCTCGTCGGTGGCAACTACATCGGCAACAATGGTCTGCTGACTTTGAGCACGACATTGGGCGAGGACAACTCGGCGACCGACAAACTGGTCGTGCTTGGCAGTACGGCGGGCGCAACACGTGTCGCCATCAACAATGCTGGCGGCATGGGTGCACAGACGACAAACGGCATAGAGATCGTTCAAGTCGGTGGTGCATCCGATGGCAGCTTCGCGCTGCAGGGCCGCGTTGTTGCTGGTGCTTACGAGTACCAACTGGTACAGGGCACGCCGAACGGCAATGATGGCGATTGGTATCTAAGTTCCGTCGCCAATCTTGGCCCGACTCCGCCCGCACCACCAACTCCGCCAACTCCGCCCGCACCACCACCACCACCACCACCACCACCACCACCACCACCACCACCACCACCACCACCACCACCACCGATACCGCTATTGCGTCCCGAAGCGGGCACGTATTTGTCCAACCAGGTGGCTGCGAATGCATTGTTCATACACACCTTGGACGATCGGCTCGGCGGCCCGCCATTTGCTGATGCTGCGGTCCAGGGCGGAAGCGGCTGGGCGCGCGTGAGTGGCGCGTCATCCAACAGCGATGCAGCGCATGGGCTGATTGGTCAGCAGGCACAAAGCAGTCTGGTTCAATTTGGGGCGGATTTGCTCGACTCGACCATGGCGGATAGCCGCTTACTGATGGGCGCGATGGGCGGGGCCGGACAAATCACGGATCAAGCTGTTGCACGGGATAATCCAGCGCGATCGCACGGTCGCGTCGATGGCTATAGCGTCGGCGCGTACGCGACATGGTTTATCAATCAAGGCGTGAACGGATCGGGCTTCTATCTCGATGGCTGGGCGCAGTACGGCGAGTACAACAACAAGACCATTGGTGACCTGCTGCCGACCCAACAATACGATAGCCACAATTGGGTGGGTTCACTTGAAGCCGGTTATGCGTTCGCGCTGCTACAGCAGAAAGGCAACCCCTGGTATATCGAACCCGAGGCACAGCTGTTTTACAGCGACTACCGTCAGGCTGCGCTGACCGAAGTCAACGGCACGCAGATACGTAGCGACGGTGTCGGTGGCTGGATCAGCCGCCTGGGCGTGCGTTTCTATGGTCGCAACCCGCGCAACAACGGCGATATCGTGCAGCCGTTCGTGGAGTTGAACTGGTGGCATAGTCAGAATCAGGCGGCCGTCATGATGAATGACACCCGTGTGGACGACGACATGCCGAGGAACCGCTACGAGCTCAAGGTCGGTCTGCTGGCGCAGCTCGGCAAACGCTGGAGTCTGTGGGCTGATCTCGGCGTGCAGGCCGGTGGCGACAATTATTCCGGCGTGCAGGGTCAGTTAGGGGCGAAATTCAGCTGGTAATCGCAAGCGCGCGAGCGGTCCCGCCTAGACGCCCCCTTAAGGTGGGTTGTCATAATCTGAACGAATGCATTTTCGTCGCCCTAGGCGGGTTTGTAAGTGCTGGACGAGAGGCTCAAATATCTGTACGATGCAGTTCATTAAGTGGCGGAACTATCCCGACACTTAGCACTCGAAGTACCCGAGTGCTAACCTGACAAATCCATTCCGGAGGTTTCATCCATGTCTCAAGCCCTGGTGACCGCCAACCTGCCGCTACCCAGCGTAGTAGGCAGTCTGGATGCCTATATTTCCGCGGTCCACCGCATCCCCGTCCTGAGCCAGGACGAGGAGCAGGCGCTGTCGCGCGACTATCTCGAAGACGCCAACCTCGCTTCCGCCAAGAAGTTGGTGATGTCTCATCTGCGTTTCGTGGTGCATGTGGCCCGTGGCTACAGTGGTTACGGCCTGCAACTCGCCGACCTGATTCAGGAAGGCAATATCGGCCTGATGAAGGCCGTCAAGCGCTTCGACCCGGACCAGGGCGTGCGCCTGGTCAGCTTTGCGGTGCACTGGATCCGTGCCGAGATGCACGAGTTCATCCTCAAGAACTGGCGCATCGTCAAGGTCGCCACCACCAAGGCGCAGCGCAAGCTGTTCTTCAACCTGCGCAAAAGCAAGAAGCGTCTGGGCTGGATGAATGCCGAGGAAGTGCGCACCGTGGCGAAGGATCTGGGCGTGCCCGAGGCGACCGTGCGCGAGATGGAGTCACGTCTGTCCGGCCGCGATATCGGCTTCGAAGCGCCGGCTGATGCCGACGACGATGCCAAGCCGGCACCGGCAGCGTTCCTGATCGACGATGGTGCCGATCCGTACGAGAACGTGTCCGATGCCGACTATGCCGACAACCAGATGGATACCTTGTCGGACGCATTGAGCCATCTGGATAAGCGCTCGCGCGACATCATCCAGCGGCGCTGGCTCGACGACAACAACAAGGCTACCTTGCAGGATCTGGCCGACGAGTACGGCGTCTCTGCCGAGCGCATCCGTCAGGTCGAAGCGAATGCCATGAAGAAAATGCGCGGTTTGTTTGCCGCCTGATCGAGATGTGATCGCCTGAGATCAGCAACGGCCCCGCAAGGGGCCGTTTGCGTTAGTGCCTGGGGCGTCACGTAGGTTGGGGTGAGCAAAGCGAAGCCCAACGCGTCGCGGCGGGGAGCTCGAGGTATCGTTGGGCCTCGCTTTGCTCACCCCAACCTACAGCGCCGGCGACCAGCTCAGCGTGGAACGGCGACGGTGTGGCCCAGTGCCATGCCTTTCAACACGTTCAACGCTTGCGACAGCTCGTAATCGCTGGTCGCCAGTTTGGCGTCGGCAGCGCTGCCGTCGTCGTTGATGTTGGTGTCCGTCTTGGCATTCTCGTTGGCCAGATGGTTCGGCAAGTCGGCTTCGGAGTTGATCAGGGTCGGCGCGCTGTCGGCCTTGTTCACGGTCAGATCGGCCAGCGCGATATCCGGCTTGATGCCTTCGGCCTGGATCGAGGTGCCGTTTGGCGTGTAATAGCGTGCGGTGGTGATCTTTACCGCATGGTCGGCGTCCAGCGGCAATACGGTTTGCACCACGCCCTTGCCGAAGGTGCGTTGGCCCATGATCAGCCCGCGGCGATTGTCCTTGAGCGCGCCGGCGACGATTTCAGCGGCGGAGGCCGTGCCGTTATTGGTCAGCACCACCATGGGCGCACCGTCGAGTTGGTCACCCGGGTGTGCACTGAAGCTCATGTTGGAGTCCTGCAGGCGGCCGCGGGTGGTGACGATGACGCCGGAGTTGAGGAAATCGTCGCTCACCCCCACGGCTGCCGTGAGCAGGCCGCCGGGGTTATTGCGCAGGTCCAGTACGGCTCCCTTCTGTGGGCCATTTTTCTTGATCAGCTCGCCGAGCTTTTTTTCCAGATCGCTCACCGTGTCTTCCTGGAACTGGCTGACTCGCACATACACATAGCCCGGTTCCAGCTCACGCACCTTGACGCTGCTGACCGCGATGTTTTCGCGTACCAGGTGCAGGTCGATCAGCTTGTCGCTATTCGCGTGAACGATGGTCAGGGTGATCTTGCTGCCGGGTTTGCCACGCAGTTGATCAAACATGCTGTCGACGTTCTGCGGGTCGATCACCGTGCCATTGATCTTGACGATGCTGTCGCCCGCCTTGATGCCGGCACGTGCGGCGGGGGTGTCGTCGATCGGCGAGATGATGCGCAGGCCGCCGTCTTCCTGCAGTACTTCGATGCCCAGGCCGCTGTATTGGCCGGTGGTGTCTTCGTTGAGCTGGGCCAGGCCATCCTTGTCCAGGTATTCGCTGTGCGGATCCAGTCCGCTGAGCATGCCAGTGATCGCCGCTTTCATCAGGGTCTTGTTGTCGACCTTTTCCACATAGGCCTGGCGCACCACTTCGTAGACCCGGCTGAAATTGCGGATGTCGTCCAGATCCACCTGATCGGCGCTGGATTGACCCGCGCTGGAGCCGGCGCTGGCGGGCGCGTTGGTGCTGTCGCTGGCGGCCGGCAGATCGACCGGCGGTGGCGCGATCGCACTGGCGGCCGCGGCAGGCGCCGTCTGCGCCTGCGCAAACGACACCAGCAACAGTGGGGTGGCCAGCAGCAGGGTAAGGGGGTGAAGTTTGGAATGACGCATGCTGGCGACTCCGTGCAAAAGACAAATGTCGCGCCGGAACGCGACGGGAATAGGTATAGGGCTATGACAATCGAACGCTGGCGTAATTCCTACAAGGTACGCCTAGAGTACGTAACTAGCCTGCGATTCTGTGTCGGTGGCGTCAACGGCGCTGGCTCAGCCAGCTGCGCGGATCGACAGGCTGGCTGTCTTTGCGCAGCTCGAAATACACCCCGGTGTTGACACCGGTGGGTGGGCTGGCGGTGCCGATCGCGTCGCCAGCCTCGACCTGGTCCCCGACGGCATGCAGCAAGGTCTCGTTGTTGCCATACATGCTCATCCAGCCGTCGCCGTGGTTGACGATGAGCAACATGCCGTAGCCGCGCAGGAAACCGGCGTAAATCACCCGGCCACGGGCCACCGCGTGAATCTCGCTGCCGCCATTGGCCTTGATCAACACGCCGTTGCCGTAGCTGTTGACCACGCCGCTGGCGGGCCACGGCAGGTTGCCGCGGATATTCGCTGTGGCGCTGCCGACCGGGAGGGGTGGGGGGTTATGGCCGGGATGTTTCTTGTTGGCTGCCGCGCGCGCGGCAGCCTCACGGGCTTCTTCTTCGCGCGCAGCTTCTTCGATCGCCTTCTGCAGCTTGTCGACCAGCTGATTGAGCGATTGCTCGTTCTGCTTCAGGGCGGCCAGCCGCTGCGCCTGGTCTTTGTATTGCGCATCGGTTTCTGCCGCCAATTTCTGCTGTACGGCGCGCTGCGCGGCCAAAGTCTTCGCCTGCTCCTCACGTTGTGCCTTGGTCGCCTGCAACGCCTGTTGCTGACTGGTGATCGCGGTTTCCAGATCCTGCAGCTTGGCCAGATCGGCCATCAGCTGCTGCACGCGCTGCACGCGGTCCTGCTGGAAATACTTCGAATACACCAGCGCCTGCGAGATCCGCGCCACGTCTTGATCGCCCAGCAGCAGGCGCAGATCCGAGCCGTGGTCGAGCGCATAAGTGGCACGCAGCAGGTCGGCGATCGCCGCACGCTGGCTGTCCAGTTTCTGTTGCAGATCGGCACGTTGCTGCTGCAACTGATCGAGGTCGTGCTGCTTGGCGGCCAGGTCGGTATCCGTCTGGTGCACCGCCCGCGCCGCGCTGGCCAGCGCATTGGCCTGCTCGACCAGCGCGGCATTGACGCTATCGCGGCGCGCGGCGGTATCGGCCTGCTGCTTCGCCAGCGCCGCCATCTTGCTGCGGACATCGGCCAGCTTCTGTTGGGCCGCTGCCTGTTCGGCGTGACTCTTGCTGTCGTCCTGCGGCGCGGTCGCCGGAGCAGCGAGCGCTCCGGTCAGCAGGACGCTGGCGATCAGGCCGGCAAGGAGAGATCGCGTGGTGTGGGTGGGCTTGGGCATGGGGCCGATTATCCATGAGGTTTGCGACGGCGGCGAGGCGCCTGAAACGGCGTTGTGTCGCGCTCTTCACCTGTGTCGGCCATGTCGCGCTGTCAGCGCGCGCTGTTACACCGCGGGGCTGATTTTCATTTGGACGCCTAAATGGCTTTGACGCGGCGCACAAAATGTGCGTAAAGTCGGGTCGCAAGCCTTCCACAAGCCGCTTGCCGCCTTGGCAGCGGCAGGCCGTTTGCGCCTCAGCGAATTGTCAGCCAGTGAAGAGGGTTTCGGTCATGCAAGTTGTGCCGCGTCTGTACGACGCCAGTTTTGAACACGACAGCTGCGGCTTCGGTCTGGTTGCGCAGATCGATGGCCGCGCCAGTGCCTGGGTGGTCGATACCGCGTTCACGGCACTGGCGAAACTCTCGCATCGTGGCGCAGTGAATGCCGATGGCATCAGTGGCGACGGCTGCGGTGTACTGCTGCATCGGCCGCATGGCTGGCTGCGTGCGCTGGCAGCGGAGTCGGGTATCGCGCTTGCCGAACGCTTTGCAGCAGGCGTGGTGTTTCTCGATCCCGCCAGCGGCGATGAGGCAGCCAAAGTATTGGAGCGCCATCTCGCCGAAGAAGGCGTGCATGTGGCTGGTTGGCGCGATGTGGCCGTAAACGCTGAAGCTTGCGGCCCGCTGGCTGCCGCTGCGCAGCCGCGGGTGCGGCAGATATTTGTCGATGCGGGTACGGCGATGGGCGAGGAGGTCTTTGAACTTGCGCTGTTCCGCGCGCGCCGTCGCGCCGAAACCACGCTGACCGGCGACCCGCAGTTCTACGTCGTGACCCTGTCCGCGCAAGTGATCGGCTACAAGGCGATGGCAGCTCCGGGCCGGCTGCGCGATGTATTCGCCGATCTCAACCATCCGGCGCTGACCGCCGATGCCGTGGTGTTCCATCAGCGCTTCTCCACCAACACCACGCCGCAGTGGCGGTTGGCGCAGCCGTTCCGCCTGCTTGCGCATAATGGCGAGATCAACACGATCCGTGCGAACCGGCGCTGGATGCAGGCGCGCGAGTCGATCATGCGTTCGCCGCGAGTGGACCTGTCCGATATTGGGCCACTGGTGCGTCAGCAAGGCTCCGATTCGGAGAGCCTGGATAACGCGCTGGAAATCCTGCTCGCCGGCGGCCTCGATCTACTCGCCGCGATGCGCGTGCTGGTGCCGCCGGCATTCGCCGCACGCGGGAACATCGACGAGGATCTTGCGGCATTCTACGAGTACTACGCGTTGCACAGCGAGCCGTGGGACGGCCCGGCGGGGCTGGTGATGTGCGATGGCCGCTATGCCGCCTGCACGCTGGATCGCAACGGCTTGCGGCCCGCGCGCTGGGCGCTGTCGGACGACAATCATTTGATCGTGGCCTCCGAGGCCGGCCTGTGGGACGTGCCGTCCGCACGCGTGATCGCGAAGGGCCGGCTGGCGCCGGGCGAGATGATCGCGGTGGATTTCACCCAGCAGCGCCTGTTGCGCGAAGCCGACATCGATGAGATCAATCGCACGCGTGCGCCGTATCGCGACTGGCTGCGCGCCGGCGTGAGCTATCTGGAGTCGGATCTGATCGATCCTTCGCTGGCGGCTGAGCCACTGCCCGCCGATGAGCTGCACTGCTATCAAAAACTGTATGGCTTGTCGCGCGAGGAGCGCGAGACGGTGCTCAAGGTGATCGCCGAACTTGAGGCCGAAGCGACCGGCTCGATGGGCGACGACACCCCGGTCGCGGCGATGTCGCGTCAGGTGCGGCCGCTGTTCGATCGCTTCCGTCAGGGCTTTGCGCAGGTCACCAATCCACCGATCGATCCGCTACGCGAGAACCTGGTGATGTCGCTGGTGACGCAGATCGGCGCCGAAGGCAACGTGTTCGAGCTGAAGGCTGAGAACGCGAAGCAGGTGCTGATCAACTCGCCGATTCTGTCGCAACGAAAGCTGCGGCAATTGCTGGCACTGCCGCAGTTCGTCGGCACGCCGCGTTTCGATCTGATGTATGCGCCCGAGCTTGGCTTGGAAGCGGCGTTGCGCGGGCTGTGCGATGACGTGGCGAAAGCAGTGCGTAGCGGCTGTGCGCTGGTGTTCCTCAGCGACCGTTACCCGCAGCGCGAACAGTTGCCGATCCATGCGCTGCTGGCGACCGGCGCGGTGCACGCGCACCTGATCGATCAGGGCCTGCGCTGTCAGTGCAACATCATCGTGGAGACAGCTACGCCGCGCGACCCGCATCAGTTCGCCTGCCTGGTCGGCTTCGGCGCCACCGCGATCTATCCATGGCTGGCGTACCAGAGTTTGTTTGAGCTTGGTCGTGAGGGCCACATCGACGGCGATCGAGTGGAGATCGGCCGCAGCTATCGGCGCGGCATCCGCAAGGGGTTGTTGAAGATCCTCTCCAAGATGGGCATCTCCACCGTTGCCGGTTATCGCGGTGCGCAGCTGTTCGAGATCGTCGGGCTGGCGCCGGAAGTGGTCGGGCTGTGTTTTCCCGATACGCCTTCGCGCATCGGTGGCGCCGGCTTTGCAGAACTTGAGCACGAGCAGCGCCTGCTGGCGGCCGAGGCATGGAACCAGGCGTTGCCTCTGCGTGCGGGTGGCCTGTACAAATTCGTCTACGGCGGCGAATACCACATGTACAACCCGGACGTGATCGGCTCGTTGCAGCACGCGGTGCGCACGGGCAATCCGGCCGACTACCGTATCTATGCCGATCACGTCGATCATCGACCGCCATCGGCGCTACGCGACCTGCTGGGACTGAAGCTTGCTGCTGCGCCGATACCGCTGGACGAGGTCGAGTCGGTCGAGGCGATCCTCAAGCGTTTCGACTCCGCCGGCATGTCGCTGGGCGCATTGTCGCCGGAAGCGCACGAGGCTCTCGCGATCGGCATGAACCGGTTGGGTGGCCGCAGTAATTCCGGCGAAGGCGGCGAAGACCCAGCGCGCTACGGCACCGAGAAGATGTCGAAGATCAAGCAGGTGGCTTCGGGCCGTTTCGGCGTCACGCCCGCGTATCTGGTCAATGCCGAAGTGCTGCAGATCAAGATCGCGCAGGGCGCGAAGCCCGGCGAAGGCGGCCAACTGCCGGGTCACAAGGTCGATGCCACGATTGCGCGATTGCGTTACGCGAAGCCCGGCATCGGTTTGATTTCACCGCCACCGCATCACGATATTTATTCGATCGAGGATCTGGCCCAACTGATTCACGATCTGAAAGAAGTGAACCCGAGCGCGCTGATTTCGGTGAAGCTGGTCTCGCATGCCGGCGTCGGCACGGTCGCCGCCGGTGTGGTGAAGGCGGGCGCGGATCTGATCACGGTGAGCGGTCATGACGGCGGCACCGGCGCCAGTCCGCTCACCTCGATCAAATACGCGGGTACGCCGTGGGAACTGGGCATCGCCGAGACGCAGCAGACGCTGCGCCGCAATGACCTGCGTGGCCGCGTGCGGCTGCAGACCGATGGTGGCCTGAAGACCGGCCTGGATGTGATCAAGGCTGCGCTGCTCGGCGCTGAGAGTTTCGGTTTCGGCACCGGCCCGATGGTCGCGCTCGGTTGCAAATACCTGCGCATCTGCCACCTCAATAATTGCGCGACCGGCGTGGCGACCCAGCATCCGGTGCTGCGCAAGGAGCACTTCGTCGGCCTGCCCGAAATGGTGATGAATTATTTCCGCTTCGTCGCCGAGGACGTGCGTGGGCATCTGGCGCAACTGGGTGTGCGCAGCCTCGGCGAGATCGTCGGTCGCACTGAATGGCTGGAGCAGATCGCAGGTACCACGCCGGTGCAGCACAAGCTTGACCTCACGCCGCTGATCGATGGTATCGGCCTGAGTGCCAGCAGCGATTTTGCGTGCACGCTGGCACGCAATCCCGTGCGCGACGAGGCTGCACTGGCCTCGCGTATTGCGGTGGATACCGCGCCGCTGGTGGAGATGGGCGAGAGTGGTCACTTCAACTATGCGATCGTCAATACCGATCGTGCGGTCGGTGCGCGGCTGTCCGGTGACATCGCGCGCCGGCATGGCGACCACGGCATGGACGACCATCCGATCGTGCTCGCGCTGGAAGGCTCCGCTGGCCAGAGTCTCGGCGCGTGGAACGCCGGCGGCGTGCACATCGACCTGGTCGGCGAAGCCAACGACGGCGTCGGCAAGGGCATGGCCGGCGGCCGCATCGTAGTGCGCCCGCCGCTCGACGCGCCCTATGCCAGCCAGGACGCGGTGATCGTCGGCAACACCTGCCTTTATGGCGCCACCGGTGGCGAGTTGTTTGCGGCCGGCCGCGCGGGCGAACGTTTCGCGGTGCGCAATTCCGGCGCACTAGCGGTGGCTGAGGGCGCGGGCGATCACTGCTGCGAATACATGACCGGCGGCGTCGTCGCGGTACTCGGCAAGGTCGGCCTCAATTTCGGCGCGGGCATGACTGGCGGCTTTGCTTATGTGCTCGACCTCGATCGCAATTTCGTCGATTGCTACAACCACGAACTGGTCGACATCCTGCGCATTTCCCCGGAGGGCATGGAAAACTACATGCAGCATCTGCGCGGCCTGGTTACGCGACATGTCGAGCTAACCGGCAGCGACTGGGGGCGGCAGGTCCTGCGCGATTTCCGCGGACTGCAATACAAATTCTGGCTGGTGAAGCCGAAGGCAGCGAGCCTCGCCGCGCTGGCCGAAGAATTGAGGGTGGCAGCATGAGCGACAAGCTATTCCAGTTTCTCAACGAACCACGACAGCCACCGCGCATCGTGCCGGTCGCGATCCGGGTACTCGGCTACGGCGAGATCGGTGGCGACTTCAATACGGCGTCCCTGACCACGCAGGCAGAGCGCTGCATCGATTGCGGCAACCCGTATTGCGAACATGTCTGCCCGGTGCACAACTACATCCCCGACTGGCTGAAGCTGGTGCAGCAGGGGCGCATCATGGAAGCGGCCACGCTGATGCACGAAACCAATCCGCTGCCGGAAATCTGCGGCCGCGTGTGCCCGCAGGATCGCCTGTGCGAAGGAGCCTGCACGCTGGAGCAGACCGCGTTTGGCGCGGTGACGATTGGCAGCGTGGAGCGCTGGGTCACCGATGAAGCGCTGCGCCAGGGCTGGCGGCCAGATCTATCGGCGGTGCGCGAGACCGGCAAGCGCGTGGCGATCGTCGGTGCGGGTCCGGCGGGGCTGTCCTGCGCGGATCGGCTGCGCCGGGTCGGCATCGCCGCCGATGTCTACGATGGCCAGCACGAGATCGGTGGATTGCTCACGTTCGGCATTCCGCCGTTCAAGCTGGACAAGGCCGTGGTGCGCACGCGTCGCGAGGTGCTGGAAGGAATGGGTGTGCGCTTCCTGCTCGGTCAAGAAGTGGGACGTGATGTGGAGTTCGGTCAGCTGCTGGAAGATTACGATGCGGTCTTCGTCGGCACCGGCGCCTACACCTATGTGGACGGCCAGCTACCCGGTCGTGAATTGCGCGGTGTGCATGATGCGTTGCCGTTCCTGATCGCGAACACCGAGCGGCTGTTGCGTGATGAGCCACCGGCGCACGCGTTCGACTTCAGGGACAAGCGCGTCGTGGTGCTGGGCGGTGGTGATACCGGGATGGACTGCAACCGCACGGCGATCCGGCTGGGTGCCGCTTCGGTGACCTGCGTCTATCGCCGCGATGAGGCCAGCATGCCCGGCTCGGCGCGCGAGGTCGGGTACAGCCGAGAGGAAGGCGTGGAGTTTCTGTTTCAGCGTCAGCCGCTGGCGATCCTCGGCGATGAACACGGTCGCGTGCGCGCGGTGCGCGTGACGGAAACGGCGCTGGTGGACAGTGGCGATGGCCGTCCTCGTCCGCAGAATATGGCGGGCACGGAATACGAGATCGCGGCAGACGTGGTGATTCAGTCGTTCGGCTTCCTGCCCAGCCCGCCGGATTGGTTGGTCTCGCACGGCGTGAAGTTGGCACCATCGGGCCGCGTCATCACCGGCGCGAACGGTGCGCTGCCATTGCAGACCAGCCATCCACGCATCTTTGCAGGTGGCGACAACGTGCGCGGCGCCGATCTGGTGGTGCGCGCGGTATATGACGGGAGGGAGGCGGCGGTGTCGATCGCACAACTGCTGCGCGACCCATCCGCGGTTACCGTCCGTGAGGTGGAGCAGCACGCCCTGCCGGCCGTTGCCGCGCTGTGATGTAAGGCCTCCGGAGCTCCCGGAGTGATACCGGACGGCGCGTCGATCATCGGCGCGCCGTTCTGCTTGATGGGGCCTGGATGGAGTCGCCCAGACCATCAACGAGAAGATCAGCGGACCGGCTGACTTCGCATGGCGTGAGGCTGGTGTGGTCCGCCGCCTCGTCACCGGCACCGATGGCTAGGTGTCCCTTTGCAGCCCCATTCCCTCGCATCTTCGTCGACAGCAACAACAGGCATGTTCCTGCTCGCCGATGGGTGTGCTGCGGTGGCCGGGAAGGGATTTATTCATTGCATATCCGGTACTCGCGAATAGCAGAAATCGTCGATGGCGAACTTGGATGGGTTTCACTGATTTGTAATAAGCAGTCATCAAGGCGTCAATTAATTTCGATTTTCACAGTTATTTATTACGCAATTCGCATGAACACATTAATTATCCGCAATATAACGCGTAAATGTCAGAAAAACTTTCGCAATGTTAAGCCCTTGTGTATCTGTAACTGAAATGAAAGACTGCGTAGAGGGTTTCTGTTCGGCAGCGTTTCATGCGCTCCAATTTCATTCGGGCGAGTTAACGCTGTAGTCAAAGTTGTAATTCTCGGGGATATGTAATGAGGGGTTACCTAATGAAAAGAAACAAGCTCGCACTTACCTTGGCGGGATTATTGATTGCACCGATTGCCGGTACGGCTTTCGCGCAGAGCGCACCAGCCGATGCGTCACAGAACCCGCCGGCGACGAGCCAGTCGACGACGACACAATCAACAACGACGCAGTCAACAACGACCCAGCCGGCGGCGCCGGCGCAGAAGAATGCCCAGCAGCTCAAAGCGGTCACCGTGACCGGCTCGCTGATCCGCAGCGTAGACGTGGAAACGGCGCAACCAGTCACCGAACTCACCCACGAGGCGCTGCAGCAGCAGGGTTTCGTGAGCGTCGGCCAGATTCTGCAGAACGTCTCCTCGGTCGGCTCCTCCGGCACCAGCCAGCAGAGTTCGCTCGGCGATGTCGTCGGTCAGTACGCGAGCTTGCGTGGCCTGGGTGGCCCGCGCACGCTGATCCTGGTCGATGGCGAACGCTACACCACCGATCTCTATGGCCAAACCGACCTGAGCACGATCCCGAGCTCGCTGATCGAGAGCGTGGACATCCTGCAGGACGGCGCTTCGTCGATTTACGGCTCTGACGCCATTGCCGGCGTGATCAACATCATCACCAAGAAAGTCGATGGTTTGTATGTCGATACGTACAACAGCCAGTACTCGCCCAGTGGCAACGGTAAAACCGGCCAGTTGAGCCTGACTGGCGGCAAGAAGTTCGACCGCGGTTCGTTCACGTTCAACATGACGGCAGAGAACACCGATGGGCTGACAGCTGCCCAAGGCTGGTTCAGTCACTACGGTTACGACAGCGTGCCGCAGTATCAGCAGAGCGAGGGACCGTCGAATTTCGGCACCATCCTGGGCACCACCGGTGCGCCGACCAGCGCAGCCGCCGCCGCGCTGGCCAATGGTCCGATCACGGTCAACATGGGCCAGAACGGGCAAAACATCGCTAATTACCATCCCAATACGTACGGCGTTGTGTATCCCAGCCCGTATTTCAGCAATGACTACGCCAATGGTGCTGGGGGTCAAACGCTATTGCCCGACAGCCGGTTGCGCTCGTACACGTTGAAGGGCGATTTCAAGGTGACCGACAACGTCACGGCTACCTTCACCGGCACCTACAACACGAATAATTCCACCGACTACATTGGCGGCTATCCGCTGAGTTCTTCGACACCGGCTAACGGCGCGAACCTCGCGTCGGCATTGGGCCTGCCCGGTGGGAGCCTCGGAGCTGTCTGGTATCCGTCGCTGTCCTCCGGCAGTTATTACAATCCGCTGCCGGGCAACAACCTGCAGTTCAGTCTGCCGCTGGTGAATAACCCGACGTGGGACCAGGTCAACAACATCAAGCAGTACGGTTTCCGCACCGGCTTGCAAGGTCTGTTCTCACTGGGCCAGAACGAATTCAACTGGAGCACCAACTACAGCGACTACCGCTATATCCAGGATCTCACCGCCGGTGGCAACCTGAATATGGTCAATTTGTATAACGCGCTGGGACCATCCTTCATGGGCGCCGGTGGCGTGGTGCAATGCGGTACACCAGGCAACGTGATTGCTGGCTGCGTCCCGCTCAACCCCTTCTCGAGCACGGGCGGTCTGACCCCGGCCGAGACCAAGTATCTCGAGTACACGGACTTTACGCATTCGGAGAGCCAGCAGCGGACCGTCGAAGCGAATTTGAGCGGTGACATGTTCACGTTCCCGACGTCACTCGGCAGCGGCGATGCCACCTTTGCCGTTGGCGCCGACCACCGCGACGTGTCCGGCGGCGTGACGCCCGATCTCTACACGCAGGAAGGCATCAACACCAACCTGCAGCAGAACCCGGGTGAAGGTTCGTACGGGATCAACGAAGCCTATGGCGAGCTCAACTTCCCGCTACTGAAAGATCTGGCTGGCGCACAGCTGCTGGATCTGGACGTCTCGCATCGTTTCTCGCACTACAGCAACTTCGGTGACACCAACAACAACTCGTACAAACTGTCCTATCAGCCGATCAGTGATCTGCTGATGCGCGCCAGCTACGGCACCGGCTTTCGCGCTCCGTCGATTTCCAATCTGTACGGCGGCTCGATGCAGAGCTTCACCAACTACACCGACCCGTGCGATATCAACTACGGTCTGACCGGCAATCCAGTCGTTGCACAGCGCTGCAACACCGGCTACGCCGGCCTGCCGGCGGTGGGCCCTGGCTTCACCCAGCTCACCACCACGGGCGTGCCGGTCACCGGCCCCAACAGCGAAAGCACCACGCCGTTCTATACGGGTGCCAATGCCGCCCTGAAGCCGGAAACATCGAAGAACCTCACGGCAGGTGTCGTCTATAGCCCGAGCTGGTTCACTGGCTTGAACTTGACGCTGGACGCGTACCGCATCCGCATCGACAACGTGATCACCCTGCCGTCGGCCGACAGCATCCTGAACAATTGCTACCTGCTGGGCGAAACGCAGCAGTGCGATCAGTTCCAGCGTTCGTCGACGGGGCAGATCATCAACCTGCTGCAGGCCGTCACCAACGAGGGCTTCGTGGATGAACACGGCATCGATCTGTCGGGCAGCTATCTGTTCCCCGAAACGCCGATTGGCAAGTTCAAGATCGATACCAACAGCACCTACATCACCTCGTTGCGGGAACAGGATGTGGCCGGTGGCCAGATAGTTTCTTACAACGTGGGCACCTACGACCCGATCCTGGGCCCGGTGTGGCGCTTTCGCGACACCACCAACCTGAACTGGGCCTACGGCGACTTTGCCGCGACCTGGACCTTGCGCTACTACTCCTCGCTGCAGGAGTCCTGCCGTCCGGATGCTCCGTCGCTGGACATGACCTTCCCGTGCACCAACCCCAACGGCAACGTGCAGGGTCAGCAATCGGGTCTGTATCGTCAGGGGTCCACCACCTTCAACGACGTTCAGTTGAGCTGGAACGCACCGTGGAAGGGCCGTATCTCGGTAGGCGCAACGGACGTCTTCAACCGTCGCACGCAGCTGACGTACACCGGTGCGGAAGGCGTGATTGGACCCTTGGGCCCGACCGGCACCGATGGCTTCACGTCGTTTGCCTACAACCCGCAGTACGACATCGGCCGCGTGATCTACCTGAAGTACAGCCAGAAGTTGTTCTAAGTTGCGTGCATAGCCTGGCAGCGGCGTGAGCGCCCTGCCGGGCTAGCTTCAACTAGCCAACAGGGCGATATCGCAGGCGAAAGAAAGCCGTACCAACCCAGAACGGCGCGTCGAGTCATCGGCGCGCCGTTCTGCTTTGTGCGTGCTGGCTGTCGTGTGCGATGTCGATGACAATGCGGGCATGTCCACTCCGACTCGATGGCCGTCCTTTTTGCGTCTGCCTATGGAATCTTTCTCATGTGCCTGATCGCCTTTGCCTGGAATGTGCACCCGCGCTGGCGTCTGATACTGGCCGGCAATCGCGACGAGTTTCACGCGCGTCCGAGTGCGCCTTTGGCGCGCTGGGATGACGCACCGATTATCGGCGGCCGCGATCTGCAGGCAGGCGGTACGTGGCTCGGGGTGACCGATGGCGGACGCTGCTGCGTGGTTACGAATGTGCGTGTTCCGCGCGATCCACAGTTGGGCGTTTCACGCGGGATGCTCGTGACCGACTACCTTGGCGACAGCGTGGATGCCACGACACATGCGCGGCAGTTGCTGCGCACAGCAGCGGAATATCGGCCATTCAATTTGCTCACGTTCGACCGGCACGATGCGTTCTATCTCGGCAATCGTCCCGAGCCGCGTGCTCAGGCAGTGGTCGATGGTGTGCACGGTCTGTCGAATGCGGATTTCAATACGCCGTGGCCGAAGACGCGCGCGCTGATGCAATGCCTTCGTGACTGGATTGATGTGGGTGGGGACGATGCGTTCGCTCCCCTGTTCAATGCGCTCGCCAACGAACGCGTCGCGCCTGATGCGCAACTGCCGGATACCGGTGTTGGTCTTGAGCGTGAGCGCCGGCTGTCGCCGGCATTCATTCGGGGCGAACACTACGGCACCCGCGCCAGCACGATCGTTGCGATCGGTCATGACGGCGTCGGTGTGATCGTGGAACGACGCTTCGGGCCGAATGGCCGCTTCGATGGTGAAACCACGCTGCGGATCGCGGATCAATCGCTCGCAGCTCATCCATTGAAGTAGCGTCAGCGCCGCGCAGCATCCGGCGCAAGGTAGGCGCCTACACGCACTAGCGGCATCGCCGTCTGCCAGCGTCTTCGGCTGCTGGCTAGCCTGTCGGCTACATCCACGGATCGGAGGATCTCATGCGCATGGGATGGCTATTGCCGGTCATCGGTATCGCGCTATTGCCCGTCGGTGCAGCGCGTGCGGTCGATTGTCCCGACTGGTCGCCAGCACAGGCAAAGGAGGAGTTGGGCGCGCTGCATGACCGGCTCGAAAGCTGGAGCCATGCGTATCGGGTCAGCGGCCAGGCGCCCGTCGACGATGCCGTCTATGATCAATCGCTGACGCGCTTTGCCGACTGGCGTCGCTGCTTTCCCGCGCAGGCACCGGCGATGCCCGGTGATCTCGTCGATGCTCGTGGCAACGTGCGCTCACCCGTAGCACAGACCGGGCTGGCCAAGCTGCCGGATGCCGCTGCGCTGGAGGCGTGGATGCATGCGCGCGATGAACAGGACCTGTGGGTGCAACCGAAAGCTGATGGTGTGGCGGTCACCTTGTTGTATATGGACGGCCAATTGCGCAAGGCGACCAGTCGTGGCGATGGCATCCACGGCTCAGACTGGACGGCCAGCGTGAAGCTGATCGATGCGATTCCCAAGCATCTGCCGAATGCGCCGTCGCGTGTCGTGCTTCAGGGGGAAATCTACTGGCGCGTTCCCGGCCACGTGCAGGCGGACGATGGCGGTGCGAATGCGCGTTCTGCGGTGGCGGGCGCGCTGGCACGCGAGACCCTGGATGCGGGTACTGCCGCGCAGATCGGCTTGTTCGTATGGGACTGGCCGAGCGGGCCTGCCGATATGCCGGCACGGCTGGCCGGTCTCAAGGCGATGGGTCTGATTGACAGCGTGACGTACACCCACCCTGTCCGGACGCTGGATGAGGTCAAGCGCTGGCGTGAGCAGTGGTATCGCCATGCGATGCCGTTCGCTGCCGACGGCACGGTGGTTCGTCAGGGTCATCGACCGCCAGCAGAGACATGGCCGGCGGTGCCACCCGCTTGGGCGGTCGCCTGGAAATATCCGGCGGCCTCGGCACTCACCGAGGTGCGTGCGGTGACGTTCACGATCGGCCGCAGTGGCCGCATCACGCCGGTGCTGGAGCTGGTGCCGGTGCAGCTGGACGATCATCGCGTGCAGCGGGTCAGCGTCGGCTCGGTAGCGCGCTGGCGGCGGCTCGACGTCGGCCCCGGCGATCAGGTCGAAGTAGCGCTTGCGGGGTTGACCATACCGCACCTGCAGTCGGTGGTATGGCGTACCCAGCAGCGCGCCGTGGTGACACCGCCGGATGCGCAGACGCGTGATTCCTTGAGCTGCTGGCAGGCTGTGCCTGGCTGCGAACAACAGTTCCCTGCGCGACTGCTATGGCTGGGCGGCAAGCATGGTCTGCAGCTGGATGGCCTCGGTGCCGGCACCTGGCAGGCGTTGATCGACGCCGGCTTGATCCATGATCTGCTTGACTGGATGAACCTGACGCCGGCGCAACTCGCCACCGCGCCGGGGATCGGACTGGCGCGCGCAAGTGCGCTGGCACGGACATTTGCAAGCGCCCGCGAGCGCCCATTCGCCCGCTGGCTGCATGCACTCGGCATGCCCGCCAGTGGCGGCGCCGAGCTACCGGACTGGGCCACGCTGAGCCAACGCAGCTCAAGTGATTGGCAGGCGATCGACGGCATTGGCCCTGGTCGTGGGGATCATCTGGCTGAGTTCTTCGCCCACCCCGAGCTGCGGGCGTACGCTGCGCGATTGCATGCAGCGGGAGTGCAGGGATTCTGATCGCTCCCACCGTAGTTGCGGTCAGCTCTTCAGCTCGCCGTCGACGTAATACCAGTGGCCGTGTTCGCGCACGAATCGGCTGGTCTCGTGCTGGCGTTGCGCGTGGCCGCCGCCAAGGCGATAGCGGGCGACAAATTCCACCAGCGCATGATCATCGTCGACGCTCTGATGCTGACGGATTTCCAGTCCCAACCAGTTGGGCGCCGGTTGTTGCGCGGACAGCCGCAGCGAGGCCGGACGTGTATCGGCATGCCAGCTGGCGAGCAGGTAGTCCTCGCGCTTCAGCACGTAGGCGCTATAGCGGGCGCGCATCAGTTGTTCCGCCGTGGTCGCTGCGGCCCCGTCGTGCAGGAGCCCGCAGCACTGCATGTAACCGGCCGGGTTGCCGCAAGGGCAGGGCGTTAGCGTGTCGATCGACTTCATGGCGCCTTTGTACCGGGTTCGACGTGATTCTGCTGGTATGGCCGCAGAGGCGCTAAGGACAGGCGCTCAGGCGCGGGTGCGTCGCCAGACACGGCAGCGATTGTTGGCCGGCATCGGAATGTCGTCGGCCAGCGTGAAGCCGGCGCTGGTCGCGAGGGTATCCACCGCTTCGGCATCGCGGATCGCCATATGGGCGCCGCGTGCCTGCAACCACTGATCGAATGCTGCATTGCTGTCGCTGCTGTAACGGCCTCGATAGTTGAAGGGCCCATAGATGATCAGCGTGGCGCCAGCGTGGGTAATCTGCGGCAGCTCGGCGAACAGGCGCTGCACTTCGGGCCACGCCATGATGTGCAGGGTGTTGGCGCTGAACACCGCATCGAACTTCGCATTCGGCCAGGCGCCCGCGACATCCAGTGTCAGCGGTGCCGGCGTATTTGGCAGCGCGGCCTCATCCAGCCATGCCTGGATACCGGGAAGATTCTCCTCCCGATCCGAGGTCTGCCAGATCAGTTGTGGCAGTGCGGCCGCGAAATAAACCGCGTGCTGGCCGGTGCCGCTGCCGATCTCCAGCACACGCGAGCCATTGTGCAGATCGGGGGCCAGATGATCGCGCAGCACGGCCAGGATCGGCTCGCGGTTACGCTCGCACGATGGCGAGTGCGGTTTATCCTCGTGGTTGATGCCGCTCAGACCGGTCGGCCGCGCAACACTCGCGCCGGCAACATCAGCAGGGCGCCGAGGAAGGCAAACACGGCGCCCACCGTGATTCCGACCAGACGCAGCGGCAGCATCAGCAACCACACGATCGGATACAGCACCAGCGCCAGCAGCGCGAGCGGCCAGCAGAACACCAGCAGCAACAACCAGAGCAGGAAACCGGCCATGAGATGACCTCCGGGTGGGTGGGGTAAACAAACTTTAGCGCACGCGGCAGCGGCTGCGTAGATGACTCCCGCCACCCCATGCGTCGGTGGTCAGCTCATGGGATTCACGCCGATCAGCCACAAATGCAGCCAGCCCACGAAGAGTACCCAGACCACCACGCCGATCAGCACGGTCAGCGCATCGCCCCTGACCGTACCCGCCGGATAGGTGGTGCCGGCCAACCGGTCGCGTCGGCGCGATACCACGAACAGTACGATCGCCCACAGCAGAAACGCACCGAACAGCACCACGTCATGCAACATGCCGGTGGCCAGCAGGTGACCGAACGCCCATACCTTCACCGCCAGTAGCTGCGGGTGGCCGAGCCTTGCCTTGAGGTGATTGCCTGGCACACGCGCTGCAAAAAACAGCACAAATGCGATCAGCGTGAACAGCGCATTGAGGTGGCGCAAAAATGGCAGCGTCGTGTACAGCAGCACGGGCTGTTGACGCGCCAATCCGAAACCCCAGCAAATCAGCACGAAGCCGATCAGCGAAGTCAGCGCGAACAAACCCTTCCAGCGTTTCACCCCGAGTCGCGCGATCTGTCGCTCGCGCCAACTGTTCGCGAAAATGCGCAGCGAATGTGCACCTAGGAAGATCAGCAGGCCAAGGATCAGTATCAACATGGCGGGTCATCTCATGACGGCGGTGCGGCGAGTATAGGCGTCCGTCAGGCGGTGTGCCGAATGCAGACGGCGAATGCCAATGCACCTTCCCGCAGCGTGACATGGCCACTAGCCGGGCCGTGCGCCAGCCACGCATCACCGGCGTGCAGCGTGCCATCGGCGGTCTCGATTTCACCGCGTACTGCATAGATGAGCGCGACCGCTGGGTCGAGCGGATGGGTGCCCGGCTCCCGCCACAGCCTCACTTCGCCGTGGGCCTGTGTCCGCCGGACCATTAGATTGAAGTCCCGGGTCGGGCCATTGGCCAGGGTTACCGCCACTCTGGCCTCGCCGGCAAAGGCGAACGGTGCGAATGGCGTGGTCAGCGCATGTAGGCGGTCGTCGTCCAGCGTCATCGTGAAGCCGGCGCCATCGAGCAGCGCGATATGCCGGTCGATGCCGGGGAAAGACGAGAACGGTGCGGCGCTATCGACCTCGGCGAGGCTCACGCGCCAGATGAAATTATCGCTACCGGCGTCAGACGGATAGACGGCTATTTCACGGGTGGTGCCGAGGCCATTCTTCCACGGTTGCGGGGGACAATCCTGCGCGCGAATGATGGGGTCGCGCATGCCGGCAAAGTTCATGTGGTCCTCTCGATGATGCGTTCAAACGGTGGCAAGGCTTTCAGCATGCCGCTGCCATAGCGCTTGGTCACCACGCGGCGGTCGAGCAATACGATGCGGCCGCGGTCGGTTTCGTTGCGGATCAGTCGGCCGCAATACTGCGTCAGCAGTCGCGTGGCTTCGGGCACGCTTACCTCGATGAATGGGTTGCGGCCACGCGATTCCAGCCATTCGGCGTAGGTCGCGCCAACCGGATCGGTGGGTACGGCAAACGGCAGTTGGGTAATCACCACCGTCTCACACAACTTGCCGGGAAGATCGAGGCCTTCGCCAAACGAAGCCAGGCCAAACAGCGTGCTGCCCTTGCCGGCCTCGATGTCGGCGATGTGTTCGGCGACCAGTTGCGACTTACCCAGCGAGCCTTGCGCCCGCACCTTGCGCACCTGCGCAATGGGTAGTTTCTGCAGTACACGGTCGAGCTTCGCGCGCGAAGTGAACAACACCAGGTTCCCCGCATCCCAGTCGAGATTGTCCGCCAGCCATTCGCTGATTTCCTCGGCATGTGCTTCACGTGCGTCGGGCAGCGTGCGCATCGCCGGCACTTCCAGTCGTGCCTGCACAGCGAGGTCGAAGGGCGATGGCAGACTTAGCGTGACTGCGTCATTCGGTAGCCCGACGGCGTCGGCAAAGCCACGGAAGTTGCCGCCCGCGCTTAACGTGGCCGAGGTCATCACCACGCCGCTCGCATTGCCCCAGAGCACGCTGCGCAACAAGCCGCCGGCGGATACCGCCGATGCATGACAAACCAGCTGTTGATCCCCGCTCAACGTCACCCAGCGCGCCAGCGGGGGCACGCCTTCGGCATCTTCGCTCGACCAGGCGCGCCAGGTACTTGCCTGCTTGCCGATGCGTTCCAGTGCGATACCCAGTTCGCGCGACAATGCCTCCTGCGTGGGGCCGCCGTCGGTCATTTCGACGACGGCGCGGCGTACTGCCGTGAGCCAGCGCTGCACTTCGCCGGTGCACAGGTTGAGCATACGCGCATGCTCAACCCACGATTCCGGCAGCTGACCGAGCGAGCCGCGATACATCGGCTCGGTCTCGGCGGGGTCAGGCAACCAGCTTAGGCGGATGTCCTTTTCCAGTTCCTCCAGCGTATTGCTGAGTTCCTGCAATTTCGCATCGCCCGCATCCAGCGACAGCTTGCCCAGTGTCTGCTTGTCGGTCAGCGAATACGCGGCATGTACCTGGCGTCCGAGCCGGCTCAGCTGGCGCACCGTGATGCTCATGTAGACCTCGGCGGCGCCGCGATCGATCGCCTTGCCCGGTACATGGTGACCTTCGTCGAAGATGTACAGCGTCTCGTTCGGCCGCGGCAGGATCACGCCACCCCAGCCTTCGTCCTCCCCGGGCATGGTGAGATCGGCCAGCACCAGATCCTGGTTCGCCACGATGATTTCAGCATCGTCCACCGCGCGCCGTGCGGAAAAAAACGGGCAGATCATGAATTGGCCGCACTTGCGCCCGGTGCAACCACCGGCGCTGGTGGTCACCATCGGACGCAGCAGGTCGCTAACGGCTTCCGGTGCGCTGTCCATGTCACCGTTCCACTCGCCGTTGTCGAAGGCGGCGCTCAGCTTGGCCAATGCCTGTTTGTCGCGCGGCTGCGGCGGCTTCAGCCACAGCGCCAGATCCGCATCGAAACCGGCCAGGCCCATTTGCCCGGAATCGTTCAGGCTGTTCGCCGCCATGCGCAGGTTGCGTGGGCATAGATAACGTCCGCGGCCTTTCGCCAGCGCGACCTTGGCTTCGATGCCGTTGAGTTTCAGATACAGCGGGATATCCCGTTGGACCAGCTGCTCTTGCAGCGCAACGGTGGCCGTGGCGATCAGCAGCTTCTTCTTCTGGAAACGCGCCACTTCCACGCCGGCAATCAGGTAGGCCATCGACTTGCCGGTGCCGGTCGGTGCCTCGATCACGGCCACGCCGCCGGTTTTGCCCAGCGCGATGGCCACCTCGGCGATCATCTTTCCCTGCGACGCGCGCGCGCGAAAGCCCGGCAGGCCGTCTTTCAAGCGTGCGTAAGCGGCGCGTATGGCGTCTTTGGTGGTATCGGCGAGCATGCTGGATGGAGCCTGTGGCGCGGGTTATGCATGAAACATGGGAACGAATGCTGTCAGCAGCCGGAATGGCGTCGGCGCATGGCAGCGACGTGCCGCAGTACAGCTTGGGTGGATGACATGGGGCAGTTTATCGGTATTGCACGCCCGGCAGGCTCATGATGGAGCTGACGGCACCGCCGTGGCGCGCATTGAGGGTATGCTGATGACGGACGTTGCCGAGGCTGGGCTTGGGGGAGGCCTATCGATGAAGCACGCGGATGCTGTTGATTCGACGCTGTCCGACGGCTCATTGCAGCTGACCTGGCTGGCCCGTCTCAAGGCAGACCATACACCTGACGAAGTGGCCTCGGTGATCGCCGGTCTGATGCAGGCCACAGCCGGCTGTCATTCCGCCTGCGTGCTTTGGGGGCTGGACGAGCCGGCAAATCATTATCACAGCGTGCCGCCTACGCGGATCGATCCTGCCGACTGGCCATGGTTGCGCGACGCCAGCAAGTCAGACCAGCCGCATTGGAGCCCGGATCGTCGCCGTGTCGCCATTCGTCTATGCCAGCAGCCCGAGCCCGCGCTGCTGCTGCTGTGCTTGTTGCCGGGACATGCTGCCGAAGATTGTCTCGAAGGCATGGTGGCCGCTTTGCAGCTGGCCGGTCAGCATCTGCGTCGTGCGCTGGAATGGTTCAGGTTACAGCATTCGCATCAGCAGCTGGAGCGTTCCGAAGCGCTGCAGCGTGCGTTGTTCGCGATCTCCGACCTGGCTGGCTCCGAGCGCGACATGCCGGACATGCTGCGTGGCATCCATGCCATCGTCAGCACGCTGATGTACGCGGAAAATTTCTTCATCGTGACGCGCAACGCCGATCTGGACACGATCCGTTTCCTGTATTTCGTCGACGTCCAGGATCCGAAATCGCCCGGTGATGGCCAGGATCTTCCCTTGAGCGCGATCGAGCATACGCTGACCTGGTATGTGATCAGCGACGGCAAGGCGCGCATGGGCAGTGCCGAGGAATTGCGCAGTCAGGTGCCTGGGCCGATGGCCTTGATAGGCTCGGACAGCTTCGACTGGCTAGGCGTGCCGATGCTGCGCGATGGGCAGCCCGGTGGTGCGCTGGTGGTGCAAAGCTATCAGCAGAACATCGGCTACTCCGACGAGGATCTGGCGCTGCTGGAGTTTGTTGGCAGCCATATCCTTACCGCACTGGAACGCAAGCAGAGCAAGGAAGATCTGGAAAGGCGCGTGCGGTTGCGCACGCTGCAGCTGGCCGAAGCCAATCGTGGATTGCAGCTGGAGATCATCGAGCGCAAGCGCGCCGAACATCTGCAGGCGGCCTTGTTCCAGATCGCCCAGCTGGCCACCGCGGATATCGGCCAGGACGAATTTTATCGGCGCGTACACGCGGTGGTTGGCGAGCTGCTGAATGCGGAAAACTTCTTCATCGCGCTGCTCTCCGATGACCGCCAGCTATTGGCATTTCCCTACTCCGTGGACGAGGTGAAATTGCCGCCGGCCGCGCGCCCGGTGGGGCGAGGTCTGAGCGAATATGTGCTGCGCCAGGGGACCCCGCTGCGCGTCGACAACGCCGACATCGAGGAACTCGTGCGTCAGGGCGAGATAGCCGAAGGGCGCCTGGGTGCTCCCGCGATGAGTTGGCTGGGCGTGCCGTTGATCGTGGGCGACGAGACAATCGGATTGGTCACCGTGCAGAGCTACAGCCCTTCGGTCGTCTACGGTCTGGCAGATCAGGAGCTGCTCAGTTTTGTCGCCTCACAGATTGCCAACAGTCTGGCCCGGCGCCGCTCGGCGGAATCGTTGCGGCGCGCCTATGAACAGCTGGAGCATCGGGTCGAGGAGCGCACGCAGGCTTTGCGCAAGGAAATCATCGAGCGCGAACGCATCCAGGATCAGCTCAAGCATCAGGTCATGCACGATTCGCTGACCGGGTTGCCCAATCGCGGCTACCTGCGCGACCGCATCGATCGCGTACTTTTCGCGATCAGGTCTGAGCCGCACCGGCGTTGCGCGCTGCTGTATCTTGACGTCGATCGCTTCAAGATCATCAATGACAGCCTCGGCCACCTGGCCGGCGACGAGGTGTTGAAAGAAGTCGCCACCCGCCTCGCCAGCTGCGTGCGTCATCCCGACCTGGTGGCGCGACTGGCAGGCGATGAGTTCGCCATCCTGCTGGAGGACGTGCAGATGCCGGCGGACGTCACGGCCGTGGCGCAGCGCGTGCTGGATGCTCTGGGAGCCCCGATGCTGATCGCCGGCAAAGAGCTGCAGCCCACCGCCAGCGTGGGTATCGCGATCGGTGACAGTCATTACCAGGCGGCCGACGAGGTGCTTCGCGATGCCGACATTGCGCTGTACCGGGCCAAGGATCTGGGACGCAAGCGTTTCGAGTTGTTCGATGAAACGCTGGCGAAGAATGTGGTCGACGTCCTGGCGCTGGAAGTCGAGCTGCGGGCGGCATTGCAGAACGAGCAGTTCGAGCCGTATTTCCAGCCGATCTGCCGGCTCGATGGTGGCCAGGTGGTGGGTTACGAGGCGTTGATCCGCTGGAACCATCCACAGCGTGGCGTGCTCAGACCGGCAGACTTTATCAAGATTGCCGAGGACAGCGGGCTGATCGAAGCGATGGACTGGCACATCTTCGAGCTCAGCTGTCGCCTGCTCGCACGACTTGGTCCGCACGATACGTTCATGACGTTCAACGTCTCGGCACTGCATCTGCGCCACGCGGATTTCGACGCGCGTCTGATCCGCCTGCTCGAGCGCACCGGCTTGCCTGCCTCACGGCTGATCGCCGAAGTCACCGAAGGCGCGTTGCTGGACAATCCTGAGCGCGTGCGCGCAACGCTGGATCGGTTGCGCCTGGCTGGCGTGGGTGCCGCGCTGGATGATTTCGGCACCGGCTATTCATCGCTCAGCTATCTGCATTCGCTGCCATTGCGCATGCTGAAAATCGACCGCGCGTTCGTCGAAGAGCTGGACAAGGACAGCAACACCAACAGCACCACCGTAGTGGCTGCGATTCTTGCGCTGGCGCGGGCGCTGAACATCCAGGTGATCGCCGAAGGCATCGAGACCGAGGCCCAGCGCAATGCCCTGATGGCGATGGGTTGCGAACTGGGGCAGGGCTATCTGCTGGGCCACCCATCACCGATCGGGTATTGGCTGGAAGCTCACCCCGACGTTGAGTGAGCCGGGCGTCGGTCAGCGTGGGAGTCCCGCGGTGATCTGCCGCAACGCCTGCTCGAACGCCTCGGGAGGCTGCCCGCCGGAAATCAGGTGCTGACCGTTGATGATCGTCGCCGGCACCGAGTGGATGCCGCGCGACATGAAGAACTGCTCCTGCGCGCGCACCTCGTCGGCAAATTCGCCACCAGCAAGCATCTGCCGCGCCCGCCCTGCATCCAGTCCCGCTTCGACGGCCAGCCGCACCAGCGTCTCGTGCGCGCTCACGTCTTCGCCATCAGTGAAATACGCGCGCAGCAGGATCTGCTTCAGCGCGATGTGCCGCCCTTCCAGCTCGGCCCAGTGCAGCAGCCGGTGCGCGTCGAACGTGTTGTAGACGCGGCTGCGCCGATCCATGTTGAAAGTGAAACCCAGTGCCGCTCCACGCGCGCGGATCGCCTCCCGATTCGCATCGATCTGTTCGGCCGAGCTGCCGTACTTGCGCACCAGGTGTTCGGTGGAATCCTCGCCTTCGGCGGCCATCTGCGGATTCAGCTCGAACGGCTGGAAATGGATCTCCGCGGCGACTTCGCCATCCAGCTTCGCCAGAGCCTGTTGCAGCGAAGCCAACCCGATCGCGCACCACGGGCAGGAAACGTCGGAGACGAAGTCGATGCGGACGGAGGCGGGAGAGGTCATGGGATATCTGCCAAGGGGGAACAAGCCGGAGATTGGGGTGGCGTGGGCAGCTTCAAGACGCCTGGCTGGCGTTAGATGATGAAAATCTCAACGGATGAGATGCCGCCGACTACACTGGGCGGCCACCCGGGCGCAATCATTGCCCGGACGCCAGATTCGTACTGCCGCACGAGTAGGTGCATGCCACATCATCGACCAACCCATCGGATAGCGCCTGTTTCGGGCCGGGTCACTTCGTGCCATCCGGTGCCGCGATGAAGACGCGCGCGCGCATCGCCACCTGGCAGCGCCTGCGCCAGCAGCCGACCTGGAAACTGCTGGCGGCCGACAACGCGCCACTGACCGCCGCGCTGCTGCAGGCCTTGCTGCTCGAGAGTGAACGCCAACTGCCGGCCTCGCTGCTGCACGAGCGGCTGGCACGCGAGCTGGAGGAATTGCGCGCGCATGGCCACGCCGTGCCGCGCACCGCGCAGGCCTACGTGGCCGAGTGGCTGGGCGCGGGCTGGCTGGAACGGCGCTTTCCGGAGGGTGCCAACGAGGAGCTGTACGAGCTGTCGACACAGGCGATTGGCGCGTTGCGTTTTCTCGGCAGCCTCGACGCCAGCCGCAGCGTGGCCACCGAAAGCCGGCTCGCGCTGGTGATTCAGCAGCTGGTGCAATTGGCCCGGCAGACCGACGGCGATCCGCACAGCCGGCTGGCCGAACTGCTGGCCGAACGCGAGCGCATTGACGCGCAGATCGCCGCGGTCAGCGAGGGCCGCGTGGACGTGCTGGACAACGCCCGCGCGCTGGAACGCTCGCGCGAGATCATCGCGCTGGCCGACGAGCTGGCCGAGGATTTCCGCCACGTGCGCGACGACTTCCAGCAGCTCGACCGCGACTTCCGCGAGCGCATCATCGACGACGAGCGCCAGCGCGGCGAGATGCTGGAGGCGCTGTTCGCCGGTGTCGACGTGATTGCCGAAAGCGAATCGGGCCGCAGCTTCGATGCGTTCTGGCGGCTGCTCACCGACGCCGAGCAGAGCAGCCAGCTGGAAGCAGCGGTGGACGCGGTCACCGGCCGCCCGTTCGCGCGTCAGCTGGAGCGACGCGAACGCAGTTTCCTGCTGCACCTCACCCGCACCCTGCTCGACCGCGGTGGCCACGTCCACGACGTGCTGCAGCATTTCGCGCGCAGCCTGAAAGGCTTCGTGCAGAGCCGCGCCTACCTGGAGCAGCGGCGCCTGCACCAGTTGCTCAAGCAGACCCAGGCCGAGGCGCTGAAGCTGCGCGACCAGGTGCGCAGCAACGAAGCCATCGACTACACGCTGACCCTGAGCAGCGCGCGGCTCCACTCGTTGTCGCGCTGGCGGCTCAACGATCCGCGCAGCAGCCAGGTCGACGGCAGCATCGTGCGCGCCGAGGGTGCGGCAATCACACTGGACAGCGTGGGCGAGCTGGTGGCGCAGTCGGAGATCGACTTCCGCACGCTGAAGCAGCGCGTGCGCGCGCTGCTCGCCGAGCATGTGCAGTGTTCCGTCGGCGCCGTGCTCGAGCACTATCCGGCCGAGCAGGGCCTGGGCAGCGTGGTCGGCTACGTCGCGCTGGGCAGCCGCCATGGCCTGCTGGTGCCCAACCGCCACGAATCGGTGAGCTGGCGCGGCGAGGATGGCCACGAGCGCCACGCACGCATTCCCCTGCTGTACTTCGTCAAGGAAAAACGCGATGAACTGGTCTGAGGACATGGCCGAGCCGATTCCGGAAAACCCGTCGCCGGACAGCGTGGGCGACGCCGGCCTGTTCCCCGGCGACAGAGGCAGCCTGCCGTTCGAGGCGCGCCGCGTGCTGTGCCAGTTGCTGGCTGGCCCCAGCGTGGACGCCGAACGCCATGCCTTGCTGTGGCCGGTGCTGCTGCGCGAGGAAACGGCCATTCGCGCGCGCCTGTGCGAGCTGTTTCTGGAACTGGTGCTCGATCGCGACCTGCGCGTGGCCTTCGTGCGCCAGGCCGACACCGGCGAGCTGGAAACGCCCACCCTGTTGCGCTCCAGCCCGCTCACCTTCATCGATTCAGTGCTGCTGCTGACCCTGCGCCAGCGCCTGGCCGAGGCCGAGGCGCAAGGTCAGCGCGCGGTGGTGGAGGTGGACGAACTGCATGCACAACTGGCCGTCTACGAACCGCCGCAGGGCACCGACCGCGCCGGTTTCACCAAGAAGCTCAACGCCGCCATCGAGAAGATGAAAAAGAACAACGTGCTGCAGCCGATCCGCGGCAGCGAGGGCCGCCACGAGGTATCGCCCACGCTGAAGCTGCTGTTCTCCGCCGAAGACGTGCAGGCGCTGGGCGCGGTCTACCGCGAGCATCTGGCCGGTCAGCGTGGCGGTGCGGACGTGGATAGCGAGGAGGATGAGCGATGAAAAAGTCCGATGGCGCGCCCGCCCTGTTTCTTTCCGAGCTACCCACGCCGCGCGAGGAACAGTTCCGAATGCGCCGCCTGCAAGTGCTCAACTGGGGTACTTTCTCCGGCCTGCATGAGGTGCCGATCGCCGAGCGCGGCTTCCTGTTCGTGGGCCGCTCCGGCTCGGGCAAGTCGACCCTGCTCGATGCGATGTCGGCGCTGCTGGTGCCGCCCGCACTGGTCGACTTCAATGCCGCTGCGCGCGAAGCCGAGCGCAGCGGGCGCGACCGCTCGCTGGTGTCCTACGTGCGTGGCGCCTGGGCCGACCAGCACGACGAGGATTCGGGTGAGGTCGCCACCCAGTACCTGCGCCGCGGCCCGGTCTGGTCGGCGCTGGCGCTGGAATACCGCAACGCGCTGGGTCGCTGCGTGACTTTGGTGCGGCTGCTGTGGATCCGCGGCAACAGCTCCACCGCGGCCGACGTGCAGAAGCATTTCATCGTTGCCGAGCGGCCGTTCGATCTTGCCACGGAGCTGGAAGGTTTTGACCTGGACCTGCGCCGGCTCAAGCAACGCCTCGCCGACGTGCACCATCACGACAGTTTCAACGCCTACGCCGAGCGCTTCCGCCGCCTGCTCGGCATCGGCAACGACACCGCACTGAGGTTGCTGCACAAGACCCAGTCGGCGAAGAACCTGGGCGACCTCAACCACTTCCTGCGCGACTTCATGCTGGAGCGTCCGGAAACCTTCGCCGTGGCCGACCGTCTGGTGGCCGAATTCGCCGAACTGGACGAGGCGCACAAGGCAGTGGTCACCGCGCGCGAGCAGATCGAGACCTTGCGGCCGGCCCGTGCAGCGCATGAACGGCTGATGGCCGTACGACGCGAGCGCAGCGAGTTGGACGAACTGCTGGCAGGCGTGGACGGCTACCGCGAGCGCCAGCGGCTGCGCCTGCTCGACGCGCGGCTGGGTGAGCTGGACACGCTCGATCGCGGCCTCGAAGGCGAGGAAGGCCGCCGTCAGCAAACATGGGAACAGCATCAGCGCGAACTCGGCGAGCTGCAGGCGCGCCATCGCGAACAGGGCGGCGACCAGGTCGAGCAACTGGAACGCGAGCGCGTCGACAAGGGCCGTGATCGCGATGATTGCCTGCGTCGTCGCGGTGGCGCCGAGACAGCGTGCCGCACGCTGGACTGGCCGCTTGCCGACACCCCACAGGGTTTTGCCGAACAACTCGCACAGGCGCGCAGCCTGCTCGATGCCGGCCAGGATGCTTCCGCCAGCGCTGACCAGCGCATGCTGGAACTGGGTCTGCAGAAAAAGCAGGCTGAGATGGCTTTCACCAACGCCCGTGCCGAGATCGCGGCGCTGGAAGCGCATCCGTCGAACATCCCCGCGTACTTGCAGGCGCTACGCCGCCGCCTGTGCGCCGCAGTGGATCTGGCCGAGACCGCGCTGCCGTTCGCCGGCGAGCTGATCCAGGTGCGCGCGGACGAACAGGCGTGGAGTGGCGCGATCGAGCGCCTGCTGCACGGCTTCGCGCTGTCGCTGCTGGTGGACGAACGGCATTACGCCAAGGTCGCCGCGTGGGTCGATGCCACCCATCTCGGCGGCAAGCTGGTATACCACCGCATCGGCGCCGCCGATGTGTTGAACGTGTCCGCGCCACCGCCGCGCTCGCTGCTGCACAAATTGGAATTGGCACCGCACGCGCATCAGGAATGGCTGCATGCCGAACTGCTGCGCCGCTACGACTACGCCTGCGTGGATAGCGTGCAGGCGCTGCGCCAGAGCGAACGCGCGATAACCATCCAAGGCCAGGTCAAACACGGCCGCAGTCGGCACGAGAAGGACGACCGCCACGCCGTCGACGACCGCCGCCAATGGGTGCTGGGTTTCGACAGCCGCGCCAAGCTGGCGCTGTACAAGGACGAAGCCGGCGCGCTGGCGCAGCAGATCGCCGAGGCCGACCACGCGATCGCGGCGGTCAAGACCGAGCGTATGCGGCAGGTCAGCCATGCCGCCGCGGCGCAGTCGCTGGCCAATCTACGCTGGAGCGACATCGACGTCGCGCCTTTGCTGACGCGGCTGGATGCGATCGAGGCCACCCTGAAGGAATTGCGCGAAGGCGACGTGGCCTTGCGCGAATTGGGCGAACGCATCGAGACCAAGGGCAATCAGGTTGCCACCGCGCAGCGTCTTTTGAACGAGGTACGCGTCGAACGCGACGGCTACCAGCGTGAGCGCGGGCGGTTGGACAAGGATCGCGCACGCTGTGCCGAAGACGTGGCCGTCCGGCCGTTGACTCCATTGCAACAGCAAGGCCTGACAGCGCGCTGCGAGGCAGGCACGCCGTTCACGCTGGGCAATCTGGCCGAGCGCACGCTGGCGATGGAGCGTGCCCTCAACCAAGGTATCGGCGCGCTGGAAACGGAAGCCGGCGAGCAGACCCATCGCGTCGTCACCTGCTTCGAAACCTTCCGCCGCCGCTGGGCGCAGGACGCCGGCGACGTGCAGGCCAATCTGGAAAGCGCGGCGGATTTCTTCGCCCGGCTGGAACGGCTCGAACGCGATGGCCTGCCCGCGCACGAGGCGCGCTTCTTCGAGATGCTGCGCACGCAGAGCGGGCAGA
>Ga0302310_10000021_pt1 | contig 147619 bp, 133 predicted proteins | sample III_Palsa_N1_2_FD_200451 | JGI IMG/M metagenome (GOLD analysis project Ga0302310, IMG submission 200451) | Peat permafrost microbial communities from Stordalen Mire near Abisko, Sweden - III_Palsa_N1_2 | ecosystem: Environmental > Terrestrial > Soil > Palsa > Peat permafrost | place: Sweden...
CGCCCCGAGGCGTCCTCGCCCGCCAGGGCCCCGACGCCCCCGCCGGCGGGGGCTGCGCCCGCGGCGGCCCTTGCTGAGCCTCCCTCCGCGGCTCCCGTGGCCCCGGTGGCCCCCGCCGCCGGCGCTGCGGCCGCCGCGGGTGACTGGCCGGCCATGGTGGCCGAGATGGGCCTGACGGGCCTGGTGCGGTCCCTGGCGCTCAACTGCCAGTTCCTCGGACGGCGCGAGGGTGTCGTGCGCCTGGCGTTGGATCCACGTTTCACCCGGACCCCTGGCACCGAGACCAAACTGCAGCACTCGCTGGGCAGCTACTTCGGCGGTCCGCTGCGGCTGGAGTTCGTCGCCGATGAGACCGCGGAGACCCCGGCCCAGATCCAGGAGCGGGAGGGCCGGGCGGCACTGGTCGCCGCCCGCCAGGCCTTCGGTGAGGATCCGATGGTGAAGGCCCTGCAGGAGCGCTTTGGCGCGACGCCGTTACCGGATACGATCCGACCCACGCGATCTGATTCTTGAGAGAGGCACATTCATGCGCGGCAATATCGGCAATTTGATGAAACAGGCCCAGGTCATGCAGGAACGCATGCAGAAGGCCCAGGCCGAGGTGCAGAACATCGAGGTCGTCGGTGAGTCCGGCGGCGGCATGGTCAAGGTCACTCTCACCGGTCGTCACCAGGTCAAGCGGGTGCAGATCGAACCGGCGGTGGCCTCCGAGGATCGCGAGATGCTCGAGGACCTGCTGGTCGCCGCGTTCAACGATGCGGCCCACAAGGTCGAAGTACGCACCCAGGAGATGATGGCCGCGGTCACCGCCGGCATCCAGCTGCCGCCGGGTGTGAAACTGCCGTTCTAGATGAAACATTCGCGCAACTTGCTCAAGCTGATCGATGCCCTGCGCGCGCTGCCCGGTGTCGGGCCGAAGACGGCGCAGCGCATGGCCTTTCACCTGCTGCAGGAGGGCCGTCCCGGTGCCCGCGCGCTGGTGCAGGCACTGGGCACGGCGCTGGACTCGGTACAGCGCTGCCGCCGCTGCCGCATGCTGACCGATGATGAGCTGTGCTCGATCTGCGCCGCTCCCCAGCGCGACCGCACGCTGCTGTGCGTGGTGGAGTCACCCGCTGACGTGGTGGCCGTGGAACTCTCAGGCAGCTATCGCGGTTATTACTTCGTGCTGATGGGACATCTCTCGCCGCTCGACGGGGTGGGTCCGGAGGAGCTGGGGGCGCGTGAGCTCGAGGCGCTGCTCGGTGAAGGTGATGTGCAGGAGCTGATACTCGCCACTAACCCGACGGTGGAGGGCGAGGCCACGGCACACTACCTGCGCGAGCTCGCGCTCGCGCGCGGCATCCAGGCCACCCGCATCGCGCACGGCGTGCCGGTGGGCGGGGAGCTCGAGTACGTGGACGGCGGCACCCTGGCGCACGCGCTGGTGGGACGCCAGGTGATGGGCTAAAGCGCTCAGCGCGGGCGAGGTTTGCGACCTGCGCCACCATCGTGGCTGCCGAGGGTTTCAAACAAACGGCGCAGGCGGCGGTAGCTTTCGTAGCGACGCGGGTTGATCTGCCCGGACTCGCTGGCTGCACGCACCGCGCAGCCCGGTTCCTTCAGATGCCGGCAGTCATCGAAACGGCAGCCCGGCGCGCGCTGCGCGACTTCCAGGAATCCCAGTGAGGTGGGTTCGAGGCGCGAGAGCGCCGGGGCGAAATCGCGCACGCCCGGCGAATCGATCAGGTGGCCCCCACCGGCAAGGTCGTAGAGCCGCGATGCGGTAGTCGTGTGGGTGCCTTCCTGGGAACGCATGAGTTCACCGGTGCGGATGTCGGCTTCGGGCACCAGGTGGCTGACCAGCGAGGACTTGCCGACGCCCGACTGGCCGACGAAAACCGCGATGTCTCCGGCGCAGGCGGCGCGCAGCTGGGCCATGCCGATGTCGGTCTTGGCGGATACGGCAAGGTGCGCATAGCCCACCGCGGTATAGGCCGCCAGCTCCGCGAGCAGCTCCGGTGGCCAGGGCAGCTCGCATTTGTTGAGCACGAGGGTCGCCCGGATGCCCGCCGAGGCGGCCGCGGCGAGATAGCGATCAATCACGAACAGATCCGGCACCGGCAGCGGCGCCAGCGTCACCAGCATCAGGGTCAGGTTGGCAACGACCGCCTCCTCATCGGCGCGCAGGTTCGTGCGGTACAGGCAGCTGTCCCGCGGCAGCACTGCGGTGACATGGGCCTCATCATGGCGCGCGTCGATTTCGCAGGTGACCTGATCGCCGCACACCACCTGCAGCTTGCGGCCGAAGGGGCGGGCAGAGCGTTCGATGCCCTGTGCGTCGCGCACCACGAGATGACGACCGAAGGCGGCGATGATGCGTGCGGTGAAGGTCATGCGTCAGATAGAATGCAGCCTCGCCATGTCAAACGCCGAAAATCTGATCTGGATCGATCTGGAGATGACAGGTCTCGTTCCCGAGACCGACGACATCATCGAGATTGCGACCATTGTCACCGACAAGGATCTCAACGTGCTGGCCGAAGGGCCCGCAGTCGCGGTGTACCAGCCCGAGGCAGCGCTGGCCCGCATGGATGAGTGGAATCAGCGCCAGCACGGCTCATCGGGGCTGGTGGCGCGGGTGCGCGCCAGCAGCGCCAGCACCGGCGATGCCGAGCAGCAGACACTTGCGTTCCTGGCCGCATGGGTCCCCGCCGGCGCCTCGCCGATGTGCGGCAACAGTATCTGTCAGGATCGCCGGTTTCTGGCACGTCACATGCCACGGCTTGAGAAATTCTTCCACTACCGTAATCTTGATGTCAGTACGCTCAAGGAACTCGCGCGGCGCTGGGCACCCCAGGTCGCGGCAGGCTTCATGAAGCAGGGTGCTCATCTTGCGCTAGCAGATATCCGCGAGTCCATCCGCGAACTGCAGCACTATCGTGCGCAGCTGCTGGCGCCTGCCTTTTCCGGCAGCCCCGCGAGTGGAAATTCTTCTCGAACCTGACGCATTGCACGGGTTGCATGGACACTGACGTGCGATATAGTCGGGCCATGCTCAATGACGCCCAGACAGCAGTTTCCTGGCGCGCGACACCCCGAAGTTTCGTCGCCCTGATGAGCCTGTACGAAAGCAATTTCATCCGGCTCGGATGGCTTGCGGGCAACGTCGCCGTGCTCGCGGGTGAGTATCGGTCGCGGGTCGCAGGCGACTGTGACCTGCAGCTGTCGGTGATCGAACGCTCCCCGTACACCACGACCCTGAACCTCACCTACCTGATCCCCGACCAGGACATCACGCGGCGGTTCCCGGACATGGGGGTGCGGGTTTACCACGACGCCCGGCTGGTGGAGGCCCAGGAATGGGCCCACAGCCACGAGCACGCCGGCCTGCGGGCGCTGCGCAATACGGTGGCCTGTGAACTGGATCAGCGTTGGGCCCGCAACATCATGCTAAACAAGTGGCTGGAGTACTGCGTGGAGCGGGGGCACCGCTTTGCGCCCGCCGCAGCGGGGAATAGCTGACGATGGCCGGTATGGCCGCCGATCTTCAGCTGCCATACATGAAAGCCATTGAACAGATCAGCCGTTTGATTCGCGTAAGTCCGAAGGGGACCGATGACCCCGAGGATGATCATCGCGTTCTGACGTTGTTCCGCAATCGCGCGGAGCTGAAGAAAGCCTATGGCGAGCTGCAGGAAGAGGTCTATCGGCTCAAGGACCGGATCAAACAGCAGGAGGGCGCCACGGCCCGGGTTCAGGAGATGCTTGGCTCGCTGGAGTCACGGCTGGGCCTGACCGAAACCGCCTATCCGGCGCTGGTGTTCTACCAGCTGCGCGCCATGTGGCAGCGGGGCCGGGAGATCCTCGAACAGTTCACCGCGGAGCTCGCGGCGCAGCAGGAGGAGCGCGAACGACGCGCCCTGTTCGCCGAATTCAACCGCACGCAGTTCGCACGCCGGCAGGCCGCCGAGACTGCGATGCGCACCGCGCAGGCTCAATTCAACGATGCCCAGCAGTTCGTCACGGACCTCACCACGCAGCGCGCGGCACTGACACGGTTCTGGCATTACTTCAAACGCCGCGACCTGGATCGGCGCCTGACGGGCGCGCGCATGGGGTTGGATCTGGCCGCCCAGCAGCTGGAGCAGGCCCGGGCCGACTCCGCGGCCATCGAGGCCGAACAGCCCCCCCAATTTCCCGGACTGTCACTGGACGCCCGGCGCGCCATCAACATTGCGGCGATCGCCTATGCCGAAGTCCTGTGTCTGCGGCTGGCGGATACCTCCCTCGTGAGTCTCGCCAAGGAAGCCATGGGCCGCCGTGAGCCGGTCGATGCCTACGGCGGACGCCCCGAGTGCGAAGCCCTCATTGCCCTCATTGCGCGGGCACGGGTGATCCTGGAGAGCAAGGTCAATGTCGCGCAGGATGTGAAGGGCCGCAGTGATGAGATGCGCCAGCGTGCGCGCTATCGCAACTCACTCGACACCTCCCCGACCGCCGAGTCCATGTCGCTGGCCGACACGGACATGCTGTCCGGCAAGCCCCTGGGGGCACTCGCGGCGGCACGCATGCCCAATGTCCTGGGCGAGGACACCTGGGACCTGTTCCGCGTCCTGCTGCGCTAGTTTGCCAGCCGCTTGGCGGTCTGCTGCGGGGGAGTGCTCGTCGGTGCCTTCTGATTCGGCGCGTTGCCCATCAGAATGTCCGCCATCACCTGCGTCGCCTCGCCCAACACCAGATCCGGAGGTGTGTTCACTGCACCCGGCGCGGAGCTCCCGGGGCTGCGCTTGCCGCGAGTACCCTCGGTGCCATCGCCGGCGGCGTCCTCGCCACCGTCCAATTCTTCCACCGTCTTCACGGGCGGCATCCCTTCAGCGATCAGCCGCTGGTTGGCGCGATCCAGACGTTCCTTGTCAAGCTGCGTGCGCTCCTCCTGCCGCACTTTGAGATTCAGCGACAGGGTCTTCTCGGCCCGCACCTTGTTCAATGCGGACACTTCGTCCACCAAGAAGTGGTAGTCCGGGTCGTGCTGCTCGCGAGCCGTCTCCTCGCTCACCAGCGAGGGCAGGGCAATGACGGGATGCTCGTCATGCCAGGCATTGAACGGCGCACCCTGGATGCGGTCCCAGGGCAGCGCGGCTTCCAGTGAACTCTCGCCGACTTCCTTCGTGTCGATGACGGAGGGCAGCTGCACGTCAGGGACGACGCCGCGATGCTGCGTGCTCTCCCCGGTGACCCGGTAGAACTTGCCGATGGTGACCGTGATCTGGCCGCTCAAGGGCTTCTGCGACCAGCGGTCCAGGGGCACCAGATTCTGCACGGTCCCCTTGCCGAAGGTGGTCTGGCCCAGCACATAGGCGCGGTGATAATCCTGCAGCGCGCCGGCGAAGATCTCCGAGGCGCTGGCGCTGTAGCGGTTCACGAGCACGGAGAGCGGGCCGGCGTAGGCGACGCCGGGATCCGGGTCGTCCAGCACCTCGACGCGCCCGGTGGTGTCCTTCAGCTGCACCACCGGACCCTTGTCGATGAACAGGCCGGTCAGCGCCGTGGCTTCCGGCAGATAACCGCCGCCGTCATCGCGCAGATCCAGCACGATGCCATCAACGCCCGCGGCGGTCAGTTCACCGAGCAGCCGGTGCACGTCGCGGGTGGTACTGCGGTAGTTGGGCTCGCCGGCAGCCTGCGCGGCGACATCCTGATAGAAGCTCGGGATCGTGATCACGCCGATTTTCAGGGTGCGGCCGGCGCGCGTCACGGTGCGGATTTCCTGCTTCGCCGCCTGATTGTCCAGATTGACCTTGTTGCGCGTGAATACCAGCATCTTCTCCGGTGCGCCCGGCGCGGCACCGGCCGGCAGCACCTGCAGTTTCACCACTGTGCCGGCTTTGCCACGGATCAACTGCACCACATCATCCAGGCGCCAGCCCACCACGTCGGTGACCATGGCATCGGTGCCCTGCTGCACCCCCGTGATGCGATCATTCGGTTTGAGCGTGCCGGCGACCGCCGCCGGACCGCCTTCGATGACATTCATGACCTGAACGAAGTCATCCTGCTGCTGCAGGGAGGCACCGATACCGTCGTAGTTCAGGCTCATCTGGATGCGGTATTCCTCCGACTGTCGCGGCGAGAAGAAATTCGAATGCGGATCAAACGTGCGCGCGTAGGCGTTCATGAGGTTCTCGAAGACATCGTCAGGGGAGATCTGATCGACGCGCTTGAGGACCCGTTCGTAGCGCTTGCGCAGGATGCCCGTGGCGTCCTTCCAATTCTTGCCGGTCAGCAGCAGTGACAGGCCGTCGTTCTTGACGCGCTGGCGCCACAGCTCATCGAGCTGCGCACCGGTGGTTGCCCAGGGCGCATCCTTACGGTCGAACTCCATGGACTCATTGACGGTCCAGTCCGGCTCCGCGTCGAGCATCTTCAGCGCCGCTTCCACCCGCTCGCGGTTGCGCTGCTGGTAGCGCGCGAAGATCGCGAACCCCGGCTCCACATCGCCGGTATGGATCATGTCGTCGAAGCGGTAGCGCCACTGCTCGAATTCCTTCAGGTCGCTCGCCAGGAAGTAGCTGTGCTGGCTGTCCAGCGACTCGATGTAGCGGTCGAAGATCTCCCCGGACATCTTGTCGTCGATCAGCACATGGCGGTAGTGGGCCTCCTCGAGGATCGCGCCGACACGGCGGGCGATGGCGCGCTGCCGGTCGGTCGGCGCAATGGCATTGGGCGGCAGGACCGAAGGATTAGCGGGAGCTTGGGAGGAACCGGTGAGGGCCACTACCATGACGACCGCCACTACGGTGGCGGCCCACGCGGCCGAACGGCGCTCGAATCGGTTCAGGATATTCATGGGGGGTGCGGGGGCTCCTTGGGGTTCGCTTCGGGAAAGTTACATGACGCCGGGACGTACTAGGCTAGAGTGCGCGCCTCATCGCAGCAAGCTTTCGACATCATGCGCCCACTCGCGGTTCTCATTGGCATCATCATGGGCTCGACCTTCACCTTGTTCACGGGCCTGGCACTGACCTGGGTCACCCTGCTGTTTGTCCCTGCGGATGAGGCCGGCGAGCTGTTCGGAGAGAAAACCACGCTGGGGGTGGCGATCGCCGTTTTCGGGACCCTCTCGGCGGTGGCGGGGGTGAGCTTCTATGCCCAGCTGCGGGAACGGCGTTGGCGGCCCGTGGCGCATACCGCCTTGGTGGTCTGCCTGTGCGCTGCGGTGTGGCAGTACTGGCCCAAAAAGTAAGGGCCAAGACAGGTTCGGGGACTCAAGCGGGGCGGCGGGCGGCCCGGACGGCGGCGGTGGTGAGCCGCAGGACCAGGATGGCCAGGTAGGGCCCCAGGGCGATGATCCAGAACGCCTGGTGTCCTTGGCCCAGGCCCCGAAAGTAATGGTCGACGAGGTCCCGGGTATTGCCGCCGGCATAAGGGCCGAAAACGCGTGAACCCACCAGCCCGATCAGCGGCGGCAGCAGCAGCACGCCCACCGGCAGGGCGATCGCCAGCCACAGGAACTCGCGGCGGATCGTGGCGCCGTTCAATGACATAGGCATGCAGGCATAATAGCGCCGCAATGAAAAAAGTCAGAGCGGCAGTCATCGGGGTCGGATATCTGGGACGCTTCCACGCCCAGAAGTACGCCCAGCTTGAAGAATGCGAGCTGGTCGCGGTCGTGGATGCGCGGCAGGAGGCCCGTGAGGCGGTGGCTGCCGAAGTGGGCGCGAGGGCGCTCGAGGACTATCGCGGACTGCTGGGCCACGTCGATGCCGTGAGCATCGTGACGCCCACCGCCGCGCACTTCCCGATCGCCCGCGCGTTCCTGGAATCAGGCGCCCACGTGCTGGTCGAAAAGCCCATTACCGAAACCCCCGAGGAAGCCCGTGCGCTGATCGCACTGGCCGCCAGGCAACAGCGCATCCTGCAGGTCGGGCACCTGGAGCGTTTCAACTCGGCCATTCTGGGCGCCGAGGAGCATCTGCGGGCGCCCCGTTTCATCGAATGCCATCGGCTTGCGCCCTACAAGGAACGCGGTACCGATGTCAGCGTGGTCCTGGATCTGATGATCCATGACATCGACATCGTGCAGACCCTGGTCGGATCGGCCATCGAATCCATCGACGCCATCGGCACGCCGGTGTTTTCCGAGGATGTGGACATCGCCAATGCGCGGATCCGGTTCGCCAACGGGTGCGTGGCCAATGCCACGGCCAGTCGCGTGAGCCTCAAGACTGAGCGCAAGATGCGTGTGTTCTCGGATGAGGCCTACGTGTCGATGGATCTGCAGCAGAAGATCGTGACCGTGATCCGCAAGCGGCCCGGCGGGCCGGCTGCGGGGCAGCTGCCGGTGGTGATCGAGGAGCGCAACTTCGATGCCGGGGATGCCCTGAAAGCGGAGATCCACTCTTTCCTGAGCTGCATCCAGCAGGGCAAGGCGCCGGTGGTCAGCGGCGAGGCCGGCCTCGCGGCCCTTGAGACCGCCATCCAGATTACAGCCCAGGTCCAGAAAGGCCGCCGGCGCTGAGTGAATCGGCTGCGTACCTTGAAATCCGGCCCGCGGCCGCCAGATAGCCGGCATGGACACCCAAATACTGCATGTCGGCTCACGTCCCCGGTCGCTGGAACTGGACTTCATCGGCGACCTGGCGTGCCCCTGGTCCTTCATCGGCAAGCGTAACCTGACGCGGGCGCTCGACAGCCTGTACGGCGCGGACCTGCGGGTGCAGCGCTGGCATGGACTGCCGCTGGCCGGGGTCGCCCAGAGCAACTGGCGCGAACACTTTGCATCGCGGCTGCCCGCGGGCGCGGATGTCGATGAGGCGCAGCGCAAGCTGGAAGCCGCCGGGCGCGAGCTGGACATCGCGTTTCACTTCGACCGCATCGTGAACCTGCCGGACACCCGCGAGGCGCACCGGCTGGTGCACTTGGCGGCGCATGACACGCATCAGGGCGAACTCATCGACGGCATGTTCCGGGCCTTCTTCGAAACCGGCCGCGACATCAGCAACCCGCTGGTCCTGGTGCAGCTGGCGAGCGAGGCCGGCGTCGAGGAGTCGGTGCGCTCGGCCTTTACGGCCGGTGCCAGCGGCCGCGACGAGGTGCTCGCCGAGGAGCGGCGCCTGCGGGGTCTGGGTGTGGAGGGCGTGCCCAACCTGCTGCTGAACAGCCGGGTGCTCGTGCCCGGCGCGGCGGACGTGTCCACCTACATCCAGGCGCTGGATCAGGCGCTGTTTCCCGAGAATCCGGCCCAGGAGCGTCAGCGCCTCCTTAACTGACGCCAGTGTGCGAAAATCTCGCCCCTGTCGATAGAAGCCACAGGATCACCGGGATGCTTGATTCAGGTTTGCTCTCCGATCTGCGCGCCGTCGTCGGCGACACCGGCCTCCTGACGGGCGCTGCCGTGCACGAGCGCGCCGATGTGAACGGCCATGTGCCGCGCGCCTCGGCGCTGGTGCGGCCGGCATCCACCGAACAGGTCGCAGGCGTGCTGCGGCTGTGTCACGCGCGCCACCAGAGCGTGGTCACCCACGGCGGGCGCTCAGGCCTGGTGGAGGGCACTGCAACCACCGATCAGGAACTGATTCTCTCCACCGAGCGCATGAACGCCATCGAGCGCGTGGATGTGACCGGCCGCACGATGCGTGTGCAGTCGGGCGCCATCCTGCAGCGGGTGCAGGAGGAGGCCGAGCGGCACGATCTGATGTTCGCCCTGGACCTGGGTGGTCGGGGAACCTGCACCATCGGCGGCAACATTTCGACCAACGCCGGCGGCGTGCGCGTCCTGCGTTACGGCATGATGCGCGCGCTGGTGCTGGGGATCGAGGCGGTGCTGGCGGATGGCACCGTGCTCAAGTCCCTGAACCGGATGATCAAGAACAACGCCGGTTACGATCTCAAGCAGCTGTTCATCGGTTCGGAGGGCACCCTCGGGGTTGTGACCCGCGCCGACCTGCGGCTGTTTCCCAAGCCGCGCAGCACCAACACGGCGCTCGTGGCCTGCCGGGATTTCGATGGTCTGGTGAAACTGTTGGGGCTCCTCGACGCCAGCCTCGGCGGACAGTTGAGTGCCTTCGAAGCGATGTGGCCGGACTTCTACGAGGCGACCACCAGCGCATTCGGCCATCACCGCGCGCTGCTGCCGGGCGGCCATGGGATCTACGGCCTGGTGGAGGCCTCGGGTGCGGATCCGGACGGCGACCACCTGCGATTCGAGGAGGCTTTGGGTGAGGCCATGGAGCAGGGCGTGGTGCTGGATGCCGTCATCGCCAAATCCGAAGCCGAACGCAACGCAATCTGGGCCCCGCGCGATGATCCGTGGCTGATCACGCAGCACTACGGAGCAACGCTGAACTTCGATGTGAGCATGGCCATCGAGGACATGGCGGGCTACCTCGCAAGCCTGCGCGCGGCAGTGGCGCAGCAGATTCCCGCGGGCAAGGTGTTTGCCTTCGGGCACATCGCCGATGGCAACCTGCATGTGATCGTGGCGCCGGGCACCGCGGACCCTGGCGTCATGCGGCTGGGCGAGGAGCTGGCCTATGAGCTGCTGCGTCCCATCGACGGCAGCATCTCGGCCGAGCACGGGATCGGGCTCGAACGTCGCCATTTCCTCAACATCTCGCGCACCGCGCAGGAGATCGATGCGATGCGCGCGCTGAAGCGGGCGCTTGATCCGCACGGCATTCTAAACCCAGGCAAGGTCTTTGAATGACGGCGCCGCGCCACCTGCACCTGACACCCCGTCCGGTGACGGTTGCCGCCGTACAGATGAGCTGCGGCTGGGACCGGGAAGCAAACATCGCCCGCGCCGAGGCTCTGGTGCGCGAAGCGGCGGCCCAGGGTGCGCAGGTCATCCTGATCCCTGAACTCTTCGAGACACCGTATTTCTGTATCGAGCAGGATTCGCGGCATCTGGCTCTCGCGCAGCCGCTGCAGGAGAACGCGGCGGTGCGTCACTTCGGCGCCATTGCACGTGAGCTCGAGGTGGTGCTGCCCGTCAGCTTCTTCGAGCGTGATGGCCTGGCGTACTTCAACTCCATCGCGATCATCGATGCGGACGGCGGCATCCTCGGCGTGTACCGCAAGGCGCATATTCCCAATGGGCCCGGGTATCAGGAGAAGAACTACTTCTCTCCCGGTGACACCGGCTTCAAGGTGTGGAGTACCCGCTACGGGCGCCTCGGCGTCGGCATCTGTTGGGATCAGTGGTTTCCGGAAACTGCCCGCATCCTGGCGCTCAAGGGCGCGGAACTGCTGCTGTTCCCGACTGCCATCGGCAGCGAGCCGCCGCCGGCCGTGGCGCTCAACTCCCGCGATCATTGGCAGCGCACCCAGCAAGGCCACGCCGCCGCCAATCTCATGCCCCTGATCGCCGCCAACCGCTATGGCCTGGAGCGCTCGCTGCAGGATCCCAAAGGCCTGTACATCCGCTTCTACGGCGCCTCATTCATCGCCGACGCCACGGGCGGCAAGGTGGCCGAGGCACCCGGGGAGGGCGATGCAGTTCTGCTGGCGTCCTTTGATCTGGCACAGCTCGCCGCCCAGCGCGACAACTGGTACGTATTTCGCGACCGGCGGCCGGACCTCTACGGGCCGCTGCTGCAGCTGGGTACCGAAGATCGAATACTGGATTAAGTTCAACGGCTTATAACCGCCGAGGTCCCGCTGTGGGACTCGTCCTGCAGGGACTGTATCGGCGAGCCCATATCTGCACGGCGCCAGGGGGTAGGAAATGGAGCCTGATAAGGCCAAGTGTCAGGATGACTGAACCATGGGCGAAAGCGTGTCAATAGAGGCGCGCGGCGTGCACTGCCAGGGCATGTCTCCACCGCTGCACCGTATCGCGGATCACAGTGCCGTGTTCCTGGACTTCGACGGCACGCTCCTCAACCTGGAAGAGCGTCCCGACCAGGTCGTGGCGGATGGGTGCCTCCTCTACCTGCTCGATGAGCTGTACGTCGCGACCGCAGGTGCGCTTGCGGTGATCAGTGGCCGGAGCATGGAAAATCTGGACGCACTGCTCGCGCCGATGCGCCTGCCGATGGCCGGAGTCCATGGTGCCGAACGCCGGCGGTCCGACGGTTCGGTCGAGAATTTTTCGATTCCCGCGACCCTCATATGGCAGACGCGCATGGCGCTGCGTCTGCGCCTGCGGCACTACACAGGATTGCTGCTCGAGGACAAGGGCTGTGCCTTCGCGGTGCACTACCGGGGCGCTGGCCCGCTGGTGGCGGCGCGGCTGCGCGGGGACATGCAGGGGCTGGCAGCCGCCTCGCGCGGGGTCTTTGACCTGCAGGAGGGCCGGGAAGTGTTCGAACTGCGTCCCCGCACCTGTGACAAGGGCGCCGCCCTGGGCAGCTTCATGTCGGAACCGCCGTTTGCCGGGCGGTTCCCGATATTCATCGGCGATGATCAGACCGACCGAGCGGGATTCGAGGCGGTGGAGCGCCTGCATGGCATGGCCATCGCGGTGGGCCCGCGCGTGACGGCACCGTGGTGGCTGCCGGATCCGGCTGCCGTACGCGCCTGGCTGCGTGGTTGCCTGGGCCTGGGTAACTGAGCGGCGGTAATTGAGCGGCACAGCCAACCTTGATCTTGCGGTCATCGGTAATTGCCAGATCGCTGCACTCATTGATGCGGGCGAGCTGTGGGGCAATTTTCCGCAGTCGTACAGCATGGTCGGAATCATCATCAGCGCACTGCGCCTGAGTCGCTATTGGGAGGACGTCGTATGACACGCCTCGTTGCCATTTCCAATCGAGTGAATGTGCCGCGCAAGGGCTCCGCGCCCGGGGGCCTGGCGGTGGGCGTGCTGGCCGCGATGCGGGCCCATGGCGGCCTGTGGATTGGCTGGTCCGGGGAAATCTCCGACGGGGAGCCCGGCAGCATCGAGGTGATCCGCCGCGACCGGCTTGCCTATGCGACGTTTGATCTGACCAAGTCCGAGTACGAGGAGTTCTACCTCGGGTTCAGCAATGGCGCGTTGTGGCCGCTGTGCCATCACTTCCTGCAGGCGCTGCACTATTCGGAGGAACACTACGCAACGTACCTGAAGGTGAATCAGCGCTTCGCTGAACACACGGCGCGACTGCTGCGGCCGGATGATCTGCTGTGGGTGCACGATTATCATCTGATCCCGCTGGGCAGTCGCCTGCGCGCGCTCGGCGTCGCGCAGCGCATCGGCTTCTTCCTGCATATCCCGTTTCCCGGCTTTGATGCCTTTCGCGCATTGCCGGTGCATCGCGAAGTGCTCGAATCACTGCTGGCCTATGACCTGATCGGCTTTCAGACCCGCGATGATCGGGACGCCTTCCTGGCGGCCGTCACGGCGGTGTGGGGCCCTGAGGCCGTACTCGCCGATGGCTCGGTGCGCGCTGCCGGCCGCCACGTCAGCGCGCAGGTGATTCCGATCGGCGTGGACGTTGAGGAGATCGAGAAGATCGCGGCCGCCGCGCCATCCACCGAGGCCTACCGGCGCATCGTCGCGGGGCTGCTGGGGCGCCGACTCATCATCGGCGTCGATCGCCTGGACTACAGCAAGGGGCTGGTCGAACGCTTCCGGGCCTATGAGAAGTTCCTGGCCACCTACCCGGATAACCATAACGATGTGACCTTCGTACAGATTGCGCCGCTGTCACGATCGGACGTGCAGGAATACGAAACCATCCGCAATGCGCTCGAGCAGGCCGCCGGCCGCACCAATGGCCGGTTCGCGGATCCGGACTGGACGCCGGTGAGGTATCTGAACAAGAACATTCCGCATGTGACCCTGATGGGCTACCTGCGGGCCGCGAAGGTCGGGCTGGTGACGCCCGTGCGCGATGGCATGAACCTGGTCGCCAAAGAGTTCGTGGCGGCACAGGATCCGGCGGATCCGGGTGTGCTGGTGTTGTCCACGCTGGCCGGCGCCGCGCGCGAGCTGACGACCGCGCTGCTGGTGAATCCCTACGATGTGACCGGCATGGCCGATGCACTGCAGACGGCCCTGTGGATGCCCCTGGCGCAACGTCAGGAGCGCTTCGAGGCCATGATGCATGTCGTGCGGACCAATGATATTCACGCCTGGAACCAGCACTTCATCGAGGCGCTGATTGCGGCGCCCGGCGCCGCCGGTTCGCTGATCTGGCCGGTGGATGCCGCCCGGCAGCCGCGGGCCGTGCTGCAGCCGGGTTCAGGCGCTGAAGGCCGCAGCCCCCAGTGATGCGGCGACGATAGCCGCGATGCCCGCGAGTTGCACTGCGCTGGGCAGTTCGCGCAGGACCAGCAGGCCCATGAGCGTGCCGAACGCCGGTTCGAGGCTGGTAAAGGTGCCATAGACGCGGATCGGCATGCCCATGAGGGCAATCATCTCGAGCGGGTAGGGCAGCGCGCTGGAGAACAGCGCCATGACCAGTGCCGCGAGCGCCAGGTGCGGCGTGAGCGTGATGGATCCGGCCTGCAGCGCGGCAAACGGCAACATCACGAGCGCCGCGATGGGCATTGCAATGCCAATGATGGCGGTGCCCTGCCGTGTCCCGATCCGCCGCGCGAGCAGGCTATAGGCCGCCCAGAATGCAGCGGCGATCAGCGCGAAGATCACGCCCACTGGATTTAAGGACTGACCTTGGGACTGGAGGGGCAGCAGGAGCAGCAGGCCGAGGACCGCGAGGGCCACCCACAGCAGATCGATCCGTCGATGCGAGAGACTCACGGCGAGTCCCAGGGGGCCGATGAATTCCAGCGCCACGGCGATCCCGAGCGGGATGCGCTGGACTGCGAGATAGAAGCACAGGTTCATGCCGCCCAGAACGAGGCTGTAGGCCAGGAGCAGCGGCCACTCGCGCGCGCTTACCCGCACGCGCCAGGGTTTGAGCACCGGCGCGAGCAGCAGCGCCGCGAGGCCCAAGCGCAGGAAGGTCGCGCGTTCGACGCCCAGCACCGGAAACAGCTGCTTGGCGAACGCCGCGCCGAACTGCACCGACACGATGGTCACCAGCAGTGCGGCGAAGGGCAAAACGCGCCGGGGCCGCGCGGCGGCGGCAGTCGTTGTGTGCATTGGCCGGGAGAATCTCTTATGCGATGCTGCGTAGCGTGCACTACGGCAATCCATGGCTGCAATCCTTGCTGGAGCGCAGGTTCCAGCTGCGCGCGCGCGGCAGCACTCCCGGGCGCGAAATCACCGCGGGCATCACCTCGTTTCTGACGGCCGCGTACCTGCTCGTCGTCATTCCGACACTGCTGAACGGCGCGGGCATGGATCGCAGCGCCGTGACGACTGCGACCATCCTGATGTTCGCCGCAGCCACTACCCTGATGGCGCTCTATGCCAATCTGCCGTTTCTGGTCGGACCGGGCATCGGGGGCTCCGTGCTGGTCGGCGTGACGTTGAGCGGTGCCGGCCTGCCGTGGCAGACGGGTCTCGGGATCGCCTGCCTCTCGGGAGTCCTGTTCCTGGTGCTCACCGTACTTGGGGCGCGGGAGCTGGTGACCCGCATCATCCCGAAGCAGATCAAGCTGGGGCTTTCGGCCTCGATCGGCATCTTCATCGCGCTGCTGGGCTTTCGCAACGCCGGCATGGTCAGCGTCGATACCCGCACGCATGCCTTTGCACTCGGTGATTTCACGCGACCGCAGGTGCTGATGGCGCTCCTCGGACTGGCGCTGGCGGTGCTGTTGCAGACGCGTCGGGTCCCCGGCGCCATCCTCTGGGCCATCGTCGGCGCCGCAGCGTTCGGCGTGGGGCTGTCGGTGACCCATCCGCCCCTCGCCCCGGTCGCATTGCCCCACAGCCTCGCGCCCGTATTCGGCCAGGTGAGCTTCGCCGGCGCGCTGAGCCTGGCGGCCGTCCCGTACCTGTTCGTATTCTTCGCATCCGAATTCTTCTCGACTCTCGGCACGACGCTGGCAGTGGGTGAGCTGGCGGGGCTGCTGGATGCCAACGGCAACCTGCCGGATATCAACCGGCCGTTCCTCGTGGACTCCATAGCGGCCAGCATTGGGCCGTTCTTCGGCGTGCCGGCCATGACCGCCGTGATTGAATCCTCGGCCGGAGCCCAGGCGGGCGGCCGCACGGGTCTGACGGCGCTGGCCGCGGCCGGCTGTTTTGCGCTGACGCTGTTCCTGGTGCCGGTGGCACTCGCCGTACCCCAGGCAGCGACGGCACCGGCGCTGATCCTGATCGGCCTGTCGATGCTCGGCAACATCCGGCACATCAGCGGCGAGTTCACCGATCTGCTGCCGGTGTTGCTGATGGTGTTGCTGACCGTGATGGCGAACAGTTTCGGCACCGGTATTGCCGGTGGGTTACTGGCGCATGTCGCCGTGAAGCTGCTCGCGGGTCGCCACCGCGAACTGCATTGGGGGCTGTACGTGCTGGCGGTGCCGCTGGGAGTGTATTTCTGGACCGTGGTGCGACCGCATTGAACCCCTTGCCGGATACCCCGGGATTTGTGCCGGCCGCGCCGGACGCGGCGCCGCTGACTCCCGCGCATCTCGCGCTGTTTGCGCGCATGCCCAAGGTTGAACTGCATTGCCACCTGCTCGGCAGCGTACGGCAGGCGACCTTCGGCGACCTGGTGCGCAAGTACCAGGCGCCGCTCACGCAGGCCGAGATTGACCAGGTGTACGCCCGTGGACGGCAGCAGGCCGGGGTGCTGCGCGCGCTGCGGGCGCTCGATCAGTACCTGCTGCGCAGCCCGCAGGACCTGCATCGCATCACCTACGAATATTTGAGCGATGCGGCGGCCGGTGGCGTGCGCTACAGCGAATTCTTCTGGAATCCCACCGGCACGGTGGGGGTCTCCGGCCTGTCGTACCGAACGGCGCAGGCGGCCATCGTGGCCGCAATCCATGATGCGCAGCGCGACTGCGGCATCATCGGCCGGTTGATTCCGAGCATCGACCGTGAGGCGGATCCGGGCGAGGCGGTGACCATGGTGGAATGGGTGATCGCGGCGCGGGCGCCCGAAGTCGTTGGCATCGGCATCGATTACAGCGAGATCAATCGACCGCCGGAACTGTTTGCGCAAGCCTACGAACTCGCGCGCAGTGCGGGCCTTAAAACCACGGCGCACGCCGGTGAGTTCGGAACGCCCTGGGAGAACGTTCGCACCGTCGTGGAGGTGCTGCATTGCGACCGGGTCGACCACGGCTACACCATCATCGCCAATCCGACGCTCGCGGCGCGCTATGCCGAACGAGGCATTGTGTTCACCGTGGTGCCCACCAACAGCTACTACCTGCGCACGCTCCCCCCGCAGCGCTGGGCACTGGATCATCCGATCCGGCGCATGGCGGCCCTGGGCCTCGCCCTGCATCCGAACACCGATGATCCCACGATGCACTGTGTAACGCCGCCGGGCGCCTGGCAGCTCATGTACACCCATCTGGGCAGCCGGATCGCCGACCTGCGTCAGTACCTGCTGAACGGGCTGCGGGGCGCGTGGCTCGATGACAGCACGCGCCGCGTGTGGGCGGCGGAATGGGCGGCGCAGTTCGATTCCCTGGCTGCCGGCATTCCGGGCGCCAAGTAACATATCGCGCCCGGCGGGCACAGGTCTTTCACCCGCGCAGGCAACTGCACTCTCAGGCGCGAGCCGACCCCGCAGTTGGCATAAACTAGGCGGTCTTCACTGGAGGGATATGCCCATGTCTGGCACCGAAACGGCTCTTTCGCAGCAGGACCTGCTGCGCCTGTACGAGCAGATGCTGCTCATCCGGCGCACGGAAGAGCGTCTGCGCGATGAAAACAAGGCCGGCAATGTGCCGGGCGCGGTCCATCTGTACATCGGTCAGGAGGCGATCGCCACCGGAGTGTGCGCGAACCTGCGCGAAACCGACATGATCACCAGCACCCACCGCGGCCACGGTCACTACCTGGCCAAGGGCGGGGACCTGAACGCGATGCTGGCGGAGATCTGGGCGAAGAGCACCGGCATCTGCAAGGGTATGGGCGGCTCCATGCACGTGGCTGATTTCTCCAAGGGCATCCTGGGTGCCAATGGCATCGTGGGCGCGGGCTTCGCCATTGCCACCGGCGCGGCATACTCCGCAATGCTTGCCCAGGAGGGTCGGATCGTCATCGATTTCTTCGGCGACGGGTCCTCCAACCAGGGCACCCTGATGGAATGCCTGAACATCGCCGCCCTGTGGCAGCTGCCGCTGGTGTTCGTGTGCGAGAACAACAATTTCAGTGAGTTCAGCCCGGCCAAAACCGTCACCGCCGGCGTCATCGCCGACCGCGCGCGTGCCTTTGGCATTCCGACCGAAGTCATCGACGGCAATGACGTGACCGCCGTATGGCGGGCGGCGAAGACGGCCGTGGAACGGGCCCGCAGTGGCGGGGGCCCGAGCTTCATCGAGGCGCACACGTACCGCATCCAGGGACACCTGGAGGCTGAAGACCTGTTCCTGGGCGGACAGCGTTATCGCCAGCCCGAGGAAATCGAGAGCTGGAAGGCACGAGGTCCGATCGAATTCACCCGCAAGCAGCTGGAGGCCGGCGGCGCGGCCACGCTCGCGCGGCTGGAAGAAATCGAGAAGCGCGTGATGGCTCGGGTCGATGCGGCTGTGCGCTTCGCGGTGGAGAGCCCGCCGGCCGATCCGGAACTGGCCTTCACCCTCATGTTCGACGGTCAGAGACCGTAAGGAGAATCACATGGCCAAGAAACGCTATATCCAGGCGATCAACGAAGCGCTGTTTGAAGAAATGGAGCGCGATCCGAAAGTGATCCTCTTCGGCGAGGACGTGGAACTCGCCATCATGGGCGACTGCCGCGGTCTGACCGAGCGCTTCGGTCGCAACCGTATCCGCAACACCCCCATCTGCGAGCAGAGTCTGACCGGCATGGCCGTCGGCGCCGCCGCGGCCGGGCATCGCGTGATCCTGCACCTGATGTTTTCGAATTTCGTATACACCGGCATGGATGCGATCGGCAACCAGATGGCGAAAATGCGCCTGATGTCCGGCGGTCAGGCGAAGCTGCCCATCACGGTCATCGCCAGCTACGGCGGTGGTGGCTCGAACGCCGCGCAGCACTCCGACACGGCGTATCCGCCGCTGATGAATCTCGGCGGCATCAACGTCCTGACACCGGCGACTCCCGGTGATGCCAAGGGACTGCTGAAGTCCGCCATCCGCGGCAACAATCCGACGTTCTTCATGGAAGCCGGTGGCCGCGGCGGCGAGCAGGGCGAGGTGCCCGAGGGCGAGCATCTGGTGCCTTTCGGCAAGGCGAACATCGCCCGGCAAGGCAAGGACGTGACCATCGTCGCCATCGGCTCGATGCTCAAGCCCGCCTTGCTGGCCGCCAAGGAACTGGCTGCCGCGGGCGTGGATGCCGAGGTCCTCGACCCGCGCACGCTGGTGCCCTTCGATGATGCGGCCGTACTGGCCTCCGTGAGGAAAACCGGACACCTGGTGGTGTGTGACGAAGCCCGCGAGCGCTGCAGTGCCGCGAGTGAAATCGCCGCCATGGTGGCCGACCGCGGCTTCGGGTTCCTCAAGGCACCGGTGAAGCGCGTGGCGGTGCCGAACGTGTGCATTCCGTATGCACCGAATGCCGAGGCGCGCGTGATTCCGAACGCCGAGACCATTGCCCGCACGGTTCGTGAGTTGACCGGTCGCGCTGCGGCCGCCTGATTGAGACATTAAGCGCATGAAGATCACTTTGAAGTTGAGCCGCGTCGGCATGAACATGCAGGAGGCCACCATCGCCAAGTGGCACAAGCAGGTCGGCGATTCGTTCGCCAAGGACGAAGCGCTGTACGAAATCGAAACCGAGAAGGTCACCCAGGAGGTGCTGGCGCCCGGGGCAGGCAAGGTGCTCGAGATCCTGGTGCCGGAGGGTGAGAACGCCCAGGTCAACGGCGGCGTCTGTGTTGTCGACCTGAATGCATGAGATAACATGAGCCGTACCGCCAAGGCCTGTGCAGTGGCGCTGGCAGGCTTGCTGTGCGGTGGCGTCGGTGCCGCGACGCTCATCGACAATGCGGCACTGTCGAACACCCGGGACGGGAGTAACTGGCCCGCATTCGGGCGCACCTTCAGCGAGGATCACTACAGCCCGCTGACCCAGATCGATGCAGGCAACGTCGGGCGGCTGGGCCTTGCCTGGTCGCTGAACCTCGATCTCAGCAACTCGATCACTGCGCCGCTGGAGGTCGATGGCGTCGTCTATCTGGGTGCCGGCCATGGCGTCGTGTATGCCGCGGATGTGCGCACCGGCCGGCAGCTGTGGCGGTATGACGCCAAAGCCCCGCAGGCGGCAGGCAAGAAGCTGCGGGTGGCATGGGGTATCCGCGGGATCGCGTTCTGGGAGGGCCGTATCTATACCGGCACCACCGACGGCCGGCTGATCGCCCTGAACGCGAAGGACGGCACTGTCGCCTGGAGCGCGCAGACGGTCGACCCGAAGAACGGCTACACCATCACCGGCGCACCGCGTGCCTTCAACGGCAAGATCATCATCGGCTTCTCGGGTGAGGACTTCGGCGCGGTGCGCGGCTACGTATCCGCGTATGACGCACGCACGGGCAAGCTGGACTGGCGCTTCTACCTGGTTCCGGGCAGACCCGGCACCAAGGATGGCGCGGCGTCGGACTCGGTGATGGACATGGCGGCCAGAACCTGGACCGGGAAGTGGTGGCAGCGCGGCGGGGGCGGCGCGGCCTGGAGTGCGATCACCTACGACCCCGACTTCAACCGTCTCTACATCGGCACCGGCAACGGTGACCCGATGAACTGGAAGATCCGCAGTCCCGGTGGCGGTGACAACCTGTTCATCGCCTCGATCGTGGCGCTGGATGCCGATACCGGACACTACGTGTGGCACTACCAGACGACCCCGGGGGATTCCTGGGACTATGACGCCGCGACGGACATGACCCTCGCGACGCTCGACTTCGGGGGTCGCCCGCGCAAGGTGCTGCTGGATGCGCCGAAGAACGGCTTCTTCTATGTCATCGATCGGGAGAACGGCAAGCTGCTGTCAGCCGACAAGCTCGGCACGGTGACCTGGGCCGATCACGTGGATCTGGCCAGCGGTCGACCGGTGCTCACGCCGGGGGCCAAGTACCAGGACAAGAGCATTGTTCTGTGGCCCAGCTTTCAGGCGGTTCACCACTGGATCCCGCAATCGTACAGCCCGAAGACCGGATTGATGTACGAGCCCACATTGGAGATGCCCGCCGAGTTCGGTGATACGGGCGTCAACGTCCATGACTTCCATCCGAAGGCCTACACGCCCGAGTCCACCGGTCTGTCGCTGGGTGCCGGTGACGTGCCGGCCGATGCCGGCCGCAGTGTGCTCAAGGCCTGGGATCCGATTGCCCGGCGCGTAGTCTGGAAGGTGGAGACACCGGGAGTCTCCAACGGCGGCACGCTGGCGACAGCGGGCAACCTCGTGATCCAGGGGCTCGCGGATGGCTACCTGCACGCCTACTCGGCGCTCGATGGCAAGGACCTGTGGTCCTTCTATGCAGGCGTCGCGGTCACGGGTGTGCCGATCACCTACAGCGTGGAGGGCAAGCAGTACGTGACCATCACCGCCGGCCCCCTGGGCGGCTCAACGGCAGCCTTTGGTTCGATCTCCGCACGTTTCGGCTGGGATCCGCGCATCCATCCGCGACGGCTGCTGACGTTCGTGCTCGATGGCAACGCCCGGCTGCCCGCGACACCGCCGCCAAAACAGGCGGTGCCCCTGGCGGCGCCGCAATTTACGGTGGACTCGGCCAAGGCGGCGGCGGGTGCGCGGGAGTATCCCCGCTGTGTGCTGTGTCACGGCATGGCGCTCGTGGCCGGCGGCATCGCACCGGATCTGCGCGCCTCGCCGGTGGTGCTCTCGCCGGAGGCGTTTGCGCACATCGTCCATGACGGCGGCCTGCTGGCCCGTGGCATGCCGCAGTTCCCGGAACTGGGTCCCGAGCAGCTCGATGACCTGCGGCACTTCATCAGGCAAAAGGCGCGCAGTGATCTTGCGGCGGCCGCGCACTGAAGCAGCAGGCCCGCGGGTCAGGAGGCCGGGAGTTTCTGCGCCAGCAGATTCCAGGTGTCGATGACGGAGTCCGGGTTCAGCGAAATCGACGCTATGCCTTCATCGGCCAGCCACGCGGCGAAATCCGGGTGATCACTGGGCCCTTGACCGCAGATACCGACGTACTTGCCCGCCGCCCGGCACGCCTTGATCGCCTGTGAGATCAGCGCCTTCACGGCCGGATCGCGCTCATCGAAATCCGCCACCAGCTGCGGCATGCCCGAGTCGCGATCCAGTCCCAGTGTCAGTTGCGTAAGATCGTTGGAACCGATCGACATGCCGTCGAAGAATTCCAGGTACTGGTCTGCCAGCACCGCGTTGCTGGGCACCTCGCACATCATGATGATCTTGAGTTCATCCTGGCCACGCACCAGGCCACAGTCGGCGAGCATCTGCGTCACGGTGCGCGCCTGGCCGAGGGTGCGCACGAAGGGCACCATGATCTGGACATTGGTGAGACCCATTTCCGCGCGCACCCGCTTCAGAGCGGCGCACTCCATGGCGAAGGCCTCGCCGAAGTCGCTGCTGATGTAGCGGCTGGCGCCGCGGAAGCCGAGCATCGGGTTCTCTTCCTCCGGCTCGTAGCGGGTGCCGCCAATGAGTTTGCGGTACTCGTTGGACTTGAAGTCCGACAGGCGCACGATCACCGGTTTGGGCCAGAAGCTCGCCGCGATGGTTGCGATGCCTTCCGCGAGCTTGTCCTGGTAGAACGCCCGCGGATTCGGATAGCCACGGGATAATGATTCGACCGCGGCCTTCAGGTCCGTGTCGATCCGCGGGTAGTCGAGGATGGCCCGCGGATGGACGCCGATATTGTTGTTGATGATGAACTCGAGTCGCGCGAGGCCCACCCCGGCATTGGGCATCTGCGCGAAGTCGAACGCCAGCTGCGGATTGCCGACATTCATCATGATCTTGACGCGGCACGGAGGCATCTCACCGCGACGCACCTCACTGACCTCGGTGGCGAGACGGCCTTCGTACACATATCCGGTGTCACCCTCGGAACACACCACGGTGACCACGGTGCCATCCGCAATGCGCCGCGTCGCATCCCCGCAGCCGACCACGGCCGGAATGCCCAGTTCGCGCGCAATGATGGCGGCATGACAGGTGCGTCCGCCGCGATTGGTGACGATGGCGCTGGCGCGCTTCATCACCGGTTCCCAGTTCGGATCGGTCATATCAGTCACCAGGACGTCACCGGCTTTCACGCTGTCCATGTCGGCGAGTCCCTTGACCAGGCGGGCAGGGCCGCTGCCGATCTTCTGGCCGATGGCACGCCCTTCGGCGAGTACCGGACCGGTGTCATTGAGCTTGTAGCGCATTTCAGCCTGGCCGCCCGCCTGGCTCTTCACCGTCTCCGGGCGCGCCTGCAGGATGTAGAGACGGTTGTCGCTGCCGTCCTTGCCCCACTCAATGTCCATCGGGCGGCCATAGTGCTGCTCGATGAGCACGGCGTAGCGCGCCAGCTCCAGCACATCCGCATCATCCAGCGAGAAGCGGTTGCGGTCCGCAGCCGGCGTGTCGGTGGTGGTGACCAGCGCGCCGCTCCGCACCCGTTCGGCGGGACTGGCGAAGCTCATGCGCTGCAGTTTGGAACCGAGGCTGCGGCGGATGACGGCGAATTTCCCGGCCTTGAGAATCGCCTTATGAACGTAGAACTCATCCGGATTCACGGCGCCCTGGACCACGAGTTCGCCCAGTCCATAGCTCGAAGTGATGAAGACCACATCGGGAAACCCCGACTCGGTGTCCAGGGTGAACATGACACCCGCGGCGCCGAGATCCGAGCGCACCATGTATTGAATCCCCGCCGACAGGGCGACCTCGGCGTGTGTGAATCCCTTGTGGACCCGGTAACTGATGGCGCGGTCATTGTAGAGGGACGCGAACACTTCCTTGACCTTGTGCAGCACCTGTTCGATGCCCTGCACATTGAGGAAGGTCTCCTGCTGACCTGCGAACGATGCATCCGGCAGGTCCTCGGCGGTCGCCGAGGAGCGCACCGCGAAACTGGCCTCGCGGTTGTCGGCGGCGAGGGCTTCGAAGTGAGTGCGGATGGCCGCCTCGAGGGGCTGCGGAAAAGGGGTCGCGACAATCCAGCCACGGATTTCCTCGCCGGCGCTTGCCAGCGCCCGCACGTCCTCGACATTCAGCGACCCCAAGCGCTTTGCGATGCGTCCGGCAAGGCCGTTGTGCTCCAGGAACTGACGAAACGCGTAGGCAGTGGTCGCAAAGCCGCCCGGAACCCGCACGCCGACCGTGGACAGCTGGCTGATCATCTCGCCCAGGGACGCATTCTTGCCGCCCACCGATTCCACGTCCGTCATCCGCAGCTGGGAAAAGGGGACGACGAGTGCGTCCGCAGGCGACTGAGTGGGCATAAAATCGGCTCCGGAGGCGGTTAAATTAGCGGCTGTCAGGCCTCTGAGGCATTATTATCGTCCGATGCCGAACAGAACAGTATTTTTTGTTTCCGACGGTACGGGAATCACGGCCGAGACCTTTGGCAATTCAATTCTGGCGCAGTTCCCCGGAAAACCGCGGCACATTCGCCGGCCGTTCGTGGATACCGTGGACAAGGCCTGGGGCGTGGTCAAGGAGATCAACCAGGCTGCGGAGCGCGAAGGCAAGCGGCCGATCATCTTCGTGACCCTGGTCGATGAGGATGTCCGCGATGTCCTGACCTCGGAGTCGTGCAAGGGCATGGTGCTGGACATGTTCCGCACCTTCGTCGAGCCGCTCGAAGAGGAACTCGGGTGCAAGAGCAATCATCGGGTCGGCCGCTCACCGGATGTCAGCACCAGCGAGGCCTATACCAATCGCATCGATGCCATCAATTTCACTCTGGCCCATGATGATGGTCAGTCGGCGGAGAATCTGAAGGCCGCGGATGTGGTGCTGGTGGGAGTCAGTCGCAGCGGCAAGACGCCGACCTCGCTGTATCTGGCGATGCAACATGGCATCAAGGCGGCGAATTATCCGCTGATACCGGAAGACTTCGAGCGGGCGCGCTTTCCAACCTGCCTGTCGACGTTCCGGCGCAAGTGCTTCGGCCTCACCATCGATCCGATCCGGCTCTCGCAGGTGCGTAATGAGCGCCTGCCCGGCAGCAAGTATGCGACGCTCGAGAATTGCCGCTACGAAGTCAGCCACGCGGAGTCTATGATGCGTCGCGAGGGCATCGCCTGGCTGTCCTCGACCCACAAGTCCATCGAAGAGATCTCGACGACGATCCTGCGGGACATCCGCCCGGATCGGCTGATCTACTAAGGCTTACCCCTCGACAGATACTGCGCGATGCTGGCGAGTTGCGCGTCAGTGACGTCGCCGCGGGTGATCGGCGGCATGTTGATTATCCCGATGCGGGCGGCCCGCTCGACATAAGCCGCCGACAGGTCATCGCGCATCTCCAGCTGCGCCACTTCCGGCTTCATCCGGCGCGCGAGCAGGCCGGTGCCCATGCCCACCGGGCCGTGACACATCGCGCATTTCTGGTGGAACAGCTGTTTGCCATCCGGATCCGCGGCCTGCGCCGCGATGCTCACCAGGCAGGCAACGAAGATCTCGAGCAGAGGCCTCATGCCTTGCCCTCCTTGCGGTAGGCGCTCGGCCAGATGCCGCTCTTGCCGGGCGCGAGGATGCCGGCGGGGTCCAGGGCGTTCTTGACGCGCTCGTTCAGGCGGCGCAGGGCGTGATTGTTGAAGTCGTAGCAGTCGGCGACCACGTCCATGTAGTCGATGTGGGCGCGGTATTCACCGTAGCCGTGCTGACGCGCGTCGGCGATCAGCGTGCGCAGGAAGGGATCAACGCGCTTCATGAACTGCGGATCATCCAGGTTGAGCAGCACCGCGTTGACGTTGAGCATGTGCCGTTCGCCGAAGGCAAAGCTGGCCTGGTAGTCCATGCCGAATTCCTTGTAGCGCGCGTAGGTGCGCTGGAACTGCTCCATGGCGAGTTTTCCGGATTGGGTGAGGACCGGTGAGAAGCCGATGTGGCCGCCACGTCCGCCGAACCAGTTGGCGCTTTGCATGGGGAACGTCATCGGCACGCCCATCCAGCCGCCCTGCGTCGGCGCGAAGGGCTCGCCGGGACGCCAGCTGAAGGGCTTCATGCTCATCGGATTGATCGCCCTGAGCGCCTTCTCCAGGATATCCAGATTTGCCTGCACCACCGTCTCGCGACCGTAGAGGCGCAGGCTGACGCCCCACCAGCCAAGCCCGAACTGCTTGCGGATGGCGCTGATCACATCGTCGGTCAAGGACCCGGGTTGGTCCGTCCACTGCTTGCGCGTGGTCAGGATATTGGCGGCACGGAACCAGTTGCCGATGGTCGGAGACTGCAACAGGATGCCTTCGCGGCGCAGCGGACCGATGGTATCGATCAGCGGGCCCAGATCCTCCATGCGATCCATTTCGACATCGAAGCCGCGGATGATTTGCGGTTGCGGCATCAGCCACATGCCCGCCTTGGTCACGATCCCGAAGTTGGACTGGACGAACAGCTGATCCCAGGCCGGCCCATAACCAAACTTGTGCAGCTGCCAGCTGGGTGAGTTCGGCATGGCGCCCATGCCGGTGCGCACCAGGTCGCCATCCGGGAGCACGACTTCCAGGCCGCAGAGGTTGCGGGTGTGTTCGCCATACGGCGTGTAGCCCAGACCGCGGTCAAGTGCATTGCCGATCACCGAGCCCCAGCTGTTACCGGGCACGGACAACATCAGCGGAATGTTGCGGGTCTGCAGGTAATCGTAGAGGTCGAAAAAGCCCACGCCCGGTTCGAGCAGCACCGTGGCGTTCTCGACGTCGACCTCGATTTTCTTCATGCGCGACAGATCAAGGATGATCGACCCGGCAACGACCGGCGCCGCCGTGCCGTAGCCGAGGTTCTTGCCGCGGCTGACGGTCCAGATGGGCGCGCGGTTGGCGGCGGCGATGCGCACCAGCGCCTGGACCTGCTCGGCGCTCGTCGGGGCTACAGCGGCATACGGCCGGTGCCGGTGCGGATCGATGGGGAAGTGATCGCTGTAGGCGTCGCGGTCCTCTTCCGTCGCAAAAACGGCGTCGGCCCCGACGATGTCGCTCATGGCCTTGAGCGTCCTGGCCAGGGTAGCCGTGCTCGCCGGTGCGTTGGGTAGGTTCATGAACGCATCATACCTTCCCGCGGAGTAGGATTCGTACCATGAAATCATTCCACCTGGTCGCCCCGGAGTTGCGCGCGGCGCTTGAGACCTGGCCGCCGCTGGACATCACCGCCGAGACGCTGGCGAGCTTCCGTGGCATGGGTTTCGGCGATGTCGTATCGCCGCCCGGAGCCCCTGCCGCCGTCGAGCACCTCATCCCCGGACCCATCGCGGGTTCGAAACTGCGGGTCCTGGTTTTCGATCCTGCGCCCGGCACCAGGAGCCGTCCGGCGCTGCTGCACCTCCACGGCGGTGGCTACGTGGTCGGTACGCCGGAGGTGTCCAGTCCCGCAAACCAGCGGTATGCCATGGAGGGAGGCTGTGTGGTCGTCTCGGTCGACTACCGCCTGGCGCCCGAGACGCCTTTCCCGGGATCGCTGGAGGACAACTACGCCGCGCTGCGCTGGCTGCACCGCAACGCCGAATCGCTGGGTGTGGATCCGGCCCGGATCGGCGTCGGCGGGGAGAGCGCCGGCGGCGGCCATGCGGCGGCGCTCGCCATTGCGGCGCGCGACCGCGCGGAAGTTCCGGTGGCGTTCCAGTTCCTTGTCTACCCGATGCTGGATGACCGCACCGGTAGTAGCCGGCAGGTTTCCGGATACATCGGCGAGTACATCTGGACTGCGGTTTCCAACCGCTACGGCTGGAGCTCGCTGCTGGGCGTACCGGCGGGGTCAAAGCAGGTGCCGGCCGGTGCGGTTCCGGCACGGGTCGAGGATCTGTCACGCCTGCCACCGACCTTCATCGGCGTGGGCGCTCTCGACCTCTTCATCGAAGAGGATCTGCTCTACGCGAGCCGGCTGATCGCGGCCGGCGTGTCGGTGGAAGTGCATGTCGCCCCGGGGGCTTATCACGGCTTCGACGGGCTTGCACCCGAGAGCGTGCCGGCGCGGCACTTCACCGCCACGCTGATTAGGGCCCTGAGGCGGCTGCTGCTTGCAGGCGTTTCATCGCCGCAAGCGTAACGGCGACCTGCTGGTCAGGCGCCGTGCTGCCATCGATCTGGAGGATCCGTTCGTCCGCCTGCGGCGGCTCCAGATCGGCAAGCTGGCTGTCGAGGAGCGCGGCCGGCATGAAATGATTGCTGCGCCGTTGTAATCGCAGCTGCAGCGATTCGCGGGACAGCGCGGGGAGGATGAAGAGCAGCTGTGGATCCGCGCGCCGGAGCACGTCGCGGTAGGCGCGTTTGAGGGCCGAACAGGAGATCACCAGGTTGCTCTGTCGAGTCGCGATGGCATGCGCGACGTTCTCGAGAAACGGGATCCGGTCCGCATCACTGAGCGGAATTCCGGCGGCCATCCTGGCGATATTGGCGGCTGGGTGCAGGCTGTCGCCCTCCACGAACAGCCAGCCGAGGGCGTGCGCCAGAGCCCGGCCCAGCGTCGACTTGCCGCTGCCGGTGACCCCCATGACGACGATGGCCTGTGTCATGCGTCGCGATCAGCGGCCAGATCGAACAGCCGCATGTACTCGGCACTGTCCGCAGCGCCCAGGCCCGCGGCCACGAGCATCCGGTGCAGGTCGGTGATGAGCGAGGTGATGGGCATCGGAACCCGGTGGCCCATGGCGGCGGCCTGGACGGTTTCGAGGTCCTTGAGCATGTTGTCGATGCGGCCCGTCGGTGAGAAGTCGCGTCTGGCCATTTTGGCCATGAACTCCTGCAGGATGCGTGAGTCGGCACGACCCCCCTTGAGGGCGGCAGGGATCAGGGTCGCATCCACGCCCATGCCTTCGGCAAACTTCACCGCCTCCGCGACCGCCATGAAGGCATTTGCGCACAACACCTGGTTGACGAGCTTGACGGCCTGCCCGGCGCCGGGCGCGCCGAGATGGGTGTAGTGATCGGACAGTTGCGACAGCAGTGGCGCGGCGCGTGCGACATCGGCAGCGCTGCCGCCGACCATCAGCGTGAGGGTACCGCTGGCTGCCGCGGGTGCGCCGCCGGACAGTGGTGCGTCGACCCAGCCCATTCCCGTGTCCGAAAGCAGGCGTGCGGCGAGGAGTGCGGTCTTCCCGGGATCAATGCTCGACATGTCCACCAGCAGTTTCGAGGCATCCGCCGACTCGTGCACACCGTCACTGCCGAATACCGCCTGCTCGACGATCGCCGCGGAGTTGAGACTGCAGATGACGAATTCGGCATCGGTCGTCGCCGCACGCGCGGTGGCGGCGGCCCGTGCTCCGCGCCGGGCGAGGTCGGCGCATTTCTCGGCCGAGCGGTCGTAGACCCAGACCTGGGCGCCACCATCAAGGAGCCTCGCGGCAATGGCAGAGCCCATTACCCCCACGCCGATGACGGCAGCCCGCGTCATCTGTGCTCCCGGACGGAGGCCCGCTCCACCACCGTCAGTCCAACGTCGATCAACTTGGGTGCGTCGCTGGCACCAGCCGAGAGCAGCTCCAGCAGCAACTGACCGGTCCGCAACCCGAGCGCCCGGAAGTCGACATGGAGGGTCGTCAGGGGCGGAATGATCTGCGCACCGATTTCGAAGTCACCGAAGCCCATGACCGAGAGCTCCTCGGGAATGCGGATGCCGCGCCGCTGGCACTCCATGACCATGCCTACCGCTGACAGATCCGACACCGCGAAGATTGCGTCGGGCTTCGGGGTTCGCTCGAGCAGCATGCCGGCGACGGCGGCGCCGTGCTCGTAGCTGACCGGCGCGCGCCCGTGACGCAGCACCAGATCGGTGGCGCGGCCATTCAAGCGCAGTTCATCCTCGAAGCCCCGCATGCGCTCCTCGCCGCGATGGTCAATCACATCCCCCTCGGCGGAGCTTGCCACGGCACCGATGGCGCGGAAGCCCCGGGTAAGCAGATAGCGTGCAGCGGTGCGGCCGGCCTCGTAGTTCGAGAAACCCACGGCATGCTGGATGGGCTGGCGGGGCAGGTCCGCGATCTCCACCACCGGAATGTCCGAGCTCATGAGCATGCGCGAAGTGGTGCGCCGATGCACTGAGCCGGTGATCACAACGGCCTCGGGACGGCGCCCAAGCAGATTGCGCAGCTGCCGGTCCTCTTCGGTCTGCGAATAGTCGGTATAGGCGATCAGCAGGTCATAGTCGCGCTCGCGCAGCGCCTCGGTCAGGCCGTGCGCTACGCCTGCAAAGTTGGCGTTGGTCAACGTGGGCAGTATCAGCGCGATGAAGCCGGTCCGCCGAGTTGCCAGGCTGCCGGCAGTACGATCCGGCACGTAGCCCAGATCGGCGATCGCCTTGTGCACCCGATCCCGGGTCTCCGGGAGCACCAGGCCCAGGTCGCGCACCACCCGCGAGACGGTCATGCGCGATACCCCGGCCAACCGCGAAACGTCACGGATGGTGGGTCGTTGCGCGGGCGCGCGCGTGGCAGAGGCTGCGGACTTACGTCGAGGGGATTTCTGCGCTGTTCGGCTCACGGGCAGGACACGCTTTCGATCATCGGTTGGGAGGCTCGAATCCAGGCTTGACGCGACCTTCGAAGATGGCCGTACGGGTGATCATTCCAGGCCCTGATTGAGCGCCAGATGGAGTTTGATGACGCGCGAGCGGTCGCCCGCCGCTTCCAATGCCTCCACCGCACGGGCCAGGGGAAACGTTCCGGACAGGATTGGGGTCACGTCGAGCTGCTGATTCACGATCAGCTGCACGGCGAGGCGAAATTCATCGTGGGCCCGGAACGCACCGCTCAATTCGATTTCGCGCGATTGGAGCATGTTCACCGGAACCGGCGCAGTGCCGGTCGGCTGCATGCCGACCTGGACGATTCGGCCGCCGCGGCGAATGACATTGAAGATGGACCCCAACGCGGCTGGCGCGCCGGAGGCCTCGAAGGCCACATCAAAATAGCCACCGTCACGCTCAAACAGCGCGAATGGCGCCGGTTCAGTTGCGACATTGATCGTGTGGGTCGCACCCATGTGGTCACGCGCGATCTGCAGCGGCCTATCCGCCACGTCAGTGGCGACGATTTCAATTGCTCCGGCGAGACGCGCGGCCCGGGCCGTCAACAACCCGATCGGACCTGAGCCGGTAATCAGCACGCGCTTGCCGAGCAGCGATCCGGCGCGGTTGACTGCATGAAGGCCTACGGACAGCGGTTCGGCAACCGACAGTCGCAACAGATCCGTGGAATCCGGCACCGGCACGATCTGGTCCTGCCGCAGGATCAGATGTTCGGCAAATCCGCCCTGTACATGGGGAAAGCGCCCGGCGCTGCCCAGGAACAGCATGTTGGTGCACAGATTGCTGCGCCCTGCGCGGCAATAACTGCAGCTCAAGCAGGGCCTGCTGGGGTCCAGCGCCGCCTTCATTCCGGGGCGCAGGCCGCTCACGCTGGCGCCAGCCTCCAAAACCACGCCGGAAATCTCGTGACCGAGGGTCATCGGCTCGCGCAATGCGAAGTCCCCGACCGCGCCGCGATGGTAATAGTGCAAGTCAGAGCCACAGATTCCGCCGTACGCCACACCGACCCGAACCTCGTCGGCCTTGAGGGGGCAATCAACCTGGGACTCGATCCGTAGATCTTTTTTCGCGTGGCAGACGGCAGCTAGCATGGCGGGTTACGACCTCGGCAAGAACTGATGTGCACGGTAACATAACACGCGTAAAATGCCATGAACGGGCAGTCGGGTTGCCTAAAACTGCACGAGTATTACCAACAGGATCAAATGGATACCGACTCACGGGCGAATCTGTTCAATCTTTCGGGCAAGACTGCGCTGATCACCGGCTCGGCACGCGGCATCGGCTATGCGATCGCCGAAGCGCTGTTGCAGGCCGGCGCACGCGTGATCCTCAATTCGCGCTCACCTGAGGCATTGGCGGCAGCGGCGGTGCAACTGCGAGGCCAGGGCCGCGCAGTCGAGACCAGCGTATTTGACGTGTGTGACCCCGACGCGGTGGAGGCGGCAGTCGGGCATATCGAACGCACCCTCGCTCCCATCGATGTTCTCGTGAACAACGCGGGCATGCAGCGTCGCGCTCCACTCGAGCAGTTCAAGAACGAGGACTGGCGCGAACTGATGGCGACCAATCTCGACAGCGTGTATTACGTGAGCAAGGCTGTTGCTCCCCATATGATCAGCCGGGGCCGCGGGAAAATCATCAACATTGGCAGTGTGCAATGCGAACTCGCGCGCCCGGGGATCGCTCCCTATACTGCATCGAAGGGCGCGATCAAGAACCTGACCAAGGGCATGTGCGCGGATTGGGCGCGCCACGGTCTGCAGATCAACGCCATTGGTCCCGGCTATTTTGTCACCCCGTTGAACAAGGCATTGGTCGAGGATCCGGTGTTCGACGAATGGCTGCGCAAGCGCACCCCTGCGGGTCGCTGGGGCCGTCTCGAGGACCTGCACGGCGCTGCCGTATTCCTGGCTTCCGGCGCGTCGGACTTCATCAACGGCCAGACGCTGTACGTCGACGGCGGCATCCTGGCTGTTATCTAAAGCGATACCCTATGACAGTGAAACCTACGGTCCTGCAGCTGTGCCCTTTTTCGGCTTATCTGGAGACCGCCCTCAGTGGGCGCTTCATGGTTGTACGCTGGTTCGAGATGGACTCTGCGACCCAGGCAGCCTGGCTCCACGAAAATGGGGGGATGGTCCGGGCAGTTGTCACCGGTGGCCATATTGGCTGTAGCAGCGAACTTATGACTGCGCTCAAGAATCTCGGTCTCATCGCCATCAACGGGGTTGGGGTCGACAAAGTCGACCTGCACCTGGCCCAGGCTCGAGGCGTGCGGATCAGCACCACGCCCGGAGTGCTCACCGAGGACGTTGCGGACCTCGCAGTGGGGCTGGTCATCGGATTGCTGCGCGGCCTGGCACAGGCGGATGCCTATGTCCGGGCAGGCTCGTGGGCTGACGGCGATCGGCCATTGGGACGCAAAGTCAGCGGTCGACGCTTCGGTATCCTGGGACTGGGCCAGATAGGGTCGGCCATCGCCTCGCGCCTGATTGCGTTCGGTCCGGTCGCCTACCTTGAGCCCGCGCCGAAGCCGGTCCCCTATGCCTATTTTGCGCAGCCCACGGTGTTGGCCGCCGCATCGGATGTGCTGATCGTCGCATGCCCGGCGAATGCCGCCACTCATCATCTCGTCAACGCCGAAGTCCTCAGGAGCCTGGGTCCGCAGGGATATCTCGTGAACGTGGCGCGCGGTTCGATCGTGGACGAAGCGGCGCTGATCGCGGCGCTGGCGCGGGGCGAAGTGGCTGGCGCTGCGCTCGATGTGTTTGCAAACGAGCCACATGTTCCCCAAGCACTGCGCAGCAGTGAGCGCGTGCTGCTGACGCCACACGTGGCGAGCGCCACGGTGGAGACCCGCAATGCCATGGCTGACCTGGTGGTGCACAACCTGGATTCGCTGTTCGCTGGCGGTGGCGCGTAGGGCTGCGGTCACATTAGGACATACGCGGCCCAGCGTTTGGGCTGCAATGAGGATGGTAAATATGGCTAAGAAATCGTTGCGTCAGGTACTTCTGGAATCAAAAGCGTGCGTCGTCGCACCCTGTGTCTATGACTGCGCATCGGCGCGTGCCGTTGAAATGGTGGGCTTTCCGGCCATGATGCTCAGCGGCGGCGAGGTGTCGATCGCCATGAATGGTGTCCTCGACTACGGTTTCACCAACCTGACCGACGTTGAATGGATCACCAGCCGCATCAGCCAGACCTCCCCGTTGCCACTGGCGGCGGACATCGAGAACGGCTTCGGCGGCCCGCTCGCCGTTTACCGCGCCTGTAAGCGCATGGCACGGGCCGGGGCAACGGCCCTGCAGCTTGAGGACTCCGGCGACATGGAGGAGTCGACCAAGCTGCTGCCCCGGGAGCGGTACTACGAAAAGGTGAAGGCGGCAATGGCCGCGCTGGAAGGAACGGACTGCATTCTGATCGCTCGGACGAACGCTGATCCCAAGACGGAACTGGACGAGGGCATCGAGCGTTGCCGCAAGTCGGTTGAACTGGGCGCGCAGATGACCACGGTGGTGAAGCTGAGTAATCTCGATGATGCGAAATACGTGGCCAAGCATGTGCCGGGCTGGAAGATGTACCCGGATGTCGCCGGTCGCAACGGCGTGCCGGAAGTGACGGTGGAGGAGATCTATCCGCTGGGCTACAACTTCCTCACGATGCACTACACGTTGAAGGCCGCCATGGACGGGATGCTCGAGCACGGCAAGAAGAACTTCGCACAGCAGGGCAGTCTCTACACCTGCGACAAGAAGGATGCGACCGGCATCTACGGCATGAGCGCGACGCCGTTGTTTGACCCTCGCGGCTACATGGAGCTGGAGGAGCGTTTCAGCGGGCGCAAGAAGGAATTCACGATCGTTGGCAATGAGGTGGAAGATTACCCCGACGGTTTCGTGCGTACACCGATCACCGACCGCTTCTGAAGCAGAGTGGGCCGCGTGCGTTGTCAGCTCACGCGCAACGCACGGTACGGCCGAAAGGCGCTCAGCAGCAGCACGAACATTGTCGGTGCGGCGATTCCTACGACAATCGCCAGCGAATACCGGATCTGGGCCGGATCGTGAAATACACGGTCCGTCATCAGTCCCACAATCAACGGCCCCACCACGAGGCCCACGAGTGTGGTTAGCGTGACGTACATCGCCGTGAGCTGCGCGCGGGCACGATTCGGCACCACCAGCTGAATTGCGGTCCCGGCGCAGGGGTACGGCATCATGCTCAGGAAGATCGCCGGCGCCAGCATCGCCAGCGCCGCGGTCGCTGTCGGCATCAGCAGCGCCAGTGCGCCGAAGAATCCGCAACCGATGAATCCGTAGGCGGCAACGCGCAGGTGCGCGTCGAGTTTGCCGCGGCTGGCCAGGCGATCGGAGAGCCAGCCGGCGAAGAAAACGCCGCCAGTGCCACACACCAGCGTGATCAGACCGAAGGCGACACCGATTCTGCCGGTATCCCAGCCGTAGGTGCGCTGCATGAACGCGGGCGTCCAGATGAAGAAGGTATAGGAGACCAGGCTCACCATCGCAAAGCCGGCGAACATCGGGATCAGGGCGCGCGAGCGGCTGCGCACGACCTCAAGCACCTGGGGGACGGTCAGTGGCAGATCGCCGCCTGGCCCATGCCGCTTGGGTTCCCGCTGCAGCAGGAACAAAGGCACCAGCAGCAGGAACGGCGCCCCGACAATGATGAATGCATTCTGCCAGGGGGCGAGATGGCTGAGTGGGCCAAGCGCGACGGCCGGCGAGTTGGTCAGCCAATAGAGCAGTTTTCCGCCGATGATGAAGGCGAGGCCCTGGCCCACCGGTGCGCTCATCAGGAATGCACTGACGGGCCTGCCCAATCGATTGGGTGGATACAGATCGCTGAGCATGGACAGGCCCGCAGGGGTGAGCGTGGCCTCGCCCACGGCTACACCGATGCGCGTCAGGAACAGCTGCAGATAGTTTCGGGCCAGCCCCGAGCCAACCGCGAACAGGCTGAAGAATCCGAGCCCGGTGGCGATGATGAGGCGGCGCTGGTAGCGGTCCGCCAGTGCGCCGATTGGAATGCAGGCGGTGATGTAGAAGATTCCAAAGGCCATGCCCTGCAGCATCGCGAAATGGGTGTCATCGAGGCTGAAGGTCGCCTTGAGCGGCCCCACCGTCAGATTGACGACGGTGCGGTCGAACTGGGACCCCATGGAGGCCAGGGCCAGCAGCACCGTGGTTATCAGGCCCTGGGTCGCCCCCGGCCAGGCAGAGGGTCCATCGGGCTCTTGGGCAGGTGTCGGCATGCTGATGATACCGGTCACCTTAGCACTCCGGGGCCATGCTGACTAGTTACGCAGCGAGGCTGCCGGGATGCTGTGATAGATGATTCGTTGCGCGCCGCGCACGGTCACGAACAGCGTGCCCGCGACCTCGAGGGCACCGCAGGCGTAGTTGACCTCGGGGCTGCCGGGCCCCTCGAGCAGGACCGTCACGGCGCCGTCTGCGGGGTTGACTCGCGCGATGACCCAGGGCTGGGGACACTGCGGACCAGTGCAGGCGTGAACCGCAGCCACCGTCGTGCGCTGTCCGCCGATGAGCAGCGATCCATCCGGCAAGCGATGGATGTTGTCGGGCATGAAATCGAGCGGGATCTCGCGGCGCGAGCCGCTGCCCAGGGACAGCACCACCAGCTTTCGCGCGCTCCAGGAACTGGCGTAGACCAGGCGTCCGTCGGCACTGGTCTCAAGGCCGTTGCCCCCGGAGGTGGCGCTATCCGGCAGCGGCGCAAAACCCTTGCCTGCCTGCCACTCGAGGATGCGGCCGGTCATCTGGCCGCGGGCCATGCGCGACCAAGACTGCGGATCCGTGGGGTCGTAGAAACTGATCACCAGGAAGCCGCCTCGCGCCAACGGGGTAACGGCGTTGGGCAGCGTGTTCGCGGGAAGTGTCGCGCAGTCGATCCAGCGCAATCGTGGCTGCGCGCCACGTGCGTCAATCGCAAAAAGCTCGATCGCCATGCGATCGCCATGATTGGCCGCGTACAGCGTGTGCCGGCCCGCGGTGCCCGGCCGCAGGGCCAGCCCGTCGAGCGACATGCGTTTGAGATCCGGCGGGCCGCTGCAACCCATGGTGGAGTGGAAGGATTGCGGCAGGGCGCTCGAATCGGCCGGAAACACCGGCTCCGCACGCTTGCGTTGCGAATCCACCAGATACAGGTGCGCCGGAGCGCCGACGTTCATGCCGCTGGCGATCAGCCACTTCGTGGCCGGCACGCGTACCAGGTCCTCGCTGGCCGTGAGACCGCAGATGTAGTGCAACCCATCGCTCGGGGCGCAGCGGTCCGCAATGCTGGCCGCGGGTGGCGCGGCCGCGGCCCCGGCGCATACCAGCAGCACGGTCAGCGGCACGAGCAGTGCGGCGACGCCGGCGCGGACCGCGGACCGGAGCTGTTCGAATCGGTAAAAAGAGGAGTGCCAGGCGGGCACATGGCGGCGTGGGGCCGGCAACGCAGTGGCGGCGGGTGATTGCTGCAGTTGCTGCGTCATTAAGGCAATTCTATAGGCAAAGCGCGACGCGTCGGAAACTGTTGACTAAGCACCGCCCGCTGATCGCTGAACAGCTTATGGAGCATGCAGGGTCGGGGCGCGGGCAATGATGGCTAGGCTAGGGGCTCTCCAGGGCGGTATTCTTCAGGCTCTGGCGGCAGCGCTGCCTGCCCGTGCATAACAACGACGCGCCGAGCCATGGTGCGAGGAATTCAAGACAATGCGTAGCCCGTTGATCTCCGTCCTGACTGCCGCACTGATCGTGGCCGCAGGTGTGGTCGCCTGTGTTGACTCGCGGGGCGGTGGCACCGCCGCCGGCCGGACGGATCCCGCCGATCTACCGCAGAACGCGCATGAATGGCCCTCTTATGGCCGTGACTGGAGTGAGCAGCGCTTCAGTCCCCTGAAGCAGATCACTGCGGACAATGTCGGCCGACTCGGCCTGGCCTGGTTCGGAGACCTTCAGGAAAAGGGGGGCAGCTACGAGACCACGCCGGTGGTGGTCGACGACCGCATCTTCGTCACCTCGCCGTGGAGCAAGGTGTATGCCTTCGACGCCAGGACCGGCAGGCTGTTGTGGAAGTACGACCCGAAGGTGCCGGGCGAGTACGCCGTCAAGCTGTGCTGCGGCATCGTCAATCGCGGCGTCGCGGTGTGGAAGGGCAAGGTCATTTGGGGCACGCTTGACGGACGTCTGGTGGCAGTGAATGCCGCGACCGGTCAGAAGGTGTGGGAGGTCCACGCCACCGACCCGACCAAATGGCAGTCCATCACCGGTGCGCCCCGCATCGCCAACGGTCGCATCTTCATGGGCGAGGCCGGTTCCGAGTTCGAGCAGCGCGGCTATCTTGCTGCCTACAGCGCGGACAACGGCCAGGAACTGTGGCGCTGGTGGACAGTGCCGGGGGATCCGGCCAAGCCGTTCGAGCAGCCCGAACTGGCCATGGCAGCCAAGACCTGGGGCAAGGACTGGTGGAAACAGGGCGGCGGCGGCACGCCCTGGGACGGCATCACCTACGATCCGGTGACCGATTACGTGTACATCGGCACCGGCAATGGCGCGGACTGGCCGTCGGAGGTTCGCTCACCGGGCGGCGGCGACAATCTTTTTACCGCCTCCATCGTCGCCATCGACGCGAAGACGGGCAAGTACGTCTGGCACTACCAGGAGACGCCCTCGGAGAACTTTGATTTCGACAGCACGGCGCAGCTCACCACGGCCGATCTCCTCATCAATGGCGAGAAGCGTCACGTGGTTATGCATGCGCCGAAAAACGGCGTGTTCTACGTACTCGATGCGAAGAGCGGCAAGGCGCTGTCGGCGGACCTGTTCATCCCGTCGGCCAACTGGCTGACGGGCTTCGACAAGGACCTGAGGCCCATCCTCAATCCGGACGCCAACTATGGCAAGACCGGCAAGGGTTGGTATCTGGTTGGCTTCCAGTCGCATGTCTGGAATCCCATGTCGTTCAATCCGGACACGGGACTGATGTACATCCCGACCAACTATGGCAGCTACGGCTATGTCGCCGAGGCGGGCGCAAAGATGGGCAACCAGATGCTGTCCATCAACATCACCAAGCGTCCCGAGGGTCCGCCGCCCAAGATGGTCGACGGTCCGCGCTCCTACCTGCAGGCCTGGGATCCGGTGAAGAAGAAGACGGCCTGGATCCAGCCCCTGGGTACGGCCCGGTCCGGCACCATGACCACCGCCGGCAATCTGGTATTTCAGGGCAATACACACATGTTCAATGCCTTCCGCGCCGACACTGGCGAGAAGCTGTGGACGGCGGAAACCCAGGCGCAGATCACTGGCGGCTCGGCCAGCTATGAGATCGACGGCGTGCAGTACGTCGCTACGGTGGCCGGCGGCCAGGCCGGCTTCGGCACCGGCGGGTACTACGCGCCCAACTATGCGCGGCTGCTGGTGTACAAACTCGACGGCAACGCCGAGCTGCCCAAGCCCGAGCCCTATACCCAGCCGGCGCTCAATCCGCCACCGGAGTTCGGCACGCCTGCACAGCTGGCAGCGGGCGAGAAACAGTACACCGCGCATTGCGCCGGCTGCCACGGCAACAATGCTGCCAACGGCCGTGCGGTCAGCAGCCTGTTCCCGGACCTGCGCTACTCGGGCCAGCTGTGGACGACAGACGGCTTCAAGGCCGTGGTCCTCAGCGGCGCCCTGCAGCAGAACGGCATGGTGTCCTTTGCCAAGGTGATCACACCGCAGGAAGCTGACGACATCCGTGCCTACATGGTCCACCAGGCCACGCTCGCCAAGAATGCGCCGCCGCCACCGCCCGGTGCTTTCGGGCCCGGGGGTGCGGCGCCCGCACGCGGCGGCGCACCGGCTGCCCCGGGTGGTTCAACGCCCGCGGCGGGCGCTGCTGCGCAGCCAGCTCTGCATCAGTGAAGTCGGAGCGCCTGGGTTAGCCCGCCAGGCGCCGGTGGCGGCCGGTCACGATCAGCGAGGCCGCCACCTCGTCACTGATGTGATCGGTCGCCAGCCGTACCCGGTTCCGACCGGCACATTTGGCCTCGTACAGTGCCCGGTCAGCGTCCTCCACCAGCCGCAAGGCGGCGGCCTCGTCGGTGAGTTCATCCGCGCCGGCAACACCAATGCTCACTGTCACCACGCATTCAGGGCAATCCACATTTTCGATGAGCAGGGTCTGAACCGTGGTCCGCAGTCGTTCCGCGATGACCAGCGCATCGGTCGCGGAGGTGTTGCGCAGGAGCACGATGAATTCCTCGCCGCCGTAGCGCGCCAGCACATCATCCGGATTCACCAACGCGCGCTGCAGGTTGCGGGCGACATCGCGTAGGCAACCATCGCCGACCGGGTGACCGTACCGATCATTGAGCAGCTTGAAGTGATCAATGTCGATCATCAGGATGGCCGCCTGTTCGCGGCGGCGCCCGCTGCGCCACAGCCGCGCCAGGGCTTCGGTGAAGAAATGACGATTGGGCACTCCGGTCAGTGCGTCGGTCCAGGCAATGGTCTGCAGCGCCGATGCCTCACGCCGCAGCGCTTCCCGGTGCTCGATCTGATTCACCTGGATCAGCGTGGTTCGCACGCCGATTCCGACGACGGCGATCAGGATGCCCGCGCAACCCCACAGATAGTCCACCCGGATCAGAAACAATGACGCCGTGAGCAGCGCGACCGCCAGCAGGATGGGGCTGCCGCTGCGCACTATGCGCACCAGGGCCGAGTTCACCGGACGAACCGGTACCGCCGAGGGAGCGCGTAAGGCGAGGCTGCAGAGCACCGCGAAGGCCAGCGTGACGAGCGTGCCGTATTGCGGTCCGAACCCGGGGTTACCCGCGAAGTAGTGGTCATTGATGAACACAATGACCAAGTAAACAACGGTATATACGGATAGCCCGCGGAACAGGTCGCGTTCGTCGCGGTCTTCCGCGACGTACCAGCGCATCAGCGCGCCTGCGGCCAGGTACAGGTTCTGCAGATCCAGCAGCCACACCAGGTAGGCGACGCCGGCTTCGGCGGGGGCCGAATGGTCATTGATCATGGTCCAGGTGTACTGGAAGTACGCGCAGCCAAGCGCCAGCGCCACCAGCGCATCAACTGCCCGCAACAGCTGCCGGCCGTGCAACCGCCAGTCGCTGGCCAGCAGGTACGTCGTGGGTACCACCGCCAGGTTAAATGCCAGCATGCTGGCGCGGTACATCTCGTTTTGGCGATGCAGGATCATTTCCTGCCACAGATTGCCGAAGGCACCCACGGCCCAGATCAGCAGGGCCAACGCAAGGGCGTACCAACCGAAGCGAACTGAGGTGGTGTGCGATCTCCCGCGCCTGAGCGTCGCCACCGCCGCAAACAGCGGCGCGATCACCATCAGGATGTAGGCCGCGGGGCCGGTCACTGCGGGCCCGAAGAAGGCCAGCACCACGAGTTGCAGCGAAAGGAAGGCTATAGGCAAATATAGCGACATGAAGGCGCATCAATTTCCGGGTGACCCCCGAAGTTTACAATGTGTGTCGACACCGGAGCGGCGACGCAAGGCCCAGAATAAGGGAATATCCGGGGCATTCGGAGTCCCCGGAGGGTGAACTGATCGGCGGCCTCGAACGGCGCGGTGTGGCAGCGGGTCCGACGCGCCCGTCCGGCGGGTGAGGTTCGGACCGTGCTAACTGGCGGTTCGGGCGCGGGCGCGTGGGAGCGGCCGACCGTCCGTCCTTGATACCGCGGTTTGGCTGGCGTTGTCAGCGGTGGCGATCGCGCGCACCATCAGCGTCTCCGTGAGCGGGCGAACGCGTTTCAGTTCGCGCAGGAGCGCGCGGCACTGACGCGCACCGACGGGCCGCCCGTACAGATAACCCTGTGCGTAATCACAGCCGTACTCGCGCAGCAGCGACGCCTGTTCAGGCGTTTCAACGCCTTCGGCGACGGTTTTCAGACGCAGCTTCTTCGCCAGGTCGATGACCGAGTGGATCAGTGGCGTGCGCGAACTCGGGTTACCGAGGTCGCGGATGAACGCGCGATCGATCTTCAGGGTGTCCAGGGGCAACTGGTTCAGGTAGCTCAGGCTCGAGTAGCCAGTGCCGAAATCATCGATGAGCACCTGGGAGCCGAGCGCGCGCAGCGCGGTGAGAATGCGGATGAACTTATCCGGCTCATTCATCATGGCGGACTCTGTGATCTCGAAGCGCAGCCAGCGCGGATCAACCCCGTGCTTTGCAGACAGCTGCGAGACGACCTGCGCAAAGTCCGTACGCTCGAGCTGCATGGGCGACACGTTGATGGCGACCGGCACGATGGGAACGTCGCGATCGAGCCAGGCACGGATCTGCGCGATCACCTGCGTCAGCGCCTGCAGGCCCAGCTCCGCAATCAATCCGCTCTTCTCTGCGACCGGGATGAACTGAATCGGGGGGATGAGGCCCCGTTCGGGATGACGCCAGCGCATCAGGGCCTCGAGCGAGGACAGCAGCCCGGTGCTCAGGTTCACGACCGGCTGGTATTCCATGAATATCTGGCTGGTGCCGATCGCATGCCGCAGCGATTGTTCGAGCGCGACGTGTTCGCTGACCCGCAAGTCCATATCAGCGGAGAAGAACCGATGACAGTCGCGGCCGGCTTCCTTGGCCTGATAGAGCGCGATGTCAGCGTGTTTCTGCAGCGCCTTGAAGTCCGGGCCGTCCGCCGGATATACCGCGATTCCCAGACTGGCAGTCACCGCGACCGTCTGTCCGTCCACGTCGATCGGCGCGCGTACCGCGATCTGCAGTCGGTGCGCGAGCATGTCGATGGCGGCGAGGTCGAGCATCAGCGGCGCGACGACGACGAACTCATCGCCACCCATCCGTGCAACCACATCGTGTGCCGACACCGCGGCGCGCATGCGCCTGGCGATGGTCTGCAGCAGCTGGTCTCCGGGACCGTGACCCAGCGAATCGTTGATGTTCTTGAAGTTGTCGACATCCACGTAAAAGAGCGCCAGCAGATGATCGCCCGCGTCGATGTTCTGCAGCACACGCGGCATCTTGTTGTTCAGAAACAGCCTGTTCGGCAGGCCGGTCAGCGAATCGTGCTGCGCGAGCCTGGAGAGCTTGCGGCGCGATTCGCGCTCATGCTCCTGCGCGGCCCTGCGGTGGGAGATGTCATGCGCGACCAGGGTCAGCACGGTCTGCCCCTGGATCTCGATGCAGCTGACGGCGACTTCCGCATCTGCGCAGCCTGCGTCGGCAGTTCGAACCCGGGTTTGATGGATCGATCGCTCGCCGCGGGTGCCGAGGGCGGCGGTGAGGATCTCCCCAGTCAAATCGGGAAAAATATCCTGTACCCGATAGCGGTCCACCCTTTCGCGCGTGCACTTCAAGGCGCGCAGAGCGGTCTCGTTGGCTTCGATGATTTCCAGGGTGCTGCCGTCCAGCAGCACGATGGCCTCGGGAAGCTGTGCCGCAACGTTGCGGTAGCGCTGCTCCACGGAGTCCTGGGTCACGAAGCTGCGCTGCAGTCGCAGGATGAGCCAGATTACGGCCGCACTGAAGGCGATGAACATGGCGACGATTGCGGCGAGCATCATCCAGGTCGTACGCCTTCCCAAGGCGAAGATGTCGCGATCGGATTGGCTGCTGAACAGGGCAATCGGGTGTCCGTCGCTGTCGCGTACCACGGCGTAGCCGGTGATCTGCCGGTCATTGTCGGGGAAGGCGAAGGTCTGCTGGGATAGGTCGGCCGTGCCGAGCCACGCGCGCACCGGCCCCGGCAGATTCGCGCGCGCCGAGTTCGGTCCTGCCAGATAGGTAATGGTCACCGGCAGCTGGCTGGTCTCGCTCACCCGTCGGATGTCGCTGGCTTCTATGAAGCGCACAAACAACATTGTCGCCCCGGTGGGCTGTGTCAGGTCGGTACGCTGGATTTCCTGTGCGGAGACCGCAACCAGCCCGCGGCTGGTCGCCATCAGCCCGTTCATTGGTGCAAAATCCATGCTGTTGCGCGGTGGCAGAAACCGCGTCAATCCCTGCAGATATTCACGGGGTGCGGGCGATTGCACCGGGGCGCCGGATCGGTCCGCAAATCCAGAATAGATCTCGTTGCCGTCCCTATCGACAATCCAGATGAGATCGACGTGCAGTCCCAGGAAATTCTGGCGCACGAGGTTGCCGTCTATGAAGTGCTGATTGCGATCGTGGACGAACTGCTCCGAATCGTCCCAGGTTGCATAATCCAGATCGCTGATCGCCAGTTCCCGCAGCTCCGCCTCGAAGGCCCGATAGACCTGCGCGGCCTTCCTGCCGGTTTCTGCGGCTTCGACGTGCTCGAAGCTCCTCAGGAGTGTCGGGCCCATCGCCAGGATCCCCAGTGCCAGGACCAGCATTGCCACTGCGAGGAATGTGATCCACGGCACCCATTGGCGCCGAAATATGCTTTCCTTCTGTTGCGGGGCGGAGGGAGTCTTCACGTACTGCGCATATCGGCACAATCTGCAAAAACTTTAATCCGCTGCGCTCCAGCCGCCCCCCAATGCCTTGATCAGGAGCACGGAGGCATCGAGGCGCCGGGTCAGTATGCTGATGCGCGACTGTTCTGCCTGCAGCGCCGCGAGGTTGTCTTCCACGTCGCGGTAGGCGCCGAGGACTGTATTGCGATAAGTCGCAACCTGTTCGGTAAGCGGCCTTGGCCCGCGCTGTCACGCTGGAGCGCTACCTTGACGATCCACATGGCTTGGCCGGGTGCACTGTAGGGCAATGGCGCGCGGGCCTGTCGGAGATTCAGCAGATGGCGAGGGTTCCCGGCCTGATTGCCGGGAACCGTCATTGGTGGAGGCGGGGGGAATCGAACCCCCGTCCGCAAGCACTCCGCTTCAGGGCTCTACGCACGTAGCTGTCTCTTTGTTTTCTCGCTTCGCGCTACCCGAGCAGCAGGGAAGACGCTAGGCCAGCAACGGTGTCTCTTAACGCTGCACCCCGTAGCACGATGCAGCGCGATCCTGTGAGCGCGTCCCCAGGGTCAGTGGCACAGGCACCAGCTGGTCTGAGGTTAGGCCGGGTTAAGCGGCCAGAGCGAAGTTGTCGTCGTTGGCAACTATAATTTGCACAAGAGTTTAACGAGGACCCATGCACCTCGGCACGCCCCTGAAGTTTTGCAACCCGCGTCGAAACCGGTCGCCCCCTTCTGGTACATGGAGATTCTACCCCAAATGCCCCAATCCGGCGGCTCGGACTTGAACCAGGCACGCCAGCAGGCGCCGCAGCGCCTGCTGGCAGGGGCGCGGACCATTCTCCTGGCCCTGGGGCTGTCAGCGACCGTCGCCGTTGCCGCCGCGTCCCGCTCGCCGCAGGATCTGTTTCAGGATCTGTTCTCGGCCGTCCAGAGCGCCGGAGTTTTCCCGGACAGCAAGACCTTTGCGGACGCCGTGCCGCGCGCGCCGCCACAGACCATCCTGCGACGGTTCCACGCGCTGCAACCCAATACGCCGCAGGCCCTGCGCCAGTTCGTTGAGCAAAATTTCCTCATTGGCGACACGGCAGCGCCCGTGGAGGCTCAGCAGCCACTGGCCGCGGGTCTGCCCATCGGCGCGCACATCGATCAGCTGTGGTCACGACTGACGCGCGACACGGCGACAGTACCGCCTTTTTCCTCCGCGCTGCCGTTGCCGCGGCCCTACGTGGTGCCGGGTGGCCGATTCAGAGAACTGTATTACTGGGACTCCTACTTCACGATGCTCGGTCTTGCGCAAAGCGGGCGACAGGACCTGGTGCGCGACATGATCGACGATTTCGCCTCCCTCGTTGACCGCTACGGTCACATTCCCAACGGCACCCGCTCTTATTACCTCGGCCGCTCGCAACCGCCGTTCTTCTTTGAAATGGTGGCGCTGCTGCAGCCGCAGGATCCGGCAGCCGCGTGGCTGCGATACCTGCCGCGACTGAAGCGTGAATATGCATTCTGGATGGACGGTGCCGTGGCGCTGCGTGCTGCGGGTGCCCACCGACGCGTGGTGCGGCTAGCGGGTGGGGAAGTGCTGAACCGCTATTGGGATGATGTGGATGAGCCGCGGGATGAATCCTGGCGTGAGGATGTCGAGCTGGCCCGTCGCAGCGGCCGCGAACCTGCGCAACTGTATCGCGACATCCGCGCGGCGGCCGAAAGCGGCTGGGATTTCAGCTCCCGGTGGTTGCGCGATCCCCATGCATTGAGCTCAATCGAGACGACCGCCATCGTACCCGTGGATCTCAACAGCCTGCTCTTTGGTCTGGAACAGGCGATCAGTGCCGGATGCGCGCGGGCGAACGATCGGACCTGCGCAGCGGACTTTAGGCGTCGTGCGGTGGCGCGCCGGCAGGGGATCGAGCGTTATCTGTGGGACGACATCCGCGGCTTCTACACCGACTATCGCTGGACGGAGGGTCGCGCTACGGGCGTGCTGTCGGCAGCGACGCTGTATCCGCTGTTCGAGTCCGTGGCGGACGCAGGGCGCGCGATGCGGGTGGCGGCAACCGTGCGCGCCTCGCTTCTGGATCAGGGCGGATTGGATACGACGACGGTGGCGACCGGCCTGCAGTGGGATGCCCCGAACGGTTGGGCACCGCTGCAGTGGATTGCGGTCAAAGGTCTGCGTGCCGCAGGCGAGCCGGCGCTCGCGGCGACGATCGCCTGTCGCTGGGTGGTGAGCGTCACAGCGGTCTACGCGCGCAGCGGCCGACTCGTCGAAAAGTACAATGTCGTGAGCATCACCGGCGGTGGCGGCGGCGAGTATCCATTGCAGGATGGGTTTGGCTGGACCAACGGTGTGACCCGCCAGCTCATGGCCCTTTACCCCACATTTGCAGGTGTTGCCACCGTTGCTCAATGCCCGTCAGGGCAGCCCTGAGCGTGACGGACGCCTACGCGTAGTTAACGTGACTTGGCTCGGGGGTCAGTGCTTAAATCCGCGCGTTTTTTTGCATAACCCATCCAGGAGAGCACATGGTCTTACGAATTCTCAAGGCAGGTATTCCCGTGGCCTTGCTGGCCGCGTCGGCGTACGTCTGGGCCGATGATGCTCCGGCACCGCCGCCGCCACCGCTGACGGTGAAGGCCCAGGTGGGATACGTCTCCTCGCACGGTGACACCAACGCGCAGACGGCGAACGCGAAGCTCAGCGTCATCTACAACGTGGATGCCTGGAAGCACGATCTGGAGCTGGCCGGACTGTATGGCAAGTCGAACGATATCGTCAGCGCCGAGCGGTTCGTTGCCGGGTGGCAGAGCAATTACAACTTCTCGCCCCGCATGTTCGTATTCGGCGCGCTCGACTACAACGACGATAAGTTCAGCGGCTTCCAGTACCAGGAAACCGTCTCGACCGGCTTGGGTTATTCCATCGTCAAGCTCGCGGATGCGACGCTTGATGCGCAGGTCGGTGTCGGCTACCGGCGGCTGCGGCCCGAACAGCTGGTCACGCAGCCTGACGGTGACGTGACGCGCACGCCCCTGGACGAGGAAAGCGGTGCCGTCGCCACGGCCACCATCAAGGGCAGTTATGCGTTCAACTCCGTCACCAAGCTGACGGATGTTCTCGCGGCGCAATCGGGCTCGGACAATACGATGGTGCAGAATGACCTGAACCTGCAGGTGAACATGTCCAAGGCGCTGGCGATCACGGCAGGCTATGAGGTCATCCACAACACCAGTCCGCCGGCGGGCCTGACGAAGACCGACACTCTCGTGACCTTCAACCTGACGTACGCATTCCCGACGAGCCCCGGCGCGCCGCCCCCCTGAAGGTCAGCGCGTGCGCAGGATGCGCGCCTTGTCCCGCTGCCAGTCGCGGTCCTTCTCGGTTGCGCGCTTGTCGTGCTGCTTCTTGCCCTTGGCCACGCCGATACGGATTTTGGCGCGCCCGGCTTTCCAGTACATCTCCAGCGGCACCAGCGTATAGCCGCTGCGCTCCACGGCATCGGTCAGCTGTTCGATTTCGGCAAGATTCAGCAGCAGCTTGCGGGTACGGGTGGGCTGCGCGATGAGGTGGGTCGAGGTGGTGTTCAGCGGCGCCACGTGGGCGCCGTACAGGAAGACTTCGCCATTCTTCACGTACACGTAGGACTCGGTCAGCTGGGCCTTGCCGGCGCGCATCGACTTGACCTCCCAGCCCTGCAGCACCATGCCGGCCTCATAGCGGTCCTCGATGAAGTAATCGAAGCGCGCCTTGCGGTTTTCGGCGATCAGTTTGGGTTCGGGTTTGGTCTGGCTCATGACTAGTGCACAATTGTACCGATGAGAGAAGTCAGGCGCTCGGCACTGATTGCGCAGTCTCCGCAGCGGATGTTCGCGTTGATCAACGACATTGAAAGCTATCCACAGTTCCTGCCGTGGTGCACCAGCGCGCACGTGCAGTCCCGGAACGAGCGGGAAATCATCGCCACCATCGGCGTACGCCGCGGCCCGCTGAATGTCACCTTTACCACGCGCAACGAGCTGACCGCCGATCGTCGCGTTGCCATGCGGCTGGTCAGTGGTCCTTTCAAGACATTGGACGGGGAATGGACCCTCACACCGGTGGCGCTTCCCGGGCAGCCTGGCTGCCGCGTCGATCTGCTGATGCGCTTCGCCTTCGGTAATCGGCTCACGGCCATGGTCTTCGAGCCGCTGTTCGAGGAGACGGCGGCCTCGCTGGTGGATGCGTTCGTGGCACGCGCCCGCACTCTCGCTGGCCCACCGCCTGTTCCGCCATGACCCGCAAGCACTGCACCGTGGCCTTCGCGCTGCCCGGACGGCAGTTCCTGTGGACAGTGGACCTGGCGGCAGAGGCTTCCGTGGCGGACCTGCTCGAGCAGGCCCGCCTGCAGGCGGCAGCGCGGGGCGAGGCGGGCGCGGTGCCCTGGGATACGGAATCGATTGGCATTTTCGGGGAGCCCTGTCGGCGCGAGGACATCCCGCGCGAGGGGGATCGGGTCGAGATCTACCGCGCCTTGATCAATGACCCGCGGGCCAGCCGCCGGGCACGGGTCAGGGGACGCTGAGCCGCGCGATCGCTACAGGGCGGGTGCCAGAACACGCAATCCCGGGGCATCCGGCGTCACGGCTTCCTGGCCGTGCTTGTCGATCCGGTCGACCTTGTCTTCCTTGAAATACACGGTCAGCTGCCGCTGCACGGGGGACCGGCGCCCGACCTTGAGGTAATAGAGGTAGTCCCAGCGGTCGTTGTCAAACATCGACGGCATCATGGGAGTGCCCAGCAGGTAGCGCACCTGCACTTTGGTCATGCCCGCGGTCAGCTGGTCGGTATTGCGCTTTTCAAGGTAGTTGCCCTGCTGCACAGTGATGCGGTACACGCACCCGGAGGCGGTGCAGGCGAGTACCAGGAGGGCCACACCGGCGCCGATGCGGCGCCACGAAAGATTCGACTGCAATCTGATCACGTGACTTGTCACTTGAATACGGGATAATAAATGGATGATACCGCATCGCCCGGGTCGAAGCCGAATGGCATCGGGCCCGACATCAGGAGATAACGGCATGGAAGGGAAGGACCTGCGCAAGGCCGGTCTCAAGGTCACGCTGCCCCGGCTGAAGATCCTGGAAATCCTGGAAAACAGCCAGACGCGCCACCTTTCGGCCGAAGACATCTACCGCTCCTTGCTGGAGTCCAACGAGGACATCGGCCTGGCCACCGTCTATCGCGTGCTCACGCAGTTCGAGGCGGCCAGCCTCGTCACGCGGCACCATTTCGAAGACGGAATGGCGGTTTTCGAACTCAACCATGGCACTCACCACGACCACATTGTGTGTCTGGACTGCGGCCGGGTCGAAGAGTTCATGGATTCGGGCATCGAGGATCGACAGGGCGCGGTGGCGAAGAAGCTGGGGTTCGAGATCCGGGATCACTCCCTGATCATTTACGGCCACTGCGTCCGCCAGACTTGCGCGCATCGCCCGAAGACCTGACAACCACCTGACGCAGCATCTCCTGGGCGTGTTCGCGCGCCTTCGAGCTGATATCGACGCCCCCCAGCATCCGCGCGAGCTCCTCGACCCGCTCATCCGCCGAGAGGTCGGTGAGGGAGGTGCGCGTGGTCTTGCCATCGGTCAGCTTGTTGACCCGCAGATGATGGTGGCCCTGGGAGGCCACCTGGGGCAGGTGCGTCACGCACAGCACCTGGGCGTGCTCCGCCAAAGTCCGCAGTTCCCGGCCTACGATCTCGGCGATGGCGCCGCCGATGCCCGAATCCACTTCATCAAACACCATGCAGCGTGAATCGCGCCCGGCACAGGCCACCTGTACGGCGAGCGACAGTCGGGCCAGTTCGCCGCCGGAGGCCACCTTGGACAGTGCGCGCATGGGCTGACCCGGATTGGCAGTCACCCGGAATTCGACCTGATCGACACCGTGGGCCTGCGGCTCGGTCGACTCCAGCGGTGAGACATCGATCAGGAAGCGGCCGCCGGCCATGCCCAGCTGCTGCATGTGAGTGGTCACCGTCTTGGCCAGGGCACGCGCTGCCGTGGCCCGCCTCGCCGAGAGCAGTTTTGCCTGTTCCCGATAGCGCTCCAGCGCCGCGGCGAGGTCGGTACGCACGGTGGCGAGGTCGCTTTCGGCCGTTTCGAGCTGCTTGAGCTCCATATCCAGTTCTGCGGCCCGCAAGTGCAGCTGAGCCGGGGCGACGCGATTCTTGCGCGCCAGATCCTCGATGCCGGCCAGGCGCCGCTGCACCTGGTCCTGGCGGGCCGCATCAAAGTCCTGGGTATCCAGGTAGTGCTGCATTTCGCGCGCAGCCTCGCGGATCTGGATGGCGGCGCCATCCACCAGCGGCACCACCGCGGCGATGCCCGGATCCAGCGCCGCAACCGCCTTCAGCTGCTGCAGTGCGCGGGACACGGCGGCGTGGGCGCTGCCCTCGTCCTCCTCGTAAAGATGCCCCAGGGCACCCTGTACCGCTTCGGTGAGCCGTCCGCGGTTGGCGATTCGGGTCGCCTCCTCGGCGAGGCTCGCGAACTCCCCGGCCGCCAGGCCCAGCGCGGCGAGCTCCTGGGCCTGGTAGCGCAGCAAGGACAGTCGCGCGTCGCGGTCACGCGCCTTCGCCTCCAGCTCCAGGGCCGCATTCAGCAGTTTCAGCCACACCCGGTGCGCGATCCCGACTTCCCCGACAGCGGCCTCGTGGCGGCCGTAGGCGTCGAGCAATTCGCGCTGGCCGGTGCTGCGGGTCAAGGTCTGGAATTCATGCTGGCCGTGGATGTCGAGCAGGATGTTGCCCGCCTCGCGCAGCTGCTGCACGGTCACCGACTGACCGTTCAGGTAGGCGCGCGAGCGCCCATCCGCGGTCACCACCCGCCGCACCGAGAGTTCCTGTTCGACCGTGATCGACTGATCCTCGAGCCAGCTCTTCAGTTCACGCGGCGCCTGCGCCACTTCGAACGTCGCCGTGACTTCGGCGCGCTGCGCGCCGTGGCGCACCACCTCGGCACCGGCGCGGCCGCCGGCGATGAGCTGCAGGGCATCCACCAGGATCGACTTGCCCGCGCCGGTTTCGCCCGTGAGCACGGTGAGGCCGGCACGCAGGTCCAGTTCGAGCGCATCGATGATGGCGAAATCGAGGATATGCAGATAGGTGAGCATGGCGAGCTACCGCGAGCGGTCGGTGTTGCCGCGGCCCCAATGCAGTTTGGAACGCAGCAGGCGAAAGTAATCGTAGCCCGGCGGGTGCAGCAGTGTGACCCCGTCCTGGGACTGGCGAATCTGCACCCTATCGCACGGATTCGCGTCCCCGAGCACGAACCCGTCGCACACCACCTGGGCGCGGCTCTCCGGCCGCTCGAGCAGGCGGATCTCGATGGTGGCGGCCGAGGAGACCACGATGGGGCGGTCCGACAGGGTATGCGGGCAGATCGGGGCGATCACCAGCACTTCCAGGTGCGGGTCCACGATCGGGCCGCCGCAGGAGAGCGCGTAGGCCGTGGAGCCGGTGGCGCTGGCGATGACGATGCCGTCGCCGGCATGGGTGTTGACATAGCGGCCGTCGATCCAGGTCTCGAAGTCCATCATGCTGCCGGTGGCCAACTTCTGGACCACGATGTCGTTGAGCGCGAGCCCCGTGGTCGGGGTGGCGCCGCCGGTCATCAGCGTCGTGGTCAGCAGCGGCCGACGGTCCACCTCGCAGCCGCCATCCAGCGCGGCATCAACGCACGGCAGCACATCCTGCGGCAGCACATCGGTGAGAAAGCCCAGCCGGCCGCGGTTGATGCCGAGCAGGGGCACGCGGCGCGTCGTGGCCAGACGCGCCGCGTAGAGCAGAGTGCCGTCGCCGCCGATCGCAATGATGATGTCAGCCCGGGCCGCCAGCTCGGTTTCGGAGACCCGCTGCACAGCGGCCGCCCCGGCGATGTCGCCCAGGGCCTCGCACGCGAGGATGCTGACACCCCGTTCGATGAGATGCGGGACCAGGACCGAGGAGGTCTCGGCCACCCGGCTATCGGCAAAACGGCCGATCAGTCCGCACACACGAGGAGAGGCTGTCATGCGGCCTTTGTAGCATGCGCCCGGGCGGCGCCCAAGGGCGGAAACGCCAGGCAAGTGTTGAGTTAAGTCGGGAGCTTGCTTGACGGGCCGCCATGCGGTCGTTAGCTTCGCTGCACGTATGGCTCCAGAAGTCCGTGATGACAGCCTCAATGAGCGGGCGCAGCGCCTGCTGCGAGTATTGGTTGAGAGCTATATCCGCGACGGGCTGCCGGTGGGTTCCCGCAGCCTCTCGCGTGACAGCGGGCTGAATCTGAGCTCGGCGACCATCCGCAATGTCATGGCGGATCTGGAGGAACTGGGTTTTGTCTCCTCGCCGCATACCTCGGCCGGGCGGGTACCCACCGACAAGGGGTATCGCTTCTTCGTCGATACGCTGCTGCGCGTGCAACCGCTCGATAACGATTCGGTGAGCGAGTTCCGCCGGCAACTGGACAGTGGCCACGATTCCAAGGCGCTCGTGGCGACGGCTTCCCAGCTGCTCTCGAGCGTGACGCAGCTGGCAGGGGTCGTGACCCTGCCGAGTTCCCAGCAGTCCGCCATCACCCACATCGAATTCGTGCCGCTGTCGGAGAACCGGGTGCTGGCGGTGCTGGTGCTCAACAACAGTGAAGTACAAAACCGCATCATCCAGCTGGAGCGCCGTTTCCAGGCCGAAGAGCTGCGCCGTGCGGCGAACTTCCTCAACCAGCACTTCACCGGCCGTTCCGCCAGCGAGGTACGCCAGGAAATCCTGCGCCAGATGCGCGAGACCCGCGAGAACATGAACCAGATCATGCTCGACGCCATCACTATGGCGCAGCAGGTCTTTAACGTCGGGGATCCGGCGCTGCACGACAAGATGGATTATGTGATCGCCGGGGAGACGAACCTCATGGGCGTGGGCCAGCTCTCCAACGTCGAGAAGCTCAAGCGGCTGTTCGAGGCCTTTGCCGAACGGCGCGACTTCCTGCACCTGCTGGACCACAGCCTCAAGGCCCAGGGCGTCCAGATTTTCATCGGCCACGAATCCGGCTACCAGATCCTGGACGACTGCAGCCTGGTGACGGCTCCGTACTCGCTGGGTGACCAGGTGGTCGGGGTGCTGGGGGTCATCGGCCCGATGCGCATGGCCTACGAACGGGTTATTCCTATTGTCGATGTCACCGCTAAATTGCTGGGCGCGGCCTTGAATTCCAGGCGCTAGCCCTCAGGAATCAGCTAATCTGCGACCCCTTAATGGCGGGCGCAACGCGACTCGGGTTGCGTAAGTTATTGTTTTCGGAGGTATTGATGACTGGTGCAGAGGCTTCCGCGTCGGGTGCGGCGCCGGCCGCGAACGGCGAATCCGAGACACTGGATGCAGGACAGCTGCGGCAGGCGCTGACGGAAGCTCAGCAGTTGGCGAGCAGCCATAAGGATCAGTACCTGCGGGCCGTGGCTGAGATTGAGAATGTGCGCAAGCGCGCGCAGCGGGATATCGAGAACACCAGCCGCTATGGGCTGGAGAAGTTCGCCGTCGAGCTGCTGCCGGTGCTGGACAGTCTGCAGCTTGCGGTCAGCAGCGCCGCGCGCGCTGACGTCAAGAGCCTCGCCGAGGGCCAGGCGGCAACCCTGAAACTGCTGGTGAAGGCCTTCGAAAGGCTCAATATCCGGGAGATCAATCCGCACGGTGAGCCATTTGACCCGGAGCGGCACGAGGCGGTAATGGCCCAGGAATCGGCCACCGCGCAGCCCAATGCGGTGCTGCAGGTGGTCCAGCCGGGCTTTGAACTGGGCGGCCGGCTGCTGCGTCCAGCGCGGGTGATCGTGGCCAGGGCGCCGGCGTAGGGACTTGAATCGTTCGGCTGCGCACCCACAAAGGGCGTGCGGGACGGACTTAAAAGAGAATTTGCGGAGTAACAGTAATGGCAAAGATCATCGGCATCGACCTGGGCACGACCAACTCGTGCGTGGCCATCATGGAAGGCGGCAAGCCCCGTGTCATCGAGAACTCGGAAGGCGATCGCACCACGCCATCGGTCGTAGCGTTCACCAAGGACGGCGAAGTAATCGTCGGCCAGCCGGCCAAGCGCCAGGCGGTCACGAATCCGCAGAACACCCTGTTCGCGGTGAAGCGCCTCATCGGCCGCAAATTCTCCGACGACGTTGTGCAGCGCGATGTGAAGATGGTGCCCTACAAGATCGCCAAGGCCGACAATGGCGATGCGTGGGTCGAAGTGCAGGGCAAGAACATGGCGCCGCCGGAAGTCTCGGCGCGCGTGCTCATGAAGATGAAGAAGACCGCCGAGGACTACCTCGGTGAGCCGGTCACGGAGGCCGTGATCACCGTTCCTGCGTACTTCAATGACAGCCAGCGCCAGGCCACCAAGGATGCGGGTCGCATCGCGGGCCTGGACGTGAAGCGCATCATCAACGAGCCCACCGCGGCGGCCCTGGCCTACGGCCTCGACAAGGCCGGCGGGGATCGCAAGATCGCGGTCTATGACCTGGGTGGCGGCACCTTTGACGTCTCCATCATCGAAATCGCCGAAGTCGACGGTGAGCGCCAGTTCGAGGTGCTCTCCACCAACGGCGATACCTTCCTCGGCGGCGAGGACTTCGACCTGCGGGTCATCAATTTCCTGGGCGAGGAGTTCCTGAAGGAATCCGGCGTCGATGTGCGCAAGGATCCGCTGGCCATGCAGCGCCTGAAGGAAGCGGCCGAGAAGGCCAAGATCGAACTGTCCTCGACGCAGCAGAGCGATGTGAACCTGCCGTACATCACGGCCGATGCGTCGGGCCCGAAGCATCTGAACATCAAGCTCACGCGTGCGAAGCTGGAGTCGCTGGTCGAGGACCTCGTCAAGAAGACCGTCGAGCCGTGCCGCGTGGCCCTCAAGGACGCGGGCCTTTCGGCCGCGGATGTGGCCGAGGTCATCCTGGTCGGCGGCCAGACGCGCATGCCGCTGGTGCAGAAGTACGTCAAGGACTTCTTCGGCAAGGAGCCGCGCAAGGATGTGAATCCGGATGAGGCCGTCGCGGTTGGCGCGGCGATCCAGGGTGGCGTGCTGGCCGGTGAGGTCAAGGACGTGCTGCTGCTGGATGTCACCCCGCTGTCGCTCGGGATCGAGACCCTCGGTGGCGTGATGACCAAGCTCATCGAGAAGAACACCACCATCCCGACACGGGCGGCGCAGACCTTCTCCACGGCGGATGACAGCCAGACGGCGGTGACCATCCACGTGCTGCAGGGCGAGCGCGACCGGGCCGGGGACAACAAGTCCTTGGGCAAGTTCGACCTCACCGACATTCCGCCGGCGCCGCGCGGCATGCCGCAGATCGAGGTGTCCTTCGATATCGATGCCAATGGCATCCTGAACGTGTCGGCCAAGGACAAGGCCACCAGCAAGGAGCAGAAGATCATCATCAAGGCCTCGAGCGGCCTGAACGAGGATGAGATCAAGCGCATGGTGCGCGATGCCGAGGCGCATGCCGAGGAGGATCGCAAGTTCCGTGAGCTGGTGGACACGCGCAACAAGGCCGATGGCATGGTGCACAGCGTGGAGAAGGCGCTGAAAGATCTGGGCGATAAGGTCTCGGGTGAGGAGCGCGCGAGTGTCGAGTCCGCGCTGTCGGATGTGCGTTCGGCGCTGAAGGGCGACGACAAGGACGTGATCGCACGCAAGACCGAGGCGTTGGCACAGGCCTCCGCGAAGATCGCCGAACGTGCCTATGCGGAAGGGCAGGGCGGCGCGGGCGCCGGCGGTCCGCAGCCGGACGGTGCTGCCGGTGCCGGTGCCACGGGCGCCGGGTCGGCCGGTGCCAAGGACGATGTCGTCGACGCCGAGTTCGAAGAGGTCAAGGACAAGGATCGCCGCGCCTCATAAGCGGTATCCTTGGGTCGAATCAATGCCGCCGCGCTCGGGCCTAAGCCGGTACTACCGGTGATGGGCCAGGGCACGGCGGCTTTGACGTGTTAAGGGTTCTGCGAAGGCTGGCATGTCTAAGCGCGACTACTACAAGATTCTGGATGTTGCCAAGACGGCAACAGAGTCGGAAATCAAGAAAGCCTATCGCCGGCTGGCGATGAAATTCCATCCTGATCGCAATCCGGGCGATCACGAGGCTGAAGACAAATTCAAGGAGTGCAAGGAGGCGGCCGAGATTCTCGGCAACGCCGACAAGCGCGCAATCTATGACCAGCACGGTCATGCCGGACTCGAGGCCGCCTCGCAGCGCAGCGCCGGCCAGCGCGGCGCCGATGCCTTCAACGACATTTTCGGCGATGTCTTCGGGGACATCTTCGGCGGTGGCCGCCGCGGCGGTGGCAGCCGCGCGCAGATCTTCCGGGGCGCGGACCTGCGCTACGAGGTCGAACTGGAACTGGGGCAGGCGGTGTTCGGCCACACCCTCGAATTGGAGCTGCCGAAACTCGAGGAATGCGGCACCTGCCATGGCACCGGCGCGGCCAAGGGCAGCCAGCCCGTCACCTGCGACACCTGCGACGGCAATGGCCAGGTGCGCGTCTCGCAGGGCTTCTTCCAGCTGCAGCAGACCTGTCCGCGCTGCCGCGGCATGGGCACGATCGTGCGCAATCCCTGCGACACCTGTCTGGGCCAGGGACGGGTGCGGCGTGCCAAGAAACTCTCGGCGAAGATCCCGGCGGGCGTGGATACCGGGGACCGCATCCGTTTGTCGGGCGAGGGCGAAGCCGGCCGCAACGGCGGACCTCCCGGGGACCTGTACGTGGAAGTGCGGGTGCGGGAACACGAGATCTTCGAGCGCGAAGGCGAACACCTGTCCTGCGAGGTCCCCATCAGCTTTGCGACGGCGGCACTGGGCGGAACGCTCGAGGTACCCACCCTGGACGGCGATGTCACCATCAAGATTCCGCCCGAGTCTCAGTCAGGGCGGGTCTTCCGGCTGCGCGACAAGGGCGTCAAGCCCGTGCGCGGCGGTGCGCGCGGTGACCTCTTCTGCAAGGTGGTGATCGAAACCCCTGTGAAACTCTCGGCCGAGCAGCGCGAGATGATTCAGGAGCTGGACGCCTCGCTGCGCGGTGGCGCCCAGCATGCCCCGCGGCAGAAGGGCTTCCTGGAAGGCGTGAAGAACTTTTTCTCCAAGTCCGAATAGGTCGGTGCGAATCAATATGAGCGGTACATTGCGCGTTCTTCTCATCGGCGCGACCGGCCGCATGGGCCAGGCCCTGGTGCGTGTTTCCAAGGAGCGTGCCAACGTACGCATCACCGGCGCGGTGACACACGCCGGCAGCGTGCACCTCGGACGGGACGTGGGGGAGGTGGCCGGTGTCGGCCGCCTCGGGGTGACGGTGACGGCCGATGTCGCCGCGGCACTGTCCGAGTGCGACTGCGCCATCGATTTTTCGCAATCTCCCGCGACGGCGTCGAATCTGGCGGCCTGCTGCGCGGCAGGCAAGCCGCTGCTGGTCGGCACCACCGGACTCGCCGCCGAACTGAAACCCGAGATCGAGCGCGCCGCGCGCCACATCGCGTTGCTGATTGCGGCCAACACCAGTCTCGGAGTCACGCTGCTGCTCGAACTGGTGCGGCAGGCGGCGCAGACGCTGCCGCTGAACTTCGATGTGGAAATCATCGAAGCCCATCACCGCCTGAAGAGGGATGCACCCTCGGGTACGGCGCTCGCCCTGGGTCACGCGGCCGCGCAGGCGCGCGGACAGGAACTCGATGAAGTGTCGGCGCTGGACCGCGAGGGACTGCGCCGCGAGGGGGACATCGGCTTTGCCGTCGTCCGAGGCGGAGATATCGTCGGTGACCACACCGTGGTCTTCGCCGCAACAGGGGAGCAAGTGGTTTTATCGCACCGCGCCACGGACCGGAACGTTTTTGCCCGCGGGGCTCTGGATGCGGCTGCGTGGCTGGCAGGCCGGACGCCGGGGCATTACTTCATGCGGGATATTATTCTTTAGGATCAGCATGTTAAGACGTGAATATGGCGCAGGCGGGCAGATTCATACAGTACCCGTGGCGTCCATTTTGGAGCGCAAAAAAGTCTTGGAATCGCATGGACACACCGGGTGCCGGCCCGTAAGATTTACTTCTAATCCGCAAGGGTTAGTCCATGCAAGGCGGGAGGATGTTCCAACAAGAACTCCTCCCGCTTTGTTTATCTGCAGCACGCGCGCGAACGCACCATGACATATCTTCCTGCGGTGCTGGCGCTGGCGGACGGTTCCATCTTCCGCGGCCAGTCCATCGGAGCACCAAGCAACACCACTGGCGAAGTCGTTTTCAATACTGCGCTGACCGGTTACCAGGAAATCCTCACGGATCCCTCGTATGCCAGACAGATTGTGACGCTCACCTATCCGCACATCGGCAACACCGGCACCACGCCCGAGGATCTCGAGTCGGCACAGATCTATGCCGCCGGACTGGTAATCCGGGATCTGCCACTGCGTGCGAGCAGCTGGCGCATGGCGGAGCCCTTGAGCGAATTCCTCACCCGCGGCAAGATCGTCGCCATCGCCGGCATCGATACCCGGCGACTGACCCGCCTGCTGCGAGAGAAGGGCGCACAGTCCGGCTGCATCGTCACCGGCGAGCAGGTCGATGAGCAGGCCGCCATCAAGCTCGCCGGCAAGTTCCCGGGATTGAAGGGCATGGATCTGGCGAAGGTCGTGTCCACCAAGCGTCCCTACCAGTGGAACGAGGGCAATACCTGGGAGGACACCGGACGGCAGAACATCCGTGCCCATCAGCGACTGCATGTCGTGGCCTATGACTTCGGCATCAAGCGCAACATCCTCAAGCTGCTGTCCGATGCGGGCTGCCGCATGACCGTGGTGCCGGCGCAGACCACCGCGCGCGAGGTGCTGCAGCTGCAGCCCGATGGCGTGTTTCTGTCGAACGGTCCCGGTGATCCGGAGCCGTGCGATTACGCGATCACGGCCACGCGCGATCTGCTCGATGCCGATATCCCGCTGTTTGGCATCTGCCTGGGCCACCAGCTGCTGGGCCTCGCCGCCGGTGCGCGCACCATCAAGATGAAATTCGGCCACCACGGCGCGAATCATCCGGTGCAGGACCTGGAAAGCGGTCGGGTCATGATCACCAGCCAGAATCACGGCTTCGCCGTCGATGAGGCCACGCTGCCGTCCAACGTGATGGCGACGCATCGCTCGCTGTTCGACGGCTCGCTGCAGGGCCTGGCCTTCAAGGATCGTCCTGCCTTCAGCTTCCAGGGCCACCCGGAAGCCAGTCCCGGGCCTCATGATGTGAAGTCCCTGTTTGAACGCTTCAACCAGCTCATGCTCAGGCGGTTGCAGAACCAGCTGCGGCAGGTCGAAGCCAACGCGCGGCGTTAAGCCAAGCGCGGGAGAGAGAAGAGAATTGCCTAAGCGGACCGACATCAAGAGCATCCTGATCATCGGCGCCGGTCCGATCGTCATCGGCCAGGCGTGTGAGTTCGACTATTCCGGTGCCCAGGCCTGCAAGGCGCTGCGCGAGGAGGGCTACCGGGTCATCCTGGTCAACTCCAACCCCGCCACCATCATGACCGACCCGGAAATGGCCGATGCCATCTATATCGAGCCGGTGAACTGGCGCACGGTCGCACGCATCATCGAGAAGGAAAAGCCCGATGCGCTGCTGCCCACCATGGGTGGCCAGACCGCCTTGAACACGGCGCTCGACCTGGTGCGTGAGGGCGTGCTGGACAAGCACGGCGTGGAACTCATCGCAGCCTCGCGCGAGGCCATCGACATGGCCGAGGACCGGGAGCTGTTTCGTGATGCCATGCGCGACATCGGGCTCGCGACGCCGAAGTCGCGCATCGCCCACAACCTCGAGGAAGCCAACGGCGCCATCGGCGACATCGGCTATCCGGTGGTGATCCGTCCGTCGTTCACGATGGGCGGCAGCGGCGGTGGTATCGCCTACAACCGCGAGGAGTTCGAGACCATCCTCGCCCGCGGCCTCGATGCCTCGCCCACCAGCGAAGTGCTGCTCGAGGAGGCGGTCATCGGCTGGAAAGAGTACGAGATGGAGGTGGTCCGGGATCGCAAGGACAACTGCATCATCATCTGCTCGATCGAGAACCTCGACCCGATGGGCGTGCACACCGGTGACTCGATTACCGTGGCGCCGGCGCAGACGCTCACCGACAAGGAATACCAGCGCATGCGCGATGCCTCCATCGCGGTGCTGCGCAAGATCGGTGTCGAAACCGGCGGTTCCAACGTGCAGTTCGCCGTGAACCCGGAGGATGGGCGGCTGCTGGTGATCGAGATGAACCCGCGCGTCTCGCGCTCCTCGGCGCTGGCCTCCAAGGCCACCGGTTTTCCGATCGCGAAGATCGCCGCGAAGCTGGCGGTGGGCTACACGCTCGATGAGCTGCGCAACGACATCACCGGTGGCGAGACGCCGGCTTCGTTCGAGCCGTCGATCGATTATGTGGTCACGAAAATCCCGCGGTTCACCTTCGAGAAGTTCCCGGCCGCCAATGACCGCCTCACCACGCAGATGAAGTCGGTGGGCGAGGTCATGGCCATCGGCCGCACCTTCCAGGAGTCGCTGCAGAAGGCGCTGCGGGGCCTGGAAACGGGGCTCGACGGACTGGGCGAGCAGCTGACGCTGCCCCTCAACGATGAGGCGTCGGCAAAGCTGGAATATGAGCTGCGCGTGCCCGGCGCCAACCGGCTGCTGTTCACGGCGGATGCATTCCGTGCCGGCTGGTCGTTCGAGAAGATCCAGGCGCTCACGCACATCGATCCGTGGTTCCTCGCCCAGCTGGAAGACCTGGTGCTCGAGGAGCAGCGGGTCATCGAGCGCGGCATGAGCGGCCTGTCCGCAGAGCGCCTGCGTGCCCTCAAGCGCAAGGGCTTTTCCGACAGCCGTCTGGCGCGGCTGGTGGGCGTGGTGGAGAAGGCCGTGCGCCAGCGCCGCCATGAACTGGGGATCCGCCCGGTATACAAGCGCGTGGACACCTGCGCCGCGGAGTTCGCGACCTCGACCGCCTATCTGTACTCCACCTACGAGGAGGAGTGCGAGGCCGACCCTGACAACCGACGCAAGATCATGATCCTGGGCGGCGGCCCGAACCGCATCGGCCAGGGCATCGAGTTCGACTACTGCTGCGTGCACGCGGCGCTCGCGCTGCGCGAGGATGGCTTCGAGACCATCATGGTCAACTGCAATCCGGAGACCGTCTCCACCGACTATGACACCTCCGACCGGCTGTACTTCGAGCCGCTGACGCTCGAGGACGTGCTGGAGATCATGGAGAAGGAAAAACCCGCAGGCGTGATCGTGCAGTTCGGCGGCCAGACGCCGCTGAAGCTGTCGCGGGCGCTGGAGGAGGCCGGTGCGCCCATCATCGGCACCAGCCCCGACTCCATCGACGTCGCGGAGGATCGCGAACGCTTCCAGCTGCTGGTGCGCAATCTTGGGCTCAAGCAGCCGGCGAACGCGACCGCGCGCACCGAGGAACAGGCGGTGCGCCTGGCGCGCGAAGTGGGTTTCCCGCTCGTGGTGCGGCCCTCCTACGTGCTCGGTGGCCGCGCCATGGAAGTAGTGTTCAATGAAGACGACCTGCGGACCTACATGACCCACGCCGTGCGTGTGTCGAACGACAGCCCGGTACTTCTGGATCGCTTTCTCGATGCGGCCATCGAGGTCGATGTGGATGCGGTCTGCGACGGTGAGCAGGTGCTCATCGGCGGCATCATGGAACACGTGGAGCAGGCCGGCGTGCACTCCGGGGACTCGGGTTGCTCGCTGCCGCCCTACAGCCTGAGTGCCGAGATCCAGGACGAGATCCGCGACCAGACGCGCAAGCTCGCCATGGCGCTGAATGTCGTGGGCCTGATGAACATCCAGTTCGCCGTGCAAAATGGCGTGGTGTACGTCCTGGAAGTCAATCCGCGCGCCTCGCGCACGGTGCCCTTCGTCTCCAAGACCACGGGGCTGGCGCTGGCGAAGATTGCCGCGCGCACCATGATCGGCCGCAAGCTCAAGGATATGGACGCGACCGTCGAGCGGGTACCGCCATACTTCTCGGTGAAGGAGGCGGTGTTTCCGTTTGCGAAGTTCCCGGAAGCCGACCCGATCCTGGGGCCGGAGATGAAATCCACGGGTGAAGTCATGGGCACGGGCCGCACTTTCGGCGAGGCCTACGCCAAGGCGCAGTCGGCCTCCGGTGTCATCCTGCCACGCAACGGCGTGTGCCTGATCAGCGTGCGCGAGCGTGACAAGCCCGGCGCCGTCGGCCTTGCGCGCCGGCTGATCGCCCATGGATTCTCGATAGTCGCGACCGTCGGCACCGCCCAGGTGCTCGAGGAGTCCGGCATCGTCTGCCGCCGCGCCAACAAGGTGCGCGAGGGCCGGCCGCACATCGTCGATATGATCAAGAACGATGAGATCGATCTCATCGTCAACACCACGGAGGGCAAACAGGCCATCCGCGAGTCCAACTCGATCCGGCGCGAAGCCGTCCACCGCCGCGTCACGTATTACACGACGCTCGCTGCGGCGCTGGCGACCTGCGAGGCACTCGAGCATATTGACGAAGTCGAGGTCAACCGCCTCGCCGACCTGCATCGGGAGACCCTGAGCGCATGAAACGTACTCCCATGACACTGCGTGGCGCCGAGGCGCTGCGCGCTGAGCTGAAGCGGCTGAAATCGCAGGACCGACCCACCGTGATCAAGGCCATCGCCGAGGCGCGCAGCCACGGGGACCTCTCGGAAAATGCCGAGTACCATGCCGCTCGCGAGCAGCAGGGCTTCATCGAGGGCCGCATCCAGGAGATCGAAGCGAAGTTGTCGACCGCCGAAATCATCGATCCGAGCACGCTGCCGAAAAACGGCAGAGTGGTGTTCGGGGCGGTGGTGGACCTGGAGGACCAGGCGAGCGGTGCGCGCCTCTCCTACCAGATCGTCGGCGAGGACGAGGCGGACCTCAAGGCGGGGCTGATTTCGGTGACTTCGCCGATTGCGCGAGCGCTGGTCGCGAAGTCCCAGGGCGACATCGTGGATGTGGCGGCCCCCGGGGGCACCAAGTCCTACGAAATCGTCGCCGTCAAAATCTAGGTCGGATCCGGAATCACCAGTCCGGGCTTGGCAGCACTCGGTCGATACAGCACTGCGACATGCCCGATGCGGTGGACGAGGGTGCTCCCGGTGCGGGTTGCAAGCTCGGCCAGCAGTACATCACGGGCCTCGCGGTCGGCGCCCGGAGCGCGGACCTTGATGAGCTCGTGATCATGCAGGGCGCGGGCGGTTTCCTTGGCGACCGCGTCGGTGAGACCCTTGCCACCGATCTGGATGATGGGTTTGAGGGCGTGTGCACGGCCGCGCAGAAAGCGGCGCTGGTTCTCGGATAGTTCCATGATCAGGATTGTAACGGTTACGGGTGAGCGGCAGTGACGCGGCGTTCCAAGAGCAGCGGCCGCTGGCTGCAGGAGCATTTTGCCGATCCCTTCGTGAAGAAGGCAAAGGCGCAGGGCTTCCGCTCGCGCGCCATCTACAAGCTCGAGGAGTTGGACCTGCGCGAAAAACTGCTGCGGCCGGGTCAGGTGTGCCTGGACCTGGGGGCCGCGCCCGGCGCCTGGAGCCAGTACGCCCGCCGCAGGGTGGGCCGCAAGGGGCGCGTGGTGGCCACTGACATCCTGGCCATGGACCCGATCGTTGGGGTGGAGTTCGTGCAGGGGGACTTCCGCGAGGAGGCGGTGGTGGCGGCACTGCGGGCGCTAGTGCCCGAGCGGGGGGTGGACCTGCTGCTCTCGGACATGGCCCCCAACTTGAGCGGCATCGACGCGGTCGACCAGCCGCGGTCCATGTATCTGGCCGAACTGGCGCTCGATATGGCCGATAAGGTCTTGAAACCGGGAGGGACGGCCCTGATCAAGGTCTTCCAAGGCTCCGGATTTACCGAATTGCTGACCGCCACCCGGCGGCACTTTACGAAGGTCCGGATGCTGAAACCCGAGGCTTCCCGGGCCCGCAGTCCTGAGCTGTACTTGCTGGCTAAGGACTTCACGATAGTGTAGGTTCTTTCCATGAGCCAAATCAGCGTTTTAATGAGGGTGAATACTTGAACGATCTGACGAAAAACATCCTTTTGTGGGTGATCATCGTCGTCGTCCTGCTGGCTGTTTTCAGCCGTTACCTGCCGCCGGGCAACCAGCCGCAGGAGCTGACCTATTCCACCTTCCTCGACGATGTGAAGGCCAGCAAGGTGGAGAAGGTGGTGCTGCAGGGGGACCAGATTCTCGGCTCCCTGAAGGACAAGACCGAATTCAAGGCTTTCAATCCGGAAACGGACTACACCGCGCTGATCGGTGAGCTGCAGAAGGCCAATGTTTCGATCGAGGGCCGTCCGCCCAAGCAGCCCAGTTTCTGGACGCAGCTGGTATTGCAGCTGGCGCCGGCGATGCTGCTGCTGTTCGTGTTCCTGTACATGCTGCGCCAGATGCAGGGCGCCTCCGGCGGCCGTGGTGCCATGTCCTTTGGCAAGAGCCGCGCGCGCCTGTTGGGCGAGGACCAGGTCAATGTCACCTTCGCCGATGTGGCGGGCGTGGATGAGGCCAAACAGGAGGTCGCCGAAATCGTCGACTTCCTCAAGGACCCGGGCAAGTTCCAGAAACTCGGCGGCAAGATTCCCAAGGGCGTGCTGATGGTCGGCTCCCCGGGCACCGGCAAGACTCTGCTGGCACGTGCCATCGCCGGCGAGGCCAAGGTGCCGTTCTTCACCATCTCCGGTTCGGACTTCGTGGAAATGTTCGTGGGCGTCGGCGCCTCACGCGTACGCGACATGTTCGAGCAGGCCAAGAAGCACGCACCGTGCATCATCTTCATCGACGAAATCGACGCCGTCGGCCGGCACCGCGGCGCCGGTCTGGGCGGTGGTCATGACGAGCGCGAGCAGACCCTGAACCAGCTGCTGGTGGAAATGGACGGCTTCGAAGGCAACGAGGGCATCATCGTCATCGCCGCCACCAACCGCCCGGACGTGCTGGATCCGGCGCTGCTGCGTCCCGGCCGTTTCGACCGCCAGGTCGTGGTGCCGTTGCCCGACGTGCGGGGCCGCGAGCAGATCCTGCGCGTACACATGCGTCGCGTGCCGCTGGCAGAGGATGTGAAGCCGCAGCTGATCGCGCGCGGCACGCCCGGATTCTCCGGCGCGGATCTGGCCAACCTGGTCAACGAGGCGGCGCTGTTCGCGGCGCGCGCCAACAAGCGCATCGTGGGCATGGAGGAATTCGAGCGCGCCAAGGACAAGATCATGATGGGTGCCGAGCGGCGTTCGATGGTCATGACCGAGGCCGAGAAACAGATGACGGCCTATCACGAGGCCGGCCATGCCATCGTTGGCATGACGGTGCCCGAGCATGACCCGGTCTACAAGGTGACCATCATTCCGCGTGGCCGCGCGCTGGGCGTCACGCAGTTCCTGCCCGAGCAGGATCGCTACAGCCTCTCGCGCCGCCGGATCCAAAGCTCCATCGCCACGTTGTTTGGCGGCCGCATTGCCGAGGAGCTGATCTTCGGCCAGGACGCGGTGACCACGGGTGCTTCCAACGACATCGAGCGGGCCACCGACCTGGCGCGCAACATGGTCACGAAGTGGGGGCTGTCGGACAAGCTCGGTCCTCTGACGTACACGGAGGAGACCGGCGAGGTGTTCCTCGGCCGCAGCGTCACCCAGCACAAGCAGGTGTCGGATGAAACCGCACATGCCATCGATGAAGAAATCCGCAACGTCATCGAGACCAACTACCAGTGGGCCAAGCAGATCCTGGTGACCCACCTGGATCGGCTGCATGCCATGGCCGAGGCGCTCATCAAGTACGAGACCATTGATGATGGGCAGCTCAAGGACATCATGGATGGCAAGCCGCCGCAGCCCCCCGCGGGCTGGGACGACTCGCTGCCGCCCAACAAGCAGCCGCCGCTGCCGAAGCCGGCCGGCCAGCCGGGCCCGATCGGCTCGCCCGCCGGGCAGCACTAGGCCGACCTTTCCGCACAGACCACCCGCACGGTGGCCGCATCGTTGACGATGCGGCCCCGTTTGCGTCGGGGCGATGATGCAGCTGCGCTGTGGTTCCACCCTGCTTGACCTGACCCTCCCCCGGGTGATGGGCGTGCTCAACGTCACGCCCGATTCCTTCTCCGATGGGGGTCGTTACCTGCGCTTCGGTCACGCGATCGAGCATGCGCAGGCGATGATCGATGAGGGTGCTGCCATCATTGATGTGGGCGGTGAGTCCACTCGTCCGGGGGCCGCGGTGGTGAGTGTGGAGGAGGAGCTGCGCCGGGTGATTCCGGTGATCGAGCACCTCGCCCGCGCCGGGCGCGCCATCATCTGCGTGGATACCAGCAGTCCGGAAGTCATGCTCGCCGCCGCCGCCGCCGGCGCAACGCTCATCAACGATGTGCGCGGGTTGCAGCGGCCGGGTGCGCTCGCGGCGGCCGCAGGGTCGGGCTGCGCGGTGTGCGTGATGCACATGCAAGGCGAGCCGCAGACCATGCAGCGGCGACCTCGGTACGGCGATGTCGTGGCTGAAGTGAAGCATTACCTGCAGGTACGGGTCGCCGCCTGTGAGGCCGCCGGCATCAGCCGTGACCGCATCGTTATCGATCCGGGATTCGGCTTTGGCAAGACTGTGGCGCACAATCTATCCTTGGTGCGCCAGCTGCCGGATTTCGTCTCGCTGCGGCTGCCGGTGCTGATGGGCATGTCCCGCAAATCGACCATTGCCGCCATTACCGGCCGGCCCGGCGATGATCATCTCGCCGGCAGCGTGGCGCTGGCGGTGGCCGCGGTGCTGCGCGGCGCGCATCTCATCCGGGCGCATGATGTGGCGCACACGGTGGACGCATTGAAGATTGCACACGCAGTGCAGTCAGGAGTGTAGGTTTTGGCGCGGCAGTATTTCGGTACCGACGGAGTGCGTGGACGCGTGGGGCAGCATCCCATGACGGTGGACTTTGCGTTGTACCTGGCCAGCGCCGCGGCGCGGGTGCTCGCCCCGGAGGGGGGCAAGGTGCTCATCGGCAAGGACACGCGCCTGTCCGGCTACATGTTTGAATCGGCGCTGGAGGCGGGCTTCGTGGCCACCGGTGTGGATGTGATGCTCATCGGGCCGCTGCCGACTCCCGGCATCGCCTATCTGACGCGCAAGTTCGAATGCAGGTTCGGGGTCGTGATCAGCGCCTCGCACAATGCCTACGATGACAACGGCATCAAGTTTTTTGATCACGAGGGCGGCAAGCTCTCGGATGAGCTCGAGGAGCAGATCGAGGCGCAGCTGGCGCGCGGTCCGGTGACGCGCGAGTCGGGGCAGCTGGGCCGGGCCGTGCGCGTGGACAAGATGCGCACGCACTATCAGGCCTTCTGCGCCGCGACGATGCCCAGCGGCGTGGATCTTGCGGGCATGAAGATCGTGATCGACTGCGCCAACGGCGCCGCCTACAAGGTGGGCCCGCGGGTGCTGTCGGACCTGGGTGCCGAGATCGTGCCCGTGGGCTGCTCGCCCAATGGCCGCAATATCAACGATGGCTGCGGGGCCATGGCGCCGCAGCTGCTGCAGCTGACCGTGCCGGGCGTGCGGGCCGATGTCGGTATTGCGCTGGATGGCGACGGTGACCGGCTGGTCATGGTGGATCATCTGGGCCGGGTCGTGGACGGGGACCAGCTGCTGTACATCCTGGCGCGGGCCCGCCGGCGCGAGGGCACGCTGTCCGGGCCGGTCGTGGGCACCGTGATGAGCAACTTCGGGCTCGAGCTGGCCCTGAAGACCGAGGGCATCGAATTCCACCGGGCGCAGGTCGGCGACCGCTACGTCCTGGGTCTGCTGCGGGAAACCGGCGGCATCCTCGGCGGGGAAACCTCGGGACATATTCTGTGCCTGGACCAGACCACGACCGGGGACGCCCTCATCAGCGCCCTGCAGGTGCTCGCGATCATGCGGCGCACCGGTCAGACCCTGGCGGAGCTGGCCGCCGGGATGCAGCGTTTCCCGCAGGTCCTGCTCAATGTGAAGGTCGGCCAGCGCTTTGACCCGGCCCTCGTGCCGGCCATCCAGGCGAGCGTGCGCAGTATCGAAGCACGCCTCGCCGGCAAGGGGCGGGTGGTGCTGCGCCCCTCGGGTACCGAACCGGTCATCCGGGTCATGGTGGAGGGCCGCGATGAGAAGGCCACCCGGGCCTATGCGGACGAGCTGGCCGAGGTGGTTCGCGCCGCGGTGCCATAACCCGGCCACGCTGACGTTCAAGGCGATTGCAACGGGGCGGCGAGGTGGCTATGATCGCGCGCCCTTTTTTAGGGCGGGCCGCCGGACGGCGGAGGACACGAAAATGCGACAGCGACTGGTCGCCGGCAACTGGAAAATGCATGGCTCGCGGGCCGACAACGCCAGGCTCATAGAGGGGCTGGCAGAGCGCTTCCCCGATGCCGCCGTGGCCTGCGCGGTGTGCCCACCGCATGTCTACCTGTCAGAGGTGGGGCGCATGCTGCGCGCCGCCGAACTGCCGATTGCGCTGGGTGCGCAGGACGTGAGTGCCGAGCTGCACGGCGCCTATACGGGTGAAGTCTCGGTGAGCATGCTGCAGGACCTGGGCTGCGAGTACGTGATCGTCGGCCACTCCGAACGGCGCAAGGCCGAGGGCGAGAATGATCACCTGGTCGCGCGCAAGTTCGCCGCCGCGCACACGCGGATGATTCCGATCCTGTGCGTGGGGGAGCGCCTTGCCGAACGCAAGGAAGGGCGTCAGCTGGAGGTCATCCAGCGCCAGCTGGACGCCGTCGTGGAGCGCTGCGGAGCAATCGGCTTCAGCGGGGCGGTCATTGCCTATGAGCCGCGCTGGGCCATCGGCACCGGGATGACCGCGACGCCCGAGCAGGCCCAGGAGGTTCACGCGTTCATCCGCGGGCACTTGGCCCAGTTGGATGCTAAAATTGCCGACGAGGTTCGTATCCTCTACGGCGGCAGCGTGAACGCGGGAAATGCGCACTCGTTGTTCGCGATGCCCGATGTCGACGGTGGTCTGATCGGGGGCGCCTCGCTTAAGGCAGATGAATTCTTGGCCATCCTGGCAGCGGCCGGCCGCTGAGGGAATCGGCGCCCTAGCGGTCGCCTCTTGGAGCAGTTTCGTAAATGTTGCATTTTGTTTTAACCGCGGTGCAGTTCATCAGCTGCGCCGGCATCATCGCGCTGGTGCTGATCCAGCGCGGCAAGGGGGCGGATGCCGGTGCCGGTTTCGGCGCGGGCGCTTCCGGCACGGTGTTTGGTGCGCGTGGCGCAGGCACGGCGCTGTCGCGGGCGACTGCGGTGCTGGTGGCGGTGTTCATGGTAAATAGCCTCGCGCTGGCCTACATGGGCACCAAGAAGGCTGAGGCGCCGAAGACGATCTTTGATACGGCCGCCGAGACCGCGCCGGCGGCGTCGGGTCCGCCAGCCGTGACACTGCCCGGCGCCGGTGCAAATTCGGGCGCGCCGGGGATTCCTGCACCAGCGCCGACCGTGCCGACAGCGCCGGCTGGCGGTGCTCCTGCGAAGCCATAAAAACAGTTCGCTTTTTCGTTGATCAATGCCGACGTGGTGGAATTGGTAGACACACTAGCTTGAGGGGCTAGCGCGTAACAGCGTGCGAGTTCGAGTCTCGCCGTCGGCACCAAATCCGTTGTCATGGCTGCTACAATTCCAGGCAGCATTGGCTGTGCAGTTTTAAGAGCATGCTGGGTAATTACCTTCCGGTCCTGATCTTCCTGATCATTGCTTCGGGCCTTGCGGCAGTCATGCTGGGCTTGGGGTCGCTGCTCGGTCGGCTTTCGACCCGCTCCAAAGACGACGCGGAAAAGCTCTCGGCCTATGAGTGCGGCTTCGTGCCCTATGAAGATGCGCGCATGCGCTTCGACGTGCGCTACTACCTGGTGGCCATCCTGTTCATCGTGTTCGATCTGGAGATCGCGTTCCTGTTTCCCTGGGCGGTGGCCCTTTCAAAGATCGGCGTCTTCGGCCTGATCGCCATGGCCATCTTCCTCGGGATCCTCGTCGTCGGCTTCATCTACGAGTGGAAGAAAGGAGCATTGGAGTGGGATTAGACGCGGACGACAGCCCCGAGGGTTTCGCCCAGCGCGGTTTTCTGACCACGCAGGTCGACAGCCTCGTCAACTGGGCCCGCACCGGTTCGCTGTGGCCCATGACCTTCGGTCTGGCCTGCTGTGCGGTGGAGATGATGCACGCCGGCGCTTCCCGCTATGACACCGACCGCTTCGGTGTGGTGTTCCGTCCGAGCCCGCGGCAGTCCGATGTCATGATCGTCGCCGGCACTCTGGTCAACAAAATGGCCGCGCCGCTGCGCAAGGTCTACGACCAGATGCCCGAGCCACGCTGGGTGATCTCGATGGGCTCCTGCGCGAACGGCGGCGGCTACTACCATTATTCGTATTCGGTCGTGCGCGGTTGCGATCGCATCGTGCCGGTGGACGTGTACGTTCCCGGGTGCCCGCCCACGGCCGAGGCGCTGATCTACGGCATCATCCAGTTGCAGAAGAAGATCCAGCGTACCAGCACCATTTTTCCCGGTGCGCGCGCCGCCAGTTAGCGTAGCGATCAGTTTCGCATTTGAGGAACAGGAATTGACCGAGCACATTGAGGCTCTCGCGCTCCGGGTGGAGGCGCAGCTGCAGTCGCGCGCCACGCGCATGCCGTCGCTTGCCAGCGAACTGACCATCGAGGTGCCGGCCGGGGCGCTCCTGGAGGCGGCGCGGATCCTGCGCGACGCGCTCGCGTTCGACACTCTCATTGATGTGACCGTGGTCGACTACCTGCAGTTTCGACTCGAGTCATGGCAGACGCATTCGGCCAGTGACACCGGCTTCAGTCGTGCGCGCATTGCGCCGGCGCCCGCCGAAGAGCATGCGCCACCGCCGCGTCCGGCCGCCGGTGCACGCTTCGCGGTCGTGTACCACCTGCTGTCGGTCAGCGCGAACGAGCGCCTGCGGGTGCGCGTCAAGTGCGAGAGCGACGAGGAGCCGGTGGTGGATTCGGTGGTCGAGGTGTGGTCTTGCGCCAACTGGTTCGAGCGCGAGGCGTTTGATCTCTTTGGCGTGTTCTTCCGCAATCACCCGGACCTGCGCCGCATTCTCACCGACTACGGTTTCGTCGGGCACCCGTTCCGCAAGGACTTCCCGCTGATCGGCAACGTCGAAGTGCGTTACGACGCGGAGCGTAAGCGAGTCATCTACCAGCCGGTGAGCATCGAGCCGCGGGTGCTGGTGCCGCGGGTGATCCGCGATGACAACCGCTACAATCCGGCGCTGCGTGACACGCCCCCGGCCGCGCCGAAGGCTTAGTTTGAGACGGCTATGAGCGAGATCCGCAACTACACGATGAATTTCGGGCCGCAGCATCCGGCGGCGCATGGCGTGCTGCGCCTGGTGCTGGAGATGGACGGGGAGGTCATTCAGAAGGCCGATCCGCATATCGGGCTGCTGCACCGGGGCACCGAAAAGCTGGCCGAATCCAAGCCCTTCAACCAGTCGATCGGCTATATGGACCGCCTGGACTACGTGTCCATGATGTGCAACGAACACGCCTACGTCCTGGCGATCGAGAACCTGCTGGGCGTGACGCCGCCGGAGCGCGCGCAGTACATCCGCGTGATGTTCGATGAGCTCACGCGCATCCTCAATCACCTGATGTGGCTGGGCGCGCACGCGCTCGACATCGGTGCCATGACCGTGTTCCTGCTGGCGTTCAAGGAACGCGAGGAACTGATGGACTGCTACGAGGCGGTGTCGGGCACGCGCATGCATGCCACGTACTACCGTCCGGGGGGCGTCCACCGCGATCTGCCGGATACGATGCCGCGCTACCAGGCCTCCAAGTGGCGCTCGCAGAAGGATGCCGAGCGTTTCAATGCAACCCGCAACGGCACCATGCTGGATTTCATCGGCGCCTTCGTCGACCGCTTTCCCAAGTGCGTGGATGACTATGAGACATTGCTGACCGATAACCGCATCTGGAAGCAGCGCACCGTGAACATCGGCGTGGTGACCCCGGAGCGCGCCATGCAGCTGGGCTTCACCGGTCCGATGCTGCGCGGCTCGGGCATCGTCTGGGATCTGCGCAAGAAGCAGCCCTATGAGGTGTATGACCGGATGGACTTCGACATCCCGGTGGGCGTGAACGGCGACTGCTACGACCGCTACCTGGTGCGGATCGAGGAGCTGCGCCAGTCGACGCGCATCATCCGCCAGTGCGTGGACTGGCTGAAGGCCCATCCGGGCCCGGTCATGGTGGCCGATACCAAGTTCCGTGCGCCGCGGCGCGAGGAGATGAAGGAGGACATGGAATCCCTCATCCATCACTTCAAGTTCTTCACCGAAGGCTACTGCGTGCCGGAAGGGGAGACCTACGCGGCCATCGAGGCGCCCAAGGGTGAACTGGGTGTGTACCTGGTTTCCGACGGCGCCAACAAGCCCTATCGCCTTAAGGTGCGTGCGCCCGGCTTCGTGCACCTCTCGGCGCTGGATGAGATGGTGCGGGGTCACATGCTCGCAGATGTCGTGGCCGTGATCGGCACTCAGGACATCGTGTTTGGGGAGGTCGATCGCTGATGTCTGGCTTGGGCACTCATGCGGCGCTGCTATCCGAGCATACGCGCCAGGAAATCGATCATTGGGTGGCGAAGTTTCCGCCCGACCGCAAGCGCTCGGCGGTACTCGCCGCGCTCCGCTTCACGCAGGAACAGAACGACGGTCACCTGACCACCGAGCTGATGGATGCGGTGGCCGTATATCTTGGCCTGCCGCCGATCCAGGTGTACGAGGTGGCGAGCTTCTACTCCATGTACGAGCTGCATCCCTGCGGCCGTCACCACGTGAGCATCTGCACGAACATCTCCTGCATGCTGCGCGGTGGCGAGGATCTGCTGGCCCATGCCGAGAAGCACCTGGGGATCAAGGTCGGTGAGAGCACAGCCGATGGACGCATTCTGCTCAAGCGCGAGGAGGAGTGCCTGGCCGCCTGTACCGGCGCACCCATGATGATGATCGACCATCACTTCCATGAGCACCTGACGCCGGATACGGTCGCGAAGCTGCTGGATGATCTGAAATGAGTTCAATCCGCGAGAAGTATGCCGACAAGTTCAATCTGAACCTGTTCGAGTCGCTGCATCTGCCGAATTCGTGGACCCTGGACACCTATCGCCAGATCGGCGGTTACCAGACCTGGGAGAAGATCCTCGCCGGCGGCATGACGCCCGAGCAGGTCATCGACCAGGTCAAGGCCTCAGGCCTGCGCGGCCGCGGCGGTGCGGGCTTCCCGACGGGCATGAAGTGGAGCTTCATGCCGCGCAGCTCGCCGATCCAGAAGTACGTGGTCTGCAATTCGGATGAGAGCGAGCCTGGCACCTGCCACGACCGCGACATCCTGCGCTTCAATCCCCACGCGCTCATCGAGGGCATCGCCATCGGCGGCTTCGCGATGGGTGCGACGGTGGGCTACAACTACATCCGGGGTGAATTCCTCGGTGAGCCGGTGCCGCGCTTCGAAGCGGCGCTCGAGGAGGCCTACGCTGCGGGCCTTCTCGGCAGCAACATCAAGGGCTCCGGCATTACCTTTGACCTGCACACCTTCGTGGGCGCGGGCGCGTACATCTGTGGCGAGGAGACGGCACTGCTGGACTCGCTGGAAGGCAAGCAGGGTAAGCCGCGCTTCAAGCCGCCGTTCCCGGCGAACTTCGGCCTCTACGGCAAACCGACGACCATCAACAACACGCAGAGCTTCGCCTCCGTGCCCGCCATTTTGCGCAAAGGCGCGGACTGGTTCGCGGCCCTGGGACCGAAGAACGCCGGCGGCACCAACATCTTCTCGGTGTCGGGCCACGTGAACAGTCCGGGCAACTTCGAGCTGCCCATGGGCGTGCCGTTCCGCGACCTGTTGGAAATAGCCGGTGGTGTGTGGAAGGGCCGCAAGTTGAAGGCCGTGATCCCCGGCGGCTCCTCGGTACCGGTGGTGCCGGCGGAGCTCATCATGAACGTCAACATGGACTACGACTCCATGAAGACCACGGGTTCATCGATCGGCTCGGCCGCGGTCATCATCATGGACGAGACCACCTGCATGGTGCGGGTGCTGGAGCGCATATCGCGTTTCTACATGTCCGAGTCGTGTGGCCAGTGCACGCCGTGCCGCGAGGGCACCGGCTGGATGAACCGCATGCTGCGGCGCTTTCTGGCCGGCCAGGGGCGACGCGAGGAACTGTCGCTGCTGGTGGACGTGGCCAATCGGATCGAGGGACACACCATCTGCGCCCTCGGCGATGCGGCGGCGTGGCCGGTCCAAAGCTTCATGAAGCACTACCGGCATGAGTTCGAATACATGATCGACCACGGCGGCCGCAGCATCGTGGAGAGCCAGGGTCTGGCTGCGGCCTGACGGCCAGCGGCATAACGGAAGTCTCAAATCTATGGCTGAAGAGTTCGTCAACATCGAAGTGAACGGCGTGCCGGTAAAGGCGCGCAAGGGCGAGATGATCATTCGTGTCACCGACGCGAATGGCAGCTATATCCCGCGCTTCTGCTATCACGACAAGCTGTCGATTGCCGCCAACTGCCGCATGTGCCTGGTGGAAGTGGAAAAGGCGCCCAAGCCGCTGCCGGCCTGCGCCACGCCGGTCGCGGAGGGCATGAAGATCTTCACGCAGTCGCAGAAGGCGACCGGTGCGCAGCGCGCCACCATGGAGTTCCTGCTGATCAACCATCCGCTCGACTGTCCGATCTGCGACCAGGGCGGGGAGTGTGAGCTGCAGGACCTGGCCGTCGGCTTCGGTCGGGACATCTCGCGCTTCTCCGAGCGCAAGCGCGTGGTGAAGGACGAGAGCTTAGGACCCCTGGTCTCCACCGACATGACCCGCTGCATCCAGTGCACCCGCTGCATCCGTTTCACGCAGGAGATTGCCGGCATCCAGGAACTGGGCATGGTCGGCCGCGGCGAGAACAGTTCGGTGCGGGCCTTCGTCGAGCGCACCGTGGATCATGAACTCTCGGGCAACATCATCGACCTGTGTCCGGTGGGCGCGCTGAACTCGAAGCCGTTCCGCTTCTCGGCCCGCGCCTGGGAAATGATCGCCCATCCGATGGTGTCTCCGCATGACGGTGTCGGCACGAATCTTTTCGGCCACGTGCTGCGGGGCAAGCTGATGCGCGTGGTGCCCCGTGACAACGAAGCCATCAACGAGACCTGGATCGCCGACCGCGACCGGTTCAGCTATGAGGGCGTGTACAGCGCCGACCGCATCGGTGCGCCGCTGATCCGCGAGCGCAGCAGCTGGACCCAGGTGAGCTGGGAGTCCGCGCTCGCTGTGGCGGTGGACGGCCTGCGCAAGCACGCCGGCAACATCGGCTCGCTCGGCAGCGCCTCGGCAACCACCGAGGAGCTGTACCTGCTCAACCGCCTGACCCGGGGGCTGGGTTCGCAGAACATCGATCATCGACTGCGGGTGCGTGACTTCAGCGATCAGGCCGCCGATGCGCTGTATCCGAACCTGGGGTTGCGCATCGCCGACGTGGATCATCTCAAGGGCCTGCTGGTCATCGGTTCGAACCTGCGCCGCGAGGTGCCGGTGCTGGCGCACCGCGTGCGCAAGGCCTCCCTGGCGGGTGCCGGGGTGGCGTTCATCAATCCGGCGAAGTTCGACTACAAGTTCCCGGTCAGTGCCTACGTCCAGTCGGCCCCCTCGGCTCAGGTTGACGATCTGGCCGCGGTGCTCGCGGCCGTCGCGGCGAAGACCGGTACGGCAGTGCCGACGCATCTGGCGTCACTGACCGGCGCCGCAGCGGTGAGCGATGCGCATCAGGCCGTGGCGGCGGCGCTGCTGTCCGGACCCCGGCGCGCGGTGTGGCTGGGCGCACTGGCGCTGCGTCATCCGCAGTATGCCGACCTGCGGGCCCTGGCCGGTGGCATCGCACAACTGGCGGGAGCGGTGCTCGGCGAACTGGCCGAGGGCGGCAATGGCGCCGGCGCCTATCTTGCCGGATGCGTGCCGCATCGCGAGGCTGGCGGCAAGGTGCTCAACGGGGACGGCAGGAACGCTGCCCAGATGCTGCAGACGCCGCTCAAGGCCTACATTCTCTTCGGCGGCGTCGAGCCGGAAGCGGACAGCCTGAGTCCGGAAGCCCTCAAGGCACTGGCAGGGGCTGAACTCGTCATTGCCATCACGCCATACATGACCGAACAGTTGAAGCAGATTGCCCATGTGATGCTGCCCATCGGCACCTTTGCGGAAACCTCCGGCACCTACGTCAATCTCGAAGGCGTGTGGCAGAGTTTCACGGCCGCTGCGCGTGGCTTCGGCGAGTCGCGTCCGGGCTGGAAGGTGCTGCGCGTGCTGGGCACGGAACTGGGCATTGAACGCTTCGAATACCAGACCTCGGAGGAGGTCCGTGACGAGCTGCGCCGCATCTGCGCCGACGGTCTGCCCCCGGCCTGGGTGGGCTCGCGCACCGTGAGCAGCGCCACTGCCGGCGCGCACACGGTCGATGTCCCGATGTACCAGGTCGATGCCGTGGTGAGGCGCGCGCCGTCACTGCAGCGGACCGCCGAGGGGCGCAGCGCGCCCTCGGTCTACTGACAACCCATACCCGCAAGGCGCGATTGTGCTGAACACTCTGACAACTGCCTGGGCCTCGCTGCCGGACATCGTGCGCTCCACGACGGTCTCGACGCTGTGGATCATCGCCGTGTGCATCGTGCTGATCCTGTGCGTCGCGTTCACCACGCTGTGGGAGCGCAAGGTCATCGGCTGGATGCAGCTGCGCCGCGGCCCGAACCGCGTCGCCATCCTGGGGATGCTGCCGGGCCTGGGCCAGCCGTTTGCCGACGTGCTCAAGCTGATCACGAAGGAACTGATCATTCCGGCCAAGGCGAACAAGATCCTCTATACGCTCGCCCCCGCCATCACCCTGGTGACGGCCTTCGTCGCCTGGGTCGTGATTCCGTTCTCCCCGGATCTGATCATCGCCAACGTCAATGCGGGACTGCTGTTCCTGCTGGCGCTGACCTCGGCCGGTGTCTACGGCGTGATCCTCGCGGGCTGGGCCTCGAACTCCAAGTACGCGTTCCTGGGGGCGATGCGTTCGGCGGCCCAGATCGTCGCCTACGAAATCGCCATGGGCTTCGCGCTCGTGGGCGTGCTCATGGCCGCCGGCAGCCTGAACCTGGGGGATATCGTGCGCCACCAGGCCGGCGGCATGTTCACCTGGAACTGGACCTGGCTCTTCCCGCTGTTCGTGGTGTACTTCATCTCCGGTGTCGCCGAGACCAATCGCGCACCCTTCGATGTGGCCGAAGGCGAATCGGAAATCGTCGCCGGCTTCCACGTCGAGTATTCGGGCATGGCGTTCGCGCTGTTCTTCCTGGCCGAATACGCCAACATGCTGCTGATCTCGTTCCTGACCGCCGTGTTCTTCGTCGGCGGCTGGCTGAGCCCCTTCGACGGCTGGCCGGTGCTGGGCAACACCATCCTTGCCACGCCGAGCTTCGGCTGGCTTGCGCTCAAGGCATTCTGTTTCCTGTTCCTGTTCCTGTGGTTCCGCGCCACCTTCCCGCGCTACCGGTATGACCAGATCATGCGCCTGGGCTGGAAGGTGCTGATCCCGGTGACCATCGTGTGGATTTTCGTCGAGGGGGTCCTGTCGTGGGCTCACGTCGGCCCCTGGCACACTCCTTGAGGCGTACACCATGAGCCAATTACTCAAGACCCTGCTGCTTCCGGAACTGCTCAAGGGCATGACGGTGACCTGGCGGATGTTCGTGTCCCCCAAGTACACCATCAACTACCCGGAGGAGAAGACCCCGCAGTCGCCGCGTTTCCGCGGCCTGCATGCGCAGCGCCGCTATGCCAATGGCGAGGAACGCTGCATCGCCTGCAAGCTGTGCGAGGCAGTGTGTCCTGCGGTATGCATCACCATCGACTCGGAAGTGGCCGCGGATGGCACGCGCCGCACCAGCCGCTACGACATCGACCTGTTCAAGTGCATCTTCTGCGGCTTCTGCGAGGAGGCCTGCCCGGTTGATGCCATCGTTCTCACCCGTATCCACGAGTACCACATGGAGCATCGCGGCGAGAACATCATGTCCAAGGACAAGCTGCTCGCGGTCGGCGAGCGTTACGAGGCGATGATCGCGGCCGACAGGGCTGCGGACGCGCCGTACCGGTAGGCGGGAGGCAGCGTGCTCGTTCAGATTTTGTTCTACGCCTTTGCGCTGGTGCTGGTCGCCTCTGCGCTGGGCATGATCATTGCCAGAAATCCGGTACATGCGGCACTGGCGCTGGTCATGTGCTTCGTCACCAGCGCGGCCATCTGGCTGCTCATCGGCGCGGAATTCCTGGCCGTGGTGCTGGTGCTGGTCTATGTGGGTGCGGTGATGGTCCTGTTCCTGTTCGTGGTCATGATGCTCGACATCAACCTGGAGGAGATCCACCAGGGATTCACGCGTTTCGCGGGGTTGGGGGCGGTCACCGCCATCGTGGTGATCTGCGAGATCGTGGGCGTGGTCATCGCGCGTACGCTGGGCCCGGATGTCACGCAGGGACCGGCGGCGCTGCCGGCGAGCTACAGCAACACCACCGAACTGGGCACGCTGCTGTATACGCGCTATGCATACCCGTTTGAGCTGGCTGCCGTGCTGCTGCTGGTCGCGATCGTGGCTGCGATCTCCCTGACCATGCGCAAGCGCCGGGGCCTCAAGGTCCAGGATGTGGAGAAGCAGGTCGCCGCGCGGGCCCGGGACCGGGTGCGCCTGGTGAAGATGAATGCGGAGAAGCGCTCATGATCACCCTCGGACAATTGCTGACGCTGTCGGCCGTGCTGTTCGCGATCGCGGTGGCCGGGGTGTTCCTCAACCGCAAGAACGTGATCCTGCTGCTGATGTGCGTGGAACTGCTGCTGCTGGCCGCGAATTTCAACTTCGTGGCCTTCTCGCGCTTCATGGGTGACATCCACGGCCAGATCTTCGTGTTCTTCGTGCTCACCGTCGCGGCGGCGGAGTCGGCCATTGGCCTTGCCATCCTGGTGGTCCTGTTCCGCGAACGGCGCAGCATCAATGTCGAAGACCTCAGCACGCTCAAAGGTTGAGCCAAGACGATGAATCCGAATCTGCTGCTCGCCATTCCGGTCCTGCCACTGCTGGGCGCCATCATTGCCGGGTTCTTCGCCAAGGTGGTCGGACGCGCCGGTGCCCACACGGTCACCATCCTCGCGGTCGGGGTCTCCTGCGCCCTGTCGATCTCGGTCTGGAAGGATCTGGTGTGGGGTGGGGCGGCCATCTACAACGCCCCGGTCTACACCTGGCTGGTCAGCGACGGTATCCACTTCCAGGTGGGATTCCTGATCGATCGCCTGTCGGCGCTGATGATGGTGGTGGTCACCTTCGTTTCGCTGTGCGTGCACGTCTACACCATCGGCTACATGGCCGATGATGCGGGCTACCAGCGCTTCTTCAGCTACATCTCGCTGTTCACCTTCTCGATGCTGATGCTGGTGATGGCGAACAACTTCATGCAGCTGTTCTTCGGCTGGGAGGCGGTGGGCATGGTGTCATACCTGCTCATCGGTTTCTGGTACACCCGACCGTCCGCGATCTTCGCGAACTTCAAGGCATTCATCGTCAACCGCATCGGTGACTTCGGCTTTGTGCTCGGCATCGCCGGCGTCGTCTACTACACCGGTTCCCTGGACTACCAGGCTGCCTTCGCCGCCGCGCCGCACATCGCCGCGCAGAGCTTCGTGATGAGCACGGGGACGGCGGTACCGGCCATGACCCTGATCTGCATCTGTCTGTTCGTCGGCGCCATGGGCAAGTCGGCGCAGGTACCGCTGCACGTGTGGCTGCCGGATTCGATGGAAGGCCCGACCCCGATCTCCGCCCTGATCCACGCGGCGACCATGGTGACCGCGGGCATTTTCATGGTGGCACGCATGTCCCCGCTGTTCGAGCAGTCGGACCAGGCGCTGTCCTTCGTGCTGGTCATCGGTGCCACCACCGCCTTTTTCATGGGCCTGCTGGGCGTCGTGGCCAACGACATCAAGCGCGTCGTGGCCTACTCGACGCTCTCGCAGCTGGGCTACATGACCGTCGCGCTGGGCGTCTCCGCCTACAGCGGCGCAATGTTCCACCTCATGACGCACGCCTTCTTCAAGGCGCTGCTGTTCCTGGCGGCCGGCTCCGTCATCATCGGCATGCACCACGAACAGGACATGCGCAAGATGGGCGGACTTGCCAAGTATATGCCCTGGACCGCCGCCACCAGCTGGATCGGCGCGCTGGCGCTGATCGGTACGCCGTTCTTTGCCGGCTTCTATTCCAAGGACGCCATCATCGAGGCCGTGGGCGAGTCGCACCGCTGGGGCCACACCTATGCGTACTGGTGCGTGCTCAGCGGCGTGTTCGTCACCGCGCTTTATACCTTCCGCATGCTGTTCATGACCTTCCACGGCCCGGAGCGCTTCCGCGAGGCACTGGCCCACGGACATGACCACGAGGATCACCCGGCGAACGATGCCGAGAGCCACGAGACCCGCGCGAAAGCTGATGCCGGGCATGATGAGCACGCGCACGATGCTCAAGGGCACAATGCTCACGATCATGGTGGCGATGTACCCCACGAGACCTCCTGGGTGGTGCGCGGGCCGCTGGTGGCGCTTGCCATTCCGTCGATCGTCATCGGCGCGCTGTGCGTGAAGTCGGTGCTGTTCGGCGGCTATTTCGGCGATTCGATCTTCGTGCTGCCGGCCAACGATGTGGTGGCCAAGGTCGGCGCGGAGCTGCACGACCCGGTGTGGCTGAATTTCGCGCTGAAGGGATTCCTCGGCGCGCCGTTCTGGCTGGCGCTGGCGGGCGTGATCTCGGCGTGGGTGTTCTTCCTGAAAAAGCCGCAGTGGGCCGATGCGTGGGCGCGGGCGCTGTCGCCGCTGCGCACGCTGCTGGTCAACAAGTTCTATTTCGACTGGTTCAACGAGAACGTCCTGTGCGTCCTGGTGCGCGGCCTGGGGAAGGGCCTGTGGCGTGCGGGTGACCAGGGCCTCATCGACGGCGGCATGGTGAACGGCACCGCCAATGCAGTGGGCCGGTTGGGCGGGCTGCTGCGGCACCTGCAAAGCGGCTATCTGTACACCTACGCGTTCTGGACCATGATCGGACTTGCCCTGCTGCTGGGCTGGTTCCTGGTCCGCTAAGGTTAAGGGCGGTCTTTACATGCAAGGTTTCGGTCTCCTGTCGGTTCTGATCTGGCTGCCCATCGTCACCGGGGTGGTGGTGCTGTTGCTGGGTGAGCGCTCGATCGTCATCGGGCGCTGGGTGGCGCTGCTCGGGGCGATTGCCACCTTCCTGATGTCGATTCCGGCCTATACGGGCTTCGATACCACCACGGCGAGCATGCAGTTCGTCGAGAAGCTCTCCTGGATCCCGTCACTGAATGCGTTCTACGCCATCGGGCTCGACGGCATTTCGCTGCCGCTGGTGCTGCTGACCACGTTCATGACGATCTTCGTGATCATCGCCGGCTGGGTCGTGATCGAGCAGCGGCCGGCGCAGTACCACGCGGCCTTCCTGATCATGGAAGGGCTGATGGTCGGCGTGTTCTCCGCCACCGATTCGCTGCTGTTCTACTTCTTCTGGGAAGCGATGCTGATCCCGATGTTCCTCATCATCGGTATCTGGGGTGGACCGCGGCGCGTCTATGCGACCATCAAGTTTTTCCTGTACACCTTCCTAGGCTCGGTGCTGATGCTCGCGGCGCTGATCTACATGTATGTGAAGGGCCATGACTACTCGATTGCCGCGCTGCAGGCCCTGCCGCTGTCCCTGATCGAGCAGCGCTGGATCTTCTTCGCCTTCCTGCTGGCCTTTGCGGTGAAGGTGCCGATGTGGCCGGTGCATACCTGGTTGCCGGACGCACACGTCGAGGCGCCCACCGGCGGCTCGGTCATTCTGGCCGCGATCATGCTGAAGATGGGCGGTTACGGCTTCCTGCGGTTCAGCCTGCCCATCACTCCGGATGCCAGCCGGGAGCTGGTGATGCTGGTGATCGCGATGTCCCTGATCGCGGTCGTCTACATCGGCTTCGTGGCTCTGGTGCAGCAGGACATGAAGAAGCTCATCGCCTACTCCTCGATCGCGCACATGGGCTTCGTGACGCTGGGCACTTTCGGAATCTATGCGGTGGTGGCGAGCACGGGCAGCTTGAGTGGCGCGGTGCTCGGCGTGGACGGCGCCATAGTGCAGATGGTCTCTCACGGCCTGGTGTCCGGGGCGCTGTTCCTGTGCGTCGGGGTGCTCTATGACCGCATGCACAGCCGTGAGATCGCCAGCTACGGCGGCGTCGTCAATGTCATGCCACACTTTGCGGCGCTGATGGTGTTCTTCGGCATGGCAAACTCCGGCCTGCCTGGCACTTCGGGGTTCGTCGGGGAGTTCATGGTCATCATCGCCAGCTTCAAGGCGAGCTTCTGGTACGCCTTCCTCGCGGCCACGACGCTGATCCTGGGCGCGGCGTATACCCTGTGGATGATCAAGCGCGTGGTGTTCGGGCCGGTGGCCAACGCTCACGTGGCCGAGCTCACCGATATCAACGGCCGCGAATTTTTGGTGCTGGGTGTACTCGCGGCGGCGGTGCTGCTGGTGGGCCTGTATCCGGCGCCCCTTCTCAACATCATGGAAGTTTCGGTGCACCATCTGGTCCAGCAGGCCGTGCATTCCAAGCTGCCGCTTTGAGCTGATATGCCAGACACCACAATGACCTGGGCTTCGGTTGCTCCCGCCGTCGGGGAGATCTTCCTGGTATTCGCGATCTGCGCGGTACTGCTGATCGATGTGTTCGTCGGGGAGAAGCGCCGGGGCCTGGCACCGACGCTGACGCTGATCGTGCTGGTGATCACCGCCGCGCTGCTGGCCGGTCCCGGGCAGGTCACGGGGCGGATGGTGCTGTTCGATGGCCTGTATGTCGCCGATCCGATCGGCTATGTGCTGAAGCTCGCAGCGCTGCTGTTCGTGGCGGTGACCCTGCTGTATTCGCGCGGCTACATGGGCCAGCGCGGCACCGCGCGTGGTGAGTACTACGTGCTGGCGCTGACGGCGCTGCTGGGCATCTTCGTGCTGGCCTCGGCGAACAACATGCTGCTGGTGTACATCGGGGTGGAGCTGCTGGCGCTGTCGGTCTACGCCATGGTGGCCTTCGACCGCGACAACGGAATCGCGGCCGAGGCTGCGATGAAGTACTTCGTCCTCGGCGCCATCGCCTCCGGCATGCTGGTCTATGGCATGTCGATCATCTACGGCATTACCGGCACGCTGGCGTTGGACGAACTGCCGGCGCGGCTGGGCGCGACGCATAGCGCCGGCGCGGTGCTGGGACTGTCCTTCATAGTCGTTGCCGTGGCGTTCAAGTTTGGCGCGGTGCCATTTCACATGTGGCTGCCGGATGTGTACGAGGGTGCGCCGACCAACGTCACACTGTTCATTGCGACGGCGCCGAAGATCGCCTACTTCGCGCTGGCGTTGCGCCTGCTCACGCACGGCCTGATCGGCACGGAGCACGAGTGGTCGCAGATGCTGGGCGTCATGGCCGTCCTGACGGTGATCCTCGGCAACGTGGTCGCCATCGCACAGAGCAATATCAAGCGCATGCTGGCGTACTCGGCGATCTCCAACGTCGGCTTCATCCTGCTGGGGTTCGTCACCGGCACCCAGGCCGGCTACGCGGCGGCACTGTTCTATACCCTGGTGTATGTGCTGGCGACCCTCGGCACCTTTGGTGTCATCCTGCTGATGACGCAGAAAGGCTTCGAGGCGGACCGCCTGGATGACTACAAGGGGCTCTACAGCCGCGATCCGCTGCTCGCGCTGGTCATGATGGCGCTGATGTTCTCCACCGCCGGCGTGCCGCCGTTCGTGGGGTTCTGGGCGAAGCTGTCGATCCTGCAGCAGCTGTGGGTCACCGGCCATACCTCGCTGGTGATCATCGCGGCCGTGGTGTCCGTGATCGGCGCGTTCTACTACCTGCGCATCGTGAAGCTCATGTACTTCGATCAGCCCGGTGCCGGCCAGCCGCTGCCTGAGTGGCAGCCGGGCGTGCGGCTGGCGGTCGGAATCAACGGCATGGCGGCATTCGTGCTCGGCGTCCTGCCCGGGCCGCTGCTGGCGCTGTGCAGCCGCCTGCTGGGCTGATTAGAACTGGTAACCCACGGCCAGCACCAGGGCCCTGGGGTTGAACTCCACGTGCGAGGTTCGCAGGAGCCCGGCAGTATTCGTGGTCAGCCGGGTGTTCACCCAGGAAGCGGATCCGGAGAGCACCACCACCACCCGGTTGAGAGGCTGCCAGGCAACACCCACCGTACCCACCGGTCCCACCGATACCGGTAGCGACAGGGAAGTGGGGCCGCCGCTGATCTGCTCACCCGCCGGGGTGATCTGGCGTGAATAGAACTTGGTGTAGTTCACACCCACACCCAGGTAGGGGCGCAACACCGCATCCGGGGTGAACAGGTAGTACTTGAAGAGCGCGCTGGGCGCGAACCAGCGCGTGGTGGCAATGGTCTGGCCATTGTAGGGCACGGAGCCCACCGTCGCGGGTCCGCGGGCAACGGTCTTGGTCAATGGCGGCACACCGAGGGCGAGTTCAACGTCGAAGTGCGGGCTCAGACGCCGCATGTACGCTGCGTAAAGCGTCGTGATGCTGGGATTGTGGACGTTCAGTCCCGAGGGCGTGAAGGACCCGGAGATGTCGTCCGCATGGGTATGGAAACTCACCTCGTAGAGCCCCAGCGCAACGGTGTTGGGATTGTCGAAGGCGTCCGAGTTCTGGTCCGCGTGGACGACCCCGGTGCCTAGTCCTGCCGCAAGACCCAGACCGAGGAGCAGTCGGGCGGTGGTGCTGGTGAAGCTGGCTCTCATGTTGAACCCTCAAAACTGCGCGAAGAAGCCACGGGCCACGGCGGTGCAGAATGGCGCCTCGGTGGCATGGATGGCCTGCACTGCGGCCGCGGCGCCGCTGCTGGCTGCGATGCCCGCGATGGTCTGCTGGTATCCGACCTTGGCCGCGGCAAAGGGATCGGCCGGATTGGTGACCGGAGCATTGATGTCCACGACCGTGATCAGCCCGGTGGGCAACGCGGCCCAGTACTGCTGCATGACCAGGGTGTCGACACTGAAGAACACCGTCGGATCCTCATCACCGCCGCACATCAGCACCGGCGAGGTGGGCGCCCAGTTGCGCAGATCATTGGTCTTGAAGGCGATGCGCAGCGGGTTCTGCGGATTCGCCGCGACGGGTACGCCTGCCATCGGCGAGGGAACCGCTCCGTCCGGATTGGCCACGGCGTCCAGCACATAGGCCACCCGATAACTGTTGGTCACGAGGTTGTTGGCGCCGAAGCCTGTGGCAAACACCGGATTGGTGGGCACCGCGAGTGCGGCATCCAGAGTGGGGTTGCCGGTGACCGGTGTCGTGCTGCTGAAGAGAGCCGTTTCCGGCAGATAGCCATCCGCGAACAGAGTGTCGAGCGGGGTGATGCTGGGCAGCAGGTTGGCCATTCGTGGCGCGTAGTTCGGCTCGTACACATCGGTCAGGTTCTGATAGATGTTGCCGTACGCCTCCTGATAGCTCGTGACCAGCAGGGGTGTGAAGACCGTGGAGCCGATGTTCACCTGCCCGAAGAACACTGCGTCACCCAGGGCCTCCAGCGCATAAGGTCCGGACATGGGTGCCGAGGCCGTGACCGTCATGCCTGCGGCCTGCATCGCGCGGTGTGTGGCCATCGCCACGTGGCCACCCTCGGAGTATCCGGTAATGAAGAGCTTGCCGCCATCGGTCGTCGAGCTCGTCATGGTGTGGGGCAGCGCGGTGCGCGCGGCCGTCAGCGCATCGATCATGTCCTTGGACTGCTGGTCGGCGTTCAGGTACGGATGGTAGGTGAGGGCGGAGGTGTCGTAGCCGGCATAGTTCGGCGCGACCACGATGTACCCCTGTGCGGCAAACATCGCCGCAATCAGCGCACCTTCGGTGTTGCTCGCATTGGTGATATCCGCGATGTTGAGGCTGCGGTCGGGATTGGTGCCATGCGCATACAGCACGATGGGCCGCCCCCCACTGCACTGGGAGGCACTGCCCGTTGGCACCATCAAGGCGCCCGAAGCGGTGGTCGTCTCGCCTTTGCCGCCCACGGTGTTGTACTGGATGTAATAGAAATCGACGCCGCAGGCCGGCGGCCCGGCGACCTCGAGCAGCTGCGCTCCGGAGGGGCTGGCGCTGAGGCTTGCCGTGAAGGTTGCCGCAGTGAGCGAGGCGATGCGCAGCGGCGGGTCATAGAGCAGTGAGCCGCGCGCGGTGCTGGTGGCGGTGGGCGCGGTCATCGAGTCCGCACCACAGCCGGTGAGCGCCGTGGCCAATGCACCGGCCAGCAGCAGCACGCAGCCACGGGACGAAATGAAATTCAGGAGCGGTAGCGGCATGGCGCTCTCCTCGAGGAAGGCTGAGGGCCGTTCAGAAATCAGTTGGCCGAAAATTATTTGGCTGTTTTCTTGACGGTGAAATTGAACGATTGTCCCTGGAAGTCGCTGGACAGGGCAATGCTGTCTGCGGATACCATACCGGCGTACTTGAATGTCGTCGGCGTGCCGCCCAGATCGAAGTCCACCGCAAAGGTGATCTTGTCGCCATCGATCTTGCCGTCCTTGATCGGGATTTTGGACCCGTCAGGGCCGGTGGTGGTGCCGGTGAGCGTGGTGCCGTCGCTCTTGAAGGAATAGCCGATCTGCACCGGACCGTTGGGTGTGTCCAGGGAGCCGGACCAGTCCCCGTCGACGCCGGCGGCGAAGGCCGGTGTGGCGAACAGCAGCATTCCCAGCAGCAGCGCCTTGAGTTTGACTCCCATACCCCCTCCCCCTGAACGCACTTCGAAAACTTGTGGCAGGAACGATACCACAGTTGCGCGCGGACGGATCAGAGCCCCGTGTTGCGCAATCAACCTCAGGCATACTTGTTCCTCTGCGGCAACAAGGCAACGGTGGCGGCACATGTTTGACGCGTTGAAAGGCTGGACGCCCGTACAGCGCAAGGTCGTGGCGGCGAGCTTCCTGGGCTGGACGCTCGATGCCTTCGACTATTTCCTGCTGGTGTTCGTGATCGATGATGTCGCGCATGCATTCGGTACGACCCACCGGGCCGTGGCTTGGGCGCCAACGCTGACGCTTGCGATGCGGCCGCTGGGTGCCTTTATTTTTGGCCGCCTGGCGGACCGGTTCGGGCGGCGGCCGATCCTGATGCTGGATATCGCGCTGTATTCGCTGATGGGCCTGGCCAGCGCGCTGGCGCCGAGCTTGACCGCCTTTCTGGTGATCCGCGCGCTGTTCGGCGTGGCAATGGGCGGGGAGTGGGGTATCGGGGCGTCTCTTACCATGGAGAGTGTCAACCCGAAAGCGCGGGGTCTCGTGTCCGGACTGCTGCAGTCGGGTTATCCGGCCGGCTACCTCCTCGCGTCACTGGTGTTCGCACTGCTGTACTCCGTGGTGGGGTGGCGCGGCATGTTCGCCATCGGGTTCCTGCCCGCGATTCTGGTGCTCTACATCCGCCGGCATGTTCCGGAATCGCCGTCCTTCCAGCCCGGGCTCGTGCGCTCGACGCCCATCCTGAAGACCCTGCGTCGGCACTGGCAGCTGGCGCTCTACGCCATCGTGCTGATGACGGCGTTCAATTTCTTCAGCCACGGAACCCAGGACATCTATCCGACCTTCCTGCGCGACGTACATCATTTCAACGCGCATACGACCGGCGCCATCGCCATCGTCTACAACATCGGCGCCATTCTCGGCGGCTGGACCTTCGGCATGTGGAGCCAGCGGCTCGGCCGGCGCCGCACGATGATCATCGCTGCCTTGCTGGCGATACCCGTGATTTACGTCTGGGCGTATTCCTCTGGTCCCGTGCTGCTCGCCGCCGGAGCGTTCCTGATGCAGTTTTGCGTGCAGGGCGCGTGGGGCGTGGTTCCGGCTTACCTGATCGAGGTCTCCCCCCCCGAGGCCCGGGCCACCTTCCCGGGCACGATGTATCAGTTCGGAAACTTCATCGCCTCTTCCAACTTACTCATCCAGACCTGGTTTGCAGCCGAGCAGGGCGGCAATTACGGTCTGGCATTGGCGGTGGTCGCGCTGGCGGCGGCCGTGGCGATTGCGTTGCTCGCAAGGTTCGGGCCCGAAGCCGGCGGTATCGCCGCACCACTGATGGCAGGCGAGCAGAATTTGGCGGAGGCTGAGGCATGACATTGCTCTTGGAGAACAGGACCTGCATCGTGACGGGCGGCGCGGGCAGCATCGGCCTGGCGAGCGCCAGACTTTTTTTGGAACACGGTGCCCGCGTGATGCTCGTCGATCTGAAAACCGCGGACCTCGAGCGCGCCCGCAGCGCACTGACGGCGGCCGACGTGGCCGAGTCCCGCATCGCGATCTGCGTCGCGGACGTGACCCGCGCCGCCGACACGGAAACGTACGTGGCGGCAACGGTGGCGCGCTTTGGTGCGATCGACGTGCTGTTCAGCAATGCCGGCAATGCCGGAGCCATCGGGTCGATCACCACGTATCCCGAAGAGGTGTTCGATCAGGTCTACCAGGTGCACGTGAAGGGCGCCTTCCTCGCCTGCAAGTACGGCATCCCACAGATGAATGACGGCGGCAGCATCATCATTACCTCGAGCGTGGTTGGCCTCATGGGCAGCCCCGGGCCCTATGCCTACATCACCGCCAAGCACGCCCAGGTGGGACTGATGCGCGCAGTGGCCAAGGAGGTCGCGGGGCGGCGCATCCGCGTCAACACCATCCATCCCGGGCCCACCCACAACGGCTTTCAGGCGGATATCGAGCGCCACCTCAGTGGCGTCATCGGCCGCGATGCGACCGCGTTTCTGGATGAGCAGATTCCGCTCGGTCGGCACGCGCAACCGGAGGAGATCGCCGGCTCGGTCTTGTATCTGGCATCGGACTTGAGCAGTTTCGTCACCGGCGCGACGTTGGCAGTGGATGGAGGGATGACGGCTTGAACACGAAAGATGATATGGCGGCAGCACGTGAGCTGCTGGATCTGGTCAACGGCAGCTGGGTTGCCCAGGCCTGTTATGTCGCAGCCCGACTCGGAATCGCGGACCTGCTGGCCGCCGGACCGCGCACCGCCGAGGAGCTGGCCGCGGCGACCGGCACGCATGCGCCGGCCTTGCGTCGCCTGCTCAGCGCGCTGGGGAGCGTTGCGGTGTGTCAGCAGCGCGACGACGGGTCTTTCGAAATGACGCGCCTGGGCAGGCTGCTGCGCGCTGATGTGCCCTGTTCGATGCGGGCCTGGACGCTGCAGTGGGGCGGGGAGGCGTGGCGGGTGTGGGCGAACCTGCTGCACAGTGTGAAGACCGGCGACAGCGCCCGCTCGCTCATTACCGGTGACACCGGCTTCACGCACCTGGAGCGCGATCCGGAGGCGGCGCAGATATTCAACCAGGCGATGGTGGACCTCACGCGCCTGGCGGCGATGGACATTGCGCAGGCCTACGACTTTTCGGACAAGCGGGTCGTGGATGTGGGCGGCGGCTACGGGGAGTTGCTGGCACAGATCCTGGCCACGCAGCCCACCGCGCGCGGGGTGCTGTTCGACATGCCCCACGCCATCTCCAAGGCACGCGAGCATCTGGGCGGCCGCGCGCTCGCGCAGCGCTGTGAATTCATTGCCGGGGATTTCTTCAAGAGCGTGCCGCCAGGCTGTGATGTGTACCTTCTGAAGACCGTCATCCACGACTGGCCCGATGAGCAGGCGCGGGACATTCTGCGCACCTGCCGCAGTGCCATGGGGCCGGATGCGCGGCTGCTGATCATCGAGCGGCTCATGCCCGAGCGGCTCGAGCCCTCCGCGGAACACCGGGCCCTGGCGCGCGTCGACCTGCACATGCTGGTGGCACTGGGTGCGCAGGAGCGCACGCAGGCGCAGATGCAGGCGCTGCTCGACTCGGCGGGCTTAAAGACGCTGCGGCGGATCGACACGGCTTCCGAATTCCAGATTCTCGAAGCCTCAGCGCCAGGTTGAGCCCACGAGCTGGCGCGACAGAAACGTCCGGCACAGGTCCGCGTAGTCATCCGGGTTGTCCAGGTTCGGCAGATGGCCCGCCCTCGCGATCAGGAAACGCTCGGCCTGGGGCAGCTGTGTGCACAGGTAGTCAGCCGCGGTGGAGCGGGTATCCAGGTCGAACTCACCATTGAGGATCAGGACCGGGGCCGTAATACCCGCAAGGCTTACGGCCGGCATGAGCGGCGTTTCCGCAGCGCCGGCATCAAGCAGGTCCCTGCCGTCGTAGCGCTCGAGCATGGCGCCGAGCAGCCCCTGCATGGCGTGATCGTGGGTCTGCAGCTGCATGGCGTCCTGTGCCCGCCACTCGCGGCGAAACGCCGCGATGCCCTGGGTACGCAGGAGCAGCTGGAAGTGAGCCAGTGGCAGATCGCTGGGCGCCGCACCGGGCTGCAGGTCCGGTGTGCCATCGAGTATCAGCGCGCGCACGGTTGCAGGCGCACTGCCGGCAAAGGCCAGCGCGCTGCGCGAACCCTGGGACATTCCCACCAGTGCGATGGAGGTAAGCGCGAGGCTGCGGCACAACGCGGCCAGATCATCCACATCCTGTTGCAGCCCCGGACTGCCCGAGGAGCGCCCGTGGCCACGCCGGTCCAGGCGCACGAGGCGGAACTGATCGCGCAGGCGCTCAACCTGGGGATTCCACATTTCAAGATCCAAAGTCCAGCCGTGAACCAGCACGACTGCCGGTCCGGTGCCGGTATCCCGATAGTGCAGTCGTGCGCCCTCGACCTCGAGGTAGCGGTCCGGGGCGGCCGTCGGCTCGGCAGCCACTTTAGATCTGAGCACTCAAGGACAGCCACGGCACCGCCGCCAGATCGGCCGAAATCTGTCGGCTCACCTGCTGCAGCATCGCCAGGCGCCCCCGAATCAGCCGCGTGCGGGTCGTACGACCGGAATGGCTCGAGGAATTCAGGGCCGCCACCACATGGCCGCGGTGATCGAACACCGGCACCGCAAGTGCAATCACGCCATAGGCCAGTTCATCTTCCACGGCGGAGTAGCCGTTGCGCCGCGCCTCATCGATGAGGGTCCCCAGGGTCTGCGGATCAACGACGGTGTTCGCGGTGAGTGCCTCGAATCTAGCGTTCGCAAAATAGTGTTGCAACCGCTCCGCACCCAGCCCCGCCAGCAGCACCCGGCCGGTGGAGGTGGCATGCGCCGGGAAGCGGCTGCCGACATGCGCCTCCAGGCGCAGCAGCGTGCGCACCGAGGTGCGCGCCACGTAGGCGATCTCCGCGCCATCAAGGACGCACAACGCTGCCGAGTCGGCCGTCTCGCGGGCGAGCTCTTCCAGGTGGGTGCGGGTCAGCTGCTCGATGTTGATCGATTCGAGGTAGGCGGCGCCCAGTTCCAGTACCTTGGGGCGCAACAGGAAGCTGCGGCCATTGCGGGTGACGTAGCCGAGCTCCTCGAGCGTGAGCAGGCAGCGTCGCGCAGTGGCGGCAGGCATGCCCGCGCTGCGCGCGATATCGCTCAGGCTGAGCGCCGCATGATCGCGCCCGAAGGCTCGGATCACTGCGAGTCCCTTGGCAAGACCACCCATCGCTTCGCGGCGCAGGGCGGGAGTACGAGTGGCTGTCACTGACCTTGACACTCCCCGTGAGGCCGGTTCAGTATCGTTTCGAATAACGACAAGTATTTCGATATCCGAAAATATCACACCGAGGATCAAAGTGAAAATCGGCCGTCAGGAGCATCGCAGCTCCGCAATCTCCACCTCTAACGCCGAGACCATCGTGGTCCGCGGCCGCGACCTGGCCGCCGACCTGGTCGGCGCCATCGGTTTCACCGAGCACTTCTGGCTGCTACTGACCGGCTCGCTGCCCTCGGCCGCCCAGCTGCGGGTGCTGGATGCGACCCTGGTGGCCATTGCCGAGCATGGGCTGGTTCCCAGCGTGCAGGCTGCGCGCATGACGCTGGCGGCCGCGCCGGAAGCCCTCCAGGGGGCGGTGGCGGCGGGCATCCTGGGTTGCGGCTCGGTGGTGCTGGGCTCGGCGGAGGCGGCGGGCCGGCTGTTTGCCGAGATCCAGGCGCGCGCGGCGAGCACCCCCTTGCGGGAGGCGGCTCTGGCCGTGCTGCGGGAATACCGGGCGGCCAAACGGGCTATTCCCGGCTACGGACATCCGCTGCACAAGGGCCGTGATCCGCGTGCGCTGCGACTCTTCGCCGTCGCCACGGAAACGCAGACCTCCGGGCCGCATGCCGAAATCGCCGGCATCGTCGAGCAGCTGCTGCCGGAGGTGGTGGGCCGCCCGCTCGCGCTGAATGTCTCGGGCGCCATTCCGGCCGTGCTGCTGGATGCCGGTTATCCGCTCCAGGCACTCAAAGGGGTACCGCTGCTCGCGCGCACCGCCGGGCTGGTCGCGCATCTGCTCGAGGAGCAGCAGCGCCCGATCGGCTTCGTGATGTCGCACGCGGCCGGGCAGGCCATCACGTACGACGGGGCTGTACCCGCCGGCTTCGTGCCTGACCAGGATGGTTGAAGGCATGGAACCAGCACTGACCGGAATCCGCGTCGTCGAGCAGGGGACCTTCATCACCGGCCCCTGTGCCGGGATGCTGTTGGCGGACCTGGGCGGGGACATCATCAAGGTGGAAAGTCCGGATGGCGATCCGTACCGCTCCTACCAGGGTGGCCACTACTCACCGCACTTCCAGGCTTACAACCGCAACAAGCGCAGCCTGGCGCTGAACATGAAACAGCCGGCCGACCGGGCGGTGTTCGAGACTCTGATCCGCGAGGCGGATGTCTATATTCAGAATTTCCGGCCCGGCGCCGCCGAGCGCATCGGCGCCGGCGCCGAACAGCTGTTGAAGCTGAATCCGCGGCTGGTCTACTGTTCCATCAGCGGGTTCGGTGCGACCGGACCCTATGCCGAGCGGCCGAGCTATGACTCGGTGGCTCAGGCGCTGAGTGGCTTTCTGAGCGTCGTGGTGGACTACCGGCGCCCGCAGTTCCTCGGACCGGCGCTGGCCGATGCCATCACCGGCATGTATGCCGCGCAGGGCATTCTCGCGGCGCTGGTACGCCGCGGGCGCACCAACCGCGGCGGTCATGTGGAAATCTCGATGCTCGAGGCCATGGCCCATTTCGCCGTTGAGCCGTTTGCCGCGTTCTTCGCGCTGGGTGAAACCCCCACTTCCGCGGACCGGCCACGGCTTGCGCAGGCCTACATCCTGCGCACCGGCGATAACCGTCTGATCGCCATCCACCTGTCCTCGCTGGAGAAGTTCTGGACGGGCCTGGTCGCCGCGCTGGACTCTCCGGAACTGGGTACCGACCCGCGCTTCAATCCCCGTCAGCGGCGCATCGAGGAGTACGACACGCTGCGCGTGGAACTCGATGAGCGCTTCTCGCGCCAGCCGCTTGCCTACTGGGTCGAGCGCCTGCAGGCGGCCGACGTGCCGCACGCGCCGGTGAACCGGATCGATGAGGTCGTGAAGGACCCGCAGGTGCAGCACCTGGGCGTTGTCGTGCCCATTGAGTCGCCGCATACTGCGACTCAGGCGGTGCGGCCGGCGGTCAGATTCGACGGCCATCGGGCGCGCTCGGTGCGCCCGGCGCCGCTTCTGGACGAACATGGCAAGATCATCCGCGCGGCCCTGGAAAGTGATCCGGCGTGGCCGGTCCGCGCAACTGTTACCACCGGAGGTACAATATGACCAAGCTTCCCGCACGACTGCATCACACCGCCTACGTCACCAAGGACCAGGAAAAGACGCGGCAGTTCTACGAGGATGTCATTGGCCTGCCGCTGACGGCGACCTGGTGCGAGTCCGACATGCTGTTCGGCAAGGAGCGCACCTATGTGCACACCTTCTACGGCATCGGCGATGGCGGCGCGCTGGCGTTCTTCCAGTTCGCCAATGCTGATGACCAGGCTGAGTTCGGGCCGCAGATACCGCAATCGCCGTTCCATCACATCGCGCTGTCCGTCGATGCGAAGACTCAGGCGGGCATCGAAGAGCGCATCGCCAAAGCGGGCATCAAGCCGCCGGATACCTACGTGCTCGAACACGGCTACTGCCGTTCGGTGTACGTGAATGATCCGAACGGGCTGATCCTGGAGTTCACGCTGGATTCACCGCGCGTGGAGGAGATCAACACGACCCGTCGCAGCGATGCGCACCAGGAATTGAAGCGCTGGCTTGCCGGCGATCACCACTCCAACAATACCTACCGCTGATGAGCAGTCGCATCGATCGCATCACCACGACCCATGTAGGGAGCCTGCCGCGCAGTCCGGCGGTAACCGAGGTGCTGTTCGCCCGCGAAACCGACGCGCAACGTGACATCGCCCGCGATGATGCCGTGATCAGCGCGGCGGTGGCTGAAGTGGTCGCGCGCCAGAAGAGCATCGGCATCGATTTCGTCAGCGATGGCGAAATGAGCAAGATCAGCTACGCCACGTACATCGCGCGGCGGTTTTCCGGATTCGACGGCGATACGCCGCGTGAGCCGGGACAGGACCTGGTGGAGTTTCCCGGGCTGCTGCGCAAGCTGGCGGATCGTGGCTCGACCGCCAAGTACCGTCGCCCGCGATGTGTCGGCCCGGTCAACGTCAAGGATCTGCAACCGCTCGAAATCGACATTGCGAACCTGGGTCGCGCCGCCGCCGTCAGCAAACCCCATGGCGCGTTCATGAACTCGGCCTCCCCGGGCGTGATCGCCCTGTTCCAGCCGAATGATTTCTATCCCACCCAGGATGCTTACCTGGAAGCGCTGGCCAACGCGCTGGCGGTGGAATACGAAGCCATCGTCAAGGCCGGCATCATCCTGCAGATCGACGCCCCGGATCTGGCGATGGGGCGTCATACGATGTACCGCGACCGCACGCTCGAGGAGTTCGACGTTCTGGCCGCAAGGCACATCGAGGTGCTGAATCACGCGCTGCGCAACGTGCCTGCGGAGCGGGCGCGCATGCATGTATGCTGGGGCAACTACGAGGGGCCGCATCATCACGATGTGCCGTTGGAGCGCCTGCTGCCGATCGTCCTGAAGGCCAAGCCGCAGGGCCTGCTGTTCGAGGCCGCCAACCCGCGCCATGCCCATGAGTGGACGGTATTTCAGAAAATCCGGATCCCCGATGACAAGATCATGATCCCGGGCCTGCTGGCGACCACGACCAACTACATCGAGCACCCCGAACTGGTGGCCGAGCGCATCGAGCGCTTTGCCCAGGTCGTCGGGCGCGAGCGGGTGGTGGCGGGCACCGACTGCGGCTTTGGCACCTTCGGCGGTTTCGGTCCGGTGGAACCGGACATTGCGTATCTGAAGCTGAGGTCATTGGTTGAGGGCGCGCAGCTCGCCTCCAGCCGCCTCTGGCGTTGAGACGATCGGAAAAAAGAGGAAAGGGGGCAGGATGCGTGAATTCAATGAGCAGAGCATTACCCAGGCGGTGATCGACCGGCTCGACCAAAGCGATGACCCGCGCTTCAAGCGCGTGATGACCTCGCTGGTCACGCACCTTCACGATTTCGTGCGCGAGGTGCGGCTCACCGAACCGGAGTGGCTGGCGGCCATCGAATTTCTCACGGATGTGGGCCAGACCTGCACTCCCAAGCGCCAGGAATACATCCTGTTGTCCGATACCTTGGGCGTCTCGGTGCTGGTCATCACCCTCAATCATCCGGCCGACAACGGCAGCGCGGAGTCAACCGTCCTCGGACCGTTCTACTGGGAGGGGGCTCCGGATCTGCCGCGTGGCAGCAATCTGGCAGAAGGGGTCAAGGGCGAGCCGACGTTCTACTCCGGGCGCGTGCTCAGCGCCGACGGCACGCCGCTGGCGAATGCGTTGCTGGATATCTGGTCCGGTGACGGCGATGGCGACTACGACATGCAGATCCCGGGGGAGACGGGCATGAAAGCCCGCGGCAAGATCAGGACCGATGCGGAAGGGCGCTACTGGTTTCGCTCGATCCGCCCGACGTTCTACCCGGTTCCCACCGACGGACCGGTGGGGCGCATGCTGCGCAAAATGGGTCGTCATCCCAATCGCCCCGGCCACATTCACATGATCGTCTCTGCCGCAGGGCACCATCCCGTGACCACGCATCTGTTCGTGGCGGGCAGCGAATACCTGGATTCCGATGCGGTGTTCGGGATGAAGGAGTCGCTGGTGGCGCAGTTCGACCGGCACCTGCCGGGCGTCGGTCCGGGAGGGGTGCGCATGGAAGTCCCGTTTTACACGGTGAACTACGACTTCCGGCTCCGGCCCTCAAGCCAAGGATAAGCTGGTGCCTTTGCGCGACAAAGTAAATCCCCAATCGGAGATAGTTCACAGTAATGATATGTACGCTCTGGTACACTCCGCGCTCGTGGTTCGCCCAAAGCAATAAGAAAGTTCGAGTGCGACCACCGGTTTTTGCCCTTCCGTTTCGCCACGGGGATCGCTCCATCACAACCCTGATCGATTGCCTCAGGCAGCAGAAGCAGGGAATGATCGGACGCTACGGCAAGTCCGACAATGCGCAAGGCGTACTCCAGGTTCTCCTGACCCTGGTGCCCTATGTCCTGCTGTGGTGGCTATGCATGCGATTCGGACGCACTTCCTGGTATGTGCTGTCCGGCGGCGTGCTGCTCCTCATCCTCTTCACGCTGCGTGTTTTCGCGCTGATGCACGAGTGTGGGCACCGCAGTCTGTTCCGCAGCGTCTGGCTCAATCGCTGGACCGGTTTTCTGCTGGGGGTGCTCTCCGGCATGCCCCAGTACGTCTGGGCGCAGCATCACAACTATCACCACGCGCACAACGGCAACTGGGAACGGTACCGCGGACCCTACGCAACGCTGTCCGTCGACGAATACGCGGCGCTCAGCAGCGCGCAGCAGCGCTTCTATCGACACAAATGCAGCATTACCGCGGCGCCGCTGGCCGGGTTCATCTACCTCGTGCTGAATCCGCGCCTGACATGGCTCAAAGGCACGTTCGGACTGTGGGCGCACATCGCCAAAGGCAAGCTCGGGCGGTCCGGCCTGTCAGTGCGCGAGCTCGCGGCGAGCTATCAGACGCGCTTCTGGAAGAATTCCAGGGAATACCGGGCCATGCTCTGGAACAACCTGGTGCTGCTTGGCGCCTGGGCAGTGATGTGCTGGTGGTGCGGCGCGGGACTGTTCTTCCTGGTGTACGTACTCAGTGTTTCCGTGGCAGGAGGTTTGGGGATCGTACTGTTCACGGTGCAGCACAACTTTGAGCATTCCTATGCCACCGACTGCGCCAACTGGGACTACGACACCGGCGCGATCGAAGGCACCAGCTTCCTGGTGCTGCCGGCCTGGTTGAACTGGTTCACCGCCAACATCGGCTATCACCACATCCACCATCTGTCCTCGAGCATTCCCAGTTATCGCTTGGTTGCCTGCCACGAGGAATACCAGCATCTGTTTCCGGACGTGGCACGCGTGAAGCTGTCCGAAGTCAGCGGTGCCATGAAGTGCATTCTCTGGGACATCCGCGCGCACCGGATCATCACGCTGGCCGAGTACCTGCGACAGACCTGAGCGTCATCAGCGGTTGGCCGCCGCTCCCGCGTGGTGGGTCGACAGCCGCTTCATCAGCGGCAGCATGCCAATTGCAATCAGCGTGCACAACACGCCGGCAATCCCCAGCTCATTGAAGAGGTGGGTGTAGATCTTCAATGACTCGACCGGGTTGGTGATGTTTTCCGGGATGTGGGCAAAATTGGCCACCACGCTGCCCAGATACTGCGACAGGCCCGAAGCCACGAAATACGCGCCCATCATGAAGCCGCCCATGCGCTCCGGAGCGTAGCGGGCGATCATCGCCAGCCCCAGGCCGCTCACCAGGAGCTCGCCGAGCGAATACAGACCATAGCCCCAGATCATGGTCCAGGAGGACACCTGGCCATCGACCGCCCAGCGGGCGCCCACGCCGTAGATGAAGAAGCCGATTGCAACGGCGGCAAAGCCCCAGGCAAATTTGGCCGCGATCGAAATGTCCTTATGGAGACGGCCGAGAGTGTTGTAGATGACCACCAGCACGGGGCTCAGCAGGACGATCCAGATGGAGTTGAGGTTCTGATACTGTTCCGGGATCCAGGTGAACAGGTGCCAGCCGAATATCCGGAAGTCCAGGTTCACGTTGCGCTGCGCGAACAGATTCAACGATGTGGACATCTGCTGATAAAAGATGAAAAAGAAGACCGTCTGGATGACCAGTATGAAGGCCGCCATGATGCCCGTACGTTCGTCCCGCTCGCTGGTCATGATCAGCTTGATGAATATTCCCAGGATCACGACACCTGCGAGGTAGACGCAGACGCGCGCTACCGTTTCACTTTGCAGAATCAGCACCGAAGCCAGCACCACGAGGATCGCACCACCGCCAACCAGCGCCAGCCGCGCTGCCTTCACGGGAATCTCATCGGCAGGGGATCCGATGTGCAGTAGCGAGCGCAGCCGCAGCTGATAATTGATCAGGCCCACGACGAGACCGATCGAGCAGACGCCGAAAGCCGTGTGCCAGCCGGCGGAGTTTCCATAGCGTGCGCCGACGTAGTCACGCAGCCACGGCGTGAGCGTCATCGAAACCATCGAGCCGATGTTCACGGCCATGTAGTAGATGGTAAAGGCGCTGTCGATCCGGGAGTCGTCGCCCTCGTAGATCTTGCGGACCAGGTTGCCGGAGTTCGACTTGAACAGGCCATTGCCCACGATGATCACGCCGAGCGCGAAATACAGGGAGATGGCACTATCGGTCGGCAGCCACAGCAGCGCATAGCCGAACGCGAGGGTCACGGCGCCGATTCTCATGGTGCGGCGTGTCCCGAGCAGCCGGTCGCCGATCCAGCCGCCGACGGCGGGGGTCGCGTAGATCAAGGCCGCCGCAGCGCCGAATACCAGGTTCGCCCGGGTATCGACAAAACCGAGCTTCTTGATCATGTAGGTGACCATGAGCACCTGCATGCCGTAGAAGCCGAAGCGCTCCCACATTTCGATCAGGAAGACGGTGGTAAACGCACGCCTCTGCGTGGCCGCGACGGCAGGGGTCAAATCCATGGGATGCACCGCAAAATCAGTTGCTGCGAACTTTACAGTATCGCGCACCGATACAGCAGTGGGTTCGGACGCCCGGGACTTGCGGTGCAGCCCGGGCGCCGAATTGCCTATGAGGCGGTCAGATCGCCGGCGCGGTGCCGGTGAAGTAGGTGATCACGTAAGCCTTGACCGAGCCATCGGCCTGCGGAATGCCGGATACCTTCACCTTGGTGCCCACGACCATGCCGTTGTTGAAGCTGGTCTGGCCGGCGGACGAGGTGATGTCGATCGGGCTCACCGTCACCACCCCGCCGCTCATGTCGACCTGGTACACCAGGGTACCGGAGCCGGAAAGCGTGCTGGCGTCCACCGTTACCGCGTTGGCTCCGTTCGCCGCGGTGATGGTGAATGTTTCACCGTTGGTGCTGCTCGCCGGCACCGTCGCCACACTGCCCACCGGCAGCGGTGTCGGCTCGAGGATCGAGGCGGCCACGCTCCAACCGGTGGCATTGGCCGGATCAGCCCAGCGGACGTAGCTCACGCCCCAGGGAATAATGGCCCCGGCGGTACCCCCGAAGCTTGCGGTGCCATTGGTGGCAGAGACGAAGTCGCTCACGGCGGTGCTGCCAGAGTCGACGTTCGTGGGATAGGCGAAGTTCCACCACTTGAAGCCCGTGATGGCATTGCCGGTCAGCGGATCGTTGCCATTGGCTGAAGCCGCAGCGATGAAGCCCAGCGACACGGTGTAGTCATCTGCGGCGTGCATGTATTCGTGCGTGTACGTGAAACCGCTGGCGCTGGATGCCGAGATCGCACCGGAATAGGCGGCGGTCTCGATGTCGATCGTCTGGGCGACGAGCGGCACTGCCAGCGGATCAACCACGCTGGCGTGCACCTTGAAGCCGCGCACGATGTCCTGATTGCTCAGGAAGCCAACACCGGTTCCGATCGGAGTGGCATCGGCCGCGGGGTTCCAGGGCTGGCGCAGGAAGAACTGGGTTTGGGCATTGACGGTCAGTGGCACACCGACGCCATCCTCATTGGTGATGGTGATGACATTGGTGGTCGTGTTCACGTTCAGAACGTGACCCTCCGGGCTCAACCACACATTGTTGAAGGTGCTGCTGGCCCAGATCCGGGTGGCGACCAGCGTGCCGTCCTCCTGGTAGCGGGCGGCGATGCGCACGTAGCGCCCGGTGAGGCTGGTCTCGCTCGCGAAGTTCATGATCGTCGTGGTCGTATTGGCATCGAGGTCATAGAACAGCGTGCCATTGGTCGCATCTGCCAGGATCGTGAGTGCCCGGGTGCTGGTGGTCTCCGTTTCGGGAGAAACCGCCGGCAGGGTCGGGAAGTCCTTGTCGATGGTGATCGACGTACTGTCGGCGGACACCGCGGTCACCGTGCCGTAGCTGTGGCGCAGGATCAGGCGCCGCAGGTCATAGAGCGGATGATGTCGCACGGGTGCCATGAAGTTCACCACCCACTGCGTGGCGGTGGCGCCGGGCGGATTGTGGCCGATGATGAACGCCGGATGCGAAAGATCGAATTCGAGATCCAGCGCGGAGGTCGCTGTGGTGCTCACCGTCAGCGGCGAGACAAAGTTGACCGTGATGGGCGCCGTCAGATTCGAGCCGCTGCCCTGGGTATGCACGACATTGATGTTGGAGGCGGCAACGGCAGTGCCTGCGCTCAGGGCAAACCCAGCTTCGGGATCTGCCGAGGCCGTGAGCAGCACATCTCCCGCATTGCCGCTGACCGTGATCACGGCACCCGTGTAGGTGCCGACCGGAACGCTGGCATTGCCGAGGATTTCGCCAAGCTGGTCCAATTGCTCGAGATTGATGAAGGGGGCCGGCGAGGGCGCCGTGTAAACCGTGACATTGGCACCGCCGCCCTGCGGAATCAGTGCAATGCTCAATACCTTGACGCCGATGGTCGCCCAATCATCCGATGATGCGTCGCTGATCACCATGGGAACATTCGCACTTTGCTGCGTCGTTCCTGTTGAAGATAGCGTGGGACCTGAAGCACCCGACGTGCCTGAAGAGCCGCCGCCGCAGGCCGTGAGCGTGGCAACAATTGCACCGCATACGGCGTAGTTGAATTTCCTGGTGTCCATTTGAGACTCCCTCGTGTCGATGGGAGTCAGTAGCGGTCGAACACGGATAAGGTTGACGCGACTTTTGCTGATTGATGCTATTTGAGTTGTATTGTCACTGATCGGAGACACACACAGCGCGGTGTCAGGGGAGCGAAAGGCAGTGCCTGATACGGTTAAATGGAGTTCTTACCCCAGCGGCAGATGATGCGGTCGGAGCAGGAGATTCCAATCCTGATGCTCGTCCGGAATCACGGCAATTGCAGCCTCTACGCTTACCCGCAAAGCGCCGGGTGACGCGAAAATTTCAGGTGCGATGACCCCGAGACGGCCGTCACCGTAATCCACCAGCCAATCACCGGGAGTGCCCGCCAGCACCGAGACTCCGTCTGCGAGTATCACCGCGAATGATTCGTGCATCCGGACCGCGGCGACTCGAATCGGCAAGGCAGCGTAGCGTCCATCCTCGCGCCGGGCGTGCACCTTGCCTTCACGGGTCTGGACGCTGCACTCCCCTGAAGCGAATGTGACGCCGACCTCGCCGGGGGACTAGCGGGCGAAGGTCAGGCCCGGCAACGACTGCAGCTGCTGCGAGAAGCCTCGCTGACCGGAGGATCGATAGCTGCGCGGCGGCCCGTTGTTCACCGGGTTTTGCGCTCCGCACAGCCCGTATGCGCCGAAGTGTGCCGTATTGATCGCCGCGCCGCAATGAAACGGCCGCGCGAGTGGCAGCTGTCGGGGCAACTCTGTAGTGTCTGTTTTGCGGCGCGCGGCCGAGGATCAACTGACAACCTGATGGCATTCCAATCATGAGTGACGCTGACTACACCGCAATGCTGAGTGTCGCGATCGAGGAAGCCCGCCTCGGTCTGTCCGAGGGAGGTATCCCCATCGGCGCGGCGCTCTTTGACAGGACCGGGAGGCTGCTCGGCCGCGGTCACAATCGCCGTGTTCAGCACGGTGACCCATCGGTACATGGGGAGACGGATGCCTTTCGCAACGCCGGGCGGCGGCGCACGTACCAGGACACCATCATGGTCACCACACTGGCCCCGTGCTGGTACTGCAGCGGCCTGATCCTGCAGTTTCGCATCGGTGCGGTGGTGGTCGGTGAGTCGCAGACCTTCCGCGGCGGTATCGACTGGCTGCGCGAGCGCGGGGTCGAGGTCATCGATCTGAATTCAAGCGAATGCGAACAGCTGCTGGGCGGCTTCATCCGCGAGCATCCGGAAGTCTGGGACGAGGACATCGGGGAAGGGCACGAGTGCTGAGGCATCTTTGTTATAAGGTAATTCAATAGGTTGCATCACGATATTCATATTCGGGACAACATGCCTGAAGCTGAGCTAGGCTGCAGGACGTGACCAGGAAAGACTCATCACGCCATATCCGGCTCACCTCGCATCCCGGGAGCGGTAAGGCGCACCATTTTCCAATCCAGTGGGGTGCGGCCACGGCCCGTGAGCGCGGACCGGTGATCGGCTCCGTCACTGCCGCCGCTGATCGCAATGTCATCGGCGCCCACGGCGGGTCCTACTCCATCTATCGCGCCCTGGCGGTCTCCTCCGGTGAGCTTGATCCGGTCGCGCGTCCGGATCTGACCGACACTGAACCGGTGATCCAGATCGGGCCGCACGCCCAGTGGGCCGATCCGAAACGAATCGTGTCGTTGGACCCGTGGGGGCACCGTGCGGCCGCCGACTTCCGCTCCGAGATCGAGGCAGGTCTCGACATCAGACCGACGATCGCGGTGACACGAGCACGACTGACCCTGCACGAACTTCGCGATGCCATCCGCCTTGGAAGAATCAAGGAGGATGGGATGGTCGTTCTGCCGGGGGGTGAGGTCAGTGTCACAAAAGCGGCCATCGAACCGGTGTGGTATCTGCCCGGCGTCGCGGAACGCTTTGGTGTGACGGAGAGCGCGCTGCGCCGCATCCTGTTCGAACAAACCGGTGGCATGTATCCGGAACTGGTGACGCGTCGCGACCTGCATGTGTTCCTGCCACCCATCGGCGGCATGACGCTGTATATATTCGGTGATCCGGCGGCCCTGCACGATTCCGCACGCCATCTGACCTGCCGCATCCACGATGAGTGCAACGGCTCGGACGTATTCGGCTCCGACATCTGTACCTGTCGACCCTATCTGACGCATGGCATCGAGGAGTGCGTACGCGGCGCGCAGGACGGCGGCGCCGGACTCATCGTCTACAATCGCAAGGAAGGTCGGGCGCTGGGTGAAGTGACCAAGTTCCTGGTGTACAACGCCCGCAAGCGCCAGGCGGGCGGCGACCAGGCATCGACCTACTTCGCCCGCACCGAATGTGTCGCCGGCGTGCAGGACGCGCGGTTCCAGCAGTTGATGCCCGATATCCTGCACTGGCTGGGCATCACCCGGATTGACCGCCTGGTCTCCATGTCCAACCTGAAGCATGACGCGCTCATCGGCGCGGGAATCCGGATCGGCGAGCGGGTGGCGCTCCCGGCCGAGCTGATTCCGCCCGATGCCCGGGTTGAAATGGAGGCCAAGAAGGCGGCGGGCTATTTCAGTTCCGAGGTCGGCGTGGACCCAGCGAGCGTGGTGGGGCGTGATCTCGAGGACTACTGAAACGTGCGCTACGGAACCTTCCGCCGCCGGCGCGCGTTCGCTGCTTTGTGCCGCCGCCGTGCGACGCGCTGCCCAGCGCGTGCGGCAGCTGGCGGTGGAGGAATCTCTGGAGGATTGGGTCCTCGACCTTGAGCGGCTGCCCGCCGCGGCGGACTTCGTGGCGCAGGTCGTGCGCGAGCGTTATCCGAATCTGCATCCCCCCTTTCATGCAAGGTGGCGGCATTTCGTGGTTGCTGATCGGGATGAGTGGCAGCGGGTGGCCGGCGCGCGCGCCTGGGAGACCCCGGCTGAGCGGGCGCGGGCGGCCTTCGATCTGGCGATCACGTCCGTATTGCTGGACGCCGGAGCCGGTGCCGACTGGCGCTACACCGATGCGGCGACAGGGCTGACGGTCGCTCGCTCGGAGGGCCTGGCGCTGGCGAGCCTGCGTTGGTTTCAACGCGGCGGAATCTCCAGTGATCCCGAAGACCCCCTGCGGGCCGATGCCGCGGCGCTGCGCGACATTGATGCGGCCGCCGTGGCCGCAGCGTTCCAGTCCGGGACGCTCAATCCACTCCAGGGCGCGGCGGGTCGGGCGGCCCTCCTGAACCGCCTGGGCACTGCCGTGGCAGCGCGGCCGGATCTTTTTGCCCTTGCCGACACGCCGCGACCGGGCGGTTTGTTCGACGCGCTGCGCGCACGTGCGGCGGGCGGCCGAATAGCGGCGGCCACGATTCTGGAGGTGGTCCTGGACGGCCTGGGTAGCATCTGGCCGAACCGTCCGACGCTGGATGGCGTGGCACTGGGTGACTGCTGGCCATATCCGCCGCTGGGCGGCGACACGCCCGCGGAGCGGTTCGTGCCCCTTCACAAGCTGTCGCAGTGGCTCACCTATTCGCTGATTGAACCGCTGGAGGCCGCCGGTATCCAGGTCAGCGACGTGGCTGGGCTGACGGGGCTTGCGGAGTACCGCAACGGCGGACTGTTCGTCGATATGCAAGTACTGGTGCCCCGGGATCCGCAGGCGCTTTTCAGCGTGCACGACGTTTCAGACCCGTTTATCGTGGGTTGGCGCGCGTTGACCGTGGGACTGCTGGATGAGATCGCGCCGCTGGTCGCCGCCAGACTTGGACTCACGACCGAGCAGTTTCCGCTGCCCAGAGTGCTGGAAGGGGGCACCTGGGCCGCCGGTCGGTTGATTGCCCGCAGGAAGCGGCCCGAAGGCGGACCGCCCATTCTGATCACAAGTGACGGGACGGTGTTCTGATGAACAATGTGACGGTGGTCGATCATCCGCTCGTGCAGCACAAGCTGACTTTACTGCGTGACCGGAGCACCTCAACCAAGACCTTCCGCCAGCTGCTGCGCGAGACCGCGACGCTGCTGTGTTACGAAGTCACGCGGGATCTGCCATTGGATCCGGTGGAGATCGAGACGCCATTGATGCCGATGCGCTCGCGCAAACTGTCCGGGAAGAAACTGGTGTTCGCGCCGATCCTGCGCGCCGGAATGGGGCTCCTGGATGGAATGCTCGATCTGGTTCCCTCCGCCCGGGTCGCCCATGTGGGGTTGTACCGGGACCCGGAGTCGCTGGTGGCCGTCGAGTATTACTTCAAGGCGCCGACGGTGCTTTCCGAGCGCCTGGTGATCGCTGTTGATCCGATGCTGGCGACCGGCAACACCGCGGTGGCCGCAATCGACCGCCTCAAGGAGCATGGCGCCAGCGACCTGCGTTTTGTGTGCGTGCTGGCAAGTGAGGTGGGCCTCGCCCGGTTGCATGCGCAGCACCCCGAGGTACCGGTGTGGACGGCTGCGATCGATTCGCAGCTCAATGATCACGGCTATATTCTTCCCGGGCTGGGCGATGCCGGCGACCGCCTCTACGGCACGAGGTAGGCCCATGGACCTGCACCTGGCCTCGATCGAACACATCCGCGAGCAGGTGCTCGATCTGCTCATCCAGTTTGGCCCGAAACTGCTCACGGCGGTGCTGATCATCATCGCCGGTGGCATCGTCGGCGGCTGGGTGGAGCGCTGGCTGCTTCGGGCACTGCGCCGCTTCGAGCTCGAACCACCGCTCAATCAGCTGATTTCGCGGGTCGTGCGCGGGCTGGTGCTGCTGCTGTTCAGCGTAATGGCGCTGCAGAACCTGGGTGTCCAGCTCCTGCCCCTGGTGGCAGGTCTGGGCGTCGCCGGCGCGGGCATTGCGCTGGCCATGCAGGGGGTGCTGAGCAATATCGTCGCCGGCCTGTCGATCATTCTCACCAAACCCTTTCGGGTCGGTCAGTACATCCAGGTGGCCGGCGTCGAAGGCCAGGTGGAGCATATCTCCCTGTTCAGTACCATCCTGCTGCACGCCGACCGCTCCAAGGTGGTGATCCCGAATCGCAAGATCGTCGGTGAGATCCTGCATAACTACGGTCATATCCGCCAGGTCAGCGTCCAGGTGGGCGTGGCGTATGACACCGACATGGCGGCCGCCCTGCAGGTCATCGGGGATGTCGTGCGCTCGAACCCGCGGGTGCTGAAGGACGTGGCGCCGCTCATCGGCGTGGCGCGGTTGGCGGATTCAGCCGTGCACATCAACATCCAGCCCTGGGTGTCGGTTGATGACTACGGTGCCGTCACCGCCGAAATCGCCCGTGCCACCCTCGAGGCACTGCGGGCGCACCACATCAACGTGCCGGTCCCGCAGCGCGAGGTGCGTCTGGTGCAGAGTTAGCGCGCTACCGCCTTGCCGTAGATCTCGACCTGCGCCACATCTGACCAGCCGCCGGGGCCGTGCCCGCTGCTGGGCATCAGGTCGATGAAGCCGATCTGGTCCACTTTCGACAGGTCGACATGATCCAGTTGTGCGCCGGTGGTGACTGCACGGGAGATATCCAGTTTCACCCAATGCAGATCGGCGAAGGAAATCTCACTCATGGACCAGTCGCGTGACGAGCCATCGGCGCGATCGCCGACCAGCCAGGTGCCGTCCGCCAGTTTCACGACCGGGCGGATCTGGTGGTAGCCGGAGGTGCGGGTCGTCCAGCGAAGCCGCGCCAGGCCGCTTAAGTCGGCCAGGTGCTGCCGGTCGCGCAATGCCAGCCCGCAGGGCGTGGTGCACAGACCCGACCAGGTGTGCACCGGATTGTTTTCATCGCCGGGGTTTCCGGTGAGCATGAGCGCTCCACCCGGAACGATGAGTGTCAGCTCCAGGGCCGGGTTCCCGACCGACGCGGGGCTGACGGGATGCTCGCCGCCTCCCGGGGGCTGCTTCCATTCCTCGCGGAACAGCAAAGGTGGGCGCTGTGGACCATGTTCGGGCGGACTTCCGGGTGGCGGCAATCCCGCCGGGGCCTGGGCCAGCGCGGCGGTAAACGACAGGGCGCAGAGCGCAATTAGCGAGCGGTTAGCCTTGATCGTCATGACCCCTCCTGGTGAACAGCGAGGCGAGTCTACCGCTGCGCACCGGCAGGTGTAATGCGCGCGGCATGATGCGGTGCAATGGTGCAGCGGTGGATGCCTACAAGCCGGTATGGATTCCTACAGATTGCGGCTCTGATTCCGTGCGACACACTGGGAATTACCCTTGCAACATCTTCCCAGCCAAAGCGTGAGGATAAGCCTCACGGAAACTTTGAACATCACCACCGAACATCACCACCTAGGGACATGCCATGAACAATTCAATACGTCTCGCCATCGGAACTCTGTTTTTGAGCATTGCGGCGTTGACCGCTGGATGCGTGGTCGCCACGCCGAATGAGGGCTACTACGATCGCGATCACCACCGTTATTACCACGAGCATGCGTGGGTTGACTGTGGTCGGGACGACGAGCATTGCCGTTAGTCAGCGCCCGCGACATTCGCGGCAAGACGCCTCGGTCGTTCCCCTTTTGAGCATCCGAGGCACGCCAGAAGACGTTTAGGCTTCTGGCAGGGCAGGCGCCCATTTATGCGGCGCGCCTGCCCTGTGGATTGGTTGCCCTTACGTTGAGAGGTCGGTGGTGACTCAGTCCCCAAAATCGCGCGTGCGCGAAGGCAATTCCCAGGCGCACGGTGCCATCTGGGATGGCAATGGCACCAATTTCACCCTTTTTTCAGCGAACGCGACCAAGGTAGAGGTGTGCCTGTTCGACTCGGTGGGTGGCACCGAGCAGGAGCGCATCGCACTGCCGGAATATACGGACCAGATCTGGCACGGGTACATCCCGGATGTCCATCCCAGCGCCGTCTATGGCATGCGGGTCCACGGTCCCTACGAACCGCATGCCGGACACCGGTTCAATCCCAACAAGCTGGTGCTTGATCCTTATGCGCGGGCGCATCTGGGGGAACTCAAGTGGGCACCCGAGGTGTTCGGTTATACCCTCGGTCACAAGGACGAGGACCTGAGTTTTGATGAGCGCGACAGCGCCGCGTTCATGCCAAAGTGTGTGGTCGTCGATCCGAATTTTGACTGGAAAGGTCAGCCGCGCAAGCGGGGCGTCCCCTGGGACCGCACCGTAATCTATGAGGCCCACGTCAAGGGTTTCACGAAACTGCATAGCGGGGTTCCGGAGCATCAGCGGGGTACGTACGCGGGCCTGGGCACAAAACAGGTCGTGGACTACGTCAAATCACTGGGCGTCACGACCATCGAGCTGCTGCCGATCCATACTTTCATCAACGACGGAGTGTTGCTGGACAGAGGTCTGACCAACTACTGGGGATACAACAGTATTGGTTTCTTTGCGCCGGATCCGCGGTACGCCTCGGCACCTGAGCAGAGCCTGCGCGAATTCAAGGAAATGGTGGCCACCTTCCATGAAGCCGGCCTCGAGGTCATCCTCGATGTGGTCTACAACCATACCGCCGAAGGCAACGAGCGCGGTCCGACCCTCTCATTCAAGGGCATCGACAACGCCTCGTATTACCGACTGCTTCCCGAGAAGCGCTACTACATCAACGATACGGGGACCGGCAACACGGTCAACCTGTCGCACCCCAACGTCATCGAAATGGTCACCGACAGCCTGCGCTACTGGGTTAACGAATTTCATATCGACGGCTTCCGATTTGACCTCGGAACCATCCTTGCGCGCGAGCCCAATGGTTTCGACAATCAGAGCGGCTTTCTCAAAGCCTGTCACCAGGATCCGGTACTGCGGACAGTGAAGCTGATCGCCGAACCGTGGGATTGTGGCCCCGGTGGTTACCAGGTCGGTGAATTTCCACCCGGTTGGGCGGAGTGGAATGACCGCTATCGCGACACCGTTCGCGACTATTGGAAGGGTGAAGCATCGGCCAGTGCCATGGCGCAGCGGTTGTGTGCTTCCGCGGAGATCTTCAATCGCCTCGGACGGCGCCCGTCGGCCAGCGTCAATTTCGTGACGGCGCATGACGGCTTCACCCAGAATGATCTCGTCTCCTACAACGAAAAGCACAATGAGGCGAACGGCGAAGAGAACAAGGATGGCACCAGCGACAACCGGTCCTGGAACTGCGGGGCCGAAGGTCTTACCGAGGATCCGGAGATCAACGCGCTGCGGGAACGGCAGATCCGCAACATGCTCGCCACGCTGCTGCTGTCCCAGGGCACCCCGATGTTCGTCGCCGGCGATGAGTTCGGCAGAACGCAGCAGGGCAACAACAACGCCTACTGTCAGGACAATGAGATCAGCTGGGTGAACTGGGAACTGGCGCAGAAGGGCCAGTCGCTGATGCAGTTCGTACAGAAACTGTGTGCCTTGCGGGGCAAATATCCGATCCTGCGGCGCAACCGGTTTCTGATCGGCAGCCTCGATGAGGAACTCGGCATCAAGGACCTTACCTGGATCAACGCGTCGGGTAATGAGATGACCGCCGAGGAGTGGGGTGACGATCTCATGAAGTGCTTCGGCATGCTCATTGACGGACGCAGCCGCCCGACCGGCTTGCGACAGCGCGGCACCGAGGCTGCGATGCTCATCATTCTGAACTCGCATCACGATCTGGTTAATTTCACGTTGCCGGAGTATCCGGATGGGGAGACCTGGGACCTGATTCTGGATACGGACATTCCCAATCGGACAGCCGCCTACAAGGGCAAGACCGGCGCCGTGTTCGGTATTACCGGCCGCTCACTCTTCATGTTCGTCCGGGCGAACTAGGCATGCCAGACCAAGCCGCATCGCCCCGCTCGTGGATTGCCACCTACCGTCTGCAGCTGCACAAGGACTTCACGCTGGCGGATGCCGAAAAGGTGCTGCCATACCTGGCTCATCTGGGCATCAGTCATGTCTATCTCTCACCGTGCCTGCAGGCCACCCGCGGCAGTCAGCACGGTTACGATGTGACCAATCCGGAACACATCAGCGCTGACCTCGGTGGAGAGGCGGCCTGGTCACGGATCGTGGCGTGCGCCCATTCGCATGCGCTCGGTATCCTCCTGGACATAGTTCCGAATCACATGGCGGCCACCGACCAGAATCCCTGGTGGGACGATGTGCTCGCCCACGGACCCTACAGCTCTCATTGCCGCTACTTCGATCTGCGCATGCCGATACCCAGCCGCTTCTGCATTCACATCTGCAGTCTCGCGAAACCGTACGGCGAGGCGCTGAGCGGCGGGGAGCTCAAGATCGAGATCCGCGACGGCGGCTTGCGCCTTCGCCACTACGACAACAGCTGGCCGCTGACCCCGGCGTCCTGGGGCGCTTTGGTAGCGCAGACGCACCCGTGCTTTGCGGAGCTCGAGCGGCTCGCCCAGCTTGAATCGCCGAACGAGCAGGACCGGGGCGGCTACCGGGAGCAGGTGGAAGCCGCCACCCGCGTCCTGAAGGAGTGTGCGCAACAGGGGCACCTGCAGGGGCAGGTGGATGCGATCAATGGCGATGTGGATCGACTCGATCAGGTCATCCAACGTCAGTTCTATGCCGTACATGGCTGGAAGCTGGCGGGCGAACTCGTCAATTACCGGCGATTTTTCGACATCTCGACCCTGGTGGGCCTCTCGACCGAACGCGCCGAAGTGTTCGCCGCCGTCCACGATCGCTTCCGGAAGATGATTCGCGAAGGGCAGATTGACGGGCTACGGGTGGACCATCCGGATGGCCTGCGCGATCCGCTCGAGTACTTCAAGCGCCTGCGGGTGCTCCTGCCCCGGGGTCGGGTCTATGTCGAGAAGATCCTCGACACCGAAGAGCGCCTGCCCTCGAGCTGGCCGATCGACGGCACCGTCGGTTACGACTTCCTGGCGAAGGTCAACCGGCTCTGGATGAGCGATCAGCATACCGACTCGCTCACCTCGACTTACGCGGACTTCACCGGACATTCGGTGAATCTCGGCGCCTTGATCCGCGAGAAGAAGGACTACATCGTCCGGTACGCGTTTGCGCACGATCATGAGCGGCTCTCCGATGCGGCAATTCGCATCGCGCGGCAATCGCGCCAGACCCGTGACCTGAGCCCGCGGCAGATACGCGATGCCCTGGCGCAGATTACTGCGGCCTTGGGGATTTATCGCACCTATCGGACGGCCGCAGAGGTGAGCGAGGCAGACAGGGGGGTGATTGCCGAAGCCGTACGCAATGCCCGGTTCGCGCGCACCGACATCGAGGGTGCCATCTTCGAGTTCCTCCAGGGGTTGCTGACCAAGGAGCCGCTGGACGAGGAGGAGTTCGCTTTCATCTGCGAGTGGCAGCAGCTGACGCCGGCGGTGATGGCGAAAGGAGTGGAAGACACGACCTTCTACTGTTTCGACCGGCTGCTGTCGTGCAACGAGGTCGGCGCCCAGGCCTCCCTGCTCGGTATCTCCTCGGACAAGTTCCACGAATACTGCCACTACCTGAGCGAACACTGGCCGCGGAACATGCTCGCGACCTCCACCCACGACAACAAACGCAGTGAGGACGTGCGGACGCGAATTTCGCTGTTGTCGGAAATCCCGGACCGCTGGGCGGCAGCACTGCACCAATGGTCCACCATGAACGAGGGTGCGTGGAACAATCGCACGCCCGACCGCCATGCGGAGTATCTGCTCTATCAGACGCTGGTCGGCGCGTGGCCCATCAATGCCGCCCGCAGCTGGCAGTACATGCTGAAGGCCTGTCGCGAGGCGAAGATGCGCACTTCCTGGCAGGAACCCAACGTCGGCTACGAGGCCAACATCCAGGGTTTCGTGGAACGGGCACTCGACAATTTCGATTTCATTCAGAGTCTGATCGAGTTCGTAGAGCCGCTGGTGCTGCCAGGCCGCATCAACAGCCTCGCACAAACGCTCATCAAGCTGGTCGCTCCGGGTGTTCCGGATTTCTATCAGGGAACGGAGCTGTGGGACTTAAGCCTGGTGGATCCGGACAATCGCCGGCCCGTCGACTACGACGAGCGGACCCGGCTGCTGGCGCAGTGCCGCTCACTCAACGCCGCCGAGGCGATTGCCCAGTGGGACAGCGGCCTGCCGAAGCTGTGGTTGATTGACCGTGTTTTGAGTCTGCGCGCCGCCCGACCCGAACAGTTTGCCGAGGATAGCCGCTACCAGCCGCTGGCAGCGCAAGGAGCACATCTGGGGAATCTGTTCGCGTTCCGACGCGGGGAAAATCTGATCGCCGTTGTGCCGCGGCTCACCCTGTCGATTGCGAACCAATGGGAGGATACGCGACTGCCGCTGCCCGGGGGTACCTGGCAAAACGTCTTCACGCTGCAGGAACTGTCCTCATCGGTGAGCGCCGGGGAGCTGTTCAGCGGCTTTCCGGTGGCGCTGCTGCTGAAGCACACCGCCTGACCGGCGCGCTCTTTTGTTACAGACTTTGGATGTGAATCCGGGTCTCGAATGCTGCCAGCTGCGCGGGCGTTGTTGAGTGCGCACTCGAAGTGAGCAGCGGGCGCCAGTTGCCTTTGGGCAAGGTAAAGGCGACGGCCTGCGATGCGAAGTTGATCGCGACGCATAAATCTGCGAGGACGAAGCACAGCCAGGCGGCGGTCTCGTCGTAGGAAACCGTCACGGCGTGCGACAGGGGTCGAAGGGCGCTCGCCTTCAGCGCGATCAGCTGGCGATACCAGGCCAGCAGCTCCTGATGCACGGGCTGCGTGAGTTCATCCCAGTTCAACCGGGATTGGCTGAAGGTGCCTGGTGCCTGCGGATCGGGGACTTCATCCTGCCAGCCGAAACTCTCAAACTCCTTGCGGCGCCCCTGTGCCACGAGCTTTCCCAACTGCTCGTCCTCATGATCGGTGAAGTACAGGAACGGCGTGCCGGCGCCCCATTCCTCTCCCTGGAAGAGCAGCGGTACAAAGGGCGACAGAATGGTCAGCGCGGCCACTGCCTTCAGCTGCAACGGATTGAGCAGCATGCTCAAGCGCTCGCCATGCGCACGGTTGCCGATCTGATCGTGATTCTGGGCGCTCACCACGAGTTGTTCGGGCCTCACATCCAACGGCGTGCGTCCATGTCGGCGTTTGCGGTGGCTGGAGTACTGTCCCTGATAGACGTAACCGTCTCGAAGAGATAGCGCCAAGTCTTTGATTCCGTTGAAATCGCTATAGTAGCCCGAGCTTTCGCCGGTCATCACACGATGCAGCGCGTGGTGGAAGTCATCCTCCCAGTGAGCATCGAGCCCATAGCCACCGCGTCCAGAGGCGTGAACCAGCCGTGGGTCGTTGAGGTCGCTCTCCGCGATGAGCACGACCGAGCGGTTGCTGGCGCCTGCCCAGGCCTGAATGGTGGTTGCCAGTTCCTCGAGCACATGGACTGCCTCGAAGCCGTATATGGCGTGCACCGCATCCAGTCGCAGTCCGTCAAAGCCATACACCTCCAGCCACATGCGGGCGTTGTCGATGACGAAGCGTCTGACGCCGTCACTGTGCGCGCCGTCGTAGTTCACCGCCTCGCCCCACCCGGTCCTGACGCGATCGGTGAAGTAGGGAGCGTACTGACTCAGATAGTTGCCGTCCGGGCCCAGATGGTTGTAGACGACATCGAGCAGCACGGCGAGACCCTGGGCATGGGCGGCGGCCACGAAGTGCGCCAGCTGCGCGGGTGTGCCGTACGCAGGGTGGGGGGCGAAAAGATAGACGCCGTCATAGCCCCAGCCGTGTTTTCCGGGAAACGTGGCCAGCGGCATGATCTCGATGTGGGTGATGCCCAATGCGGCCAGATGCGGGAGCTTGAGTTCGGCACCGGCATAGGTCCCCTCGGGGGTGAAGGTTCCGATGTGCAGTTCGTAGATGATCGCCTCACGCAATGACTTCGGCGTGAAGGCACTGCGGCTGATCGCCTGCAACTCCTCGGGGTTCACCAGGAATGAGGCGCCGTGTATGCCCTCGGGTTGCCACGCGGAGCGTGGATCCGGCAGTGGCGCCGCACCGTCAAGGGAATAGCGATATCCCTGCGCGATGTGCGGGGGCACGCACTCTACGCGCCAGTAGCCCTCGGCATCGACCGCCATCGCAAAACGCTGGTCGGCGCACACCAGTTCGACGCTCTTTTTGGCGAGCGGTGCCCACACTGAAAACTGCATCCGCGTAGCAAACCATGGAATCGACCCCGAGTGGGCGATTCAGCCGTTCGCCGTACTGTAGGCGAAATCTGACCGCCGCAACGCGAGGGGTCAGGGGGCGCTGATGCCGGGCAGCAGCCCGCTCAGACCGCTCATCAGGGTGGCGATGCTTACGGGACGCGCGATCAGGAAGCCCTGGGCATGATCGCACCCCAACTCCTCGAGGATGTGCAGCTGCGCTTCGGTCTCCACACCTTCCGCCGTAACCGTGCAACCCAGGTCCTTGGCCATGCGGATGATCGCCGCGACGATGGCACGGCTGCTTTCCTGTTCGTGAATGCCGCGGACGAAGCTGCGGTCGATCTTGATGGAGCCGAACGGGTGATCGCGAAGCCAGGTCAGGGAGGAGTAGCCGGTACCGAAGTCATCCAGGGCCACGCGTACGCCCATCTTCTCCAGCGCCCGGACATTGCCGATGCTGACGCTATCGGGTCGCAGCAAGGAGGTCTCAGTCAATTCGAGACTGAGGTTGGCCGCACTGAATTGCGCATGGGACAGGGTCTGGCGGACCCACAGCGGAAAGTCCGGTTGTGAGAGCTGTCGCGCCGAAACGTTGACGCCCAGTTCCAGCCGATGCCCTGCCTTGGCCAGGTCTGCGAGGGCCTGACAGCTCTCCCACAGTACCCACGCGCCGATCTGCAGAATGCTGCCGGAGTCCTCGGCGATCGGAATGAACTCCCCCGGCGCGACGGAGCCGAGTGTCGGGCTGTCCCAGCGCAGCAGCGCCTCCACCCCGATGACCGTCCTCGCCGGCAACGAAATCACGGGTTGGTAGACCAGGTGCATCTCGCCGCGCGCCTCCGCGCCCCGCAGCGCCCGGGCCATCTCCAGGCGCCGACCCGCGCGGGGCGTTTCGCCGATTTCGGCAAACACACAGCGGTCCCGGCCGGTACGCTTGGCCTCGTACATGGCCTTATCGGAGCGGCGGATCGCCTCCCTTGCGTCGATGGCACTGCTGCGGATCAGCGCGATGCCGATGCTGGCCGTGATGACCCTCGATCCGAGGCCCGGGAGGGGCTGCGCCACGGCATCCAGCAGTTTCGCGCCCAGCTGGCCTGCCTCATCGGGGCCTCCGAGGCGCTCGGCGACCACGATGAATTCGTCCCCGCCGAATCGGCCGACGAAGTCATCATTGGGCACGCTGCCCGACAGGCGCCGCGCGACTTCGCGGATCATCTCATCGGCGACATCGTGTCCGAGGGTATCGTTCATGGCCTTGAGGCCGTCGAGATCCACGAACAGTACGGCCAGCGGGGCCTCCGGGCGCACCTGCTGGATGGCGGCATCCAGTCTCTCGAAAATGGCCGCACGGTTGGGCAGGCTCGTAAGACTGTCATGTCGGGCGTCGTGTTTGAGGCGCGCGAGCGAGCGGGTTCGCTCCAGCGCCGTGCCGGCCACGCGTGCCCAGTCCTGAAGCAGCGCCACATGCTCAGGCTGCGGTCGACGCGGGTGCCGCCCGTACAGCGCCAGCGTGCCCAGAACCTCGCCCGCGCTGTCCTTGATGGGCATCGACCAGCAGTGCGCCACCCCCGCCATTTCCGCCATCGCCCGGATGGGCGCCCATTTGGGATCCTCGCGCAGATCCGCGGAGACGGCGAATTCGCCGAACCAGGCCGCCGGGCCGCAGGTGCCGACATTGGGGCCGATCGGCGCCCCGTCGACGGAGTCCAGGTATTCCTTGGGCAGCGACGGCCCGACACCGGAGTGCAGGGTGTTCGACAGCGGATCGCGCAGCAGCACCGAGGGGATGAGCGAGGCGTCGTAGTGTTCGATGATCCGACACACTTGAACGAGCACGTCGCGCAGCGGGACACCGGCGGCGATCATGTCGTGTACGCGATTGTGGGAGGCCATCAGGTCGTGCACGCGCTCGACCTGCGCCCGGGCCAGGCGCCGCTCCAACTCGGCGGCAACTCCGACCGCGGCATCGCCCAGTACGGCGAGTTCATCGACCGACCACGTCGTGCGATGCGCATCTGCCATGCCCAGAGAGCCGATGAACTTTCCGGCGACCAGGATTCGCGCTTCGGCGTAGGCGCCGGCACCGCCGATCGTGTAGGCACTCAGCGGTCCGCGCAGATAATCCTCAAGTGACCCGGTCGCGGCGATTTCACAGGTTCGTCCCGGGGATCCCAGGGCGCCGTCCACGAGTCGGATGATCTGGCGCGCAGACTCCATCAAGGACAGCGCCGCGCAGGGGACGCCGGCCTGTCGCTGGACTGCCGTGAGCCAGCGCTCCAGTGCCGGATCCGGCACCGCGGTAAAGGCGGAGTCGTCCCGCAGCAGCGCCACCCGATCCCCATCGTCCGTGACAATCGTCAACGCAGCAGGGGAGAAGGGCATCGGGGCAACCATAGAGTGGATTATCGGTCAGCCTGCCGAAAACTTTGATCTCGCAGGGCAGAGCTGGGACCCGGTGCTCAGTTCCGGGGCCGCTATTGGACATTAACCGGCCGTGGCTGCCGTTCCGCCCAAGGTATCAGGTCCGGGAATGGGCAAAGCAGGGCGTCTCCCCGTGCGTCGCCGGTGCAAGCCGGGTCTGCAGCGCCAGCAGCGCCGCCTCCGGGCTGTCGGCGAATTCGAACAATTCGAGGTCCTCGGCACTGATCATTCCGTGGCGCAGCAGGGCCTGGAAATTGATGATCTCGTTCCAGTAGGCCGACCCGTACAGGATCACGGGGATGCGTTGTTCGAGCTTGCGGGTCTGGGCAAGCGTGAGAATTTCCGCAAGCTCATCGAGCGTACCAAAGCCGCCGGGGAAGGCGATCAGCCCGCGTGCGAGATGGGCAAACCACAGCTTGCGCATGAAAAAGTAGTGAAATTCAAACCCGAGCTCGCGGGTGATATAGGGATTGGCCTGCTGCTCATGCGGCAGGCTGATGTTGAGGCCGATGGTTTTGCCTCCGGCCTCCGAGGCGCCGCGGTTTGCCGCCTCCATGATGCCGCCGCCGCCGCCGGAACAGACGACGTAGCGGTGCGTATGCGTGGGCAGCGATTTCGACCATTGCGTGATCAGGCGCGCCAGTGCCTGCGCATCGTGGTAGTAGCGCCCCATCGGGCCGTCCGCCGTCAGACGGGCGGAGCCGAAGAATACGATCGTGTCGTGGATGCCGGCCTCTCGAAACCGGTTCAGGGGCTCCAGGTACTCGGCAAGAATCCGCAACGGCCGTGCCGCGTCCCCGCCGATGAACTCCGCATTGTCATAGGCGAGCTGTACCGGCTTGTCACCACTGGATGTCATGGGCTATCCCTCGCAGGCGAAGTCGATGAAGCCGCGGGTGACGTCTGCGCTCAGCAGCCGCACGCGCACCGACTGGCCGACCTTAAGACCCTGGAAGCCGCGAACGATCCGGCCTTCAACCGGTGGTGAAAGCGTCCGCGCCCAGGTGCCCTTGTCCGCAGCACCCGTGATGATGGCGTCGAACGTCTGGCCGATCCGCGTCCGCAACAGCAGCGCAGCTGCGGACTTGCCGACGCGGCGCTCGACCTTGGACGCGTTGTCTTCCTGCTCGGTGCAGTGGGCCGCCAGTGCCTGCAGCTCATGGGTGGTATAGGGCGCCGGTTCGTTGCCGAGTGCCGCTTTGATCAGGCGCTGGGTGATCACGTCCGGAAAGCGCCGGTTGGGTGCCGTGGAGTGCATGTAGTCATGCACGGCAAGGCCGAAATGCCCCGCAACGGTCTCACCCGGAGGCTGCAGCGCGTACTCGCCGCGGCCGAGCAGCTTGATCACGGCGAGCGAGAGGTCCGGAAACTGTGTTGGATTATCCTTGCGGCCTTGCGCCAGGAAGACATTCAGGGCTACCGGATCCGGCGCCGCGGGCAGTTCGCCACCGTGCGCGGCGGCGAGCGCCACGATCCGGTCCCAGTGTTCCGGCGTGCGCAGGACCCGGCGTATGGAGGGCAGCCCCTTGGCCTGCAGCCAGCGCGCCGCGACGCCATTGGCCGCCACCATGATGTTTTCAATCAGGTCGTGGGCGCGATTGGTGCGCTCCGGCACCAGGTCGCGAAGCAGTTCGCCTTCGAATACCGTTCTGGTCTGGATGGTCTCCAACGTCAACGCACCCTGCGCGTGCCGGACCCGGCCGAGCGCCTGCGCGACCTGGTCCTGGAGGCGCACCTGATTCTGCAATCGGGCGGTTTCGAGCCCCGGAGGCGGACCCGCAACGGCCTCCAGCCAGCCTGCGACGCTGTCGTAGGCGAGCTTTGCCTTATTGAGCACCGTCGCGCGGTAGATGTCCGAAGAGACGATGCTGCCGTCGGCGCCGACGACCATTTCCATGATGATTGCCAGCCGCTCCGCGCCCGGGACCAGCGAGGTCAGGTCGGTGGAGAGCCTCTCCGGCAGCATCGGGAAAATGCGTCCTGCCGTATAAACCGACGTGGTGTTCTGGCGGGCGTGATCATCGATCGCAGTGCCCCGGGGGACCAGCGCATCGACATCGGCGATGGCCAGCAGCAGCCGGGTGGCCGTGCCGTCCAGGGGCTCCGCCGCGGACAGCTGGTCCAGGTCGCGGGAGTCGTCGTTATCGATCGAGACCCAATCCAGCGCCCGCAGGTCCTGGGCACGCGCGTCGCGGGCGGCTGCGCTCAGGCCCTGCGCCTGGTCCTGCGCTTCCTTTGAAAAATCCGGTAGCAGCCCCCTGTCCAGCATTGCCTGGCGCGCGATGGTTGCGAGCAGATCGCGAGGTTTCTGGTCAGTTGCACTCATATGGGGAGTCTGCCAGAAGCTGTCGACGGATGCCCCATACCGGTTAGTATGCCCTCACGGTGCGCGACCCTTTCCCAAATCATCACGGCATTGATGCATCTGCGGCGCCGGGCCCTGCGCCGCGCTGGGCAGCCGAACTGGCCAGCCGCATCCGCGCCGGCTTCCTGCGCACGGTGATCTCAACCTCTGCGCTCACCGGGATCTTCTTCATCGCCTACTTTTTCGTGCAGCGGCATCCGGCCTATCCGCCCATGCAGATGCCGCTCACCGCCCTCGATCTGCTCATTCCCTTCCAGCCCGCGGCGCTGCTGGCGTATGTCTCGCTGTGGATCTATGTCGGGGTGGGACCCGGACTGCAGCGGAGCTTCCGGGACTTCGCGGTCTGCGGGCTGTGGCTGTGCGCGCTGTGCGTCGGCGGTCTCGCGATCTTCTACTTCCTGCCGACGCAGGTGCCCCCACCGGTCCTGTCCGCGACCCGCTTTCCGGGGTTCGACATGCTGCGTCGGGTCGATCAGACCAGCAACGCCTGTCCGTCGATGCATGTCGCGGTCGCGATCTTCACCGCGGTACGCGTCGAGGCGTCACTGCGCTCAATGCGCGTGCCGTTCACGGTGCGCTGCCTCAACTTCATCTGGTGCCTCGTCATCGCGTATTCGACGCTGGCCATCAAGCAGCACGTGGTCCTGGACGTGGCGGCAGGGGCGCTTCTGGGATTGAGCTTCGCGGCGATGTCGCTGCGCTGGCGGCCGGGCAGCGAGCGCGAGCCCGGCTTTGCAGCGCTGCAGGTGCCGCCCGTTCACTAGCAGCCAAGGGGGGATTCCATGAAACTGTCACTCGTCGGCTTTGCCGCAGCCCTGGCGCTGTGCGCTCAAGGTGCGGGGGCCGCACCGCCCACTTGTAATCGGGAATGTCTGTCAGGAGCGCTGAACAGCTACCTGCAGGCGCTGATCAGTCACGATCCGACGCGCATGTCCGTCAGGCGCAACGTGAAGTACACGGAGAACGGCGTGCGTCTGAACCTCGGCGACGGCCTGTGGCAGACGGCCTCGTCCATGCCGACCTATCGTCTGGACGTGATCGACGATGAGGCGCAGCAGGTGGGACTGCTGGGCCGCATCAGTGAGAACGGCAACAACAACTGGTTCGCGGTGCGCCTGAAGGTGGAGCCCGACCATCAGATCTCCGAGATCGAAACCCTCATCAACCGCAGCATCAGCGCCGGCCCCGGCGCAGGAGCGCCGGGTGGCACGCAGGCCAACACCGAACCGCATCCCCTGATGGCCGAGGTCATACCCGAGGGCAAGCGGCAGAACCGGGCGGACCTCGCACGGATCGGCAACAGTTATTTCACCGGCATGGCGGATGAAAAGAGCGGTACGAACGTGCCGTTCTCGCCGCAATGTCAGCGGCGCGAGAACGGCACCGTGACAGCCAACAACACCACAGCTCCCCAGGGTTCGATGCAGTGGCTGGACTGCAAGTCGCAGTTCGATACCGGCTTCTCGGTCATCGTCACGAACATCCGCGAACGGCGCTTTGCGATCGTGGACCGGACCAAGGGTCTGGCCTTCGGCTGGGGCTATTTTGACCACGATGGCACTCACGCGAAGTTTTCCCGGACCCTGGATCATAAGGAGGCGGACGTGAGCCCGACTTTCCGGCAACCGATCACTTTTTACATCGCCGAGGTGTTCAAGGTGACCGACGGCCAGATCCGGCAGATCGAGGCGGTTTTGACCACAGTGCCGTTCCGCATGGAATCGGGCTGGTGACGCATGCCGTCGCTCGCAAGGGCGCCGCGGCGTTGGGGTTGTCGGCTCTCGGCATAGTCTTCGGTGACATCGGGACCAGCCCCCTCTACACGCTCAAGACGGTGTTGAACCTCACGGGGAGCAATCCCTCCCCGGAGGTCGTGCTGGGCGTGCTCTCCTTGGTGTTCTGGACGCTGATCATCATCACGACGATCAAGTACGTCGGCATCGCGATGAGCATCGACAATGACGGCGAGGGCGGCATTCTGGCACTGATGTCGCTGCTCGGAATCAAGAAACACCAGCGGCCCCTGATCGTCGCGGTGGGGCTGTTCGGCGCGGCGCTCATCTACGGCGATGGCGCGATTACGCCGGCGATCTCCGTGCTGTCCGCACTGGAGGGCCTCAACATCGCAGTGCCGGGCCTGCGCAGTTACATTCTGCCGGCCGCAGTTGCGGTACTCATCGCACTGTTCGTGATTCAACCGCTCGGCACCGCGCGGATCGGCAAGGCATTCGGTCCGATCATGGCAGCGTGGTTTCTTGCCATCGGGGTGCTGGGAGTGTGGGGGATTGCCCAGCATCCGGCGGTCCTCGCGGCCGTGAACCCGATGCATGGTCTGCGCTACCTGGTATCCCACGGCTACGCCAGCTTCCTGGTCCTGGGCGGAGTCTTCCTGTGCGTGACGGGCGCCGAGGCGCTGTATGCGGACATGGGCCACTTCGGCAAGCGCCCGATCCGGCTGGCGTGGTTCGCCATCGTCTTTCCAAGCCTGCTGCTGAACTATGCCGGTCAGGCGGCCATCGTGCTCACCGGTGTCCCGACCACCGATAACATCTTCTTCCGGCTTTGTCCTACGGTTGCGCTGCTGCCGCTGATCGTGCTGGCCACGCTGGCGACGATCATTGCCAGCCAGTCGATCATCACCGGAGCATTTTCGATGACCCGGCAGGCGATTCTGCTGGGCTGGCTGCCGCGCATGCGGGTCATCCAGACCTCATCGGAAGGCTATGGACAGATCTATGTCGGTGCCATCAACTGGCTGCTCGCGCTGGCCACCATCAGCCTCACGCTCTTTTTCGGTAAGTCCGACAATCTCGCGGCCGCCTACGGCATCGCCGTGTCGCTCACCATGTTCATGACTTCAGCGCTGCTGTATATCGCGATGCGCGAAGTATGGGGCTGGGGGTTGCTGCCCAGTGGCGCGCTCGCCGGAGCCCTGTTGTGTGTCGACGGCGCCTTCTTCTGTGCCAATGCCGTGAAAGTGCTGGAGGGCGGGTACATACCCTTGCTGCTGGCGTGCATGGTCTACTCGGTGATGTGGATCTGGCATCACGGTGCCCGCATCGTGGCGCAGAAGGTGGGTGAGGCACTGATCCCCATCCCTAAGTTCCTGGTGGAGATCGAACGCAGGGGCATACCCAGAGTGCCGGGCAGCGCCGTGTTCATCACACGAACGGCTCAGGACACCCCGCCTGTCATGAAGTGGCACGTGAAGATGAACCGTGCCCTGCACGAGCACCTGCTGGTGTTGACCATCGTGACCGAATCGGTGCCGTATATTCAGGACAGCGAGCGGCTGACCGTGAAGGAATTTGCGCCGGATTTCTGGCGGGCGACGGTTCACTACGGCTTCATGGAACGCCCGGACATCCCGTCCGTGTTGAAGGAGACCCGCGCGCTGGGTTGCCCGCTGCAGCTCCACGATGTCACCTACTACGTCGGTCACGAGACCATTACGCGCGCCGAAAAGGGCCCGCGGATGCCTGCCTGGGAGGTGATTCCCTATGCCTGGATGCTGCGCAATGCGGCGCGCGTGAACGACATCCTGCACTTACCGAGTGATGCGGTGGTCGAGATCGGTCGCGAGATTGCGCTCTGATTGCGCGGCGCTACAAGGCGCCGAAGACTTTCTTGATGAGCGAGCTGGCCTGCCCCAGGGGATCCTTGCGGATCTCGTGTTCCTCGTCCGCGATCCGGCTGAAGAGGCCATCCAGGGCCTTCGCGGTGACATAGTCGTCGAGATTCGCGTCCTGCGCTGAAACGAGCCCGAGCTGCGAGGCCTTGCCGGCGTACTGATCATACTTCGCGGCCAATCCCAGCTTTGCGGTTGCCACTGCGACGACCGGTTTGAACTTCGCGGTGAGCTGCGTGCTGGTGGCGCGCCGGAAGTAGGCCGTGGCGGCCCCATCCCCGCCGGTGAGAATTCCCTTCGCATCCGCGACGCTCATGTGCTGCAGAGCCTGCTTGAAGATCGGCTTTGCCTGGGCCACCGCCGATTCCGCGGCGTGATTCAGAGTGGCTTTGAGCTGATCCCCCTGTGCGCCCATGCCGAGCATCTTCATTGCACGCTGGGCCTTCTCCAGCGCGGAGGGCAGCGGAATCGTCACCTTCGGATCATTGAGAAAGCCATTCTCGGCGCCGAGCTGGCTGACGGCGACGTCGATGCCCTTCGCCAGGGCATCGCGCAGGCCGCCCGCGGCGTCCTTGGAGCTCAGAGCATCAAACGCAGGAGAGGCTGCGAACGCGGCGCCGGCAGTGCAGGCGATCACCGTCACAAAGGCCAGGCGGAGCCAGGGGGAGGCTCTGTTCATGCAGCTGCGCGGCGGGATGCGATCTGTGCCCCCTCGACCAGGGATCGCAGCTTCAGATAGGCGATGTCCGGCTCTACCGGACCGAACCCGGCAAAGGTTCCGAAGCCGCAATCGGTGCCGGCGATCACCCGGTCGCGACCCACGATGTCGACGAAGTGCCCGATACGCTCCGCCACCAGCATGGGATGTTCCACGTAATTGGTGGTCGAGGACAGCACTCCGGGAATCAGGATCTTGTCCTCCGGAATGCTGGCGTCCTTGAATACCACCCATTCATGCGCGTGGCGCGGATTGGCAGCTTCGAACAGCAGGCCCTGAGGTTTTGCCTTAAGCACGATGGGCAACAGGCGCCCCATCGGAATGTCGTGATGGTGGGGACCTTCATAGTTGCCCCAGCACACATGCATCCGCACGCGTTCCGCCGGTACATTGCGCAGCGCATGGTTGAGGATTTCGATGTGCCGCGCCGCGCGGCCTTCGAACTCCTCGAGCGTGCGGTTGCGATACATCGTGTGCCGGCCCATCGCCAGATCCGGGGCATCGATCTGCAGCGTGATTCCGCTGCGGACGATGCCTTCGTATTCGGACTGCAATGCGGCCGCGATGCCTTCCAGGTAATCATCCTCGGTGCGGTAATAGTCGTTTGGCTGAAAGAACGCGATGACGCCCGGGGAGGCGGCATTCATGAAGATCCCCGTCGGAGAGGACGCGGCGGCGGCGGCCTTCAGATTGTGGATGTCCGTCTCCATCGGCGCGGTGTCGCGCACCCTGATCTCCCCGACGCAGCGGGGCCGACGGTATTTGGCGGTCGCGCCGCGGTCGGCGAGTTTGCGCAGCAGGTCCGGAAAGTCGAGCAGGTCCTGGCCGGCCTCGCGCGGCGTGTCGCCCGCGAAACCCGTGAAGCGTCCTGCGATATAGGTGGCGTAGCTGATCTTGCTCATCTCCCCGTCGCTCACGATGTCGATGCCGACCTCCACCTGCCGCTGCACCACATCGGCTACCGCCTGGGCAATGACGGCGTCATCCTGGCCAACATCACGCGCGTCGCCCCGTTCGCGCGCGAAGATCACATCGGTCACAGTCTGGCTGCGCGGCAGACTGCCGACGTGGGTCGTCAGTATCCCTGAGGTGTGCATAATCAAGCCTTATTGTCAGTCCGGCGAACTATACACCGGTCCTCAAGGGCCCGACCGTGGTGCGGACTCCCGCCGATGGGGTAGAATCAGCCGGGCCTGACCGGCGCGGAAGTACGATTTTTCGGGGGGATTTAAGGATGAGCGTCAACAACTACATCAAGCGGCATCATCACCTGACACTCAGTGTCGGCAATGCCCAGGAAGACTACGACTTTCACACCAAGGTGCTGGGTCTGAAGAGCGTCAAGAAGACCGCTCTGTACGACGGCGAAGAGCCGATTCTGCATCTTTATTATGGCAACGATACCGGGGACGTGAGCCGGCTGATCACCTGTTTCCCGATGAAGCATTCCGGGCGCAAGGCCCGCAAGGGCACCGGGCAGATCTGCACCGTCGCGCTGTCGATTCCGGTAGGTTCGGCAAAGTTCTGGCACGGGCATCTGCAAAGCCGCGGCTTTGCGGTGCGGGAGCAGGAGCGCTTCGGGGAAAGGCTGGTCGCGTTCGAACATCCGTGCGGAATCGAATACGAACTCATCGAAGCCAAGCACGACCCGCGTGCGCCCTACAGCAATGGTGCGGTGCCGCAGGAACATGGTTTGCGGGGCACGTACGGCATCGTGGTGGCCGTGCGCGATGCGGAAAACTCGGAGGAATTCATGCAGGGGGGCTGGAACGGACGCCGCATCGGCACCGACGGCCAGCACCTGCGCTACGAGGTGGGCAACGGCGGCAGCGGCGCCATGGTCGAATTCCGCGTGGAACCGAATGTGGCGGCGGGCAGCTGGACCTACGGCGAGGGCGTGCCCCATCACGTGGCCTTCGAGGTCGCCGACCACGAGGCCCAGAGCAAGGTCAAATTCCATCTCGAGGGACTGGGGTTCACCGATGTGTCGGAGATGAAGGACCGCGGCTACTTCGATTCGGTCTATGTGCGCACACCCGGTGGCGCGCTGTTCGAAGCGACGGTATCCAAGCCGCAGGGCTTCCTGGTCGATGAGCCCTACGAGAAGCTCGGCACGGCCATGCAGATACCGCCATTCTTCGCCAACCGTCGCGAGGAACTGCTGGAGAAGATCGAACCCCTCAAGTACTGAGGCGAGGCCGCAGGCCTGATGCCTTCGTACTGTTCCCTCCCCGAGGCCATTGCCGCGCACGTCCATGACGGGGACTGCGTGGCCATGGAAGGCTTTACGCATCTCATTCCGTTCGCGGCCGCCCATGAAGTGCTGCGCCAGGGGCGCCGCCACCTTACGCTGGTGCGGATGACCCCGGACCTGATCTACGACCAGCTGATCGGCATGGGCGCGGCGGATCGGCTCGTGTTTTCCTGGGGCGGCAACCCGGGCGTCGGCTCCCTGCATCGGCTGCGCGATGCCGTCGAGAACGGCTGGCCGCAGCCGCTTGCGCTGGAGGAGCATTCGCATGCCGCGATGGCGAATGCCTATGAGGCCGGGGCGGCCAATCTGCCGTTCGCGGCATTCCGTGGCTACATCGGTGTGGATCTGCCGAAGGTCAATCCCAGGATCCGCCACATCGAGTGTCCGTTCACCGGCGAGTTGCTGGCGGCCGTGCCCGCGATCCGCCCGGATGTCACCCTCATCCACGCGCAGCGAGCCGACCGCGAGGGCAATGTGCTGCTCGACGGCATCGTCGGTGTGCAGAAGCAGGCCGTGCTCGCCGCCAAACGCGCCGTGGTGACGGTGGAGGAGATCGTGGCTGACCTCGCGGCACCGGGTCTGAACGCCGTGGTACTGCCGTCCTGGACGGTTACCGCCATTGCCGAGGTGCCCGGCGGCGCCTACCCCTCGTATGCGCAGGGGTACTACCGTCGCGCGAACGCGTTCTATACCCAGTGGGATGAGATTTCGCGGGACCGCGACCGCTTCAGGGGCTGGATCGATGAGCATGTCATGAAGCAGGGGCCCGAGGCCTTCAGGGCATTCACCCCGCGCGGGCGGTAGGGACTCCATGGATACGCCCACCACCGGTTCCTTCAGCGCCAACGAAATGATGACCATCGTGGCCGCGCGGGCACTGGGCGACCGCGACGTCTGCTTTGTGGGCATTGGCGCCCCCTCGGCCGCCTGCAATCTTGCGCGGCTGACGCACGCCCCCGGCATTACGCTCATCTACGAATCCGGAACCATCGGTGCGCGACCGACGGTGCTGCCGCTGTCGATCGGGGACGGCGAGCTGTGCGAGACCGCGCTGACCACCGTCTCGGTGCCGGAAATGTTCCGCTACTGGCTGCAGGGCGGACGCATCACGGTCGGGTTCCTCGCGGGCGCGCAGATGGACCGCTACGCGAACCTGAACACCACCGTGGTGGGCAGCTACGACAAGCCCAAGGTGCGCCTGCCCGGGGGCGGTGGGGCACCGGAGATCGCCTCGAGCTGCCAGGAAATATTCATCACGATGCCGATGTCGAAGCGAACCTTCGTCGATCAGCTGCCCTTCATCACCTCCTTCGGGCACGGTACCGGCCGCGGCTCGCGCGCGGCGCTCGGGCTGAGTACCCGCGGCCCGACGCGGGTCATGACCGATCTGTGTGTGCTCGAGCCGGACCCTGACACCCGGGAACTGCAGGTCACGTCCCTGCATCCGGGTGTGACCGAGGAGGCCACACGCGCGGCCTGCGGTTGGCCACTGCGCTTCTCGGATCGGCTCACCACGACAGCGGCACCCTCGGACCGTGAGCTTGCGGTGCTGCGTGATCTGCAGGCGCGCTCCACGGCGGCGCATCGGGAGAACAGCTGATGCCAGACGTTAAGCTCACCGAGGCCTACATCTGTGATGGTATCCGTACGCCCTTCGGGCGCTATGGGGGTGCCCTCGCAGCCGTGCGCACGGACGACCTGGCGGCGCTGCCGCTGCGGGCGCTGCAGCAGCGCAATCCCGGCGTCGACTGGTCCTGCCTCGATGAGGTGTGTCTGGGCTGTGCCAATCAGGCCGGAGAGGACAACCGCAATGTCGCGCGCATGGCGGTGCTGCTGGCCGGTCTGTCCGAGACAGTGCCGGCTGCGACCATCAATCGGCTGTGCGGCTCGAGCCTCGACGCCGCGCTCATCGCCGCCCGCAGCATCCACAGCGGCGCCTGCGAACTTGTGATTGCCGGAGGCGTCGAGAGCATGTCGCGGGCGCCATTCGTGCTGGGAAAGGCCGAGAGCGCCTACGCGCGCGGCGCCCGGCTCGAGGACACCACCCTGGGCTGGCGCTTCATCAATCCGCAGCTGGAGGCCCGCTATGGCTGCGACTCCATGGCGCAGACGGCGGAGAACCTCGTGACAGAGTGTGGTATTTCCCGGGCCGACCAGGATGCCTTCGCCTTGCGCAGCCAGCAACGCTACGCACGTGCCCAGGCGCGCGGCTTTTTCGCAGGCGAGATCGCCCCTTATACAAACGCCGCAGCGAAGAAACCCGCGGTGACTGTCGGCAGCGATGAGCACCCGCGGGCCGATACGACACTGGAAGGGCTCGCCCGCCTGAAGGGTGTGGTCCGCCCGGACGGCTCGGTCACCGCCGGCAATTCCTCGGGCATCAACGATGGGGCCGCGGCACTGCTGCTGGCCAGCGAGGCGGCGGCCCAGCGCCACGGGCTGACACCGCGTGCCCGGGTGCTCGGCGGGGCCGTGGCGGGGGTCGCACCGCGGGTAATGGGCAGAGGGCCCGTACCGGCGACGCAGCGCCTGCTGGCCAGGACCGGCGTCAGGCTGTCACAGGTCGACGTGATCGAACTCAATGAGGCCTTCGCGGCGCAGGCGCTCGCCGTGCTGCGTGAACTGGGCCTGCCCGATGACGGCGAGAACGTGAATCCCAATGGCGGCGCCATCGCCATCGGCCATCCGCTCGGCGCCAGCGGCGCACGGCTGGTGATGACCGCGGTCAATCAGCTGCATGCCAGCGGTGGCAGGCTCGCCCTGTGCACCATGTGCATCGGCGTGGGCCAGGGTATCGCGCTGCTGCTCGAGCGCGTCTAGCCGTTCACCGCAGACGCGGCAGTCGTGACATAGCCGAGCGCGCGGCCGCCGAGGCCGACTCCCAGCCACAGCAGCAGCGACACCACCGCGGCCACCCGGCGCAGTGACGGCGGTGTCCGCTGTGACTCGATGATCCTGCGATGCAGGGTCAGGGTGAAGAGCAACGCCAGCAGCAGGAAGATCATCTTCAGCTGGAATGCCCAATTGCCGTACATCTTCACCGCTTCGGTGGAGAACAGGAGGAAGCCGGAAACCAGCATCACCACGATACAGCCGAGCATCCAGGGCCGCAGTTCCCGCGCCAGCTGTGCCGTCGAGGTGCTGCCGAAGCGGACGCCGAGCAAGCTTAGGTTCACCAGGATCAGAATTCCACCGAGCAGCGCGAGCGCCAGCAGATGGAACACCTCGACAAAGGGGAACAGCCAGGCGGACTCGCGGATACCATGGCCGAAGAAGGAGCCGTTGCACCAGCGGCAAAAGGCGAGGGTCCAGGCGGCAAGTTCGCTCATTCGGGCCTCATGGCGGCGGCAGCACGTAGGCAATACCGCGGCCGCAGGCGACCACGCTGATCCACAGGACCAGTGACAGGATGCCGGTGATCTTCGCGCCGCGCGGGGTGCGGATGAGCGTATCCCACTGCCCCAGGCTGCGACCCAGAGTGAAGTTGAAGACCACGACGTTGAGCGCCGCCGCCAGCAGCATCATCATTTTCAGCTTGAAGAAAATGGTGCCGTAGAACAGGACCGGGTCACCGGCAAACAGCGAAATTCCCGTGATGAGCATGATGCCGAAGGAGCCGAACAGGAACGGATTCAACTGCCTGAAGACCCGGGAGACCGGCGTGTGGCGCAAGGCCAGGTCGAGCAACCGCAGATCCAGCAGGATCACGAAGCCCAGAAACACCGTCAGCGTCAGGACGTGAATGGTCTCAATGATGGGTTCGGCCCAGGTGGATTCGCGGATGAGCGTACCGAACGAGGTGTCATGCAGCCACACCAGGGCGCTTTCGAGCATCATTGCTGCAGCAGCCAGCGCGCAGTCAATTCGCCTGGCATGGCGTGGGGGCCCACTTGGCGGCGTCGGTCTTCTTGAACTGCGAGCTGGTGATGAAGTTCTGATCCAGGTATTGCGGATCGGTGACGATGCTGGTCACCACCAGCCACACATCCCCGTTTGTTTCCTTGAAGCTGTCGAAATACTCCTCCACCGTGGTATCGGCGCCATACGGTACGCCGTTCTTGCGCAGATACCCCGGACGGACCTGGGTCGTCACGACCTTCAGATAACCATCCTGGGTCGGCGTGGCGGCGGTGGGGAGGCCGGCGGTGGTCGTCAGGCGGGCAGTGACACCGCCAAACCCGCCGCGTGCCCGCAAGCCGTCCCAGGTTGCCGCGGAATAACCCTGCCAACTGGGTGTCGCATCGTGCGGCGCTGCGCCGGCGAAATGGAACAGTCGCGTCTGCTCGCCGGCATCCGTATCCACCTTCAGGGTGCTGCCATCCTGCCAGGTAATGTGCAGCCGCGTCGGAGCCCGCATGATCGCCGCGGCGCCGTAGGCACGGCAGGCCTCACCGCTGCTCTGATCCCGGGCCGGGTCCCACGTCGCCATCACGGCCCGTCCGGCCGCGTTGAGCGGCACGCCCGTGAAGTCACCCTTGGCCGGCGTCATCATGCGATAGCGCCAATCCTCGGTGACCACTGCGACCCAGTAGCCGGCCAGATCAACCGGTGCGCGGCTGCGTGCGTCCGCGGGCGCCGCTGCCGTGCCGACCTGGGCCTGGGCGATGCCCGCCGCCAGGAGTCCCGCGAACAACTGCAATACGTGCAGACTCTTCACATGATTACTCCTTCCCAGGTCCAACCATCCGAGGTCCGCACGATCTTGTGCAGGCGGATCCGGTGTTCGTTCGGGTCCCGGCCCGGGTTGCCCGTGACGATGACATGATCGCCGCTCTTCAGCGTATCGCGCGTCACGTGCTCCTGGGTGAGCTGCGCACCACCGCCCCACTCGACGGACCAGACCTGGCTTTGTCCCTTGTTATCCTTGGCCATGACCTTCACGAAGGAGTGGGGGTTGCGGAACATGAACTGAGTCAGCGTGCCGTCGATACTGATTTCCTGATCGACGAAATAGGTCGCCGCAAACGAGTGATGCGCCTCGGCCTGCGGGCCGAGCAGGAGTACGAAGGGGGTGAGCAGGGCCAGGTACTTGCGGATCATTTGGAATCTCCTGCGCGCAAACTGGTGTAGACGGCCGCCACGAACTTGTCGGTCGTCCAGAATCCGGTGGTCGAGCCATATCTTGGGTCATAGTCGCGGGTGGGTTTCGCGGCCTTGACCTGCTCGAGCGTCATGCCCTTCCCGATCAGGTCCTGGATGCGATCGCGGATGATCGTGACCATCTCCTGGTAGAACACCACATCGGCGATGTCACACAGGCGGCCGTGCCCCGGAATGATCAGCGTCCCGCCCTCCTGCTCATCGGCCGGAATCGCCAGTTCGATGATGCGATTGAGGCCCGCGATGACGCCTTGGATGTTGCCACCGTGGTCGAGGTCGATGATCGGATAGCCGTTGGTGACGAAGATGTCCCCGGTACTGATCACATCGGAGCGGCGGAAGAACACCATGGTGTCGCCGTCGGTATGGGCCGCCGGCACATGGATCATCTCCACGCCCTCATTGTCGAAGAATATCCTGCGCTCCGGCGTGGTGTAGGTGTCGGTGGGCAGCGCACCCGCGGGCGTCGCCGGCGCGCCGGGTGCCGGCGTACTCATGCGATCCAGTACCGTCTGGAATGCCATGATGGTCGCCTGATTCGAAGCGCTGCTGCCGATATCCCCGACGACGTTGCCGCCGGCGATGGTGGTGCCGGACCTGGCAATGGCCTCATTGCCGCCGACGTGGTCGGCGTGCACGTGGGTGTTGATGATGTAGCGGATCGGCTTGTCCGACAAAGTGCGCACTGCGGCCAGGACCTTGTCGGCGTTGGCGGCGAGCCCGGTATCCACCAGCAGCACCCCATCGCTGCCGGTCTGAACGGTGATGTTGCCGCCGGCGCCGACCAGCATGTAGATGTTGCCCTGAACCGGGAGAATATGCAGTTCCGCCGGTGCCGGCGCGGGCGCGGCGGGCGCGGCGGTGGCGAGAACCGAGAGGCAGCACGCTGTGATGATGTGACGGATCATGGCGGTGGCGCCTTCTTCGGCGGCCGCGGCAGCACGGCCATGCTCTTCATCTTCAGCATGTACTCCGGGTACATCGTTTCGGCGCCGCCGCGCGTCGCCTGTGTCGGAATGCCGTAATTGGCGGGAAACTCGTCCAGGAAGGTGTTGGCGCCGGGCAGGTGATGGGGCACCACGCCGGCTGGCCGATCGACCTCATCGACCGCCTCGCAGGGCCACGGCGCCATCTGCTGCTGTGGCGCGTAGACGAAGTCGGTGGTGCGGATGAAGGGCTCGGTGAGATAGACCGGGTCATAGACGATCACTGCCACAGTCAGAAAGTTGCCATGGCGCATGATGTGCACACGAGCGGTAGCCAGGTCACTGCGCGGAATGCCATTGCGCCGGATCCAGTTCTCCTTCAGATGCGTCGTGGTGATCACCAGGGTGTCGCCGTCCCATTCCCCGGTCGAGAAACCCTGCCAGGTATGGCGCGCGTACTCCGGGGGATGCGGCCTGCCGTCCATCCAGATCGTCTGCTCGGCGCCGTAGGCGGAGAGGTGAGTGTGGTAGGCGATGACCTTCTGCGTTGCCGGGTCAACCTCCTTCCAGATGCTGAGGTTCGAGGGTCCCCGCCAGCCATAATCCGAGCCGTGGGCGCGGCACTGGTTTTCCTGCAGTTCGATCAGCGCGGCATCCCAGCTGTCGCCGCGCAGCCGCGCTGCATCATTGATCGGCAGGCCGAGATAGTCGCCGATTTCAGGACCGGGAATACGCTCGAAGCGATCCTCATCGAACCGCGGCGCCCACTCTCCCGACGGATCCATCTGCGCCGACGCCGCCGCGCTGAGCGTCAGGCCCAGCAGGACAATCGCCGTCCCGGCAGCCATCCGGCTCCCCCAAGTGCTGCGCATGCATTTCCCCTTCGGCTTGGCGGTGCATAATGCGGTCCCGCTCTCCGCGCCGTTATTATCACAGATTCATGCAGACCGGAGTGTAAGGCAGTTGTGATCTCAACCTGGGCCTACCGCCTGATGGTTGCACTACACTGCCTTCCTGAATCAGTATTGCCGCGGCACGCCTGCTTGGAATCTGTAATTTAGGGGGAACGAATGATCGACCGGCGCAGTTTCATCGGGATGTGCACCGTGGCGGCAGGCGCGCTTGCCCCGCGCATCAAGACCGCGTGGGCGGAAGAGGGCGCCGGAGCGCCTGCGACAGTGGCGACCACGGCCGGCAGGATCCGCGGTACCCATGGCAAGGGCGTGTATACCTTCCGGGGCGTCCCGTATGCCGCCACCACCGCCGGCGCCGGGCGCTTCCAGCCCCCCGCGAAGCTGGCCCCCTGGGCGGATGTCCGCGAAGCCACCGAGCTTGGGCCGCGCTCGCCCCAGCTGTTGTCGGCGTTTCATGGCTTCGTCCCCCACGAAGTGGAGGTCATGGACCGCGACGAGCGCATGGGCGAGGACTGCCTGGTCGTGAACGTCTGGACGCCGACGCTCGAGCGTGGACGCAAGCTCCCGGTGATGGTCTGGCTGCACGGCGGGGGTTTCACGAGCGGTTCCGGCGGTTTCATCATCTACGACGGGATCGAACTGGCCCGCAAGCATGATGTCGTGGTCGTCACGGTCAACCACCGGCTGTCGGCGTTCGGCTATCTGTACCTCGCCGGACTGGGCTCCGGGCGCTATGACAACGCCAGTAACGCCGGCAACCTCGACATCATCGCTGCCCTGGAATGGGTGCGGGACAATGTTGCCGCGTTCGGCGGTGACGCCGGCAACGTCACCCTCTTCGGGCAATCCGGGGGTGGGGGCAAGGTCAGCTCGCTGATGGCCATGCCCGCCGCACACGGCCTGTTCCACCGGGCGATCATCCAAAGCGGCGCTGACGTCAAGGGCATCTCGCGTGAGGCGGCAAGCCACAATGCACAAAGCTACCTGGCCCGCCTGAATCTCAAGCCCGATCAGCTGGACAAGCTCCAGGATCTCCCCCTGGAACAGCTGATCAGGGCAACCGAGGCGAACGGGGGTCCACCGATCAACTTCGGGCCGGTGGTCGACGGCCATTCCCTGCCGACGGATCCCTTTGATCCGACCGCACCGGCAATGTCCGCCGGCGTGCCGCTGCTCATCGGCACCGTGGAAACGGAGGTCACGTTCTTCCCGGGCCAGCAGATGGATCCCATCGACGATGCCGGCTTGCATGCGCAGGTCAGAAAGCTGCTGCGCAGTGCCAGCGAGGCGGACGTGGATCGCGTGATCGCGGCGTATCGTGCCGGACGACCCACCGCCAGCAATACCGATATCTCGCTGATCATGGGATCGGACGCCTTCCGGGCGGCGATCCTGCTCGAGGCCGACCGTAAGGCCGCACAGGCCCAGGCGCCGGTGTATCAGTACTACTTCACTTGGCGCTCACCGGTTCGGGACGGCAAGCTGCGCACGTTCCACACGTTGGAGATTCCCTTCGTGTTCGACAACGTCGATGCCGCTGAGGCCATGACCGGCAGCGGCCAGGACCGCCATCCGCTCGCAACCCGGATGAGCAACGCCTGGGTCGCCTTCGCGCGCACGGGCAACCCGAATCATCCCGGGCTGCCTCACTGGACCGCGTATGACAGCACCCGACGCGCCACCATGATCTTCAACAACGAATGCAAGATGGTCGATGACCCGCACGGGACCGAACAGCGCCTGTTCTGGTCCCTGCAGCAAAGCCGGACCTAGTCAGCTGATCCGCGCGCGATCCAGTACCGAAACCTGGTCGGCGGGCGCGTTGCGCATGCGGCGCGGCGCGGTCTCGCGCAGGAACAGGGCCAGCACCAGCCCGAGTAGCTGGCCGGAAAGCGCGAAGTACAGCGTGTACTGGATGCCCGAATTCTGGGCAATGGAGCCGGCGATGTGGTTTGCGATGCCACCGCCGAAGATCTCACCGGCACCGATCACGAGGCCCGCGGCGCTGGCGACGAGGCCCGCAGGAGCCGCTTCAGCCGGAATGGGTCCCGCCAGGATCGCCAGCGCGCCGAAGTTGAACATCGCCGCGATGAACAGCAGCCCGAACAGCAGGGGCAGGTTGGAGGCTCCGGTGTGGATAAAGAGCCATAACGCTGCCGATGCAATCACGAATGACAGCAGGGTGGCCGGGCGGCGGCCGATGTGGTCCGAGACAGTTAGCAACCCGAACTGGCCCAGTGCCCCACCGAATCCGATCGCGGAGGTGATCACACCCATCTGGGGTCCCGTCAACTTGACGTAATCGACCAGGTAGTTCGGCATCATGGCCGAGAGCACGAAGATGCCGGTCATCGCGCACAGCAGGGTGCCCATGGCGAGCGGTACATTGCGATGACTGAAGAGCGTGCGCAGGGAAGCCCGCGCAACCAGCGCCGTGCCACGTTGCGCCGCCAGTGTCGCAGGCTCGCGGATCACGAACCAGAGGATGGCGGCGATCAGCAGGCCCGGCAGACCGACGATCCAGAACACGTGGCGCCAGGTCGTGATCAGGAGCAGCTGGGTTGCGAGAATCGGACCGATGCCGCTGCCGAAGAGCGACACGGTGCACTGGAAAATGCCGTTATTCATGCCGCGCCGCTTGGGGTGGGAGGCTTCCACGGCAACCGCAACGCCGGTCGCGGCGACGGGTCCCTCGAACGCGCCCATGACGGTGCGGATGAGCAGCAGGCTCACAAGCCCGGTCGCCATGCCGCTGAGCACGGACAGGAGCGAGAACACCACGACCGCCGGCACCAGGATAGTGCGGCGGCCCAGACGATCCGACAGGAACCCGGTCGCGATGGCGGAAACGCCCCACGCAATGCCGAGCACGGCGACCAGATTGCCCAGATCCTGATAGGTGAGCGGCAGGTCCTTCATGATTGCCGGGAACAGGGGCGGCAGGATGAAGCGGTCGATGCCGACCAGCCCGAAGGCAAGACTCATGGTCAGGAGCGCCTTCCATTCGTAGGACACATCCCAGGGCTTTTCAGTTGACATGTCTTCCCCCCTCGTTCGGCATGCGAAAAAAACTATGTTGCACCCGCAGCATGACTGCCGCGTGGTTGTTAATTGTTATCCAGCGGCATCATCGACCCAAGCTCAGGTCGCGGTCAATCGATCATCGGTCATTCGAGCCGTCTATACTTGGGCCATGACTGAAGAAAACTCACCGCCGTTTCGCTTCTACGACAATCGCCAGAAATACCTGGCCTTTGTCACCACCTGCAATGAGAAGTCGGCGATCGCGCACCGCGCGACGCACGAGGTGACGCTGCTGCGGCCAACGCCCCCGGCGGTGCGGATCTTTGATGCCGGCATGGGCGATGGCACGGTGATCACGCGCGTGATGCGCGCCACGCACTGGCTCTTTCCGACCATTCCGCAGTTCGTGGTGGCCAAGGAAATCAGTCTCGAGGATGTGCGCCTGGGACTTGAGAAACTACCCGACCGGTTGTTTGAACATCCATCGACGGTGTTCGTGGTCACCAATCTCAATTACGCCGAGGCGCCGCGTCTCATGCCGCGTGATGCGCAGGCGGCTGCGGCCCTCAACTGGCAGGAAGTGCGCCTGACCGGAACCACCGCGCACGAGTACGCCGAACAGATCGAGGAACTGCACAGTGTGCTCGACAGCGGCTGGCAGACCGCGCCGAGCACCAAGACGGGTAATCCAAAGGTCGTGCGGCCGACGGTGCTCGTGATCTATCGCGAGGACCACAAGTTCCTGCTGGATGCGGTCATTCCCAAGCCGGGCCGGATCTTCGAGCACTATGATCTGATACTCGCCTCCCAGCCCTGGCGCGCGCGCATGGGTGCCGAATTCAAGGTACAGCGGATTCTCATGCCGCTGGCACGCAGCCTCGCCGCCGGCGGCCGGCTGCTGGCGATCCAGTCCTGCGGACATGATCCGGGGCAGGAGATCATCGAGCAATTATGGCCGGAGGAGCGACCGTTCCAGGTCGGCCGCCACGAACTGGTGAGCACGCTACGGCGCGAACTGGGGCGCGACGCCCGCGAGTTCAATTTCAGCGCTCTGCCGGATGAGAAGGCGGTGTTTCGCTACGAGATGCATACGTTACCGTCGGAGATCGGCAACCGCATCGGCACCTCCACGCTGTTCGCGGCCTGGAACGCTGCCATCTACGTCAACCAGATCGAGGATGAGCGGCTCGATGCAGTAGTCACGAACGGCGCCTACCTCGCGGCCACTCAGAAGGTGCTGCAGAAGCACGGCGGCCTGTGGTTCAACGATGAGGCGTTCGTCGTCACGCGCCGGCGCGATTGAAATTCACCAGATGTGGACGCGTTCCGACTCCGGGCGGTACAGCGGCTGTCCGGGCTCGACCGCGAACGCCTCGTAGAACTCCGGTACATTGGACAACGGACCGTTGGTCCGCCACTTCGCGGGCGAGTGCACGTCGCTGAGCAGGTATTGCCGCAGCAGTTCCTCGCGTTCCTCGGACAACCAGCTCAGCGCGTAACCGAGGAAGAACCGCTGCAAGGGCGTGTAGCCGGCGATCATGCGCCCGCTTTTGTACTGTTGCGTCTTCCGGAACGCCTCAAGCCCCAGCAGCACGCCGCCGAAGTCCGCGATGTTCTCGCCAAGCGTCGCCTTGCCGTTGATGTGCAGACCCGGTAACGGCTCGTAAACGTCAAACTGCCTGACCAACACGGCAGCCCGCTGTGCGAACTGTGCGGCATCCTCCGGGGTCCACCAGTCGCTGAGATTGCCCCCGGCATCGAACTGCCGCCCTTCGTCATCGAAGCCATGCGTCATTTCATGGCCGATTGTGGAGGCTGCGGCATAGCCATAGACGACGGCATCGTCGAGGTCGGTATCCTTGAAGCCCGGAACCAGGAACGCAGCCGCCGGCAGCACGATCTCGTTATTGGGTGGATTGTAGTAGGCATTGTAAGTCTGGGGCGTGATGTCCCATTCACCGCGGTCGACCGGCTTGCCGAACTTGGACAGTTGGTCGTTGAACTGCCAGATGCCGGCGTTGCGCATGTTTTCAGCGTAGGAGTTGCGCGCAACAACCAGCGCTGAATAGTCCTTCCACTTGTCCGGGTAGCCGACCTTCTTCGTCATTCTTGCCAGCTTCTCATGGGCCTTGGCCTTGGTGGCCGGGCTCATCCAGTCGAGCCGGTCGATGCGCTCGCCGTAGGCGGTGCGGATGGCTTCGACCAAAGCGCCGTAACGCTGCTTGGCGCTCTCCGGAAAGTTCCGCTTGACGTAGATCCGGCCCAGAATCATGCCGAGCGAGGTGTTCTCCGCATCCAGGGCGCGCTTCCACCGGGGATGCTGTTCCTGGCTGCCCGAGAGCACGCGCCCGTAGAAATCAAAGTGCTCATCGTCAAAGGTCTTACTCAGATAGGGGGCATAGGTGTCCACGAGCTGCAGCCGCAGATAATCGCGAAGAGTCGCCACCGGTGTCCGGGCGAGCAGGTTTTCAAGTCCGGTGAAGAATTCGGGCTGACCGACGATCACGTAGTCCGGCGCGAGTTGCCAGGCGCTCATGCGCTGCGCCCAGGCAATGGCTGGTGTGTACTTCGCGGTGAACTGCAATGGTCCCATCCGGTTGTAGTTCCTCTGCGGATCGCGCAGGTCTTCCAGCGGGCGCGATACCGCGGCCAGCGCCGTCTCGAATGCCATTACCGCCTGGGAGCGGGCCTGCGCATCGCCGGCATCGATGCCCAACAGCCTCAGCATGTTGGCCATGTGCCGCACGTAGGCCTGGCGGGTTTTTGCGATCCCGTCATCCTTGTTGAAGTAGAAGTCCCGGTCCGGCAGCCCGAGGCCGCCCTGGCTCAGGTGCACCGCCATCACGTCACTGGACTTCTCATCCTGTGCAATGCCGAAACTGAACAGCGGACCGAGACTCTGCCGCTGCAGGGCGAAGGTCACATCGAGTACGCCCTTCAGGTCGGTTATCGCGTCGATGGCAGCAAGCTCGGCCTGTATCGGTGCCAGCCCGAGCCGGTCCGCCAGTGCCTGGTCCAAAGCCGTGTTCCAGAAGTCTCCGATCTTGCGTTCATCGCTTCCGGGCGCGGCGTTACGGTGCGCAGCCGCCTGCTCACTTGCGACGCGCAGCTTGGCATCCAGATCATCCTGAACCAGCTTGCCGATGCCGTACTCGGCATCGGCGGGGGGAATAGGGTGGACCTTGAGCCAACCGCCGTTTGCGAAGCTGAAGAAGTCCTCGCCGGGATTGACGGACCGGTCGATATTGGCTGCCACCACATCCGACTGTGGGAGGAGCGCCGGCTGCGCCCCCGGTGCGGTCGCATTGCGAAGTGTTGGCGGCTGGCTGCAGCCGACAACGAAGTTCAATACCAGCGCGGCGGCAAGTGCGCCAGCAAAGAGACGGCAGGGGTTGGTTTGCATGAGGCTGGCAATTCCAGCATGAGCGCTCGGCGCTGGCAAGGTGATCTGTAGGCGCGCGCTTACCGTGGCTGAGGTCGCGCTGAGTTCACTTATTTCTGCGAGCTTTTACACTATAGGCGTCCCAAAAACCGAAACGGGTGATTCAAATGCGTGGCATGAAGCAAGGTGTGGTTTCTCTTATTTTCGCCTGCGGCGGTTTCATCATCGTCGGGTGCGCCGCAGAAGGGCCCCGTCCACTCGAGGAGATGACCCGGGCGCATACATTGATCGAGGCGACGGACAAGGACGGTAACGCGCAGCGCTACGCTGCGGCGGACCTGCAGCGCGCCCATGATGAGTACGCAGATGCAACCCGGGCCGACGGCGCGGGGCAGTACCTGGAGGCGCGGAATTTTGCGGAGGCCGCCTCTGTGGACGCCAATCTGGCCGCGGCACGCGGCGCAGCCGGGGAAGCGCAGCGAGCCGCCACCGAGGTGGTCCAGGGCAATGCCACGCTGCGCTCCGAATCCAACCGTGCGGTGGAGAATTCGGTGAATACGGCGCCGCCGGCCTCACCGAACTAAATCAGGAGCTCCTTCGGAGATTGATGTATGAACAACACTGTGCGAATCGCCATTGCCACCCTAATACTCACCGGCTGCGCCAGCGCGCCCCCGCGTGACACTGCGCTGGAAGATGCGCGGGCCGAAGTAGACGCCTTGTCGCAGCAGCCCCTGGCGCAACAGGCTGCAGCTGATGATTTGAAGAACGCCAGACATTACCTGCAGGAAGGTGACTCGGCCCTGCAGCAACGATTGCCGATGGCGGTCGTCGACCATGATGCCTATCTCGCCAGTCGCAGCGCGCAGGCCGGCGAGGCGCGGGTGCAGGAGGCACAGGCGAAAGCGCAGATTGCCGCTGCTCAAAGTGAGCGCGAGGCCATTCTCCTGCATTCCCGGTCCCAGGAGGCGGACATCGCCAAGGCGCAGGCCGATGCGGCGCGACAGCAGGCAGATTCCTCAAAGCAGCAGGCCGACAACGCCAAACTCCAGGCCGATGCCGCCCGCGAGCAGCTGGCAGCAACGCAGCAGCAACTGGCGGATCTGCAGGCCAAGAAGACTGACCGCGGAATGGTGTTGACCCTCGGGGATGTGCTTTTCGACACGGGACAGGCCACCCTCAAGCCCGGTGCGACATCGATCCTCGACCGTGTTGCGGCCTTCATGAACGATAACCCGATGATTAATGTGCGCATTGAAGGCCATACCGACAGCACGGGGTCACCGGACTTCAATCAGGTACTGTCGCAGAACCGCGCGGCAGCCGCTGCCACGGCTCTGCAAACGCGCGGTGTGCCTCCGAGCCGCATCACGGCGGTGGGCAAGGGGCAGGAGTTGCCCGTCGCCTCCAACTCGACATCGGCCGGTAGGCAGCAGAACCGACGCGTGGAGATTGTGTTCTCCGACAACTCCGGGCAGTTCGCGCGCGCAAACTAGCCGACAAGCAGCTGCGGGTCAGCTCACTGCGAAATACCCCCGGACCTTCCGGGGGTATTTTTTTGGCGCTTGTGTTATGGCAACGGCTAAGCCAGTCTTGAAAGCTGCTCGCCGGAGGCTCCAATGCGTCGTAGTCTCAGTTCCGAAGTACGCGGCGGCGATCGGGTGGTCGGAGACCGCTTCGCCAGCCGCACGGCGGTCTACGGGACATCGGGGGCGGCTGCGAGCTCCCATCCCTTGGCAACACAGACCGGCATCGAGATCCTTAAGCGGGGCGGATCGGCGATCGATGCGGCGATCGCGATGAACGCCTGCCTGGGCTTTCTCGAGCCGACTTCCTGCGGACTGGGCGGTGACTGTTTCGCGATGCTGTGGGACCCCGCACAGCGCAAAGTCGTCGGTCTTGCAGGCTCGGGCGCCGCACCGCGCAGGCTCACCTTGGACATGGCGCGCGCGCGGGCCAGGAACGGGGCCTTGCCGCCCATCGGCGCGGTCGCGGTGTCGACACCTGGAGTTTGCGATGCCTGGTGGACGCTGCATCAGCGGTACGGCCGGCTAAAATGGGCTGACCTTTTTTCCCCCGTCATCGAAATGGCTGAGGCGGGGACGCCGGTGCCGGATGTCATTGCCTACTACATCCGCGGCAATATGGCGGCGTTCGCGCAGCGGCGTGCCGATATCGAGGAGTTCGACAATGCGCTCCAAACGTATGGCCAGGGACCGGCGTCGGGCGGGGTATTCCGCAATCCCGATCTCGCCCGCACCTATCGCCTGATTGCCGCGGGCGGCCGCGATGCCTATTACGCAGGGCCGATCGCTCGAACCATCGACGCGTATTTCAAACGAATCGGCGGCTGGTTGAGCGCCGAAGACCTCGCAGCGCATCACAGCGAATGGACCGAGCCCTACAAAACGAGCTATCGGGGTATCGACGCCTATGCGTTGGGCGCCAATACCCAGGGCATCGCGACCCTGCAGATGCTCAACATCCTCGAGCAGTTCGATCTGGATGGCGCAGGATTTCAATCGCCGCTGTCGATCCATCTGCAGGTGGAGGCGAAGCGTCTGGCGTACGAGGATCGTGCCCGTTATTACGCTGATCCGCATTTCGCGACGGTTCCCGTGGAGTGGCTGATCTCGAAGGAATACGCCGCGCAGCGCGCCAGGCTGATCCAGCCGAACCGCATCCTGACGCCGGTTCATCCGGGCACAGCGCCCTCGCACGGTGATACGACCTATTTCACCGCAGCCGACAGCCATGGGCTCATGGTGTCGATGATCCAGTCGAACTTCCGCGGCATGGGCTCCGGGCTGGTCGCCGATGGCCTGGGATTCATGTTTCAGGACCGCGGCCAGCTGTTCAGCCTGACGGATGGCCACCCCAATCTCTACGCGCCCGGCAAGCGTCCGTTTCAGACTATCATTCCGGGCTTCGCGGTTCGCGATGGCCGACCGTGGATGAGCTTTGGCGTCATGGGCGGGGATATGCAGCCGCAGGGGCAGACCCAGATCATCGTCAACCGGCGTGACCATGGGCTGGAAATCCAGGCCGCCGGGGACAGCCCACGCTGGCATCACGAGGGCTCGTCGCAGTCGATGGGTGAGGATGCTGCCGGCCCGTCGGCGATCGGGCTGTTGCGGCTCGAGAGGGGGGTGCCCGGGGCGACGCGGGCGGCACTGGCCGCGATGGGGTGGAAGATCGGGGAATCCGACGGCGGCTTCGGCCGCTACCAATGTATCGAGAACCGACAGGACGGGCAGGATCGGGTGTATGCCGCGGCGAGTGAGATGCGTGCGGACGGGTGTGCGCTGGCATACTGAACGGGAATGACTTAAGGGAGCGCAGCCGACAGTGTCCAAAGACCTGGATGTATTGTTTACGCCGTTGACTGTCGGCAAGCTGGTGCTGCGTAACCGGTTCGTGATGCCAGGCATGCAGCGCGGCTTCATGAACGATGGTGCGCCGACACCCAAGATGGTCGAATACCTGCGCCGGTGTGCGCTCGGCGGTGTCGGCCTCATCATCAGCGAGTCCACTTCGCCGGATCACCCTTCAGCGTACTGGCAGTCCATGATGGGGCGGCTGGAAGCAGGAACGCTCGCAGCGTGGCGGCCGGTGGTCGAGGCGGTGCGCGGCGCGGGCGCCGGCTTCCTGATGCAGCTGTGGCATCCCGGTTCGATGCGCAAGGTCGCCGAGGGCCATCCGCTTGCGGGCTTCCCGGCCTGGAGTCCGTCGGGTCTGATCCAGAACGGACGGCCACATGGGCATGCCATGACCCGAGAGGATCTGCAGGAGCTGAAGCTCGCCTACGTGCACGCCGCGGAACGGGCGCAGGCGCTCGGCGCCGATGGGATCGAGATACATGCGGCACACGGCTATCTGCTGGATCAGTTTCTGTGGGCGCAGACCAACCAGCGCCAGGATGAGTTTGGGGGACGCACGCTCGCCGAGCGTGCCCGCTATTCGGCGCAGATCGTCGCCGCCATCCGCGCCGCCGTTGGCCCGGATTTCGTCATTTCCTACCGGTTTTCGCAGTTCAAGGAAGTCGATTACGGCGCCGTCGTCGCGAGCAGTCCGGAAGACCTCGGGGCCATGCTGGCCCTGCTGCGGACCAGCGGCGTGGACCTGTTCAATGTTTCCTCACGACGCTTTCACAAGCCCGAATGGCCGCAAAGCGCGCATCCGGACTACAACATTGCCGAGTGGGTCAAATCCATGACCGACGCTGTGGTCATGACCTGCGGCAGCGTCGGCCTGAATGTGGAGATGTTCGCCAATCTTTTCGACGACGAGGAACCCTCGGAGCTGACTCTCGAGCGCGACCTCGGGTACCTCGCGGATCGCGTGCGCCGCGGAACCCTGGATCTGATCGGTGTCGGTCGCATGCACATCGCGAACAATGATTTCGTCAACAAGGTGCGCGCGGGACGCTATCGGGAGCTGGTGCTGTTCAACAAGATGGTGCATCTCGTCGAGGCGATGGCCGCCGTGGAGCCGGGCTTCGTGGAGGAGTCGCGCAAGAGCGCAGCGGCCGACTAGTGCTGCATCGGTGCCGCGGTCCCATCGGACCAGTCAGCCACCGCCACCATGAAAATGGTCTGCGGCTCGGGCACTTCGGTGTGGTCCGAATCCACTATCACCGGTGAGCCCGGCAGACCCGCCCCCCAGGTTGCAGCATCGGTTCTGGGAACATGGAACATGAGGTGGGAGTGCCACGCCCGGCCCGCATCCGAGAGATAGGCGTGTTTGGACATCATGTACGACATCGCGCCGGTCTCGGGCAACGAGAGTTCTTTTCGGGCGACGGCGGCCCTGATCTGCTCGAGCATCGACACCTTTGCGGTTCCCATCAGAACGAGCTTGGTGCGATAGAGGGTGTAGGGAAGAACGGAGCGGGTCGCCGCAGCGTTGTAACAAACCGGTCCCCTGAGTTTCGGGTTCCAGAATTCCGCGTGGTCGAACGGGCTCATCCATGAGCGTTCAACCAGGCAGGTAAAGCCATTGCGCCCGGGAACGGCCGTCTCATACCCCTGTGGTCCCAGAACCAGGACCGTGGCGTCAGCTGCCACGGCGGCGGGCGCCGCGCTCCGGGCCAGGGCGATCTCCGCATCGCGGTCACCGATCAGGTACTGCTCCAGCGGCGCCCGCTGCGGGTACGCATCAGGTTGTGCGGGCGTTGCCGGCTGGCCCGCGAGCGCGAACGCGAGCGCCACGAGGAAGATCCAACGGGGGCCGGGGGGAGCAGAGGGGGCAGCGGCGGCGTTTGGCATGGTTCATCTCCGTGGTCGTCATCGTACGACGAACCACGTAGCCCTTGATCGACAGGTCCGGCAGTTCTGCTGCACTGCGATAGGCCGAATCAGCGCTATGATTGAGTCTGGCCGACAAGTCACGACAACAGCGATTCGGCCGCCAGAGGGGATTGCAGATGCGAATAAGCCTGGGCTTCGGCATTGCCGTTGTGGCCGCGTCCGCGGGTATTGCCAGCGCTCAAGACTACAAGCCGCCGCCGATGAAGGATGGTCTGTGGGAAACCCATAGTGTGCAATCCACGGCCGGCAAGAGCTTCAACGGGATGACCATCAAAATGTGTCAGACGAAGGAACTCACGCAGTCGAGCGAGGCCCTCTCAGCGCAGCTGCGCAAGACGAACCAGTGCACCTCCACCATTGTTCAACAGTCCGGGAACATGGTCGTGGAGGAGAGCCGCTGCGCGAAGGGTCCGAACGCCGGTGAGGTGACAAGACTCGTCTACTCCCACGTGGGAGACACCGCGTCGCATATTGAAATGCACTCGCACCGGGCCGGCGCCGAGGACGTGACCGTCATGGATATGAAATACCTGGGCAGCTGCCCCTCCGGGATGAAACCCGGTGACGTGATCATGCCTGACGGTAAGGTAATGAGCGGCAGGTAGCATTCGCTAGTTTTTGATTGGGGGGCAGAGGGTATGTCAATTCGAATCGGCGCAGCGCTGGTGCTGGCCGTCGCGCTTGCGGTCACGGGACACAGCGCGCTTGCGCATCATTCGGTCGCCGGCGAGTTCGATGTTCGCAAGATCGTCAAGCTCAACGGGGTCGTCTCCGATGTGGAGTGGGCGAATCCGCACATCTACATTCATCTGGATGTGAAGGATGGGGCAGGGACCGCCACCACGTGGCGTCTGGAAAGCGTACCGGTGGCCATGATGCGCAAGGCCGGCCTCAGCAAGGTTCTGCTGCTCGGCAATGGCCAGACCGCCAACGTCGAGGCGTATCTGGCGCGTGACGGAACGGCCCATCTGGGTTACCTCGTTGAAATCACGTACGCGGATGGACATCACTACCAGTTCGCGTCGGACAAATAGGGCTGCGGTCAGGCAGCTGTGAGGGCCGTCAAATGAATACTCGCTCGTTCCTGATCAACCTCGGTGCGGTGCTGGCGATCGGTGCTGTATCAATCCTCTTCGCGCAGAAGCTGCCGCGCACCGCGGACGGCCATCCGGACCTCAATGGCACCTGGGACAATGGCTCCGGCATCGACTTCATCAAGCCGCAACACCTGGCCGACGGGTCAGTCTGTGTCTCAGGTTGCGATCCGCAGCCCTCCGTGGCCAAAACCAGCGCGCCGCCGCCCGCTGCTGCCCGCCCCCCGCGCAACTTTCCGAAATACCGCCCGGAATATCTGGCGAAGGTGGCTGACCTTGAAAAAAATCAGGTGCAGCATGACCCGGTCCTGCATTGCCGCTCGCCCGGGCTGCCACGGATCGGACCTCCGGACAAGATCGTCCAGCAGTCAAAGCAGATCGTGTTTCTGTACGATGATGTCTCCGGGGACTTCTTCCGGATCATTCCCATCGACGGTCGTCCGCATCGCACGGACGTGGATCCCAGCACCCTCGGCGACTCGGTCGGGCACTGGGAAGGGGACACCCTGGTGGTGGAGGCGAACCAGTTCAATGACGAAAGCTGGCTCACCGACAACGGCGCGTTTCATTCCGACCAACTCACGGTCACGGAGCGCTTGCGGCGTGTGGGGGATACCCTCGAGTACCAGGCCGTTGCGACCGACCCCAAGGTGTTGACCGACCCCTGGACGGTCACGCGTGTCGCCAAACTGACCGACGTCGATCTGGTCGAGGCAACACCCTGCATCGACAAGGATCTCAACCACGTCATCGACGGCACGCATCACGACAATCCACGTTGAGGCGTCGGGCCGCCCCTGTTGAAACCCTTGGCCCTCCTCACAGCAACGCTGCTGGTGCTCGTTGCGCAGTTTGCACGGGCGGCGGTTGTCACAACCCAATCCGGGTCAATTCGCGGAGTGTCAGCTGATGCCCGCGGCGATGTAACCGTTTATCGGGGGATTCCGTACGCAGCGCCACCGACCGGTGCATTGCGATGGCGTGAACCCCAAGCGCCGCTGCCCTGGACCGGTGTTCGCGACGCATCGGCCCCTGTGCCCGGTTGCATTCAGACCGTCGCGCCGAATCGCCTCCCCTGGACGGACGAATTCATGCATCACGGGGCGGTGAGCGAGGACTGCCTGTATCTGAATGTGTGGACACCCGCCCGCGCCGCGGCCGATCGACTGCCGGTCCTGGTATTCATCCATGGAGGCTCCTTCACCGAAGGGTCGGTTTCAGTGCCGCTTTATGATGGCACGGCATTGGCGCGGCGCGGGCTGGTCGTCGTTACGATCAATTACCGTCTCGGCGCCCTTGGCTTTCTGGCTCATCCGGCCCTCGTCGCCGAATCCCCCCATCATGCGTCGGGCAATTACGGACTGATGGACCAGGTGGCCGCATTGCGCTGGCTACGGGCCAACGTTGCGGCGTTCGGTGGCGATTCCAATCGGGTCACCATTGCCGGGCAGTCCGCGGGTGCCATGTCTGTCCACCTGCTGACGGTCTCACCGCAGGCCAAAGGTTTCTTTCAACGGGCGATCATTGAGAGTGGACCGGGAGCCCTGGCAGCGCTGGGTATTGCCGACGGGAAGGCGGCTACGGTGCCCCTGGAAGAGGCGCAACAGACCGGCGTCAACTTTGCGAGAAGCCTCGGCGCGACGACGGCTGCGCAACTGCGCGCACTCCCAGCGGCGCGCCTCCTGGCACGCCCCGCGGGTGAAACTGCGGTACGATTCGGCCCGGTCGTGGATGGCTGGTTCCTGCCTGCCGATGCGGACACGGCGTATGCCGCGCACACGCAAAATGACGTACCGCTCCTGATCGGAATGATGGCCGATGAGGCGAGCGCTTCTCCCGGATACGACGCAGCCAGGGCACAGGCGACACGCGGGCAGGGCCTGCGGGCGCTGGATGCGCTGCTCGCGGCGCGCGCGAAAACCAGCACGCACGCAGCCTACGCCTACTATTTCGAGCACGCCGTTCCCTGGCCGCAGCACCCACAGTTCGGCGCTTTTCATTCAGGCGAGCTGCCCTACGTCTTTGATGATCTCGCCGGACTTAAGCGGCCGTGGACCGCCATGGATCGCACTCTCGCGGTGGCCGTGTCCTTCCTATTGGGCTGCCTTTGCAGCCAATGGCAGGCCTTCGGGC